>Ga0268283_1000004_pt1 | contig 344789 bp, 326 predicted proteins | sample saktaG_13_FD_190140 | JGI IMG/M metagenome (GOLD analysis project Ga0268283, IMG submission 190140) | Saline water microbial communities from Sakinaw Lake, British Columbia, Canada - sak_2013_06_06_36m | ecosystem: Environmental > Aquatic > Non-marine Saline and Alkaline > Saline ...
AAAACTTGATAATTTTATTAAAGACTCCATTCATGAGATCAATACTCCCTTAGCGATTATCAATGTCAACATAGATCTTTACAACAGAAAAAATCCGACCAATAAATATATGCAAAGAATGAAAGCTGCCGTAAAAGTCTTATCGCATATTTATGAGGATATGGATTACTTAGTAAAATACAATAGAATAGATCATGAGCCGCTAGAGATCGACTTTACAAAATTTATGCAAGATAGAATAGATTATTTTTCAGATGTCGCTTCTATGAAAGAGATAGCAATTGAGAGTGATATAGAAAATAATATTTCAGTTTTTATGAACTATAAAGAGCTTCAGAGGGTTGTGGATAACAATATTTCTAATGCGATCAAATATTCGTATGAAAATAATATCATCAAAATATCCTTACATGTAAGAGATGATGTGTGTAGTATGAGTTTTCAAGATTATGGTGTCGGTATAGAAAAGGTTGAAAAGATCTTTGAAAGGTACTATAGAGAAAATACCAATAAAGGGGGTTTTGGTATTGGTCTTAACATTGTTAAATCGATTATTGATAAAGAGGGGATCATTTTAACCATCGAATCAGCGCTAAAACAAGGGAGCACTTTTACCTATACTTTTCCAAAAAGAATCATCACTCTTCATTAAAATAAAAAAACTTGCAAAAATAACTCCATTTTATATAAATTTTACACTTCACTGTTAAACTACCCTCGAATCAAAATAAGGAGGAAGTAACATGAGAACTAGCCTAATGGCTTCATTACTTCTTGGATGTTCTTTATTCGCTGTTGATTATAGCAGTATGATAGAAAGTCCAGATGCAAGTAAAATAATACAAAAAGATCTACTAGGCCCAGCGAAGGCATCTACCATGCCAACTGATTGTATCTCAACTGATCCAAAAGCAATCGCTAGAGGCGCTTTTATTTTTCATAATCTTAACGGTGAGACAAAAGATACTCCACCAGAGGGACTAAGTAAAAAAAATAGTGACGGTTCAGAAAAACAGTATGGAAATTGTATCGCTTGTCATAACATTGAGGGTGCAAAAGGTGCTGGAAATATTGGTCCTGATCTCAATGGTTATAAAAAGAACTTTATTGACAGTGGCGCAAGAAATGATCAATTTGTGTATCAAAAAATTGCTGATGCACGTATCGACAACCCAAATACTCACATGACAATAAACCTGACTACAGGCTTATTTAATCAAAGAGAAATATGTGACATAGCGTCATATATCGTATCTCCAAAATAAAAGAAGGGAAATTAATTATGCAAAGAAGAGATTTTATTAAAACATTAGGAGCTGCAGCAGTTATTGGCGCAGTTATACCAGCTATGAGTTTTGCAGCAGATGCACCAAAAGGTCCAAATGCATTTTCGTACAAACAGGCACTTGATACTATCACGGGTGGAAAAACACCTGTTAAGTCAGACAAAATACATTTAAAAGTTCCAGAGATTGCTGAAAATGGTGCTGTTGTTCCAGTAACTGTAGAAGTTGATTCTCCTATGACTGAGAGTGATTATGTCAAAGCAATTTATATATTTGCTACAAAAAACAATAATGTCCGTTGTGTTGCAATGCATCTTACTCCGGCAAATGGAAAAGCTATCCTTGGAACTCGTGTAAAACTCGGTGGAACACAAGAAGTAGCAGCTTTGGTTGAGATGAGCGATGGTTCTTTCTTGGTGAATTCTCAAAGTGTTAAAGTAACAATCGGTGGATGTGGTTGATCGCCAACCAACATAAATTTACAAAAAAATAACTAATAAAGGATTTACTATGGAAGAAAGAAAAGCATTAATTAAGATCAAACCAAAGAGCTACGCAGATGGCGAAATCGTAAAAGTTGACTTTATGGTTATGCATCCGATGGAAACTGGTATGCGTAAAGATAAAAAAACAGGACAAATTGTTCCTGCAAAATACATTAACAGTGTGAAGTTTGATTACAATGGAAAGATCATCACATCTATGAATGTATGGGAATCTGTATCGGTGAACCCTGTATTTACTATCTACATGAAAGTAAATGGAGCAGGAAATCTGAAAGTTACTTTTACTGATAGCACTGGCGAAGTAAATGAGAGTAGCATTGAAATTAAGCCTAAAGGCTAAGCTATGAAAAGCATATTAAAGATAACCTTAGGCGTTGCTCTGTTTGCATCACTCTCATATTCTAGCGAACAGTTCGCTATGAGTGACGCGGATCGTGCAATGTATGCAGATTTATTGGATGCAAATCCTGCTGATATGATGGTTCAAGATGGGAAAGAACTTCTTAGCAAGTATGGCGGCGGTGACGCTGGCCTTGCAAAGTTCTTGCATGTAAGCGAAGAGAAGCTTCCTGCATTTATCGCAGGATTTCCAAGATATCTGCCAGATTTTAAAAAGGTAGTTGGTCTTGGTCAAGTTATACAAGCGCTTATGGTAACAAACGGCAACAAAGCATTTGCCCTTAAAGATCCAAAGATGTTTAACATGGTCGCTTATACAAAATCACTTGCAAATGATGAAAAGATCAATATAGATGTTAATGCAAACCAGCAGATGAAAGATGCGTATGCTTTGGGAGAAAAAACATTTAATACTCAAAGAGGCGGCAGAGGATTATCTTGTCTAAGCTGTCACAGTGCGGATGTTATCGGTTCTATTCTTAGAACACAGCCTCTTCCAGATCTTGGTGTGAATAACTCAGGCGGAACATGGCCGGCGGATAGAATGACAAAGTCATCATTAAGCACGATGCAACACCGTTTTCAAGGGTGTATGAACAATGCTTTACAAGCAGTTATCCCTCTTGGATCAGCTGAAATGGTAGGTCTTGAAGTGTATGTAACGAATAAAGCGAAGGGAAAAGCTATTGCGATTCCTGGATTAAAAAGATAGGAGGCGAATATGGAAATTTCAAGAAGAGATTTTATGCATATCGCCGCGATTTTTGGTCTTGGCGTAGCTACAAACGGCTACGCATCTCCAAGATCTGCAGCAGATATATCATTAAAAGATTTGTATGATTTTAAAGCAAAAGGAAAAGTCACATTGCTTCATATGTGTGACCTTCATGCGCATATTAAACCGTTATACTGGAGAGAGCCCTCAACTTTGATCTCGGCTCCAAACCTTGTAGGAACTCCAGGGTTTTTATGTGGTGAAGCATTTGCAAAACATTATGGACTTGAACCTAGCAGCCTTGATGCGTATTTTGATACGTATATGGATTTTGATGTTTTGGCTAAAAAGTTTGGAAAGATGGGCGGTATCGCTCATATAAAAACTTATCTTGATCATGTAAGAACTGAACGAGGAAATGAAAATGTACTTTTCCTAGATTCTGGAGATACTTGGCAGGGAACTGGTGTTGCACTAAAAACTGGCGGTGAAGCGATTGTAAAAGCGCAAAATTACCTTGGTGTAGATGTAATGGTCGGTCACTGGGAATTTACTTACGGAAAGAAAAGAGTAAAAGAGCTTATCGGCATGTTAAATGCAAAATTTATCTCTCAAAATATTGTCGGTGATGATTCGTTTGCGGATGATTTTGAAGAGCTTATCTTTAAACCTTATACTATCGAAGAAAAAGGTGGTTCAAAGATCGGTATTATCGGTCAGTCATTTCCGTTTACATCTACGGCAAATCCAAAAGAGTTTACTCAAGGATGGAGCTTTGGTCTTAGACTTGATACGCTTCAAAAATATGTAGATGAACTAAGAAATGAGCATAAAGTTGACTGTGTTGTTCTTTTATCACATGATGGTTTTAGCGTAGATCAAGAAGTCGCTCGTCAAGTGAACGGCATAGATTTTATCTTGAGCGGACATACACATGATCCTTCGCCTCAACCTATCACGATCAACAAAACTGTGATAGTTATCGCAGGAAGTCATGGTAAATACATTGGTCGTCTTGATGTTGATATCAAAGATGGAAAAGTAAAAGGTTATGAGTATAAGCTTGTTCCAATGGCATCTCATATGATTCCAGCAGATCCAGCAGGAGTAAAACTTGTCAACGAACTTTATGCGCCTTTTGATGCAGAGTTCAACGAAGTACTTGGAAAAACGAAAAATATGCTTTATAAAAGAGATACATTTTTCTCGACTTTTGATCAGTTGATCAACGACGCGATCATCGATGAGATGAAATGTGATATCTCTTTTACTCCTGGGTATAGATGGGGAACAACTGTCTTAGCCGGTGATGATATCTTGATGGATAATGTCTATGAGATGTGTGGTATCACGTATCCAAATGTGTATACGTTTGAGTTAAAAGGGCAGCATATTGCTTCACTTTTAGAAGATATTGCGGACAATGTTTTTAATGCAAATCCACTCTATCAGCAAGGTGGTGATATGAGTCGTCTTGGCGGTGCTACATATGATATCGCTGTTGCAAATAAAGCTGGAAAACGTATCACGAACTTGAAAATTGGTGGTAAACCGATAGATCTGAAGAAAACTTATATTGTTTCTTCATGGGGTGGGAATTTACAAAGTGCAGGGGCAAATCTTCAAAAAGAGAAGATTAGAGCTGTATATGATGTGACAAGAGATTATATAAAAAGACAAAAAGTCGTAGATGTGAGCAACAAAGGCAATGTGACTTTAGTAGATTACAGTTGTGGATGTCCAGAAAAAGGGACTCGAGGCAAGTAGGTTTTGTAAGCAGAAGCTGTAACTTCTACTTACATTTAAATATGCATATAATGACATAAATAAACATAGACATTATGGCATTTTATTATTGAATTAAATAAGGGAAATGAAATGAAATTATTAAAACTTAGTGCAGTAGCGGCATTGGCATGTCTTCTTGCAACTTCGGCAAACGCTGATGAAGAAAAAGCAAAACGTGATTTAAAAGATAATATGCAAGAAGTCTATAATGTCCTTCCAAGTAGTGTAGATAACTTAAGTGATGCCTTTACAAAAGGGATGTTCTATGGTCGTTTACGTATGAATATCTTTGATTACGACTGGAAAAATGAAACTAGTAAAACAAAAGATAATAGCCAGCTTGGTCTAGGTGGCAGTCTTATCTATAAAACAGCTCCATTTGCAGGTTTCAGTGCTACTGCTGGCTTTTACTATACGGACAGTCCTTTTGTTGGAATGCGTTCAGCTAGTGACAAAACAAGTTTAGGCTTTATGAAAAGTGGAAAAGACACTGTAAGCCGTTACGATGTTTATAATAGTGGTGATTATTATATTGCATCACTTGCTCAAGCATATATTCAATATGATATCTCTAAAACAACAGTAAAAGCAGGACGTCAGATTTTTGAATCACTGTTGACAGCTTCAAATGATACAAAAATGATTCCAAACACGTTTGAAGGTTATACTGTTGAAACAAAAGAGATTCCAAAGACAACGATTCGTGGAGCTTTATTTACAGCAGAAAAGCTTCGTGATCACTCTACTTTTTCTGATGTCCTTACCTATGGTGATGGTTCTTCGAATGCAGCAGCTTCTTGGAATGGAAATGATGATGCTGTGGTGCATCAAGGTTTAAGCTATGCGAATTTTGTGAAAGCTGGCAAAGATGTAAATCATAAGCTGATCGTTGCAGATGTAAGCAATAAATCGATAGATAATTTGAAAATCGATGTAACATATACAGCCGTACCAGATGTTGTATCAAATATTGCTGGAGAATTAAACTATAAGATAGCATTACCAGGTGGGTACTCATTAACTCCAGGTATACGTTATATGCAACAAATAGATAATGGTGGTGGCGATGTTGGTGGTGCGGCTTTAAGTGGTCAGCTTGTTACATGGACTGGATCTACTCCAACATATAAGAGTAATTTGGGTTATAGTAGTCCAAAAAGCTTAGATGGTTCACTCGGTATGGCTCGTTTGGTTCTTAATAATGGTCCTTTAAAAGCACAAATTGCGTACTCTCAAGTTGCAAATGATGCGGATATCGTAGCTCCATGGAGAGGATTCCCAACTGGCGGATATACACGTGCAATGGCTCAGTATAACTGGTATGCAAACACAAAAACTTATGATGCAGAGATAGGCTATGACTTTGGAAAAGCAAAAATCCTTAAAGGATTTAGCACTTTAGTTCGCTACGCTGCTCAAGATTTTGATAAGAAAAAACAACTCGCTGGTGTACAAGCAGATAGCAAGGTTGTGGAAATCGATCTTCGTCAAAAAATCGCAAAAGGTTTAGATGCAAAATTTCGTGTTGGCATCGTAAGTGCGGATAAAATGACTTATGGTTCAAACGCTGGTAAAGATGTTAACTCATACAACGAATACCGTTTCGAGATTAACTACCTATTCTAAAAACAGGGCAAGAGAATTTATCTCTTTGCCTAGATTAAAATATATATAAAGGTTGTGTTCATGAGATTTCTTTTGGTTTGCATTATTTTTTTTCATTCTCTCCATGCATTCGATTATAAATTGAAGCCCGAAAAAGTAAATGCTACTACATTTTGCTTTTTTGGGTCTCCAGAAGAGATCAATAAACACAACAACGGAAATATGGTCAACTCTTGTTTTGTTGATATGGGGAAAAGCTATCTTGTTATTGATAGCGGTCCTACATATGAGTATGCTGTGCAAGCATACTCCAAGATAAAAGAGATAAAAAATCTCCCTATTTCTTATGTCATTAACACACATGTTCATGATGATCATTGGCTTGGAAATGGCTATTATAAAGAGTTGGGTATCAATATAATCGGCTCAGTAAAGTTTAAAGATGAAACAAAAGCTGAAGTAACAAGAATGCAAAGAAATGTCAGCAAAGATGCGTACACAAAAACGACTCAAGTGTTTCCAAATGTTTTTGTAGATAAAGAAAAAACATTCACAATTGATGGTAAAAAAATAGTAATAACCAGTGTAAATAAAAAAGCTCATACTTCTAGTGATCTTCTCGTTTACATACCCGATATCTCGACAATCTTTGTCGGTGATATCATTTTTAACGATAGATTGCCATCATTAAGAGATGGCAATATTTTGGAATGGATAAAAGAACTTGATAAGATAAAAGCGATGAGGGCAGAATATGTTATTGGCGGACATGGGAGTAAGACAGATGCAACTTCGTTTGAGTTTACTTATAACTATCTAGTCGAACTTAGAGACAAAGTGGCAAAAAAACTTGATGATGGCAAAGATATCGAAGATGCGATTTCAAACATCAAGATGCCTTCATATGAGAAAGTAAACATGTATGATACGCTGCAAAAGCAAAATATTGACACAGCTTATCGAACTATGGAGTGGAGCAATGACTAAGATATCTGTTTTACTTTTATTGGCAGTTATCTCTCTTGGTGCTACAGAATGGAAAAGTTATGAGGCAGGAGTCGCTCAGCAAAAAAGTTCACATAAGCCAATCATGATTGATGTTGTGCGAACAAACTGTCACTACTGTATCAACATGGAAAAAGCGGTGTTTGAAGATAAAGAGATGAGCGCATGGATAGAAAAAAGGTTTATTCCCGTCAAAATAAATCTTGATAATGAAACACTTCCTTTGGGTTTAAATGTCTCATTCACGCCGACCTTTTATTTTGTAGATGAAAAACACACTATACTCAAAAAGATACCGGGTTCTTGGAATATTGAAGATTTCAAAGACCTTACAAGGAACATCAAATGATAAAAATTCTAATCTCAATCTTTATGATGAGTTTGTTTGCTTATGCAGATACAACATTTGCAAAGCCTTTACCATCGATAGACAACCCTAGAAAAATTGTTTTTTCTATCCATAGCGGAGATGAAGAAACAATCAATCATGTGCTAAGCAGTGCTAACAATGTCTTAAAGTTTTATGGGCCTGAGAAAGTAAATATGGAGATTGTCGCTTATTACCACGGTATCGAAGCGGTTTTAAAAAAGAACAAAGAGATTGCATCAAGAGTTGATACACTCATGCAGTATGACGTAAAGTTTATAGCATGTGGAAACACTATGCAAACAAAACATATTAAAAAAGAAGAGCTTATTGATGGTGTTGAGATCGTAACCGCTGGGATCGTCGAAGTTACTGAGAGAGTTCAAGATGGCTGGGTCTATATAGTACCTTAAATATTTAAATCAAAAAAAAGGAAAAAGAAATGAAAAAAATTCTTAGTATAGTTGTTGCACTTTTTATGAGTGTAGCATTACAGGCTGCTGGTGACTTGCATCTTTTTGACGTAGATAATGCAAATGGAGCTATAACTCCTCAAACAATAGAAGAAGCGTTACATAAAAATGGTTTCATGACAGGGATACGTTCAGAGATGACAACACCTTTTACAAAACAGTTTCAAAAGAGTGACTTTAAAGTGTTTACACTTTTAACAGTATTTAATCCAAAGATTGACAACACTCTTGTCAAGCAGTTTCCTCATGCTGGTATCTTTATCCCAATGGGTGTCGGAATCTATCAAGCAAATGGCGAAAAGACCTTACATGTAAGCATCTTAACCTCAGAAGCTGAAGCAAAGATCATAGGAATCGCAAATAATTCTATGCTTCAAGAGAGAGAAACATTGGCAATTAAGGCTATCAAAGAAGCAATGCCAAATGCAAAACAGTCGTTAAGTGAAGATTCATTAAAAGAGAGTAGAAATCTTGCAACGATGTATGAACTAAAACTTGACGGTGCTAACTGGAAAGATGCAAAACAACAGCTCGAGATGGGGCTTGAGGGCGGTTTCGTTCCTCGTGGTTTTGTGATGGCGGCTTCTATGGACTATGACGCTGATGTTTTTCAAGACGACGGTAAAGAAAATCCGTATGATTTTTATGAAACTTACTCTATTTGTAAACTTCCAATTATCTATACGGTTGCAAAAAGCAGACCAGAAGCAGCAGCATTTGCACCTTGTACAACGATAGTTTATAAGAAGAAAAATGAGGACAAAATCGTTGTAGGTTTTCCTGCGGTATACAACTGGTTAAGCAGTGCAAAAGTGGAAGATAAAGAAGCAAAAGAATCTTTACTTAAAGGGCAAGAAGAATTTGAAGCTATTTTAAAAGAGGTAACAGAATGAAAAAGATTCTGCTCCTTCTTGCAATGCTCGGTTTTTTGTATGCAGAAGATGGTGTTAAAAAAGTTGTTTTTGATCTGACAACGGGAGATACAAAAGTTTTTAAACAAAAGGTACTCTCAGGGATCTCAAATCAAAAAAGCTATTATGAGGGAAAACTCGAAGAGCTAAAAGTTGCGGTCGTGATACACGGAGATGCTTACAAATTTTTTATCAAAGATTTGGCTGCTTCTCCATACAAAAAAGACACAGCTCTTGCAAAAGAGAGCCAAGAGATAAGTCAAAGACTTGCGACATTAGCGAAAAACAATAATGTTGAATTTCTTATGTGTGAAAGTGGTATGAAACACAATAATATAGATAAGACAACGCTTTATAATTATGTGAAAATCACTCCAAATGCAACCATAGGTCTTATCGACAAACAAAGCGAAGGCTATGTTTATATCCCGATTAAAGATTGATCAAGGAGCATAAAGCTCCTTGTATCTCTTATTCCCAGTCAAGTAGTCTTTGTTGACCTTGTAGTCCTCTGATATGTGTAACATCTTGGCTTACTTCTATAACTCCCTTATAAACACCCTCATCGTCTCTAATAGCAAAATATCGGATGTGAATAAATTTTCCTTTAAACTCTATCCAAAACTCTGCCTCATCTCTTCGACCGGCTTTAAATTCTCTAAGTATCATGAGCACCTGACCCACACTTTTTGGAGGGTGACAAAATTTTACTTCCCTTCCTATGATTCCTGCACTTCTTGGAAACACTCTGTCATCACCGCGATTGTAAAAGATAACGACATCATTTTCATCAACATAGGTTATGTCCACAGGCATAAACTTCAGAAGCCAATTTATCTGCTCAGGCAACATATATCCCTCATCAAGATTGATTCTGTTTTCAAGAGAGAACGGGAGTTTTCTTCTTTTTGTGTCTTGGCTTGGATGGACATACTCTTCCTCTGTAATGGCAGGAAATGCTGGAGGTGCTTCGTCAAACATCCAACCTATCTCCTCTTCTCCAACTCTCATCTCTATCCACTCATCAGCACTTAACATATCAAAAGCTCTGGGTAAAAGTCTTTGCTCTTCGACTTGCATAATATGCTCCAAACTGCTAAAAACTATTTGAAGATTTTGACTTATACTGAGGATGTTTTGTGCTTTTATTGCACTACGCACAGCTTTGATCTCATCTCTAATTTGATCATGAAAGGCCCACATGTTTTGGCTTGGACTTGTCCAGCCATATTTTTCCAAGTAGGGAAAAAGCTGATTTTCTTTTCTGGCAAAATGTTTCTCAACAAGGCAAAGTTTATCAAATAGTCTTGTAAACTCTTCGTTTTCATCTACTATATTTATCTTGCTGATTTTTGAGATTATTTCTCTGATTAATTTGTTTTCATCCAGATAAACTTTTACTGGATGACCTTCTGGTATATTCGAAGATCGATCTTGTCCTAAAAATTCACTCATAATTTTCCTTGATCTGTGATGGCGAGATTATATACTTTTTACAGTCTCTACATTTTGACATATGACAATAATATGAATTTTTTTAATCTCCATCTTTGCTAAGTCTATGCTATACTAAAGCTCCAAATAAGGAGTCCAAATGATAAAAAAATATGGGATCTATGCGCTTGTCTTCCTTTTACTCATTGGTGCAGTTTTTCTAATCTACACAAAATTGACTCCTCTTAAACTTCCTTCAAATCTTGTCTGTGCATCTGGAAGCGTAGATGGTGATCTTATCGCGCTTAACACAAAATACGCCGGACGAATAGATCAAATCTTTGTCCAAGATGGCCAAAGTATCAAAAAAGATGACAATGTCGCCATCCTTCAAAGTGATGAAGATGAGGCACAGCTTCGCTCTCTTGGTGATGGCATCGCTTCTGCTAAGGCATCACTTGAAGCATTGATCCAAAACAGTGCGATAACAAAAGAGAGCGTACCCCTTGAGATAGCAAAAGCACAGAGTGCGCTCTTTGTCGCTATTGCACAAAAAAAAGATTTAGAAGACTCTCTTGGTACACAAAAAGAGCAGATGGAGCAAGATGAAAGAGATCTTGCTCGTAACAGTTCTCTTTTTGATAAAAGCCTTATAAGCCAGCAAACTTATGAATATATAAAACTAAAATCACAAAGTTCAAAAAACAGCTATTCATCCCAGTCTCAAAGAATCTCGCAAGCACAAAAAAATATCGATATTGCGTACTCAAACCTTGCACTCTCAGAGTCTCAGAGTAAAAAAATTCCTGCATTAGAGGCAAATGTAGAAGCGGCTAAGAGAAATATCGCTTCGCTTCAAGCAAGTAAAGATCGCGCACAAATCATCATAGATGATATGACCCTCAAATCTCCCGTAGATGGTTTTGTTATAGAAAAGATTGCCAATCAAGGGGAGGTGTTAAACTCTGGAATGGTTGTAGCAACACTGATCGATCCTAAAAGTTTGTATCTCAAAATATTTGTCGATACGATGCAAAATGGGAAGATAAAAGTGGGCGATAAAGCGGTGATTTTTTTGGATACCTATCCTGATAAACCCATAGAAGCTGTTGTCGCAAGAGTTGCTCAAGATGCTGAGTTTACCCCAAAAGAGGTGAGTGTTCAAAGTGACCGCATCCAAAGGGTTTATGCGGTGCATCTCAAACCCTTACATGTAAACCCTTTACTTAAACTTGGCATCCCCGCTATCGGCGTAGTTTCACTTGATGGGATCGGTTTGCCGACATCGCTGAGCCAGATTCCAAAGATATGAAAACGATCAACAAAAATGTGGTAATGCTCGGACTTGTGAGTTATTTTACCGATTTTGCATCGGCGATGATTACTCCGATATTGCCTATTTTTATTGTCACTGTCTTACATGAGGGGATGGATAAACTTGGGCTTATCGTCGCAGTTGCGACTTTTATCTCTTATGGACTTCGCGTTGTTTCGGGTTACATTGCCGATCGCTTTGAGCTTGTCAAACCTTTAGTCGTGGGCGGATATATTCTCTCGGCGCTGAGTAAACCTCTTTTTGGATTTGCTCATGATTATATTGCTGTGGGGATTTTAAGAAGTGCAGAGCGCTTTGGAAAAGGGGTGCGTTCTGCTCCAAAAGATGTTTTGATCTCCAGTTACAGCCAAAAAGAGAGTTCTGGCAAAACCTTTGGTTTTCACAAGACGCTTGATCTCGCAGGAGAACTCAGCGGTGCACTTTTTTTATTTTTGATGCTTTACTTTTTTGGACAAAATGAAACGGTGATGCGAAATGTTTTTTTTGCCACTTTAATTCCTGGAATCCTTGGAGTTTTCGTAGTGCTCTTTTTTGTAAAAGATATTCAAAAAAATCCACAGAGGGTTGCTGATCTCTCTTTAAAACTAACACCAAATGATAAACAAACCATCTCACAACTTCTTTTTTATTTTCTGTTTTCTATGTTTGCACTCGATAGTGCTTTTTTTGCTATGGAAGCTAAAAGTATAGGCATAGCAACCCTTATCATCCCTCTTTTATTTATCGTCTCAACGACAACACAGGGTTTGACAAGCTATTATTTTGGTATCTTGAGCGATAAAATAGGGGTTAAAAAAGTGATGGGTTTTGCGTATATGAGTGGAGTATTGTCTCAGTTTTTTTTATATCTGCAGACACCTTTATTTACATGGATCGCGTATGGTTTTTTAGGACTTTTTACCGTTATCTCGCTCAACGCAAATCGTTCTCTTATCGCGAAAAATGCTGATAACAAAGGCTTGGTCTTTGGTATTTTCTATGCCTGTGTGGCACTTTTTGGTGCGGTGGGTGCGTATATTTTTGGAGTGATCTGGCAGGAATATGGGATGGATCTCTCTCTTGTACTTTCGTTGATTTTCACCATGTGCATTACGCTAGCCTTTTTTATCAGAGGCAAACAAAATGGCTGATTTACATCTTATGGACGCTTTACATGTAAGCGGTGTGAGTGTTCGTTATAAAGATAAAACCGCCATCAGCGATGTGAGTTTTGAGGCAAAGAGCGGTGAGATCATCGGTTTTATCGGTGCAGATGGCGCGGGAAAAAGCTCTTTGATGCAAGCAATTGCTGGAATAGTACGATTTAGCGGAGAGATCTCTTATCTTGGGCAGAGCTATCACTCTCCAAAAGAAGCAGAGAAGATAAAAATACACACCGGATTTATGCCTCAGGGAATCGGTCTTGTTTTGTATGATACGCTCACAGTGGATGAGCATTTAAGATTTTTTGCTGATCTGCGAGATTTGAAAAAAGATGCTGAGTTTCTTGCGTATAAAAAACAGCTTTTGCATATGTCAGGTCTTAGTGAATTTGTAGACAGACAAGCGATGAATCTTAGCGGTGGTATGATGCAAAAACTCTCACTTATCTGCGCTCTTTTACACCGTCCAAAGCTTTTGATCCTTGATGAACCCACAACGGGAGTTGATCCGCTTAGCCGACTTGAACTTTGGGAGATATTGCGCAACATTGCAAAAGAAGAGGGCACGATTATTCTTGTGAGCACGGCTTACATGCAAGAGGCTTCCAAGATGGACAGAGTGCTGCTTTTTCATAATTCAAAAGTTATCGCGAGTGGAACATCAGCGGAACTTATCGATTCGATCCGACCTTTTGTCTATGAAAAAAGCTTATTATATAAGGATGAAAATTCTTTGAATTTTGATGAGACGAGCTACTCTTTAACTCCTTTGCAAAGCGCTTTAAAAGAGCCGACTTTAGAGGGGCTTTTCTTTGTCAATGCACTTAAAGAGAACAAAAATATCGCAGAGTTCGTAATAAACAAAAAAGAAAATGATGAGGTGATCCATGAAGTGGTGATGGAGTGTCATGGTGTGAGTAAGCACTTTGGTTCATTTATCGCAAATAAAGAGATCGATATGAAGCTCAAAAAAGGTGAGATACTCGGTCTTCTTGGAGCAAACGGAGCTGGTAAGACAACTTTTATCAAGATGCTTTTGGGACTTTATAGCATAGACGAAGGAGAGTTGACACTGCTTGGAAAGCCCATAAAAAGCGGTAAAGACAGACAGGACCTTAAATCTAAAATAGGTTATGTAAGCCAGCATTTTGCACTCTACAAAGATATGAGTGTAAAAGAAAATCTGCTTTACTTTGCAAGTATGCACCGTATCGATAAAAAAACAGCGCTTTCACGCATCGCTTTATATGCAAAAGAGTTAGGATTTGAGGAGTATCTGGGTAGTTTTGCAAATGAGCTTCCTCTAGGGGTCAATCAGCGTTTTTCCATCGCCGCCGCACTTTTACATGAACCTTTGGTACTTTTTTTAGATGAGCCAACAAGTGGAGTTGATACTTTAGCTCGTGCGCAGTTTTGGCAGATACTCGGGAAACTTAAAGAGGTTTGGGGCATTTCCATACTTATTACCACGCACTACATGAGCGAGGCACAGTTTTGTGATCGTGTAGTACTTTTAAAAAATGGGCAAAAAGTCGCAGATGATACAGTCACAAATCTCTATAAGCGATTTCCCCAAGCGCAAAGTTTTGAAGATATCTTCTTAGAGTTTTACAAGGAGAAAGGGTGAAAAGTTTTGTAAGATTCTCCGTTATTAAAGCTTTTGTACTCAAAGAACTCACAGAGCTTGTGCGTACAAAACTCATCATCATGGTCTACATGATGCCCTCAATGGTGACTATCCTCTTTGGATATGGGATTGCCATGGATGTGACTCACTCGCGAATCAGCATCATAGACAATGACAACTCTAAATACTCTTCTGAGTTGATCTCAAAGTTTTCACACTCCAAATATTTTGATGTAACACTGACGCATGAGAGTGAAGCCGAGGCCCTCGAGGCAATCAAAAAAGCGCAAAGTGACATTGTTCTTATCATCCCAAGTTCTTTTGAAAAGAATCTTTTAAAGGGACAAAAGAGTGAGCTTGGCGTTTTCATCGATGCGGCTTTTGCAAACCGTGCAAGTACGATGCAAAATTATGTGCAAGGCGTTATTCAGAGCGCCGCAACTACATCTGCGCCAATGATAACGCTCAACACTAGAACACTTTTCAATCAGGCAATGCGCGATGAAGATGCTATCGTGCCGGGGCTTATTGGGCTTGTTTTATTGGTCGCTCCAGCGATCCTCACGGCTCTTTTGATTGTAAAAGAGAAAGAAAAAGGGACGATATTTAATTTTTATGCTTCACCTATCGGAAAGTTGGAGTTTCTTATCGCAAAACTTTTACCTGTTTTTATGCTCCACTCTCTCAATATCTTCATCCTTTTTATCTGGGCGACTTATCTTTTTGATGTCCCATTTCGGGGGAGTTTTTTTCTTTATTGGCTTTCAAGTGAGATTTATATCCTTATCAGTCTGAGTATCGGGATGTTGATCTCCATTATCGCTAAACGTCAGATTGTGGCAGTGGTACTTACCGTCATCATTACTATTCTTCCCGCATTTTTGTACTCTGGAATGCTGATGCCTATCTCCTCGATGCAAGGTGCATCTTGGGTGGAAGCGCATATTTTCCCTGTTATGTACTATAACCATATCTTGTATGACTGCTTTTTGATCGGGCAAGGATTTGATTCGTCAAAAATCGTGCTTTATCTTTGTATCCTTATCGGTTATGTGGTGGCATTGCTCGGACTTGGTGCTCTATTTTTGAAAAAAGAGATGCGATGAAAAGTCTGTTTTTTGCCATTGTATTCAAAGAACTTAAAAGTTTTATGCGCTCTGCTGCTTTGGTGGCCGTTGTTTTATACTCATTTACCATCGACATCTACGTTGCAGGCGAGGGGATCGACATAGAGCCGAGGAATGTAGCGGTGGGATATGTGGATAACAGCGGCGGAGGTATAAGCAAAAAGATACTCTCAAATCTTCATAGCCCAGAATTTGTAGCTCCTGTGCAATTTCTTTCTCAAAAAGAACTCAGCAACGCGATTTACAATAAAGAGATTATGGTCGGACTTGTATTTGATAATGATTTTGAAAAACTCTATCGTGAGAAAAAAAATACTCAGCTTAATGTCTTGCTCGATGCTACATCGGCTTCTCAAGGCTTTACGACCTTGATGTATCTTCAGAGTATTTTGCTCTCTTTTGAGGATATTCAAATTCCGCTAGAGCTTAAAATCCATAAACTTTTCAATCAAAATTCTGACAATAAATCCTTTATGGCGCTTTCAGAACTGCTCTCCCTCATCACGATGCTTGTCGTCATTTTAACGGCGATAGTTTTTGTCAAAGAGAAAGAAGACGGTACATGGGATATTATGCTTTTGATGCCCATAGACGCAAAACTCACTATTTTAGCAAAGACTCTCTCTCAGGTGATTATCGTCATTGGCGGTGTGATACTCAGTCTTGGATTTGTCATTTTTGGTATGTTTGACACACCGATGAACGGCTCTTTTTGGAGTTTTATATTTTTGACTTTTTTATACACTTTTTCTAGTGCGGGGATAGGACTTTTTGTCGCCGCCATCGCAAAAGATGTGATGCAAGTCGCACAGTTTTCCATTGTCATTATGATTCCACTCATCTTTTTAAGCGGTGCATGGACACCCGTTTACACGATGCATCCATTTTTTCAGGTGCTTTCGTTTTTTTCTCCGCTACGGTATTACATTGAGGGAAGTGAAAGTATCTTTTACCGAGGTACATCATTTTTGGATCTGTATCCCTATTATTTTGGTGTAATGATTTTGGGATTTATTTTGTATATCATAGGGTTTAAAAAGATTGGGAGATTGTTTTGAGAGTTTTGATTCGGCTTGGATTTTTCTTGAGTTTAACGCTCCACGCCGATCAGTTTGCATTTGAGTTTTACAATGATTATTTTGCTAGAACAGATAAGCACTTCACAAATGGTGTCTGCATAAATGAGGAAAGACTCTTACTCGTTCTGATAAATTAAAAAATTATATTTATGGCATAATAGAACCAATAAATCGTCAGAAGTGGAATTTTAAAATGTATCCGACAACGTTATCATCGATCCTAAGCTCACAAGTTACAACTTTATCTCCTGATCTATCTGTCTCATATGCACTACAGATCATGGCGCAGGATCAACTCAGTTCCATCATCATTGTTGATGAGCAAAATATTCCCATAGGAATTTTTACAGAACATGATATGCTCAAAGTACTCTCTGGAGATATCAGTTCGACAAGTAGTTTAAGTGAAGTGATGGGAGTTGATCTTTGCAAGGGCAATCTTCATGATGAGATTCATGATGCCTACATAGTGATGTCTAGCAAAGGATATCGACATCTGATTGTTGTGGATGATGAGAATAAACTTGCCGGTGTTGTCACTCAGGGAGATTTTCTTCGCAATATTGGCTTTGATAATCTCTTATATAGTCAAAATGTTAAGGATGTGATGAGTAAGGTTTTCGTCATCATCAAAGAAAATGATACGCTTATCCATGCTGCACAAAGCATGACGAAAGGCAAGAGTAATTATGCTGTTGTGATGAGGGAAACGCACCCAATAGGCGTGATAACTGAACGAGATATTCTTCACTCCTCCTCTGTTGAAGAGGATACACTAGGTCAAACAGCCGCGCATTTTTGTAAACCTGATTTTCCCAAGATTTATCTCAGTACATCGCTTGTAGAAGCCGCAAGACTGATGGAGGCGCATAGCGTACATCAGCTTATCGTTATGGATGATTATAATGAAAGTTTGATCGCAGTAGTGACACGCTATGAACTTTTAAAAGCTATCCATGGCAACTATTTTGAATTTTTATTAAATCAGATAGAAAATAAAAATACTACACTGCTTGAGTTTGAAAAAAACTACAACCTTCTTTTACAGGATAAAGAAGAGTTAGCACAAAGTGAAAAAAAATTTAAAGTATTATTTGAGATGTTTCCAGAGGGGATCACCCTTGTTGATTTAGAAACTCATCAAATTGTAGAGTTCAATCACATTGCCGCAGAACAGCGAGGCTATACTGATGAGGAGTTTAAACAGATACAAATCAGTGACTTTGAAGCTCTTAAAACGCCTCAAGAGATCAATGATCGTATGGCAAAAATCTTGCAGGAGGGACACTCTGAGTTTAGTACGGTTCATCGTCGAAAAGATGGATCGCTTTTTGATGTTTTTGTCAGCGTGTCTGCGATTAAGATTCGAGAAAAGTCCTTCTTATTGGCTTATTATACGGATATTACAGAGAAAAAAAGAAGAGAAAACAGACTAGACTCACAGTTGGCGCTTTTGAAGACTTTAGCAAGTGATATGCCGATGGAAAAACATCTCGATGCTATTGCTCTTTTTGTTGAAGATCAGTCGCCCGGAGCGAAATGCTCTATATTAATGGTAGATGATACGACACAAAAACTTCATATTGGCTCTGCCAAACACTTGCCCGCATCCTATAATGCCTTAGTTGACAATGTGCCGCTTGGATATGGCGAGGGTTCATGCGGGACAGCATGTTATACCGCTCTGCCTGTTTATGTCTCAGATACGCGAACAGATCCTCTTTGGGCAAAATATCGAGAAGTTTTTTCTCCATATACTTGGCTAAGAAGTTGCTGGTCAACACCATTTTTCGATATCCAAAAGAAAGTATTGGGCTCTTTTGCTATTTATGGCGATACATGTAGACAACCCTCTTTGGATGAAAAAGAGTTGATGAGCTTTGCTGCTTCGTTGGCAGGGATTATTGTTGAGCGCTTTAAAAATCAGGACGGGTATGCAAAACAGGCTACTTTTTTTCAAACTTTAGTCAATACTATTCCGGACATGATTTGGATTAAAGATATCAATGGAGTGTACCTTGGCTGTAATCCAACGTTTGAGCGTTTCTTTGGAGCCAAAGCGGAGGATATCATTGGGAAAACAGATTATGATTTTGTCAATTCTGAATTGGCTGATTTCTTTCGCTTCAATGATAACGTAGCGATGCGAGCTAAAGCTCCTAGTATGAATGAAGAGTGGATAACCTTTGCAGATGATGGACATAGAGCTCTTAATGAAACAATCAAAGTTCCTATGCTTGATAAAAGCGGAGAAGCTATGGGTATTTTAGGTATCTCTCATGATATTACTGCGCGAAAAAATATCGAGGATACTTTACTTGAAAGTGAGCGTTTTTTGAATGCTTCTCAAAGTATTGCACAGATCGGAAGTTATATTCTTTATATGGGCACTATGGAGTTTACAACTTCTGCGACCATGGATCAAATCTTTGGCATTGATGCTAATTATAAACGAACATTTGAGGGTTGGAGTGATTTGATACATCCAGATGATCGTTTGAGAATGAATGAATACTTTACCAATGAGGTTGCCACTAAACTTCAGACTTTTGATAATGAATACAGAATCATTTGCCCCAACACTAAACAAATAAAATGGGTTCATGGGCTTGGAAAATTAGAGTTCGATGAGAATGGAAAATTTGTAAGGCTGCTTGGAACGATCCAAGATATTACCAAAAGTAAACAGATGTTGGCATCTTTACAGAAGCTTTCTTTGGCAGTTGAACAAAGCCCAAATGCGATAGTCATTACTGATATTGATGGAAATATTGAATATGTCAATAATGAATTTACTCGTAACACCGGATACAGCCTTGAAGAGGTTATAGGTGAAAATCCTCGAATCTTACAGTCTCATCAAACAGTATGTTCAACGTATGATGATATGTGGGAGCATTTAACAAAGGGAGAGATCTGGAAGGGAGAGCTGATCAATCAGCGCAAAGATAAAAGCGTGTATATAGAATCAGCAATCATCGCGCCAGTCAAAGATAAAGATGGAAAAGTTACAAACTATATCGCCATCAAAGAGGATATTACTGAGAAAAAAAGAGCAGAAAAACATATTGATAATCTTGCTCATTTTGATCAGTTGACAGGTCTTGCAAATCGTACTTTACTCAATGACCGTGTAAATTATCTTCTAAGCACGGCAAAGAGGACGCAAAAACATTTTGCCGTTATGTTTTTAGACCTCGATCACTTTAAAAATATCAATGACACTTTAGGCCATACCCTAGGAGACAAAGTTCTTATAGAAACAGCAAAACGGATTAAAGGTTTGATCCGCGTGGAAGATACCGTTGCAAGATTGGGCGGGGATGAGTTTATTTTGATTTTTCCAGAAACCGATTCAAATGCAGCGATCCATGTTGCTACAAAATTGATAGAAGAGATCTCAGAACCATCATTTATAGAGCTTCATGAGCTCACCATCACTCCATCTATCGGTATCGCTATCTATCCTGATGATGGGGAAGATTTTGATACTCTTTTGAAAAATGCAGATACTGCGATGTATAAGGTAAAAAATGACAGTCGCAACAACTTTCACTTTTTCACTCAAGAGATGCAGAAAAATTCTGCGCGCAATCTTGAACTTAGCAATGCGCTCAGACATGCACTCAAACGTGGTGAACTAGAACTTTACTATCAGCCGCAAATTGCCATAGAAGATGGCAGAGTTATTGGAGCAGAAGCGCTTTTGCGTTGGAATCATCCAACACTTGGTATGGTTTCTCCCGCTGAGTTTATCCCTATCGCCGAGGATAGTGGACAGATTATCGAGATAGGAACCTGGGTATTGCGCACTGCACTTTTGGAGATGAAAAGGTGGATTGAGAGTGGATTTGATTCGCTCATTGTTGCTGTGAATATATCCTCAATTCAGTTTAAACAGCCAAATTTTTCAGAGCTCATAATAGATGCTTTTGCTGAAATACAGGTGCCACATGAGTGTTTGGAAGTAGAGCTAACGGAGGCTGTGGCGATGCATAATCCAAAAACTGTCATTGGTGTTATGAATAAGCTCCATGATCTTGGTATTCGCATGTCCATCGATGATTTTGGAACAGGTTATTCTTCTTTGAGCTATTTAAAACAGTTTAAAGTTTATAAGCTCAAAATCGATCAGTCGTTTATCCACGATATCGTCATTGACGGGGATGACCGATCTATAGTATCTGCGATCATCGATATGGCAAATAACCTTGGACTTCAAACTATCGCTGAGGGCGTAGAAACAGCTGAGCAACTTGCATTTTTACGTTTACATGGATGTAATGAGATACAAGGATATTACTTTAGCAAACCGCTTAAAGCTAATGACTTTATGAAGTTTATAGTCAACAATAAACATTCATCATAACAAGTTGATATTTTAGAATCAAGAAACTTTTTATAAAAAAGAAGTTTCTCTCTTGACTATATTACTAATTAGTAATATAGTTCTCTTGAGGTGATTGATATGAAGATTCATGTAACTAAAAGTTATGGAGATAGAGCTGATCGGTCTATGAGTACATGGATACAGCTTTTTCGCTCATACAATAAGATTAGAGCAAAAGAGTCGGCTTATATTCAGTCATTCGGTCTTACGATGAATCAGTTTCAAGTGTTGGAGGTTTTGTATCACAGAGGTGATTTAAGCATTGGAGCGATCACTAAGCTTACAATGGGAACACATGGCAATACCACAGTTGTGGTAAAAAATCTCAAACGTGACGGCTGGATCAGTTCAGTCTTACATGAAAATGATAAAAGAAGTTCGATTCTTTCTATCACCGATAAAGGCAAAACGATTATAGAAGATTTGTTTCCTCGTCATGCGAAAAATTTTGAAGGCTACTTTGATGTTTTGAGCGATGATGAGGTAGATACGCTGTTTTCATTACTTCGAAAACTAAACAAAGCACAATAAAAAAGGATCTATTATGAAAATAAAAACTATTTTGTTAGCGTCACTTCTATCTGTAGGAACGCTGTTTGCAGGAAACTATAAAGTTGACGTAGATCATACGAGTGTGGCTTTTAAAGTCAAGCATATGATGATCTCAAACGTCAAAGGTGAGTTTGGCAAATTTAGCGGAACATTTGTGTATGACGAAAAAACAAAAACACTTAAAGCTTTACATGGAGATGTGGATGTGACTTCTATATCTACAGATAATGCAAAAAGAGACGGGCATCTCAAAAGTGCTGATTTTTTCGATGTAGCAAAATACACAATGATGAGTTATACACTTGATAAAGTAGTTGGCAATAAAGCGTACGGAAAGCTCACGATTCACGGAATTACAAAAGAGGTTCCAATGGATCTTGAACTTAGCGGCAATACCGTAAAAGATCCTTGGGGAAATATAAGAACAGGACTTTCACTCAGTGGAACGATTAATAGAAAAGATTTTGGATTGATGTGGAATCAAGCCATTGAAGCCGGCGGTGTTATGGTCGCAGATGAGGTCAAGATAAATGTAGAGATCGAGGGAATTTTACAAAAATAAAAATACAAAGGAGAAAGCTATGTTACATGTAAGCAAAGCACCAGCCCTTTTTGTAGGGCACGGCAATCCGATGAATGCAATAGGAGATAATCTCTTTATTGCTTCATTAAATAACTTAAGCAAAACTTTGCAAAAACCAAAAGCTGTTTTGGTAATCTCTGCACATTGGAGTACACCTTTTTCTGCCATTAGTCTGCATGAGAGTGAACTTTTATATGATATGTACGGATTTCCAAAAGAGCTTTATATGGTAACTTATCCAGCCAAGAATGCAGATTTTTTGATTCCTCAACTGCAAAATATTATCCCAAATTTGAGAGTAGAAAAAAGAGCGCTTGATCACGGTGTGTGGAGTGTTTTAGTGCATCTGTTTCCTGATGCTGATGTTCCCGTATTACAATTGAGTATCAATACAAAATTTTCGATGAAAGAACATTTTGAGATGGGAAAAGCTCTTGAAGTTTTACGAGAAGAGGGTGTTATGATAGTGGGAAGCGGAAATGTCACTCATAATCTTAGAGAAGCAGTTTTAGGAGATAAAGATGCTTCTGTGGATGCATGGGCAAAAGAGTTTGACGGTTTTGTAAAAGATGCACTCTTAACGCGTGATTTTGATGCGCTTATCGATTTTGAGACTTCGCAGCGCTACGCCCATCTTGCTCATCCCACAAAAGAGCATTTCATACCCTTGCTTTATATTGCAGGAGCATCAAAGAATGATGAAAAAAGCAGATTTGTCTATGAGGGCATAGAACACGGAAATCTCAGCATGAGAAGCTGGATAACAGGAGAATAAGATGATACAAAAAATAGAAAAAGAGGGGATGTTTCTCTCAAATCAAGGCTGGCTAGAGAGTCGATTTCACTTTTCATTTGCCGAGTATCGAGACTATGACAATATGCATTTTGGAGTGCTTCGTGTCTTGAATGATGACATTGTCCATCCGATGAGTGGATTTGGTATGCATCCGCATGAAAATATGGAGATCATCTCTTATATCGTTGATGGAGAGATCACGCATAAAGATTCTATGGGAAATGAACGGATTTTAAAACGCGGCGATGTGCAGTATATGAGTGCGGGAACTGGTCTGATGCACTCAGAATACAACAATCATCCAAACGAAGATCTTAGATTGCTTCAGATCTGGATATTACCGCCGCAAAAAGGGATGAACCCCATCTACGGAGACATCTCTTTTGATGCAGACGAGCGCAAAAACAAACTCTTACATGTAATCTCAAACGAAGCAGGCCATGGCAAAGTGAAAATCCATCAAGATGCCAATATTTATGTGTGCGAGCTGGAGTCTGGCAAAGAGATAGATTTTAAAATCGCTGAGAATCGACAAATATATTATGTTCAGATAGAGGGTGATTCCAAACTAAACACTATACATGTAAGCAAAAGCGATGCGGTAAAAATTAAAGATGAAAAAGCTTTACATGTAAGTGCTATTTCAAAAATTCATTTTTTATTTATCGAGATGAAATCTTAAATCGATTTAGGAAAAATAAAGTAAAAAAACTCTAAAATTCTATAAATGACTGATGGTCGGTCATTATTAAATGATCATAGGAGGCTTTATGGCGATTATCGTCGATAAGGTACAAAAAAGAAAAGATATTGCGCTTACATGCAAGGCTCTTTTTGTGCAAAAAGGGATCAAAAATCTTACGATCTCACGCATTGCCAAAGAAGCTGGAGTGGGCAAGGGTACTTTATATGACTATTTTCAAAACAAAGAGGATATTGTTTTTGAAATTGTCAATATTTTACTTTCTGAACATGATGCGTTAAAAGAGATAAAAATTGCAAAAGCGACATCAACAAAAGAGAAAATAAAGATCTTTTTTGAATTTTTTTATAATGATGAAGTTGAGCTTCGAGAACTTTACAAAGAGTTTGTGTCCATAACTTTAAGCGAGCCAAACAGTGAGATGAGTGAATTTCATGCAAAGTACTATCAGACTTATGCTGATTGGTTTAAGAAAGTTTTACAAGAGGGTGTTGCAAAAGGTGAGATTATTGAACAGGCCATCGCACTTTCCAATGGACTTTTTGCCCTTGGAAAAGGGATGTTTCTCTCTAGCTGTGCGACAAACTGCACGGATACTTTACAACACGAGATAGAGAGTTATATAGATACTTTATTTGATTTGATTGAGGTGAAAAATGGTTAGATTGACACTACTGCTCCTGCCCGCATTACTGCTTGGAGATGATTTAAAAGGTTTGCTCGATTTCGCAGCAAAAAATAGTGATATAGTACAGACAAAAGTACAAACGCAAGATGCAAAAAGTAAAGAGCTCGCATCGCAAAAAAGTGCCTATTATCCAACTGTAGATCTTGGTGCTTACTATCAGAGACTAGATGAAAAAAGTCCTTTTATGCCAGGTGAAAGTTACAGCGGATATGCAAAAGTAGGTGTTGATATCTATGATGGAGGAAAAAAATCATCATTGGTTGAACAAAAACAAAACGAACTTAAATCTAGTAGTTTTGATACAGCCGCAACTAAGAGGAATCTCTCTTTAGATATTGTGCAAGATTTTTACAACATAAAAAATCTTCAAGCAACTTTGGGTGCAAAAGAAGAAGCAGGAAAATTTCTTAAAGCTCAGCTTTATCGTGTAAGTCAGTTCTACATCGCAAAAATGGCGACAAAAGATGAAGTGGACAGACTTCAATCCGCATTTGACACTAACACGTATGAAGTTGAAGCAACAAAGCTACAGATACTTTCAAGCCAAAAGATTCTTTCTTTAAAAGTTGGAAAAGATGTTGAGAGTTTTGAGGATTCTTCATTTAAAGAACCTGCGAGTGAGAGTTTTGAACAAAGCGACAGTGTAAAATCTTTAGTCGCACAAAAAGATTCACTTACTTCAGGTGCACGCGCATTGATGAGTGCCTATTATCCTATGCTCCGAGTGGAAGATACATATAGTATTTACGGATACGGCAATGTTGATCCGATAATGCCAAAACAACCTGACAGCCAAAACCAACTGATGGTTACACTGAGTATGAGAGTTTTTGATAACGGTTCTGTAGAAAAAAGCAAAGAAGCGGTAGTTGCCTCTGCTCAAGCACTCAACACGCAGATCAATTACCTTTCTAAAGAGCAAAAGGTAAACTTTGAGATCTCTCAAGAGAAGATCAAAACAAGTAAAGTAGAAATTTCAAGTGCTACAAGCGCCCTAAAAGCGGCTAAAAGTGCATTTATAACTATCGAGCAAAAGTATAATGCAGGGATTGCGGATAATGTCACGTATCTTGATGCACTCGCTTCTTTGACAAATGCAAAAGCACTTGAAACAAAAGCATTAAACGATATGCAAGGTGCTTATGCAACTTATTATTACTATAGTGGAAAAGATATCAAGGAGTTTTTAAAATGAGAAAATTATTATTAGTATTGGCACTATTTTTTGTAAATGTACAAGCGGAAAATATTTATGCAACTTTTAACGTTACACCAGCCAAGAGCGCAGATGTTGCCTTTTATGCTAGCGGTGTGGTTGATAAGTTGTATGTAGATATCAACTCGAAAGTAAAAAAAGGGCAAAAGCTCGGAACGTTGCAAAACAATGATCTTCAAGCCTCTTTAGAGATGGCAAAAGCATCACTCAAAGATGCAAAAATAGCTTTGGAATTTTCAAAACGAGATTATGAGAGAGAGCAAAAAGTACAGCATCTTGTTGATGAAGCGACATTTGATAGATTTAGACAAACATACGAAAGAGCTACAGCGGGAGTCGTCAATGCTCAGGCAAATGTTAAATATAAACAGTCTCTTGTAGATAATAGTATTTTATACGCACCTTTTGATGGAATTATCACAGACAAAAAAGTTGAAGTGGGTGATGTTGTGAGTTCGATGATACTTAAAACTGCGTTTACTATTCAAAGCTCTTCAAGCAGAAAACTGCTTCTCGAGTTTGATCAAACAAACTGGAAAAAAGTCAGAATAGGCGATACATTTCGATATAAAATTGACGGCGATACAAAAGAGCATATAGGACAAATATCAAAAATTTATTCTGTTTCAAATACTGCGAACAGAAAGATGAAAGCTGAAGTGATGGCAAATGATATTATGGTGGGTCTCTATGGTGATGGCAACATCATAACAAAGTAGGTGCCCGATGTATAAATTTGCAATCAATAGGCCAATAGCGACGCTGATGTATGTGCTGACGCTCTTTATCTTTGGATATATGAGTTTTAAAGCGATGCCAGCAGCGCTCTTTCCAAATGTCGATTTTCCTATCGTTACGATCAAAACAGTGTATCCAGGTGCTGAATCAAGTACAGTTGAGTCGCAAATAACAGATAAGATAGAAGAGGCTGTTTCAGGGGTTGATGGTGTAGATGAGATCGTCTCAACAAGTAGTGATGGCGTAAGTGTGGTAACTGTCAAATTTTTCTTGGAGCGCAAGATAGATGAGGCGACAAATGATGTGCGTGATAAAGTTTCAGCAGTCAAACTTCCAACTAACGCAAAATCACCACTTGTCAGTAAGCTCGATATCGGTTCGGCGTCCGTTATCAACGTATTTTTAACGGCTAAAAAACATAATATCAAAGAGTTGATGCTTTTTGCCGATGAAAAAGTAAAGCCTTCTTTACAACAGATTGAAGGCGTTGGTGCCATCAACATTATCGGCTATAAAGACAGAGAGATACGTATCTTCCCAGATCCAAATCTTTTAAATAAATTTGGTATCTCAGTCACAGAACTCAATAATATTGTAAGTAAAGAGAATGTAAAAATCGGTGGCGGAAAGCTTATCTCTGCAGATAAAGAGGTTGTTCTTAAAACAAAAGCAGATGCTTTGAGCGTGAATGAACTACGCGAGATGATCATCAAAGATGGGATCAAACTAAAAGATGTTGCTCGTGTAGAAGATGGGCTGAGTGATCCAAAAAGCTATGCCTCTTATAATGGACAAGAGGGCGTTATGCTTGAAGTGCAAAAGATTTCAGGGACAAATACCCTTGATATTATTAAGCGTGTTAAAGCTGTTGTACCAAACTTACAAAAGATGGCAGGAGATAATTATGGAGTACAGACACTTCAAGATACAGGACCATTTATCATACATTCACTCGAAGATGTGGAATTTGACCTAGTATATGGCGCATTGTTGGCAGTCATTATTGTTTTTGGATTTTTGCGTAATTTTACCATCACAATAGTTTCCGCGCTTTCTATCCCTATCTCCATTATGGGAACGATTGCTTTTATGCACTATATGGGATTTGATCTCAATAAGATGACACTTGTGGGACTTACCCTTTCCATTGGTATTATCATCGATGATGCTATTGTTGTTTTAGAAAATATCTATAAAAAGATGGAAGCTGGAATGGGGCGCTTGGAAGCTGCGTATGAGGGAGTTAAAGAGATGGCATTTGCAATTCTTGCAATCTCTGCGATGCTTCTTGCAGTTTTTATCCCAGTGGCAAATATGAGCGGAATAGTAGGCAAGTTTTTTGAAAGTTTTGCGATGACAGTAGGGTTTGCCGTTGTGATCTCTTACACGGTTGCTATGAGTTTTATGCCGAGCTTGAGTGCGAGAGTTTTACATAAGGGTGAAAGTAGGTTTTATAATGCGACGGAGCCGATATTTAGATTTTTGGACCGTATGTATGAAAAGACTTTGAAATTTGTTTTGAGATTTAAAGTGATTACCATTGTATTTGTACTGATCTTATTTGTGGCATCCCTCAGTCTTTTTCCAAAGATTGGGATGGATTTTATCCCAAAAGAGGATAAGGCTGAATTTCAAGTAGATCTCAAAGCTAACACTGGAGTCTCGCTCGAAGAGATGATCAAAAAATCACAAGTGATAGAAGCCCTTATAAAACAAGATAAAGATGTTGTCTTTACAACTTTGAGTGTGGGATATAACAGTGTTGCTGAAAAAAATAAAGCCGCTATCTATGTAAAACTCACAGCAAAAGATCAGAGAAAAGAGAACCAAGAACAGATAATCCAAAATCTAAGAGAGAAGCTCAAAGCATATCAGAGTAAAGATATGTTTATAACTGCCGCTGCGATTCCTGATATCAAGGGTGCTGGTGTAAGTGTACCGTATCAGATAGTTTTAAAATCTGATTCATTTGATGCGCTGAAAGTTGCAACAAAAAATTTAACAGAGTATCTTAAAGCGAAAAAAGGGTTTGTAGATATTGATACAAATCTTGATGATGGAAAACCTCAGATCGATATCAATATCATTAGAGAAAATGCCGCAAGATATGGCATTACAGCAACGCAGATCTCAGAGGCGATCTCGACAGCTTTTTCAAGTGATATTGAGCTTTCTTATTTTGAAGAAAACGGGAAGCAATACAATATTACATTGCGATTTGAAGATGCTAACAGAGTCAAGGTAGAGGATTTGGGCAAGATTCAACTTCGCGGTACAAATGGAGAACTTGTATATCTTAGTGGCTTGGTAAGGTTCGCTCAAACATCTTCTCAGGCATCTATTTACCATTATGACAGACAGCGTCAGGTAAGCGTATACGCAGATCTTTTCGGGCTTGACCTTGGTGGAGCAGTTACATATACAAAAGATGGTATAGATAAGCTTTTGCCAGCTGGTGTAACTTATAAGTTTACAGGTTTTGCTGATGAGATGGTAAAGACAGGGAAAGCTTTTGGTACTGCAGTGGGGCTTTCTGTGATACTGATGTTTATTATCTTGGCAATACTTTATGAGTCGCTGATTCAGCCGATCATCATTATGATTGCATTGCCACTAAGTATTGTCGGTGTTATGATAGCTCTTTTTGTAAGTGGACAGCATTTTAGTCTTTTCGTTATGATAGGGTTTATGTTGCTTATGGGAATGGTTGGGAAAAATGCGGTCTTGCTAGTTGATTTTGCGAATATTGCCATTGAAAGTGGGAAAAAAGTGGATGAAGCCCTCATCGAAGCTGGAGAAAAAAGACTTCGTCCTATTTTAATGACGACAATTGCGATGATTTTCGCTATGATTCCAATTGCAATTAGCACAAGTTTGGGTAGCGAGACAAAAGCTCCGATGGCCATCGCGGTTATCGGCGGCTTACTTAGTTCGATGTTTTTGACACTTTTGATAGTGCCAGTCATCTATAAACTGATCTATCCATTCGATAGATGGCTAAGAAAATGGTATGAAAAGAAAAAGTTAGAGGTTTAAACATAACTTAAAGCTAGTTTATGTATAATTTCGAACTTTTTATATACTGATTAAGATTTAAGGAAGCGCCATGTACGCAATCATCAAAAACGGTGGTAAACAATATAAAGTTCAAGAGGGTGATATCTTATTATTAGATAAGATGAGTCTTGAACCAAAAGACATCGTTGAAATTAAAGAAGTTCTTGCAGTGAATGCTGGTGAACTAAGAGTAGGTACTCCATTTGTTGAGGGTGCTGTTGTAACTTTAGAAGTTATTAACGAAGGTCGTGGCAAAAAAGTTATCACTTTCAAAAAACGTCGTCGTAAAGATAGTAAAACAAAACGTGGTTTCAGAAGAGACTTTACACGTGTATGTGTTACTAAAATAGCTGCGTAATTAATTAAAAGTAGGAGATAGAGATGGCTCATAAGAAAGGTCAGGGTAGTACACAGAATAACCGTGATTCAGCTGGTCGTAGACTTGGCGTTAAAAAATACGGTGGACAAACAGTTATCGCAGGAAATATTATCGTTCGTCAAAGAGGAACTAAAATTCATCCTGGTTTAAATATCGGTATGGGTAAAGATCATACTTTATATGCATTAGTAGATGGAATCGTTGAGTTTGGTCGTAAAGACAAAACTCGTAAACTCGTTTCAATCGTACCTGCTGCATAATTTCCTTCTTCAGGCTTTTGCCTGATGAATTTCTGACAAATTCTTTTTTAAATCCAATTTTTTAACTATAATTTCGTTTTCAATTTCAATCTTTAATAGTTTATTTTTTCCTTACATGTAAGCAAAATCAATTTTTAAATATTGCACAAGGATTTTTATGTTTATAGATAGCGTAGAGCTTACCATTTCTTCAGGAAAAGGGGGAGCGGGATGTGCTTCATTTCGTCGTGAAAAGTTTGTCGTAAATGGCGGTCCAAACGGTGGCGATGGCGGAAAAGGTGGAGATGTTTGGTTCAAATGTGACAACAACACACATACGCTTTCTCATTTTCAAAGAAATATGCACATTAAAGCAGACAACGGCGTCCCAGGTGCTCCAAGAAATATGAATGGAAAATCGGGAGTCAAAAAAGTGATTATCGTTCCTCCTGGAACACAGATCATAGACAAAGAGAGCGGAAAAGTTCTTTGCGATATGTTAACTCATGGTCAAGAAGCAAAGTTGTTAGAAGGGGGCAAAGGTGGACTTGGAAATACGCACTTTAAATCTTCTACAAACCAAAGACCGACACATTGCCAACCAGGTGAAGGAAACCAAACTCTACAGATAAAACTAGATCTAAAACTCATAGCAGATGTTGGACTTGTAGGATTTCCAAATGTTGGTAAATCAACACTGATCTCGACTGTTTCAAATGCACGTCCAGAAGTTGCAAACTATGAGTTTACGACGCTGACTCCAAAGCTTGGTCAAGTAGATATCGGAGATTTTGAATCATTTGTTATGGCTGATATTCCTGGAATCATCGGTGGAGCAAGTGAAGGCAAGGGTCTTGGTATCCAATTTTTACGTCATATAGAGAGAACAAAAACCCTTTTGTTTATGATCGATTTAGCTTCATATAGAGATTTAAAAGAGCAGTTTGAAACTTTACAAAAAGAGGTTGCCGCGTTTTCTGAGATACTTGGAACAAGTAAATATGCAATTGCACTAACTCGTTTAGATATTGTCGCTGGGGAAGATGTTCCTGTTCTTATCAATGGTTTTTTAGAACTTCTTGGACTTGAAGCAAATAAAAAAAGTGGGTTTGATTTTGATCCAACTTTACCATATTTTATTCAAGATACAGCAGAAGAAACACTTGGCTATGACAGGACAAAACCATATTTTGTTTGCCCGATTTCATCTGCAACAAGCAAAAATATTGAAGCTCTTAAATATGCACTTTTTAATCTTGTACACACGGACAGACAACAAAAATGAAACGTATCGTTTTAAAAGTAGGAACTGCGGTTCTTACAGAGAATCTGCAAATTGCAGAGGAAAGACTTGCAAATATAGTAAAACTTCTTGTTGACCTAAAACAAAAGTATGAAGTCGTGTTGGTCTCTTCTGGAGCAGTTTCAGCGGGATATACTCAGCTGAAACTTGATAAAAAAATCTTACAAAACAAACAAGCGCTTGCAGCTATCGGTCAGCCGCTTTTGATGAAAAAATATCGTCTCACTTTTGCAGAGCATAATGAACTTTGTGCACAGATACTTTTAACTGCTGCAGATCTGAACACTCCAAAACAAAATCAAAAAATCAAAAATACGATGAATATTTTACTTGAAAACGGCGTGGTACCAATCGTCAATGAAAATGATGCAACAGCGACAGAAGAACTTGGAGTGGGAGATAATGATCAGCTTTCAGCTTACGTTGCATGTAGTATTGACGCAGATATGCTTTTGATCCTTTCAGATATTGATGCTTATTATGATAGTGATCCACACAAAAATCCTGATGCAAAAGTAAGAAAAATAGTAAACGATATAGATTCTAATGAGCTCGAACAAGTGGCTTCTCCTCATAGTGAGTTTGCAACTGGCGGCATTGTAACAAAGCTCAAAGCCGCTTCTTATATGCTTACATGTAAGCGAGAAATGTTCTTAGCAAGCGGTTTTGATTTAAGCGATGTAAGAAGTTTTCTCCTTGATGAGAAACATTTAGGCGGTACACTCTTTACATGTAAGGAAGATTAATATGAAAATCATTTTTATGGGAACTCCCGCTTACGCAGATACAATACTAAAAGATTTGCTAAAAGCGGGTGATATGGAAGTAGTAGCTGTTTATACTCAGCCAGACAAACCAGTCGGCCGAAAAAAAATCATGACTCCTCCTCCTGTTAAATTAACAGCCCTTGATGCTAATATTACAGTGTATCAGCCTTCAAGATTACGAGATGAGTCTGTAGTCAAAGAGCTTTTGAATATAGAGTGTGATTTTATTGTTGTAGCAGCGTATGGGCAGATACTTCCTCGTGAGATTTTAGATCATGCTGTTTGTATCAATCTTCATGCGTCAATTCTTCCAAAATATCGAGGCGCAAGTCCTATCCAAGAAGCGTTATTGCGCGGTGATAAAGTAACTGGGGTAACAGCCATGAATATGGATGTAGGCCTCGATACGGGAGATATAATCAAAATATCTAAAGTTGCAATCGATGATGACGAGAAGGCAGATGCACTTTTTCTTAAATTGACAGAAGTAGCAAGTGATTTAACGCTTGATGTTTTAAGAGATTATCATAAACTGACTCTAATAAAACAAGATGAAACTCTTGCAACACACTGCTCGAAAATTACAAAAAATGATGGAGAAGTAGAGTTTGTAGATGCCATTATTTTGTATAATAGATACAGAGCCTTTACTCCATGGCCGGGGATCCATCTTCAAAGTGGATTAAAAATAAAAAGTATAGAACTTCATTCTGCTTGTCGAACATATACGCCTGGAAAAATTTTAGAAATAGCAAAAGATTATATCGTTGTTGGATGTACACTTGGTTCACTTGAAATCTATAGAGTTCAGCCAGAATCAAAAAATGAGATGGATATCATCTCCTACTGCAACGGAAAGCGCTTAAAAGTTGACGATATTTTATCTTGATGAAGTAGATTCGACCCAAGAATACCTCAAAGAGCGTTTAAAAAGTAAAGAACTTGTTTCTCCTATTGCTATTGTTGCCAAAAGACAAACACACGGACAAGGCAGTAGAGGAAACAGTTGGATAGGCGCAGATGGAAATCTTTTTCTATCTTTTTGTATCTCTATCAAAGAGCTACCGCGAGATCTTAGGCTTGAATCCTCTTCCATCTACTTTTCATATATTATGAAGCAGGTTTTGGAAGATCATGGCTCACATGTATGGCTGAAATGGCCAAATGATTTTTATATAGGAGATGTAAAAATAGGCGGAACTATTACCAATATTGTCAAAGATGATTTAGTCTGTGGAATTGGACTCAATTTAGTTACGGCTCCTGATGTTTTTGAAAAATTAGATGTTGAGATTTCTTTAGAAAATATTTTAGAATGTTATTTTAATTATTTGAAAAAAAATATTGAATGGAAGCATATTTTTAGTAAGTATAAGTTAGAATTTCGCAAGAGCAAAAACTATTTTGCGCATAGTGGGGATGATAGAATTTTTCTAGGTGATGTTTCGTTGCAAGACGATGGATCCATAGTCAGTGATGGTCAAAGGATATATAGTTTAAGATGAGTGAAGTAATCGTAATAGCAAATCAAAAAGGTGGAGTAGGTAAGACTACAACAGCTGTCAATCTAGCTGCATCTTTAGCGGTGGCTGAAAAAAAAGTTCTTTTAATCGATGCTGATCCGCAGGCTAATGCGACAACCTCTTTAGGTTTTCACAGAAATGATTATGAATTTAATATCTATCATGTACTTATTGGAACTAAAAAATTAAAAGAGATTATTCTTAAATCTGCACTGCCTACTTTACACCTTGCACCATCAAACATTGGTTTGGTTGGTATAGAAAAAGAGTATTATGAATCTGGAAATTCAGAAGGAAGAGAGTTAGTCTTAAAAAAAGCAATCGCTTTGGTTATTAAAGATTATGATTATATTATTATTGATTCCCCTCCGGCGCTTGGACCGATGACTATCAATGCACTTTCAGCTTCAAACTCTGTGATTATCCCTATCCAGTGTGAGTTTTTCGCACTAGAAGGTTTGGCACAGCTTTTAAATACGGTAAGACTTATACGCAAGACTATCAATCCAAAACTCTCAATTAAAGGGTTTTTACCGACAATGTTCAGTTCTCAAAACAATCTTTCAAAACAAGTGTTTGCAGATTTGAGACAACATTTTCAAGGAAAACTTTTTAGAGATACTGAAAATGAATTTATAGTGATACCAAGAAATGTGAAGCTTGCAGAATCTCCATCTTTTGGAAAGCCAGTTATTTTATATGATGTAAAATCAAGCGGTTCTGAGGCATATCAAGATCTTGCTCAGGCGATTATTGCGTGATTAAGAATAAGTCATTAGGAAGAGGACTCGGTGAGCTCCTCGGTGAAATGGAAAAAGCGTATGATAATGAAGTGCCTGACAACGACGCCGTTTTAGATATTCCACTTAAGAGTATCAAACCAAATCCTTATCAGCCTAGAAAAAACTTCAATGAAGAATCATTACTAGAACTAGGTGAATCGATTAAAAATGATGGTTTATTGCAGCCTATAGTCGTAATCTCTGATATTGATGGATATACTCTTGTCTCAGGTGAGAGAAGACTGCGTGCATCCAAGTTGATGAAATTAAAAACGATTCGTGCTATTTGTATGAAAGTTGATAATGATAGCATGCGTCATTTAGCATTGATAGAAAATATTCAGCGTGATGAGCTTAATTCTATCGAACTTGCAGTCGCGTATGAAGAGTTAATCAAGATGCATAATATCACTCATGATGAGTTAGGTGCGAGAATTCATAAGAGTAGAGCAAATATTACAAATACAATGCGTCTATTGCAGCTTTCTGAAAAAACTCAAAAAGCTTTAGTAGATAATAAGATCTCTTCTGGACACGCAAGAACTTTAATTGGTTTGGATGAAAAAAAGCAACAGCTTTTAGTTGATTCTATTATTGGACAAAGACTTAGCGTTAGAGATGTTGAAGGTATGGTTAAATCTTTAAAAACCGATACGGATAAATCAATTAGTCAAGAAAAAGAGAAACTAGAATATAATTATAATTCTATCAAGAAAAAATTTGAAAATTATGGACTAAAAGCTAGTTTTAAGTCAAATAAAATGACTATTGAGTTTTCTAATGAGTTACAAATAGAGCAATTTCTTTCAAAACTTTTATAAAAAATTCAATTTCCTCAAAAAAAAACTCTTATTTAACTGTCGTTTCAATTTACACATAGTATAATCACGCAACTTTTAGGAGGTGCTATGTTAGATATAAGTCCGATACTACTCGGTGTAACGCTGGTTGTATTTCTTATCCTTATTGCCGTTCTAAACAGTTGGCTCTATCGTCCTTTGCTATCTTATATGAGCAAACGTGATGCTGATCTCAAAAGAGATTTGCAACAAGTTGGATCAAATGATGATGAGGTTAGCGCGCTAATCGCAAAGTCTGAGCAGACTGTTATGAATGCTAAACTCGAAGCGGCAGCTTTAAGGGAGAAAGTTATTGCAGATGCTAAGGAATTAGCTCAAAGCAAGTTAGATGCAAAACGTGCTGAATTAGCAGGTGAATATCTTGAGTTTGAAAAAACTTTGGCTCAAGAGCGTAAAGAGTTAAATAATGCCTTGCTATCGCAAGCTCCTTTATTTAAAGAAGCTATCAAAGCTAAATTTAGTCAACTGTAAGGATGTTCATGAGTAGAATTATATTATTAATGCTTATGGTGTCAACATATGCACTGGCGTCAGAAAATGGTGCTGAACACTCTACAGATATTGTGTGGCGTACTATCAACTTTTTAGTTTTTGCTGGAATTGTTTGGTATTTTGTGGCTGAACCTGCGAAAAGTTATTTTTCAGGGAGAAGTAAGTCTATTGCAGATGAACTTCAAAAGGTTCAAGATAAACTAAGTGAATCAAAAACTGCAAAAGAAAAAGCTTTACAAAAATTGTCTGATGCTGAGAAATTGGCAAAAGAGATTTTAGAAAGCGCTAAAAAAGAGAACAAAGTTCTTCAAGACAGTATTATGAATCAATGTAACAGTGATCTGGAAATCATTACGAAACAAAATGTTTCATTGATGGAACTTGAAAAAAGAAAAATGGTAAGAGAAGTAGTAGATACTACTTTAATTGAATTGCTAGCAGAAGATACTAATAGTTTCGATACAAAAGCTATGGTTGATGTTATCTTGAAAAAGGTTGCATAATGGAAGAAATGATTGCAAAACGTTATGTAAAAGCTTTGAAAAATGCTTTTAATGTTAACGAATTAGCTGAAGTGGGTGTTGTTTTTGATGCACTTGCAGGCGAATTTAAAAATCCAAAATTTTTCCAAATTATGGATAATCCAAATGTAACAAAAAGTCAAAAATTGGCTATTTTATTAGATGCTACAAAAGCTGTTGAATCTAAAGAATTAAATAATTTTATTCATTTGTTAGTTGAAGAACACCGTATCAACGTTATCCCTGCGATCTCTCAAGTAATTGAAAAAGAGATAGCAAAAATAAACAATACTTATAGTGGTGTAGTTTATAGTAACGGTGATATCGATAGTGCAACTTTAAATGAATTAGGCTCAGGAATTAGTAAAAAGATTAATTCAAATATCACTTTGAAATTTGTCAAAAATGATTTTGATGGTGTAAAAATGAAGATTGAAGATCTTGGACTTGAAATAGATTTTTCTAAATCTAGAATAAATACTCAAATTATTGAGCATATTTTAAAAGCAATTTAATACAAAGAGAGGAGAATAGTAGTGGTAGCAAAAGTAAAAGCTGACGAAATTAGTTCTATTATAAAAGAACGTATCGAAAATTTTGAACTTAGTGTAGATATCAATGAAACTGGTAAAATTGTTTCTTATGCTGATGGTGTTGCACGAGTTTATGGTCTAAATAATGTTATGTCTGGCGAGATGGTTGAGTTTGAAGATGGAACTCGCGGTCTTGTTATGAATTTAGAAGAAAGTACAGCAGGTGTTGTTACACTTGGTAGCGGAAATGCATTAAAAGAGGGAATGAGCGTTAAGCGTTTAGGAAAACTTTTAAGTGTACCTGTTGGTGATGCTCTTCTTGGTCGTGTTGTCAATGCACTTGGCGAACCAATTGATGGTAAAGGTCCTATAGAAACAAGCGAAACTCGTTTGGTTGAAGAAAAAGCACCTGGTATTATGGCTCGTAAATCTGTTCATGAACCACTTGCAACAGGTATTAAAGCTATTGATGCACTCGTTCCAATTGGTCGTGGTCAACGTGAACTTATTATTGGTGACCGTCAGACTGGTAAAACTACAATAGCATTAGATGCAATCATCAACCAAAAAGGTAATGGTGTTGTGTGTGTATATGTTGCTGTAGGTCAAAAACAATCAACTGTTGCACAAGTTATTCGTCGTTTAGAAGATAATGGTGCTATGGATTATACAATCGTTGTTTCTGCTACAGCTGCTGAAGCTGCTGCACTTCAATTTTTGGCTCCATACACTGGTGTTACTATGGGAGAATACTTCCGTGATAATGCACGCCATGGTCTAATTGTATATGATGATTTATCTAAACATGCAGTTGCTTACCGTGAGATGTCTCTAATTCTTCGTCGCCCTCCAGGCCGTGAAGCGTATCCGGGAGATGTTTTTTATATCCACTCTCGTTTACTAGAGCGCGCTGCGAAGTTAAGTGATGAAAAAGGTGCAGGTTCATTAACTGCTCTTCCGATCATTGAAACTCAAGCAGGTGACGTTGCGGCATATATTCCGACAAACGTTATCTCTATCACTGATGGGCAAATCTTCCTAGAAACTGACCTATTCAACTCAGGTGTTCGCCCAGCGATTAACGTTGGTCTTTCAGTTTCTCGTGTTGGTGGTGCTGCACAAATCAAAGCTACTAAACAAGTTGCTGGGACTTTACGTCTTGATCTTGCTCAGTATCGTGAACTTGCAGCATTTGCTCAATTTGCATCTGATCTTGACGAAGTTTCTCGTAAACAGCTTGAACGTGGACAAAGAATGGTTGAAGTTTTGAAACAACCTCCATATTCTCCACTTTCAGCTGAAAAACAAGCTCTAATTATTTTCGCTGGAAATGAAGGTTTCTTAGATGATATGGCAGCATCAAACGTTGTTCGTTTTGAAGCTGAGCTTTATCCGTTTGTTGAAGCTTCATACCCTCAAATTTTTGAGAGTATTAAAAGTTCATCTAAAATCGACGACGATACACATGCGTTGATGATTAAGGCACTAGAAGAGTTTAAAACTAGTTTCGTAGTAGCGTAAGGAAGTATTTCTATGGCAAACTTGAAAAATATTCAAAGACAGATTAAGAGTGTTTCTAACACTCAAAAGACAACACGTGCGATGAAACTTGTATCTACTGCAAAGCTTCGCCGTGCAGAAGAACTTGCGAAACGTTCTCGTCTTTTTTCTAATAAGATAAATCAGGTTATTGCCGAAATCGCTGGTCGTATAAAATGTCATAATGTCAATGGAATTGGAAATCGTTCTTTTAATAAGATTGAAAATCCAAAGAAGATTGATATTGTTTTCGTTACTGCTGATAAGGGTTTATGTGGTGGTTTTAATATTCAAACTATTAAAGCTGTAAATAAACTTCTTGCTGAGTATCAAGGCAAACAGGTGAAAATACGTCTTCGTGGAGTCGGTAAAAAAGGTATTGAATACTTTAAATTTAAAGATATCGAGTTATTCGATGAAGTAAAAGATTTAAGTTCAAAACCTGACTTAGAACGTTCAAACAAATATATTGCTACATCAATAAGAGATTTTAATGATGGTATTACTGATGGGCTTTACATTGTGTACAACGGATATGTGAATGTTATTACTCAAGAGTTACATGTAAACAAAATATTACCTCTTGATGTGGATGCATTTGATTGTAAAGAGCCTGCAAAGGAATCTTTGTTAGAAGTTGAAGCGTATAACCAAGAAGTGATGTTGAACTCTTTAGTAAATAAATATGTAGAGCAAAATATGTATTATGCACTTATCGATTCAGTTGCAGCAGAACATAGTGCACGTATGCAAGCGATGGATGCAGCAACAAACAACGCTAAAGAGATGGTTAAAACGTTAAATGTTAAATACAATAAAGCGCGTCAGGCTGCTATTACGACTGAACTTATAGAGATTATAAGTGGCGTAGAGTCTATGAAATAATGGAGAAAAATATGATTGGTAAAATTAGTCAAGTTATGGGTCCAGTTGTTGACGTTGATTTTGATGGATACCTTCCTGTAATCAATGAAGCAATTGAAGTTAACAATCGCGGAACTCGTCTTGTTCTTGAAGTTGCAGCTCATTTAGGTGATGGTCGTGTTAGAACTATTGCTATGGATATGAGTGAAGGTTTGAAACGTGGCGATGAAGCAAAAGCTACTGGTGCTCCTATTTGTGTTCCAGTTGGCGAAAAAGTACTTGGACGTATTTTTAATGTTATTGGTGAAACTATTGATGATGGCGAACAAGTAACAGATGCTCCAATGTGGTCAATTCACCGTGATCCTCCAGCATTGATCGATCAGTCTACTACAACTGAAATGTTTGAAACAGGTATCAAAGTCGTTGACTTGCTTGCTCCATACGCAAAAGGTGGTAAAGTAGGATTGTTTGGTGGTGCTGGTGTTGGTAAAACAGTTATTATTATGGAACTAATTCACAACGTTGCACACGGACATGATGGTTTATCAGTATTTGCTGGTGTTGGTGAAAGAACTCGTGAAGGAAATGACCTTTACCATGAGATGCTTGAATCGAACGTTTTGGATAAAGTTGCACTGTGCTATGGTCAGATGAGCGAGCCTCCAGGAGCACGTAACCGTATCGCGCTTACTGGTCTTACAATGGCTGAGTATTTCCGTGATGAGAAAAAGCTTGACGTATTGATGTTTATTGACAACATCTTCCGTTTCGCACAATCAGGTTCAGAGATGTCTGCACTTCTTGGACGTATCCCATCAGCCGTTGGTTACCAACCGACACTAGCTCGTGAAATGGGTGCATTACAAGATCGTATTACATCAACTAAATCTGGTTCTATTACATCTGTTCAAGCTGTATATGTACCAGCGGATGACTTAACTGACCCGGCTCCGGCGTCTGTTTTTGCTCACCTTGATGCTACTACAGTTCTTAACCGTAAAATTGCAGAAAAAGGTATCTATCCTGCAGTTGATCCATTGGATTCAACTTCAAGATTACTTGATCCACAAATTATTGGTGAAGAACACTACGGCGTTGCTCGTGGTGTACAACAAACTCTTCAAAAGTACAAAGATCTTCAAGATATCATCGCGATTCTTGGTATGGATGAGCTTTCTGAAGATGATAAAGCAACTGTTGAACGTGCACGTAAAATTGAAAAATTCTTGTCACAACCATTCTTCGTTGCAGAAGTATTTACAGGGGCTCCTGGTAAATATGTAAAACTAGAAGACACTATCAAAGGATTTAAAGGTATCCTAAATGGTGATTACGATCACATGCCAGAATCAGCTTTCTATATGGTTGGCGGTATGGATGAGGCTATTGCTAAAGCTGAAAAGCAAAAAAGTAAATAGTCCATATAAACTCTAAAAGGATTGTTATGGATACATTCAAACTAGAGATTCTAACTCCTAACGGCGCTATCTTCATGGGTAACGTTGTTAGTGTAACTCTTCCTGGTGAAGAGGGCGAGTTTGGAGTTTTGGCACATCACGCATCGTTAACAACCTTGTTACAAGCTGGTGTGATTGATCTTGAGACAGATCATAAAACTGTAGAATCAGTTGCTGTCAATTGGGGTGTTGTTCAAGTGGATGAGTCAAAAGTTGTTGTGCTTGTTGATGGTGCCGTTTCTATTAAAGGTGCTTCAGAGAGTGAAATCGCTGCGGCTTTAGCAGAAGCTAAAAAATTAATAGAAGATGTATCAGATTCATCTGCTGCTATCGCTTCTGTATCTGCAAAACTTGAATCTGCAGCTCAAAAATTAATATAATTTTATGTTGAATCACATTGTAGATTTTTATCTCAAAAGTCATCCTGTCACACTTTTTGTGTTGGCAGTTTTGACTTTGTATTTCTTCATTATCAATTGGATCTTTTTTTATCGTCTTTTTTCTTTAAGTGCATGGAATTCAAGAGAGAGTTCATCTTTAGAGACACTGCTTATGGGATCACCAAATATTGCACCAAACTCTTACTTAAGTTATTTTATTAAAAGTACCTCTGTACTTTCGAGAGAACTGTTTGATTTGGCACAATTTGCAGCAACAAAAGAAGCAACAAAAGGCTTATCTTTTTTATCTATTGTCGCTTCAACCTCACCATTTATAGGTCTTTTTGGTACAGTTGTTTCTATCTTAGATACATTTAGCCATATCGGTCAAACGAGTGGAACGATGGCAATTATTGCTGCGGGCGTTTCTGATGCTTTGGTTGCAACAGCAAGTGGTATATTTGTAGCTATTTTTGCATACACATATCATCAGATTATTAAGAGAAAAGCATTTGAATTATCTGGACTCTTGAAAATGCAGTCTGATTCTTTGCTCTCTAAAAAAGTGTATTGATAATGTACGATTGGGATGATAAACCGGAATTAAACATCACGCCACTTGTGGATGTGATGTTGGTCTTACTTGCCATTTTAATGGTCATTGCACCAAATATAGTATATGAAGAGTTGATTAATTTGCCTCAAGGTTCTTCGATGAAGCAAATATCAAAATTGTCACCTGTTCATATAACTATTGATAAAGATAAGAATGTCAAAGTAAATAATAATAACTATGAACTGACTTCTTTTGCAGATAATTTTATGCAATTTGCACAAACATTCAGTGAGAAGCCAACTGTAACTATAAGCGCAGACAAAACCCTTGATTATGGTATTGTGATGTCTGTTATTGCTGCTGTGAAGCAAGCTGGATTTACAGAAATATCTTTAGCTACAAATGGATAATAAAAACGATAGCTACTTTTATTTAGGTGGCTTTATATCATCGATGATAATGCTTCTGGCATTTGTCCTCTTTTCCTATGCGCTTTTCTCTGCTCAAGAAAATAAATCTTATGCACTTACCAAAGATAATGCTATTAACATTTCTCTTGTCACCGACTCTCCAAAAAAAAATGTTGAAAAAAAAGTAGAAACTGAAAAACAAGTTGTTAAAGAAGAACAACCAGAAGCAACTCAAGCCCCAGCTGAATCTAAAGATACTCCAAAAGAGAGTGAAAAGAAGGTTGAACAAAAAGAAGCACCTGTAAAAGAAGCAGATGTTTCCACACTATTTTCAAAGGTTTTTACTAAATCAGTTGATTCAAAAAAAACTGATAAACAAGTAAAAATGGATAAAAGTCAATTACAAAAATTAACAAAAAAAGTGGATACTGTAAGCAAGAATGACGTTGCATCATTAACGCAAAAAATACAAAATACAAAATTTTCTAAGGCAGCTGTAGAAGTGACTAGTCAAAGTAGTTCCACGGGTGCAGAGGTTAACAAGTATTTGGCTAAAATTCAAGGCCAGATCTATGATAACTTTTTTCCTCCGCTCAATACTCAAGGACAGACCGGTAAGGTTCTTATCAAAATTTCTTCTGATGGAACAGTCCTAGATTTTAGAATAGTGTCTTATTCAGGTAGTGACTTTTTTAATGCGGAAGTTGATAGATTAAAAAGAAGAATTATGATGTTGAAATTTCCAGAAAATCCTGATGGGAAGTCTGGAAGTTATATGATTACATTAGTAGCAAAGGAGTAGGTTTGCGTATATTTTTAAGTTTACTATTTTTTTTTACTCTATCTTTTGGAGCTGATGCCTCGATTGAAGTTGTAAAAAAAGTAGATGTTTCACCGGGTGTTGGTGTCGAAGATTCATCAACAGCTTATGATGAGAGTTTAAGAAACTCATTTTTTAAAACTTTACTGAGTGACTTAAATGTTTTGTCTCTATTTAATGTCGATAGGCAACATTACACTACAAACTATGAAAATGGAGATGTAGTAGTAGAAAATAGAGATAAAGATTATGTTATTAGATACAAGGTTTCAGAAGAGGCTGATCAATCATTTAACGTTACCATGAAAATTATGAAAAAATCCGTTGTTGTTGCTACAAAAAATTATAAATTAAAAAATAAAAATCTTTATGTTTTTGTTGCACATGCGATGGCATTTGATGTAAACGAATACATGGGAGCAGCGCCTGTAAATTGGATTAAGAGTAAAGTTTTGATTGCACGTTTAGTGTCACCTGGACAAAGTGAGATTCTCATTTGTGATTATACACTTACATTTTCACAAAGAATTGTCAAAGGGGGAATCAATGTATTCCCTAAATGGGCAAATAAAGATCAAAGTGCATTTTATTATACATACTTAAGCGGTAGAAAACCAGTCTTAAAACTTGTAGATATTAAAACTGGAAAAGCATCGAGCGTGCTTTCATCGGATGGTATGATTGTATGTTCAGATGTCAGTCCAGATGGAAAAAAACTTCTTGTGACTATGGCTCCAGAAGGGCAGCCTGATATTTATCTTTATAATGTAGATGCTAAAAAATCTACACGTTTAACAACATATCAAGGTATAGATGTAGGTGGTCAATTTTTGAGTGACAATAGGGTTGCGTTTATTTCTAACCGTCTGGGTTATCCAAATATATTTGGATTAACGATAGGAAGTAATGCTGTAGAGCAACTGGTCTTTGAAGGTAAAAGTAATTCTTCTTGTAGTGCGCATAATGGATATGTTGTCTATAAAGCGAGAGAAAGTTCTGATACTTTTGGCGACAATACGTTTAATCTCCATCTGATTTCTACTGGTAGTTCTGCGGTAAGACGTTTGACAGCAACAGGAGTAAATGAATTTCCTAGATTTTCAGGAGATGGTGATTCTATTCTTTATGTGAAAGAGTATAAGCAACAAAGTTCAATAGGTATTATTAGGCTTAAATATAATAAGAATTATTTATTTCCTCTAAAATACGGAAAAATTCAGTCGATTGACTGGTAAAAGAGCAGTGTTTTATTAAAATTATTAACAATTTTTTTGATATAATGACGGCATATTAAATACAAAGGTGTTTCATGAAGAGAAATGTTATATTATCGAGCGTAGCTGTTGCTGTTTTGTTGTTTTCTGGATGTAGTACAAATAAGCCGACTGTTGATCAGACTGCTAAAACAATCACTACACCATCACTAGAGTCGTCTTCTGTGAATACAGGAAATACAACTTCATCTGATACAACTACTGCTCAAAATGCAACAGATAACGTTGCAGCTAGCAGTACATCTATGGCAGATATTGAAAAAAGTATGACTTCTGTATATTTTGATTTCGATAAATTCAATATACGTGAAGATATGAAAGCAAATGTTAGTACTGATGCTGGCGTTGCTAAAGCTGCAGCTTCTGCATACGGAGTTAAATTAGAAGGTAATTGTGATGAGTGGGGTAGTGATGAGTATAACTTCGCACTAGGTCTCAAACGTGCTCAAGCAGTAAAAACTGAACTACTTAACGAAGGTGTTGATGCTAAACGTATTTCAATGGTAAGTTTAGGTAAAAGTACTCCAGTATGTGCTGAAAAAACAAAAGAATGTTGGGCTAAAAACCGTCGCGTAGATTTCAAACTTCTTCCATAATAAATGAAGCGCGCACTCTCTTTTATAGTTTTTGCATCGCTTCTTCCTATATCACTGTTTAGTTCTGAACCTTCTGCGTTCGGAGCTGGTGATCTAGATTCTCCTTCTCCTTATGGACTTACTCAAAGTGAAAAAGTCGTATTGGAAAATAAGCAAAAACTTGATGGCTTACGTCAAAAAACTTCTTCCGTAGACAATAAGATTGATTCACTCCGCGAGAGAGTTGATGGTTTTCAAACAGTTGTTGAAGGTATTTCCAAAACATCACATCAAAATAGTTTAGATATACAAACGCTTCTTGCAAATAGTAAAGAAGGCTCAGAGTCTAAAGATGCACGTAGTCAAAAAATAGACCAACTAATCAAAACAAATAGCGATAACTTAGAAAAGCTTAGATTGCTGATGACTGACATGTCTACAGTCGTAGATACAATCAATAAAAACTATGTCTCTAAAGAAGAATACAACAGTTTAGTAAAAGATGTGAATGATATGAAGAGTCTCTTGGGTTCTAAAGTTAAAGCATCAGCTAAGTCTTCGGGTGATTCTTTAGATTCTATGGGTACCGTAAAGGTTTATAGCAAAGCCGAGGCTTATTATAAAAGTAAAGATTATGATAATGCAAAAGTCTATTATGATTATTTGATATCAAAAAACTACAAAGCTGCATATTCAAACTATATGGCCGGTGAAGTAAGTTACAAAACAAAAAACTATTCTGAGGCTATCTCTTACTATAAAGAGAGTGGAACACGTAATGAGACGGCGACTTATATGCCAACTTTGATGCTCCATACTGCAATTGCAATGCAAAAAACTAAAGATAATGACACTGCAAAGAAATTTTTAGGTGCACTTATCACAAACTATCCAAAATCTAGTGAAGCAAAAGATGCAAAGAAAATTCTTTCAAGCTTAAAATAACTGTATCGGATATAATTTTTCAGCCTTTATGAAAATTATAAATGATACAATCCACAAAAATATAATTAAGGTGAAAATATGGCAATTGAAACAAATCAAATAGTCTCTATTGAGTATGAAGTACGTGATGGTGATACTGTAGTTGATAGTAATATTGGTGGTGCTCCATTAGTATTTATGTTTGGAAAAGGTCAGATTATCCCTGGTCTTGAAAACGGCATTAAAAATATGGCTATCGGTGAAAAAGGCGATGTACATGTAAGCGCAGAAGATGCTTATGGTGTTTATAATGAAGAAGCAGTTGAAGAATTGCCTCGTGAACAATTCGCTGGTATTGAACTTGAAATGGGCATGAGTCTTTATGGTCAAGGTGAAGATGGCTCAACTGTACAAGTAATCGTAAAAGAGATTGGTGAAGATACGGTTGTGATCGATTTTAATCATCCTTTAGCTGGTAAAGCTTTGATGTTTACTGTTGCAATCAACAATGTTCGTGATGCATCTGCTGAAGAAGTAATGTCTGGAGTACCTGTTGAAAATATGGTAGATGACTCTGGTTGTTGTGGAACTGGCGGCGGCAGTGGCTGTGGCTGTCACTAAATTTATCACGGCTTCGAATGCTTCAAAAGAAGCGTTCAAGACTGCAAATTTATTAAAATCTCTCACTGTAAATACTTTGATTTATGGTGAGCGAGGCACAGGTAAAAAAACACTTGCAAAATATATTGTTCCTAATGCATCCGTTATAGATGCATCTTCTTTTGATGAACTTCTAACTGCTATCGAAAGTAGCAATGAAATAATAATTACCAATATTGAAAGCTCTCCAAATATACACAGAGTTTTTCAAGCGATACAAGAAAAAAAAATAAGAGTTGTTGCGACTTGCGTACATGTAAGTACAAATGAACTTTATGATGATCTTTTTAGTGTAAAGTTTGACCTTCCCCCATTAAATAAAAGAATGGAAGATGTTGAAGCTTTAATTGATATTTATTTGGATGAAGTAAAAGAGATAGTAAGAGAAGATGTGAAATTTAATCGCAAAAATTTTCTTCCTGATCTCTTAGATAATTCAATCTCTCTTAAGAAACAGATATATTCTCATGCATTTTTAGAAAATATTACCGTAAATGAGTTGATGTATTTAATAGAAAATTATTTGGAAGATAAAATAGGAACAAATAGCGATTATAGAAATAATCTTTATATATATGAAGTTCCTTTGATTCGTGCAGGATTAAAAAAATTCAAATCTCAATTGCAGTTAGCTGACAGATTGGGGCTCAATCGCAATACCTTAAGAAAAAAAATAGCAGACAATAGTGAGTACGGATTATAAACATTTGATATAGGGAGTTTTATGAGTCAAAAAGTAGCAATGATTTTTCCAGGTCAGGGAAGTCAAACCGTAGGTATGGGCAAATCGTTTTATGAAAATAGTGAGTTAGCACGTGAAATGTTTAAAAATGCTGGCGAGAGAATCGGTGTGGATTTTACTGAACTTTTATTTGAAGAGAATGAGCAATTAGCTCAAACAGCTTACACACAACCGGCGATTTTACTTATCAGCGTGATTGCATATCGTCTTTTTCAAGAGGCAAATCCGACAGTTCCAGCGCTTTTTCTTGGACATTCTTTAGGGGAGTTTAGTGCTTTATGTGCGTCAGGGGCTATTGATTATGTTGATGCAGTCGAGCTTGTTCATAAGCGCGGGTCTTTGATGCAAGAAGCTTGTGAAAAAATTGAAGCTGGGATGATGGCACTTGTTGGGCTGGATGATGAGAGCGTAGAAAAAGTGTGTGCAGATGCAAGAACAGATGGCAAACACGTTTGGGCAGCGAACTTTAACCAAGATGGTCAGGTTGTTGTTGCAGGCTTAAAAGCAGATTTACAGGCTATGGAAAGTACATTTAAAGAAGCGGGTGCAAAACGTGCGATCCTTTTAAATATGTCAGTTGCAAGCCACTGTGAACTTCTTTCACCTGCACAAGCACCTCTTGAAGTTGCGATGAAAGCAATGGTCACTGAGAATTTTTCAGCTCCAATCATTTCTAATGTTACAACAAAACCATATAGTACAAAAGATGAAGCTATCGCTCTTTTAAAAGATCAACTGGTTAAACCTGTAAAATATAAACAATCAATCGAAGCAATAGCAAACGAGGTAGATCTCTTTATAGAATTTGGTAACGGGAATGTTTTAAAAGGTCTTAACAAAAGAATTGCAAAAGATGTTGAGACTTTGAATGTCTCTGATATAGACTCATTAAACAGTGTTATAGAAGCACTTAAAGCATAACTCAATGAAGATAACTTTAGTTCAAAATGCGCCGAAATTAAATAGAACGAATCTAGATACTATCGTTGCTCAAGTGCTTACATGTAAGAGTGATATCATCGTTTTTAGTGAACTTTCTTTAAACGGTTATCTTTTACAAGACAAGCTTCTTGAAGATGCATTTCGCGTAGATGAACTAAGTTCGCTTTGTGATGCAAGTAAGACCGTAGATATCGTCGTTGGTTCGGCAATAAACATTGATGATGAGTATTTTAACTGCGCCCTTTATTTTAGTAAAGGCGAGCTTTTAAGTATTCATAAAAAAGTGCATTTGCCAAATTATGGGATGTTTGAAGAAGCGAGATATTTTGCAAGTGGCGAGAAATTTGAGACGTTTACTAGCTACTATGGCGAAGTGGCAATGCTTGTTTGCGAAGATCTTTGGCATCCAAATACTGCGGCAGAACTTTATGCTAAAAAACCAAAAATCGTTTATGTCCTTGCGGCATCTCCAGCGCGTGGATTTGAAGATGATTCACTCGATATTCAAGAACAATGGATAGCACTTTTAAAATCTCTGGCACTGCATTGCGATACAAAAGTCGTCTTTGTTAATCGTGTCGGGTTTGAAGATGGGCTCGGTTTTTGGGGTGGAAGTTGTGTACTAGATAAAAATGCAAAAATTTTAGAGCAACTCCCGCTCTTTGATTGCGTAACTAAAACAGTAGAGGTAAAGATTTGAAATTAGCAATAATGGGCGCAATGCCAGAAGAGATAGCACCGATTTTAGAAAAGATTGGAACGTATAAAACAACTGAGTACGCAGGAAACAAGTATTACGAAGCAATGTATAATGGGATAGATTTAGTTATCGCTTATTCTAAAATCGGAAAAGTTTTTTCAACTCTTACTGCGGCGACAATGATAGAACATTTTGGTGCGCAGAAACTACTTTTTAGCGGAGTTGCTGGCGCGATTAGCTCTGAACTCAAAGTCGGCGATTTAATCGTTGCTACAAAACTTTCTCAGCATGATTTAGACATCACAGCTTTTGGACACCCTTTTGGTTATGTTCCAGAGGGCGCTGTTTTTGTAGAATCTGACAAAATGCTTATAGAACTTTCTAAAGAAGTCGCAAATGAAATGGGCTTACATGTAAAAGAGGGAATCATAGCAACGGGTGATCAGTTCGTTGCAAATGAAGAGCGTAAAAACTGGATAGGAAGCACGTTTGGGGCAGATGCATTAGAGATGGAAGGTGGAAGTGTTGCAGTTGTTTGTAATGCTCTGCATGTACCGTTTTTTATCCTTCGTGCCATTAGTGACGCCGCAGATATGGACGCGAGTTTTAGTTTTGATGCATTTCTAGAAAGCAGTGCAAAGACGAGTGCGGAGTTTGTGATGAAAATGGTAAATAAAATTGGAGAATAAAGTCCAACTCTCTAAAAAGATCATGAGTAAACTCGGCAAAACAAATGCCGAGTTTAACTTGATAGAAGAGGGTGATAAGATACTTGTTGGGCTAAGTGGGGGCAAAGATTCTCTAACAATGGTTCACGCTATGAAAGAGCAACAACGCCGTGCTCCATTTAAGTTCGAGTTCTTGGCGGTAACAGTCTCTTATGGGATGAACGAAAACTTCGACAAACTCAAAACGCATTGTGCCCAATATGATATTCCTCATGTGATTCATGACACAAATATCTATGATTTAGCAGAAGATAAAATCCGAAAAAACTCCTCATTTTGCAGTTTCTTTTCACGTATGAGACGTGGATCACTTTACAGTGCTGCGGAAAAATATGGCTGTAATAAAGTCGCCCTTGGCCATCATCTTGATGACGCGGCAGAGAGTTTTTTTATGAACTTTATCTATAATGGCCAACTTAGAAGTCTCGCTCCAAAATACAAAGCAGAGAATGGTCTTATCGTTATACGTCCGCTTATCCAGCTTCGTGAACGTCAACTCTCAGCTGCAGCCTTGGAAAATGGTATGCCGACAATCGGCGATGAAGCTTGTCCATCCATGCGCTTTGATGTGAAAATGCCTCATGCAAGAGCAGATATGAAAGAGATGCTTTTTGATATGGAGAAAAAATTTCCATCTCTTTTTGTTTCTATGAACGCCGCATTTAAAAATATCTCAAACGAGAGTTTTTTCGAAGTAGATAAATTCAAACTTTAGAGTTTATTTACATACTTTTTTTTCTTCATTAAATATTAAAATAACTTATAAATTTAACACATTGTTATCACAAGATAAGCATAATATATAAGAATAAAACACTTCTAAAGTTATATTAAGATTTCTTATGTAAAACTGCTATGTTTTATTAGAAAAAATAATTAAGGAGGAATAAAGATGATCAAGAGAACATTGAAACTTTCTGTTACGGCTGCATTGCTTTTTGCTACAACAGTAACGTTCGGAGCATATGATAAAAATCCGCCATTTAGTCTAGATAAATTGAAACCTATTACTTATAAGAGTGATGGAACGACAATAAAGGCATATGACCCTTCGACGGATTATAGGATATTTGTTAATTATGAACTTGGAATGCATTGTGTTGGTTTTGAGATGAGTTACTGTTGTGTAATTCCTCCATACAACTCAATCCAGTCACAAGCGATTAAAACAGGAATGGGTGGGGCACTTCCATCTTTAGTGACTCCAGGAGATAACAAAAAACTTTTTTATTATGTGAAAGATAATTCTTATTCTGAAGGGAATAAGATGAAGTATTGGAGTGTTATGAAAGATGTTGATGGCAATGGACGTATGGATGATCCTGGCGATAACGTTGCGAATTATGTTTGGAAACATCTTTTTATCTATAAAGATCTTGAGGGAACGATGCCCGCAGGTGCAACTGCAAAAGATCGTCTTTATGTAGGAAAAGATATTAAAGTAAAAGTTGATGCTGGTCCAACAGGAAAAAGTGTTGCTGGAGGATACCTTGATTATGCAGGAAAAGATGGGGGAAATATTGTCTTTACTGATACCCTCGTGCCTGCTGTAACTGATATCAAACTCAAACTTACTGCTTCGCATCTTTGGGATGCACTTGGACTTCCTTTGACTGCTTTTAATGATTCTACTAGAAAAGGCAGTATTCGTTCTGTCACAGAAAGAGACTTTCAACCATTTCAAAAATCTACAGTTCAGCTGCATGACCAAAATGGAAGACCTATTATGGATCATGGACAAATAGCTGAGTATTTTGGCACGAATCCTGTAGATATTCCAAATTGTTATGCTTGCCACTCTCGTGAAGGAAAAGCGGCTAAAATGGCACGTGAAGAAGGTTTAGGCTTTTCAGATAAAGAGTATGCATACTGGAAAACATATCCAGATGAGAGTGAATATATGGCAAGACTTTCAGAAGCTTCTATCAATATTTTAAGCCTTCATGATAAACATCATGGAACATCGTTCTTGAGTCATTATGATCCAAATGCATCTTCAAACCGTTTAGGTAAGACAGGTGAGATCAACTGTGCGGATTGTCATGGTGATAATGTTTCTGGAAATTTACAAGAACCTCGTCCCGGTGCGACAGGATATATAGCTGTAAAAGCAAAACCACTCTCAGAAGCGATTCATGGTTTTCACTTAGGTATGGTTCCGATGCCTGATGGCGCGGCTAGAAGTCAAGCATGTCAATCATGCCATCCAACACACTTCCAAGATCCGTCTATGAATGATGATACGAATCCTCTTCGTGTTGCTGACCGTTATGGTGAAGGACGATTTAATGATAAAGATATCCGTACAAGCGGTGGTGGTTGTTATGTTCGTCGTGATGCACATACAAATCCAAATGCAAAACCACCTTTTTTCCTAAATGAAGTTGGTAAGTATCTTTTATCTGATGTGAGTACAAAAGATGAAAAAGGAAAACCTACTAAAGAATTAAGAGGATTGTATTGTACAAATTGCCATACAAAAATTGCTCAAGGGCTTTACAAAGCAGATGATTTAAATGATGCAGCGACACATAATGGAAAAACACTTCGTAATAAAAGTTTAAAAGAGATCGTAACTGCACTTGCTGGTGGAGATATGAAGGAATTTAATGCCCTGATTGATCCTAAAACGACAGGTAAAAATGAGGTTCAAGCTTATTATAGCGCTCATGAATCTCCAACACTTGTAAAAAATGTTGGAAAAGATGGTAAGCTTGATCTCAAACCTTGGAACCATCCAACGGGTGGAGCCGTTCCATATGGCGCTGCTTCTGGTGGAAATGACTGGTGGTTAAGTGCGGCTGAGCCTCACTGTGCGGATTGCCATGCGGCACCATTTGTTGAAAGTATGGGTGGAGAATACTTCCCTATAGATCAACCTAACAAACATTCACTCTACCGTTACTCAAAAGGTCACGGAGACATCGCATGTCAATCTTGTCATGAGTCTACACACGGTCTTTACTCGACACGTTATGATGGAAAAAATAGAACAGTCGATGTAACAACACATGAACAAGCGCTTCAGTATAGTCCTGATGGAAAATATGCAGGTCCTGTTACATGTGTGGCATGTCATACAGTAAATGAAAAAGGTGTTCCTGTTCAACTTAAAGGAACGGCGTATGAAAAAGATTATTGGGCTTCTGTAACTTTGGCACACTTCATGAGATCTGGTGATCAAAAAATGGATGTCAAACAGTTAGTAGAGAAATTTCCATACAAAAAATCAGCTCACATCGTTGAGACGTCTTGGAAATAAATCTTCACTCTTTAGAATAAAATTTTCACTCAGCAAGTGGGATTTCCCTCTTGCTGAACCTTCATTTAACACCCTCTTAAACCTCGCTCTGCTATAATTGCACAAAATATTTCAGTAGGATACAGTATGGGTAGAGCTTTTGAATATAGAAAAGCGGCGAAGATGAAACGCTGGGGAAATATGTCTAAAGTATTTCCAAAACTTGGAAAAATAATCACTATGGCAGCAAAAGAGGGCGGATCAGATCCAGATATGAATCCCAGACTTCGTACAGCGATCCTTAATGCCAAAGCTGAGAATATGCCAAAAGATAATATCGAAGCGGCGATTAAACGTGCAAGCGCAAAAGATACAGCTTCTATGGCGGAGGTCAACTTCGAGGGAAAAGCACCACATGGTGTTTTACTTTTTATCGAATGTGCGACAGATAACAACACGAGAACCGTAGCAAATGTAAAATCAACATTGAGTAAAAATGGTGGTGAACTTTTGACAAATGGTGCGGTGGAGTTTATGTTTTCACGTAAAGCAATCTTTGAGTTTGATATGCCAGCAAATATGGAGCTTGACGAGTTAGAACTCTCCCTCATTGATGCGGGTCTTGAAGAGATTGAAGAGGAGGAGGGAATTGTTTTAGTTACAGCTGATTACACTGACTTTGGAAATCTTCAACACGCCTTTGAAAACCTTGGCATAGAGCTTAAAAAAGCTGTGTTGGAACGCGTAGCAAATGCTCCTATCGAGCTAAGTGATGAGCAGATGGAAGCTATTAACAAGATTCTTGAGCGACTTGAAGATGATGAAGATGTACAACACATCTTTACAAATATAGCATAACTCTTTGCATGTAAGGAGATCGCCTTACATGTAAGCCTTCAAATGTTTTTTATAACTTCTCATACCACTGCGACTTACGAAGAAAAACAATCAAAATTTATAGCGCATCTTATCCCTTATAATTTATATAAAAATACTCTCGAAACGCTTAAAAATGAGCATCCAAAAGCACGCCATTTTGTGACTTCTTATAGATATCTCAATGAGTTTGATCAAATTGTTGAGCATTCAAGTGATGATGGAGAGCCAAAAGGAACTTCGGGAAAACCGACTCTTTCAGTGCTACAAGGGCAGGAACTCATCAATAGTGCGGTTATTGTTGTCCGTTATTTTGGCGGGACAAAACTGGGAACGGGTGGACTTGTTCGTGCTTATAGTGATGCTGTTAATATGGCGGTAAATCTAGCTGAACTCATAATATATAAAAAAGAGAAAATGGAGATAATCTCATTTTCTTATAGTGATATGGGAAGAGTGGAATATGAATGTTTACAACTGGAAATTACCATAGTAGAAAAGTTTTTTGACTCAGATGTACGCTTTAAGATTCAAGCAGAAGAGGAAAGTTTAAATACCTTGCATACGAAACTAGAGCGAGTAATTGTTTCCCTCTCTTAACTCTCTAGTTTCTCTAAAATAGGTATGTCCCATAAAAATAATATAGTAAACTCCAGTAAAAAGAACCGCAAAAGGGATGAGTGAAACAAGGTAGAGAAGAAAAGTTTTGATTCGTATCTCCGTGCCTGCAAAAAACATAATCTTTTTATACTCATTTTTTGTGCTGATATTTGATGCCACATCATACGTCAATATCTTATGGAAAAAATAGTACATTGGAAGATTAAACATAATCACATTTAATATCGGAACAAAGTAAAACGGGATAAAAAGTAAAAACATAGTAAGCATAATAACAAACCATCGAAATATTTTTATGATCGACCAAAAAAAGTTATCATACCCCTTCATCTCTATATCACTATAGTGTTTTTGATGTATATTTTTGAGAATAAAGGGTGTTAAAAAAGTGATGGCAATAAGAGATATAAAGATGGTCAGAATAAGTGCAAGCATACTGCCCATAGTATAGACTAAAAAAGTCACGATCCAAGATGTCAAGGCGTGGCTCATAAGAAAACTCAGTATTGAAGAGCTTTGAAAGTCAATACCTGTTGTATCTATGGTTTCTAGCCCATCAACAATAGTTGTTTGCGATTGATGCACATGTAAAGATGCATGGCGTAGATCTTTGATGGTCAAATGTGCAAAGTAAAAAACTATTGTGTAAACAAGGATAAGAGCGATAAAAAATGGAGCGATAGAGAATTTCATCATTTTTAGGGAAAAGAAATCTTTAATACTGGTGATAAAAATATTATCGTTTGTCAACGTTTGCTCCATAATTTTTCATTTAATTTTAACTCCGTGACGAGTGAAAGCGTCAACTGGAGCGTTTTGATATATTCCATCGCTACTTCGTACTCTAAAAGCGAACTAAAAACAGAGGGCTCAAAAAGATCTTTATCGTAAGCAACTGCTAAATTCATCTGTTCATCTTTAAAAGAGAGATAGATGGGCTTTGCTGTTTTCTTTTTTAATTCCAAAATACGTTGCATCATCGAGTGTGAAAGGATATATCTGGCCTCTATCTGGTCAGTTCCATACACAACAAACTCTTTTTCAAACTCAGGATCATCCATCTTTACAAGCTGGCTTCTACTAAAATTATTTGACTGCAGCCAACCGCCTATAAGTGAACCAAATAAACTTTGGGCACTATCGGGCAGAATTATAGTAGAGTTTGAAAAATACTTGTTAAACGAAGTGACAATAAAGAGTCCTTGGAATATTGTCCGGTAGTTTGATCTGCCTTTAGAATCCTTCTCCTCTTTTTCTACATGTAAGTCGCTAAAACTGATCTGTACGCCATCTACACTTCCTGTAACATAGTCATTTCCGTTGTAACGGTCGATCTTCTCTTTAAAAATTTCGGAGTTTATAAAAGTTTGTTGGTCGATTTTATAAGTAGGATTGTAGCGAAGATTTTCATCGATCTCTTTGATTAAGGGTTCAATAATTTGTAGTTTAAAAGAACTTGCATAATCTTTTGTCATAAATTTATAAATAAAAGAGGCGAGACCAAGGAGTGAAATGGTAAATAAAACTAGAACAAAACTATCTATGCGATGTAACTTATCGGTTAAAAAATAAAAGAGCATAAAAGCAATCAGCCCGATAAAAACAGCAAGTTTTATCATCCTCTCTTTTAGCGCTTTTCTCTCTTTCTCTAACTCTAAAATTTGAGGATAAAGGGTCTTGTAATAAAAATCTGTAAGTTGGCTGATGGTTTTCATATCTTAAGAGTTAAACAGCCCTTTAACATCGACATTTTTTCGCTCCTCTTCGTTGATAACAAAAACATCTTTTCTTTGAAGATTCATCATAGACGCCATAAAGTTCGTAGGAAACATCTCTCTTGCATTGTTGTAGTCAGTGACTGCTTGATTGTACGCACGGCGTGCGGCTGAGATTTGTGCTTCTATCTCGCTGAGGTTATGTTGCAAGTTCATAACGTTTTCATTTGATTTGAGCTCAGGATAGTTCTCCACCGCAACCATAATAGAACCAAGGGCAGAACTAATTTGAGAATCGAGTTTTACTTTCTCGTTGTCACTAAGATTTGGCTTATTTGCCTCTGCACGAAGCTGTGTGACTTTTTCTAAGGTAGATTTTTCAAACTCCATATACTTTGAAACAGAGGCGACAAGGTTTGGGATAAGATCATAACGTTTTTTTAAAACGGCATCCACGCCTGCGAAAATATTTTCTACCTGATTTTTCTTCGCTATTAAAGAGTTGTACATAAGAACAATTACAAGTGCAATAACTCCGAGGATGATTAAAAGTGTCATATGTTTCCTTTTTTTTTATTCTATCATTTTTTTGATGAAAAATCTTTGCCTATTGCCTCAGCACATAAAACTCCAGATGCAAAAGCAAACTGGAAGTTGTAGCCTCCGCGCTCACCAAGAACATCTAAGACTTCACCTACAAAGTAAAGGTTTTTTGTCTTTTTTGACTCAAATGTTTTTTCATCTATTTCTGATGTATTCACTCCACCACCGCAGACTTCGGCGTGAGAAAATCCATGTGTGTCAGTGACTTTAAACTTCCAGTTTTGGAGTTTATTGATAAGAGTTTTTACCATTTTTGTGTTAACGTGTAAGGCTTCTGTATTAGCGTCAATCCGAGTCTCTTTTAAAGCAATAAAGGCAAGTTTCGCAGGAAGTATTGCTCCTAAAACTGTAGATATTTTATTTTGAGGAAGTGCTTTGCAAAGATTTAAAATTTGTGCAGATAAAGACTGAGCGTTAAAATCTTTTAAAAGATTGAGTGATATTTCGACATTTTGAAAGTTCACAAGAGCTTGTGAAGCGATTTGGGAGATATCAAAGATAGCAAGTCCTGAGATGCCGTATTTTGTAAAAAGTAGATCTCCATGCATCGTTTTTTCTTTCAATCCATCAACAAAAATTGTAACTTCTCCATCGATTTTTACTCCTGAAAGTTCTTCATGCAAAGATGAATCAAGATGTAGTCCGACAAGAGAAGGATAGGTTGGGATAAGAGAATGTCCAAAAGAAGAAGCAAAGTGAAGTCCATCTTCGTTTCCTCCAAGCTGAGGATACGCCAAAAGTCCAGTTGCAACGATAAGAGCGTCATAATCTTTAAATGTTTGAACCTTACACCCAGAGGCCACTTCGCATGTAAGAGAAAAGTTTGTTTCTTTTTGGACAGATTCTATTTTGCAGTCATTAAAAACAGTAACATCTAGAAGTGATAAAGCTTCTTCATACGCAGTTACAACGCTTTTTGCTTCAAAGGAAAGGGGGAAAGTTCTTCCATCTTCTTTTGTGGAAAATAAAATCCCGATGGAATTCATAAAGCGTTCAAGTTCGTGGTAACCAAAGCGTTTAAGGGTAGGTTCGACAAAGTTTGGATTTGCAGAAATATAGTTAGATTTACTGACAAATTTATTGGTGATATTACAATGTCCGTTGCCAGAAACAAGGATTTTTTTGCCATTCTTTGTGTTTTGTTCAAAGAGATCGACTTTGATATTGTTTCTTGCAAGGATGATGGACGCGGTCAAACCCGCTGCGCCAGCTCCGATAATAGCTACTTTTTTCATAAAGAAATTATAGCCGATTATCTCTACATATAAGGCTTTTGTGTCTGCACTCGCATATCTACGATGGCTCGGCCGATAGTAAAATGGTATAAAGATTGGTAAGAGTTATTTCGCAAGCCTAAAAGCTGATGCATAATATCATCTAAAAAACAGCCGATTCCCGTGGCACTAAGACCCAAAGATGTGGCTTCAAGGTAAAGTTGTTGTCCGATTGCGCCGCACTCATAATAGAGCTCTTTATATTTTTGTGGATTTCCTTCGCTTAAAACAGAGGAAAATTTACAAAGCATCCCAAGCGAAAAAGCTCCATCTTTTGCAATATCTTGAGAGCAAGAAATATCTTTGGCGATGGCTCGATAATCTCCCTCTTTCAAAAGGTAAAGATGCTCATAAACCTCGATCCAAACAAAGCTTTCATCAAGATTTTTTTTGAGGTTTGCAAGATCAGTAGAGTCACGAAGATAAAGATAAAGTCCGCTTTGTAATTGATCCACGTTATGGATAAAAATGGCAAAATGTACATCGGCTTTTTCATGATATACGTTTTGTAAAATGGTTGTGAATTGCTCTTTTGTGATTTTGCAACGGTTCGCATCCATCATCTGCGCACTTCGTCTTTTAAGGACAATATCTTTTGCTTCACTGCTTGGAACTCTGCTGTTTTTTTGGCTTATGTGTAGAGGTGTTTGTGAAGTTGGTGTAAAGTGTGTTGCTTCGTTTATTGTGTCTAAAATCTCCCAATGATGGTGTGTCGGACTGAGTCTGTTAGCGATAGTACTATCATGAGGTTTCATATCTTGAAGTAAAGTTCTTAGGTTACATTTAAGGTTTTCTTCTTTTGAGAGAAGCACTAAAATATCACTTTCTTCATTTTCCACTTCGCTAAAGCGGAGTTTTTTATCAAATCCAAACAGTGTGTCTACATCTTTTATGTCGCAATTATTGACTAAAGATATATTCCATCCAAGCATTTTCGCGCTTACATGTAAGGCTTGCAAGGCGTGTCCGAGATCAAGCTGAGTGTAACGAAATGAACGTTCTCCATATTTCCAAGCTTCACGCCAGATGATAGAACTCAGCGTTACTAAAAAGCTTTCTTGTGGCAGTTCATCCCAAAACGAGGTGTCAAATTCACTTAAAATTTCTAAAGAATGATCATAAGGTGCATAATGGGAAATGGTGGTTTTTTCAGAGATTCCACGTTGTGGAGGAAGGATGATATAACCCTCAGTCGGTTGCAAATTTCCACTCGAAGCATTACATCTCAGAGCCCAAGATGTTCCATTTGCACTCTTATATGCAGAGATTGCAAGAGAGAATTGAAACAATTGTGAGATAGACTCAATGCAAAGTGGTGCTGTTGGAGTGCCATTTTTTTCCCACAAAAGATGGTAAGGTGGAGTTGTGTTTTCTAGCGCCAGTGGCAACTGTACTTTGATTGCACCTTTGTAACTTCGAAACGGATCAGGCTGCGTTGCCCAGTCCATATAGCCTAAAGATGCGGCATAACGACTTGGATGATGTTTGGTTCTTTGGTGATACTCTAGTACCTTATTTAAATTATTCATTTAGCGATTATGCAAGAAAATTATTAAAAATATGGCTAGTAAAAAGAGTTTAATTTTTTGTTCAAGGCTGCAAAAAGATTAATTTAATGCAAGTTGCACTATAATCCCACAACTATTTCAAGACAGGGGCATACTCAAATGGGTGAATTATTTACTTTTTTTGGTTTGATTTCAGAAGACCATACGTTCATATTTTTAACGCACATGCTTTTAACAGCAGTGATCGTTCTTATCTTAGCAAAAGTTGCTATGTCAAACTTACGTTTGATTCCAACAGGAACTCAAAATGTATTTGAAGCATACCTTGGCGGCGTTGTTGCTATGGGTGCAGACGTTATGGGTCAAGAGGAATCTCGCCGTTACCTTCCACTTGTTGCTACAATCGGTCTTTTTGTCGGTGTTGCAAACTTAATCGGTGTTATTCCTGGTTTTGAAGCACCTTCTGCTTCATTAAACTTCACTTTAGCATTGGCACTTTTAGTGTTCTTTTACTATAACTTTGAAGGTATTCGCCGTAATGGTCTTATCACTTACTTCGCTCACTTTCTTGGGCCTGTTTGGTGGTTGGCTTGGTTGATGTTTCCAATCGAGATCGTTTCTCATATCTCTCGCATTATCTCTCTTAGCTTCCGTCTTTTCGGTAATGTTAAAGGTGATGATATGTTCTTAATGGTAATCCTTATGCTTGCACCTTGGTTCTTGCCGATTATCCCATTTGCGTTACTTACATTTATGGCATTCTTGCAAGCGTTCATCTTTATGATGCTTACATATGTTTACCTTGGTGGAGCGATCGCAGTTTCTGAAGATCACTAGAAACTCTATTATGCAAGAATCTTTATTTAACAAAATTCTTAGTTTCTTGCATGGTGCCTCAGTCGCTTTTATAGTGCTGGGTACTTTCGCTACTTTTACTTATTTTTCCCCTTTTGGACTTGCTCCGGCTTTATCACTCTCTTTTGTGTTTATCTTTATCTCTTTAGTTATTATTCTTTGGATCGATTCGTTTGAGACAAAAAGAGCCTCATTTAATGAGATGAAAAAACAAACAGAGATCTTAGAAAGAATGGAAAAAACTCTTCATGATAAAGAGCTATCTGATAACTGATCCCGAATTTTACGGGACAAATCTTACCGCTTTCACTCAAACACTTTCATCTATAATCAGTAAAAACAGTATTGACTTTGCTCTCTATCGAGACAAGAAAAATACAGATTATGCAATTTTTGCAGAGGCATTCATCCTTACATGTAAGCAAAAAAACATCATTCCTCTTTTACATCAAGAGTATACGTTAGCATATGAGTTGGGCGCTTTTGGTGTACATCTGATATCTACGCAGTTTGATGCTATAAAAAAAGCAAAAGCACTTGGATTATTTGTAGTGATAAGTACTCACACTTTAGAAGAGACACTTCAAGCACAAAATTTAGGAGCAGATGCTGTGACATTTAGCCCGATTTTTAACTCTCCAAACAAGGGAAATCCTACCGGTTTAGCTCCTTTAAAAGAAATACAAGGTAAAATAAATATCAAAATAATCGCACTAGGCGGGATTACAACAGATGAGCAGATAAAAGCTGTAGAGTCTTGCGGAGTTTTTGCATATGCATCGATAAGAAAATTTATATAAGGTTTATAAACAATGTTCGAAACAGTCATAGGACTTGAAGTCCACGTACAATTAAATACAAATACAAAACTTTTTTGCTCATGCCCGACAAGTTTTAATCATACGCAAAATACAAACACATGTCCGACATGTTTGGCACTTCCTGGAGCGCTTCCTGTTTTTAACAAAGAGGTCTTAAAAAAAGCGGTTATGTTTGGAACGGCAGTTGGTGCTACTATCAACAGAACTTCTTACTTTGACCGCAAAAGTTACTTTTATCCAGATAGCCCATCTGCATATCAGATCACTCAGCTTTATACTCCTGTTGTTGAGCATGGAAAGTTAGAGATCGATTTTGAAGATGGCAGTAAAAAGATCATTGGTATCAACCGTGCGCACATCGAAGCAGATGCTGGGAAAAATATCCATGACGGCGATATCTCAAAAGTGGACTTAAACCGTGCTGGAACACCGCTTTTGGAGATCGTCTCAGAGCCTGATATGAGAAGTGGGGATGAAGCTATTTTTTATCTTAAAAAGCTTCACTCGATTGTAAGATATTTGGATATTTCAGATGCAAATATGCAAGAGGGTTCATTTCGCGTGGATGTGAATGTGTCTATTCGTCCAAAAGGTGATGAAAAACTTTATACTCGTGTTGAGATTAAAAATATTAACTCATTTCGTTTTATTCAAAAAGCCATAGAACTTGAAGTTGCTCGTCAGCGTGAGGCTTGGGAAGATGGCATTTATGACAAAGATATCGTTCAAGAAACTCGTCTTTTTGACCAGACAAAACAAGAAACAAGAAGTATGCGCGGTAAAGAGGAAGCAGCGGATTATCGTTATTTTCCAGAACCTGACCTTCTTAAAGCCGTTGTTACAGATGAAATGTATGCAATCGCAACCCAGATTCCTGAACTTCCAGATGAGAAAAAACTTCGTTTTGTAAATGATTTTGGGATGAATGAATATAACGCTTCTGTAATCACTTCAACTTTAGAGATGGCAAAATTCTTTGAAGAGATGATGCAGGAGGGTATCACGGCTAAAAATGCAGTAACTTGGCTGACAGTCGAGCTTCAAGGGCGTTTAAAAGGTGGTATGAGTCTTGAATCATCGCCTCTTGATGCTAAAAAACTCGGAACTATCGTGAAGCGTATCGAAGATAATACTATCAGCGGAAAAGCTGCAAAAGATGTTCTTGATTATATGATGGAAAATGCTACTGATGTGGATGAGACAATCGAAAAGCTTGGCCTTAAACAAGTAAGCGATACAGGTGCGATCGAAGCGATGATAGATGAGATTTTAAATGCAAATCCCGAAAAAGTGGCAGAATACAGAAGTGGAAAAGATAAACTTTTTGGATTTTTTGTAGGACAAATCATGAAAGTTTCTAAAGGAAGTGCAAACCCTCAAGCGGTTAATGACCTTTTAAAATCTAAATTAGGTTAGTATGGAGTTTTTTAAGCGATTATTTATCGGGGCTATTTTTGCGTTAAATGGTTCAGATAAGTATTTGCATGTAAAGCATAAAGTCTATAATTTTTTAGAAAACGATCAATTTCGTTTTAAAAAATACATTGACTTTATGATGATCGTTTTGATCTTTACGAGTGTTTTTATTCTGATTAAAGAGGTAAAAACAACGATAGATCCAGATCTGAAATTTTTTAATGACTATATTATTTCTATAATCTTTATGATTGAATATGTACTTCGTCTTTGGGTTTATGACAGTTCCACAGCAATCATCATCGCCCAATATGAAAAAGACACAACACTTTCAAGAAAGTTTAGACTCAGACGAGCACTCTTTAAAGTGTTTTTATCCAAATGGAAACATATACGTTCCATAAGTTCGATTATTGATCTTCTCGCAATTGTTCCGTTCTTCCACGAATTAAGACTTTTACGTATCTTTATCCTTTTTAGAATATTTAAGCTTTTTCGCTACACGAGAAGCATAAAAACTTTTGGTTCTGTTCTCTCTGCTAAACGTTTTGAGTTTCTTACCCTTGTTATGTTCGCTTCGATTATTGTTATCGTTTCTTCTGTTTTGGTATATGTGATGGAAGCAAACAATCCACATTCAAAGATCAATACTCTTTTTGATGCTTTTTATTGGGCGATTGTGACTATGAGTACCGTTGGATATGGAGATGTCGTAACTGTGAGTGAAGAGGGAAAAGTTGTTGCTATCATTGTCATCATGTCTGGAATTGCAGTGATGGCATTTACAACTTCTTTAGTTGTTTCAGCATTCACAGAAAAGATCGAAGAGATAAAAGAGATCAAAAGTATTGAAGATATTGCAAAAATAAAAGGGATTTATCTTATCTGTGGATATAAAGAGATAGGTCGTCAAGTTGCACTAAAATTAAAAAGTAATGGTTCAAAAATTATTGTGCTGGATAAAGATGCTAAGCTGATAAAAGAGGCTATAAAAGATGGCTTTTTGGCTTTTACCTATGATTCTGGTTCTCTGAGTACCTATGAAGATCTTCATATTAATTTTGCAACTCAAGTAAGATCGGTATTATGTCTGGATGATACTGATGTTGAAAATATTTATACGACCTTAACGGTGCGTTCTATGTCAAAGCATGTGGAGATTATCTCTATTTTAGAGTCCAAGCAAAATAGAAAAAAGCTTGAGATGGCTGGGGTGAGTAAGATTATCTTTTCTCAAGAGTTTATCGGTTTGATCGCAAAAGAGTATATTGGTCAGCCTGTTGCCTTTGACTTGATCCACGCTCTGCGTTCAGAAACAAATGGAATCCAGATTTCTGAGATATTGGTGGATGATGTTATGCTTCGCTACCATGGAGATTTAAGTGAAATAGAGTGTAGAAAATATAAGCTTTTGATGCTTGGAATCTACCAAAGTGCATCAAAAAGATTTTTATTTAATCCTATAGGTAATACACTTTTAGAGAGTGGGGATATGCTTATTATTGTAGGTGATTATGTGTTTATTGAAGAATTTAAAAAACATCTTCACAAAAAGAGTTAGCTTATGAAATCAGCTGTCATATTTGGTTATAACGAGTTTGCGCTAGAGATCGCACAAAGTTTGAAAACAAAGTATAGTGATATTACGCTCTTTGTGCTTGAAGATGGTGATAAAAGCTTATTGAAGGATAAGGGATTTAAAGTCTCAAAATTTGATCTTAGTGATGATTGGTCGATGTTTGAAACAGATTATGATCTTGAACATTTGATTGTATTTTGTGCCTTGCAAGAAACCTCAGAAAATATATTTTTAACTATTTCTCTTCGTGCTACTTTTGAAAATCTTGTGATTATTGCTCTTTCAACTGATCAAGAAAGTGGTAGAAAGCTTAAAATGGCTGGAGCAAATAAGATCATTCCTATCACGCAAACGACGGTCAATATTATTACTGAAATGCTCGAACGCCCATTTGTCACAGAGATTTTAAACAATATTTTGTATGCGGACAAAGATCTCAAAATTGTGCAATGGACACTGCCTGGGGGTGTAGAGTTTATTGGAAGCAATATCGAAGATATAGATTGGAAATACAAGTTCGGTTTGATTGTTTTAGCTGTTATACGGGAAAATCTTGATACCTCTTTTATCTATACAAAAAAAGCCAATAGTGAACCTTTAAGAGAGGGAGATATTTTAGTGATTATAGGATTTAAGTACGATATTGCAAATTTTGAATCGATGTATAAGGGTGTGACAGAATGAAAATAGGTGTTATAGGAGCTGGAAAATGGGGGACTGCACTTGCCTTCGCATTTGCAGAGAAAAATGATGTTTATATAAGTTCAAGAACTCCCAGAGATGTAGAAAACTTCATCTCTACTGATGAGATTTTAAAGCTTGAATATTTAATTATCACTATTCCAGCACAGCAGATATCGCAGTGGCTAAAAGAGCATTTTGTATTTTCTGGACAGAAGGTACTTGTGGCTTCTAAGGGAATAGAAGCCAGCAGTGGAAAGTTTTTAAATGAGATCTACAGTGAACATCTTCCAGAAGAAAATATCTGCTTTTTATCTGGTCCATCGTTTGCCTCTGAAGTGATGCAATCGCTTCCGACCGCGTTGGTAATTAATTCGACAAACGATGAGCTGAGTGCAAAATTTGGCTCTTTTTTTCCATCATTTATAAAAACCTATAGTTCTACTGATGTTATGGGTGCAGAGATTGCAGGGGCTTATAAAAATGTGATTGCAATCGCCGCCGGAATATGCGAAGGGCTTGGTCTTGGAAAAAATGCGGCGGCATCACTTATCTCACGCGGACTTGTGGAGATGCAAAGATTCGGAGTTCGTTATGGTGCAAAAGATGAAAGCTTTATCGGTTTAAGCGGTGCTGGGGATCTTTTTCTAACGGCATCATCTACCATGTCAAGAAACTTCAGAGTAGGGCTTGGATTCGCAGAGGGCAAATCCAAAGAAGCCATAGTCGAAGAGCTTGGCGAAGTTGCAGAGGGAATCGGAACGGCGTATGCCTTACATGTAATCGCGAATGAGAAGAATATATATCTGCCTATAGCTACAGAAGTGTATAAAATACTCGAAGGAAAAGACCCAAAAGAGAGTTTGAAAGATTTGCTTTCTCGGTAGTTTATTTAGTATTTAAAATAATTTAAAACATAAAGGTCTTTTATTGTGAATGAACAACTTGTACAAACAAAAAAGATACTTATCGCGCTATTGATTGCCTTTTTTATCTGTTTTCTCTCTTTTACTTTTTTAAGTTCTACACAAAGTTCTTTGCTTGCACTTATCGCTTTTTTGGTCGTCTTATGGACAAATGAGGGACTTCCTCTTGCTGTTGTCTCTTTGATGCCCATAGTCCTTTTTCCCGCCTTTGGCATTCTCTCTACCAAAGATACATCCATCAATTATTCAAACCCTATCATCTATCTTTTTTTGGGTGGTTTTTTGCTTGCTATTGCAGTGGAAAAAACTGGACTGCACAAGTATTTGGCCCAAAAGATACTCTCCTTTTTTCCAAACACCATCAGCGGTATCATCTATTCGCTTGTTCTTACTTCAGCATTACTTAGCTCTATTCTTTCTAACACGACTACGACATTATTATTGATGCCCATAGCACTTTATATTACTGAAGATGACAGACTAAAAATGCGTTTTGCTTTGGCCATCGCTTATGGAGCAAGCGTAGGAGGGATACTCACTCCCATCGGAACTCCGCCAAACCTCATACTTCTTGGTGTCATGCAAGAACACTCGATGCAGATGATTCCCTTTTTAAAGTGGGTGCTGATGGTTGCCCCTCTTTCACTTTCGATGATCTTCGTTGTAGGATTTTTTCTTTCTATTGGCGTAAAAAATGTAAAAATGGATTCTCACCGAGAGCTATTGACTCTAACATACGAGCAAAAAAAAGTGCTTTATGTTTTAGGAGGATTAGTTCTACTTTTATTTGTAAATGCACCCATACAACCCTATTGGAATGGTCTAGGACTTGATGAAAGTGCTATTCTCTTAGGTACGGGTTTATTACTTTTTATGCCACCTTTTGCCATCTTGGATTGGATGTATGACAAAGACAAGATACCTTTTAGGATTATGTTTCTCTTTGGTGCAGGATTTTCCATCGCAGCGGCATTTACTAAAACAGGACTTGCCGATACTTTGGCATCCTATATACTCAGTATCACGACACTCTCGCCGATGCTCATTATCCTCGCAGTGGCCGTGCTCATAACGTTTACAACGGAGATAACTTCTAACACGGCCCTCATCTCCATTATGCTCCCCGTCATTTATGCTGTCGCAGTGAAATCGGGCATAAATATTACTCTCTTTATGTTGATAGCGACCATTTGCGCGTCTTATGCTTTTATGCTCCCCATAGCCACTCCACCAAACGCTATAGCCATGAGTAGCGGAGCAGTCGATGTAAAAACAATGATGAAGTACGGCTTGGTTTTAAATATTGCAGGTATAATTTTAGTGGTTTTAATAGCCCAGTTTTTTTGGAAAAATATATTATAAAAAGGAATAAAAATGATAGTACATATAGTAGTGTTTGATTTCAAAGAGGAAGATAAATACGAGAATATTTTGAAAGTCAAAGAGATGTTGGAGACTTTGCCTTCTAAAATCGATGAGCTTTTAGAGATGGAAGTTGGAGTTGATTTTAGTCGAAGTGAGAGAGCGTGTGACATGAGTTTGTACTCTACATTTAAGACGCAAGAGGATCTAAAAGTGTATGCAACACATCCAGCTCATTTGGAAGTTTTGGCAGTTATCAGGGAAGTTGTTGAAAAAACACGTGTAGTTGATTACGAGAAATAATCATGGGTTGGACATGTCAATATGATTTTCAAGGATATTGTAAACTATTAAAAGTCCCTTGTCTACCTGGAATTAAGGGATGCATTTTAAATAAGGGAGCAACTGCCGTATTTAGTACAGGCAGTTATGAAGAGGATAAAAAACAAAGCGAACAAAAGAGCGAAGAGATTGATTTTAGTGAACTTGCCAAAAGGAATTAAGTGTTTTGAATCTCTTCTGCTTTTTCTTTAATGTTAGAACGAATCAGCCCTGAAAATGTTACTAAATAAATTGGTAATAGTGGTATAATTCTGGAAAAAAGAGGCAGATAAGTTGAAAAAACCCGCAGGATTTGGCAAAAACTATTTTACTCTTTCAGCCATCCTTGCATACAGCGTTGCTCAGCGCCTTACCAGTCAGGTAAACGCAGCATATACACTTATCAACTCTCAGCTCTCTTTTAAAGATGAAGAGCTCTGTGATGTGGATGATCCGCCAAATCTGCTTGAACTGCCTCTTATTTTAAACACAAAGCCTTGTTACTGTAACTCTTTATTTTCTCTACGAACAAGACTCTCTCTTTTAATCAATATTTTTATTCCACGATGTCCATTTTACTGTAAATATTTTGCATTTCGTCGTAGCGGCGTGCATCCTCCAGTCTTTTTTTAACTTCTCATTTAATCATTCACAACAAAAAAATTAAAATAACAGACAAGGATATCATATGTCAAAAAATTACGTAACAGGGTTTGCAAGAATAGGCGAACAAAGAGAACTCAAAAAAGTATTAGAAGAGTTTTGGGCAAAAAAAGTCCATTTTTGTGAAGTAGAAAAAGTGGCTTCAGAATTGAAGCAAAGACATTGGTACTATCAAAAAAATGCAGGTATCGAGTATATCAGTTCAAACGATTTTAGTTTGTATGACAATATGCTTGATACTTCAGTAATGCTTGGAGCCATTCCACAAAGATTTCAACACTTAGCAGATGAAGAGCTCTACTTTACAATGGCAAGAGGCAATAACTCTTGTGTAGCTATGGAGATGACCAAATGGTTTAACACCAACTACCACTACATCGTTCCAGAACTTACATGTAACGATAACTATACTCTAAACGCGACAAAAATCATTCATGAATACAAAGAAGCAAAAGCTTTAGGCATAAAAACAAAGATCAACCTCATAGGTCCACTCACATATTTAGGTCTAAGTAAAAGAGTCGATGGCGGCGACAGCTATGAGTTTACAAATAAGATCGTTGATATCTATGTCCAATTACTTCAAGAGATAGCAAAACTTGATGATGAAGTAACGATACAGATAGACGAGCCAATCTTTGTCAAAGATCTGGATGTGAAGATACTCTCTCTTATAAAACCGACATATGACAGACTCGCATCTATCTCTACAAACTTAAAACTCATCGTTATGACCTACTTTGAACATTCATGCGAAGCAACTAAAATACTGGTACATACACCCATCTGGGGATTGGGACTTGACTTTATACATGGTGAGGAAAATCTAAACTCTTTAGAGTTGATAAGCCATAACAATAAAACAGTCATAGCCGGTGTCGTAGATGGAAGAAATATCTGGAAAAACAGTTTGACAAATACACAAAAGCTTTTGGAAAAGATCGGTAGTGTTATCTCACATGAGAAACTCCTTATCTCCACATCTTGCTCACTTTTACATGTACCTTTGAGTTTAAAATATGAAGAAAAAATGGATGAAGAGATAAAAAGCTGGCTAAGTTATGGAGTGGAAAAACTTAGTGAGTTGTCTTTAATATCAAAGTTTTATTTTAAAGGCTTAGATGCTTTAAATGAAAATGAGACAATTCTCTATTATGAAAATATCAAATCAAACGAAGCAAGACAAAGTTCCAATAAGATTCATAATCAAAGTGTTCTACAAAGAGTTCAAAACATCTCAAAACTACAGCGTGATGGAGAGTATGAAGAGAGGATCAAACTGCAAAAAGCTCTTTTAGGATACAAAGAACTAACTACGACAACGATTGGTTCATTTCCTCAGACTGCAGAGGTTCGAGAGGCAAGGGCAGCTTATAAAAAATCACTTATCTCAAAAGAGAGCTATGAGCAAGAGATGAAAAACTATATCGATGAATGCGTAGCATTTCAAGAGGAGATAGGTTTAGAAGTTCTGGTTCACGGCGAACCTGAAAGAAATGATATGGTGGAGTATTTCGGCGAACAGCTAGATGGATACGCCTTTAGCCAAAACGGCTGGGTGCAAAGCTATGGAAGCAGATGTGTGAAACCTCCATTTATCTATGGAGATATCAGTCGTCCAAAACCTATGACAGTTGAGTGGATTACATATGCGCAAAGTAAAACAGATCTCATTATGAAAGCGATGCTCACAGGTCCTGTGACAATTCTTAACTGGTCATTTGTAAGAGATGACAAACCAAGAAGTGAGGTTGCAAAACAGATAGCTCTAGCAATCAATGATGAAGTAGATGATCTTCAAAATGCAAACATCAAGATTATCCAAGTTGATGAAGCCGCATTTAAAGAGGGATATCCGCTGAGAACCGAGAAAATAAAAGCATATGAGAAGTGGGCAGTCGATAATTTCAGACTCTCTGTTAGCAGCGCAAAAAAAGAGACACAGATACATACGCATATGTGCTACAGCGAGTTTAACGATATCATCAAGACTATAGAAGCGATGGACGCCGATGTTATCTCAATAGAAACAGCTAGAAGTGGGAATGAACTGCTAAAAATATTTAAAGAGGTTGGGTATAAACAAGAAGTAGGGCCGGGAGTTTATGACATCCACTCTCCAAGAATACCAAGTGTTGATGAGATAGTAAAACAGATAGAAAAACTTTTAGAAGTCTTGCCGAAAGAGCAGCTTTGGATCAATCCAGATTGTGGGCTCAAGACTCGAAAATGGGAAGAGGTAAAGCCAAGTCTTAGAAATATGGTGGAGGCTGTGAAGATAGTGAGGGAAAAATTAAAGTAAAACAGCTTACATGTAAGACCTAAATCTTTAATTATAAAGATTTAGGCTGAGTGATAAAAATTTAGTATATTAAAGAGATGCGATCTCTTCTGCTTTTTCCTCTATAGTTAAAAGCTCTTCCACTTTTTCTTCGTAACTCTCTTTTAGTTTTTGAAGTTCCTCGGCTAAAACTGTAATACCGATCTTTTCATAACATGTAGGGTTAGAAAGACAAAGATTTTTTTCATCTATGAGTTTTTCTAACTTTTCGATCTCTTGGGGGAGTTTTTCTAAGGCGATCTTCTCTTTAAATGTCAGTTTGAGCTCTTTTTGTTTCACCCGCTCAACTGGTTTTTCTTTTACACTTTCTTTTTCCATCTCAGCGAGTTCTGCGAGTTCATGTTCTAGTTCTAAGTACTCAGAATATTGCTGATGACTCTCTTCTATCTTTCCATCGCCTTTGAAAATAAAGAGTTTTTTTGCGATCTTATCGACAAAATATCTGTCGTGGCTGACGATGATGACAGCTCCGGCAAAGTTTGTGAGTTTCTCTTCTAAGATATTGATAGTTGGGATATCAAGATCATTTGTCGGCTCATCGAGGATAAGGATGTCTACTTTTTTAGTAAAGAGCAGGGCGAGTGCCACACGGTTTTTTTCGCCTCCACTGAGTATGCCTACTTTTTTATCTAAAAATTCTCGTGGAAAAAGAAAATTTTTGAGATATCCGTAGACATGCATGTTGTGCCCTTGAACATCGACTCGGTCTCCGCCATTTGGACAGAAAGTTTCGATAAGGTCTTTGGAATCATCGAGCATCTCTCTATGTTGGTCAAAATAACCGATAGTAAATTCACCCTGTTTGATGATACCGCTTGTTGGTTTTAAACGTCCAAGAAGAGCTTTTAAGAGTGTTGATTTTCCACTTCCGTTTGGCCCGACGATGGCAATAACATCTTTTTGAACTATTCTAGTGCTGAAATTTTCTATCAGTTTTTTTTCACCCAAAGTGATGCCGAGATTTTCAACTTCAAAAAGCATCTTCTGTTTATTGACACTTTTATCGCGGTTGAAATGTTTGGCTTCGCGTTCGAGTTCTACACTCATTTTACGTATTTTTGCAGGGTTCACTTTTGCATCATCACGCAGATCCATCAGACGCGCTTTACGTCCCTCATTTCGTTTGAGCCTTGCACGAACCCCTCTTGAATACCATTCATTTTCAGATTTAACAAGACGTAAAAGATTGTCATGCTGTTGCTGCATAGTACGAAGTATCTCTTCTTTTTGAGTGAGATAATCGCTATATCCGCCCTTAAATTCACGAAGTTTGCAATCTTCAACCTCGATACTTTTTGTTGCAATACGGTCTATAAAATATCTGTCATGTGAGATAAAGACAAGAGTGAATTTCTCTTTTAGAATGAGCTCTTCCAAAAACTCGACCATATAAACATCAAGGTGATTGGTAGGTTCATCAAGAAGTAAAACATCAGGTTTTTGTAAAAGTAAAGAGGCGAGGGCAACACGTCGCTGTTCCCCTCCACTGAGCATAAGTACTGGTTTATCTTCAAACTCTCTAAGCTGAAAGTGGTCTATGATGCGCTCTATCTTATCATCTAAACTCCAGGCATTGTGGTGATCAAGATAATGACCGAGCTTAGCTGATTCATCAAGGAGTGCTCTATTTTCAAAGTCATCTGCAAGTAGAAGGGAGAGTTCATCATATCTTATTTTAGCATCGATAAGATCTTTAAGTCCATCTTTGACGGCATCTTTGACGCTTTGTCCCTCTTTAAATTCAGGACGTTGCGAGAGCATCTTCACTTCAAGATTTTGTCTTGTGATACGCTCTCCGCTATCAGCATCAAGAGAACCATCTACGATCTTCATAAGCGTTGATTTTCCACTGCCATTTTTACCGATGATAACGATACGATCACCCTCATCGACATGGAAATTGATATCTGTTAAAATTTTTTGCGCTTCATAATGTTTTGACACGTTTAAAAGGTCTACTAATGCCATTGTTTTTATTCCCTATTTGACGGGCTTTGTTAAGCTTTTAAATTTATTTTTTTTTGTTTACAAGAAAACTGATTTTTTTAAGAAAACTGATCTTTTTATAGACGGGATTATAACGATTAGAGCGTTAATAAAAGCTTATTGTATAGAAGTGTCTTTTGTTCGCGGATTCAAAAAAAATTTGATCCGCTTTTACTTTATTGTTTCACAGATGCTTTTGATTCTGCTAGCAACTTATCCATATGTCCAAATAATTCATTACTCGCTTCTTCCATTGTTTTAAAGTTGTGCATCACTGCATCTCTGTTCTGTGACACATGATCTCCATCTTTGATGAATTCAAGATTTGCAAAAACACTATTATGAACAGTCATATGCGGTGTATTCAACTTTGTATAACTCGGTAAATGAGCAAAATGTGCTTTTCCTGCACCACTTTCATACCATTTACCAAGTCTACAGTTATGGTGATCTGTAAATGTATGCGTTGTTTTTCCATTAAATAGTGCACTAAAGGCATTGGTTTTAAAAATAATATGATCGATTTTAGCTAAAGTAATAAAGGTAGAACCTTCAACAACACTAGCTGCCTCTGAAGTTTTAATGGCATCGGTATTAAATACGTAAAGCACATCACGGAAGTTTTCAATTGCACCGCTAGACTCATTTGCAATACCGCTCATAGTTTCTGCATTTGTTTGAATTTCGCCTGCATCTTGTTGTAGCGATTGAATAGCAATTCCGATCTCTCCTGTTGCCTTTTGAGTACGTTCTGCAAGTTTCCTTACCTCGTCTGCAACAACGGCAAAGCCTCGTCCATGTTCTCCTGCACGTGCGGCTTCTATAGCAGCATTAAGTGCAAGAAGGTTCGTTTGATCAGCAATATCTTTAATTAAATTAAGAACAGAATTAATTTCATTTGTTTTTTCATTGAGCGCATTAATAGAGCTTGTTGAAACCTGAACCAATTCCAAAAGTGAACCAAGCTTAGCTATAATGATTTCAAGTTCTGATACCGTTTGGCTTGAATTGTCGGCTGTTTTATGACTTATTTGAGCGATATTAGATAGTGCATTAATACTTTCTGCTAAATCACTTTGTATTATAGTTAACCCACCTGCAACACCGTTACCGATTTTTGTTATTTCTGAGTTTACAGCTACCCGCTGCATATGATGATAACTCGCTTCCATGGCATCAATGCCTTTATTGACTAAGGAACAGTTATATTTAAAAAGACCAGAGAGTCCTTCACTCTGAATACGGCGATAATACAAATCATTACTTGCATGCTCAATCCCTGCTTGAATCTCACGCATAAATATTTCTGTTTGATCTAGGAGATCATTCACATTCCAAGCAAAATCATTCATCTCTGCATGATCACGAATATGAATAATACGTGCTTCGAGATCTCCATGTTCTGCTCTTTTAATAACTGACGCTACATGAGCAATAGACTCTTTAGCCCAACGAACATTTACAAATACAATCCAAGCCAATGCAAAATTTAAGAGTCCAAGAATTTGAAGGACATGAAATCCGTAAAAAATAACTTCAAGAACAAAAGTAACTACAAAAACGCCCAAAGAGGCTATATTTGCGTACTGCGCTTTAGAGAGTGAAGATAAATTCATCATATGTTTTTCCTAATTGTGCAAGTTGTGTATCGAGAAGTTTTTGTGAGGCTGCCATTCCGCCACTTCTTTCAGCCGCAAGAAGTGCGCTGTAAAGAGGGATAATGGTTTCTAGAGCTTCTGGTTTTGGTCTTCGTCTTACCGAGTGATAACCGATTGTTTTTCCATTATCATCCAAAGAAGCCGTCACATGCGCATATACCCAGTAATAATTACCTTGTTTTGTTTTATTTTTGACATAGGCAAAAATCTCTTTTCCATTTTGAATATGGTCCCATAAAAGTTTAAAAACAAGTTTAGGCACATCTGGGTGGCGTAAAATATTATGAGGTGCTCCTATGAGCTCACTCTCTTGGTAGCCAGAGATAGATAAAAACAGAGCGTTTCCATAAGTAATCTTGCCTTTTAAATCGGTTTTAGAAACAATAAATTTTTTATCTGAAAAAGTTACTTCACTATTGGCCATACATTTCTCCTAAATTTGCTGGTATTATGTTATGTTATGGCTTAAACTCTTGTGAATACTTGTTTAAATTTTGATTTAAGCCTCATCTTTTGGTTGCGAGCATAGCTGTTTGGCAACAACCCATGTGGCTATTGCTTTATCAGTATAATGAAATTCTCTTTGATTTATGGGAATGACATCATTTCTGAGTTGTGAACGGATGATACCAACAACTAAATAGGTGATAAGTAAAGTTGCTCCAGCAAAAAAATAATCATAAAAATACCAAATAACGACGCCGATGAGTAAAGGCGAATAAGTAAGAGAAAGAGAGAGTAGCAAAGCGATGAATTTACATTTTTTACTCTCAATTTTTGGAGTAGGTTCGATAAGTTCTAAAAAATTCTGATCCATCACTTAGAATTTTACATCTTCATAGCGTTCATATATCCATTCAGCAACCGCTTGGAGTTCATCCTCTTTTAGGTGTGTGACAGCTGGCATTACTCCAAACTTTTCAACAGCTCCAGGACGACACATTGCATCTCCGATCATAGGATCTCGAATATAATCTTTTATAAAAGCGATTACAACTCGTTTTTTTACATCCTCGTTTTTGTCAGCAATTATAATATTGTCTTTCAAACGATTAGAAACTTCATTCATTGAAGGAGCTTTTAGATTATTGAGATTCGCCATAGCCTCTTTTTTTGTTAGAAGCTCAGCGTGGCACTGCATGCAGTTGTTTTTATACACCTCATATCCTTGATCTCCAAAAGCGACAGATGAGAAAAGAAAGAGAGAACTCAATAAATATTTATTCATAATTTTGCCTACATGTTAAGATAATAAATATTCTATCATTTAAATGTTAAAGAAGCGTTAAGTGACGATAAAAATGATAAAAAAATAAACTTAATTCGTCAGATTACTTTCTTCTGTTTAACATTGCATTTTTTTATTTTGATATTATTACGATACTTAAAATAAAAGGATTCAACATGTCAGAACCAACATTGGAAGGTATCTCAGATTATGATACGCTCAAAGGGCAAAAGAAAAAAGTTGTTTGGTTTATAATCTTAGTTGGATTGGTTATGGGTGGAATTTATGTTCTAAGTTATACTTATTTTGGTAATGTTAGTGATTCTCTTCCCGTAGAGAAAAAAATAGGAAATGTTCCTGTTGAATAAACTAACATTTACAAAGGTTTTATTAAGATGCTTATGACATTGATAATAGTCTATTCTCTTTATGTATTAATAAATTTATACGTGAGCACTATGCAAATCGGATATATTTCCCAAGCAAAACGAAAAACTCCAGTTTTGATGGGAAGCGTGGAATATATGAAGGCGGCAAATTATGCTGTGGTAAAAGAGCGTCTTTCTATTGCAAGAACCATCGTTGATTATGTAGTTGTCTTAGCTTGGCTTTCATTTGGAATTACATATTTAAATAGCGGTGTTTTTATGCAAGATGCTGCACTAGAAACTGTTGTAGTCGTACTTGGTTTTGTCTTGATTAACTCTTTACTCTCGTTACCTTTTTCTATATATGAGAAGTTTACTCTTGATGAAAAGTTTGGATTCAATAAATCCACCGTCGGACAGTTTATCAAAGATACTTTAGTCACACTTGTTTTGAGCATTATCTTTGGTGGAATAGTTATTTGGGGTATCTACCTTATTATGAGCACATTTGCACTTTGGTGGTTTTGGAGTTTTGTATTTATCTTTAGTGTGATCGTTTTGATAAATATGCTTTTTCCTACCATCAGAGCCCTTTTCTTTGATAAGCTGACACCGCTTGAAGATAAAGAATTGGCAACTGATATTCAAAAATTAATGGATGCAACTGGCTTTGTAAGCAGCGGAGTTTTTATAAGCGATGCGAGTAAAAGAGATGCCAGACTCAACGCATATTTTGGCGGTTTAGGTAAAACAAAAAGAGTCGTTTTGTTTGATACCTTGCTTCAAAAGCTTGAAAAAACGGAACTGCTTGCTGTTTTAGGCCATGAACTCGGTCACTTTGCGCATGGAGATATCTATAAAAATATGGCTATGATGGGAGCGATGCTCTTTGGGATGTTTTTTATTTTTGGAAATCTTTCTGAGAGTTTATATCTTGAACTTGGTGTTTCCCAATCACCTTCTATAGTGATGATACTATTTTTGATCTTTATGCCTGTTCTTGGCTTTGTTATGATGCCGATCATGGGAATGGTAAGCCGACATAATGAATATGAAGCAGATAAAATGGGTGCAAAACTCAGCGGAGCAGGTGGTGAACTCTTCCTTGCAAACGCTTTGAAAAAACTTGTGACTGAAAACAAAAGTTTTCCTCTTTCACATCCTGTGTATATCTTTTTTCATTATACTCATCCACCAGTCGTCGAGCGACTCAAAGCTTTAGGAATGGATATAGCTAGCGGTGATAAAACAGCTTTAGAGGGTGCATGTCCGACTATAGAATAGCAGATCTTCAAAAAGAGCTTGTTGCTGTTTTAGATGGCAAGATCGAAAGAGCTGCTCGTGAAGTGCAGCTTTTGCTTATGAATGCTTATGCTTGTGATGAGCTATGGCTCATGATGCATAAAGATGACCTTGCTTTACATGGTGACTTACTTTTCGAGCAAGCAAAAAGACGTGCCAAAAATGAGCCTTTGGAATATATCATAAACCGTGTTAGCTTTTATTCTCAAGAATTTTTTATCGATTATGGTGCATTGATTCCAAGACCTGAAACAGAACTTCTTATTGATGAGGTTTTAAAACGTATAACTAACAAAGAGGAAAAACTTACTTTTGTTGAAGTTGGGGTAGGAAGTGGCATCATTTCCATAGTATTGGCACAGCATCTTCCTAATGCAAAATTTATCGCCGTTGATATCTCTGGGGATGCTTTAAAAATAGCGAGAGAAAATATCAGAAGATTTGGACTTGAGAAGAGGATCGAACTTCGTTTGGGTTCTTTACTTGAACCAATAGATGAAAAGATAGATTTTTTAGTTTCCAATCCTCCTTATATAGCAGATGATGTAAAGTTAGAATCAAATCTCTCCTATGAACCGCAAAATGCACTTTTTGGAGGAACTGTCGGAGATGAGATTATTCAAGAGCTTCTTATAGAGTTTTTAAGAAGAGACATTAACTATTTTAGCTGCGAAATGGGTTATGACCAAGAGGATAAAATAAGAAACTTTTTACAAGATAAAAGTTATGAAACGATAGATTTTTACAAAGACTTTAGTGGCTTTGATAGAGGTTTTACAATAAAGGCAAACAATGAATAAAAGAATGTACGCTGACTTTAGTTATTTGATTTTACTCGCGGCTTCGTTTGGAGCTGTTATGGTTTTGGGCGTTATCGTGGCGGCTGTGATTTTTCATACAGATGGCTTACATGTAGACATTCTGATAGATCGTTATAACTCAGGCGTTATCATGAGTGAGATTTTTTTGAGATTTAGTTATGTGATTTATTTTCTTAGTTTTTGTGTAGCTTTATATGAAGTGGCAATGTATAAAACAGGACAAAGAGATAAAATTGCCATGATCTCTGCATTTTTCATTGTGGCTACTTCATTAATGTTTAGTGCTGTGTATGTTCCAAAGATTTTAGAACTTCAAGCTATGGGCAGAGAAGCGACAAGTAGTGATACTTTTGATGCTTTGCATGTAGGGAGTGAGCTGGATTTTAAGATACTGGCAGTTGCTCTTTTAGTCCTTTTTGTAAGACGTTTAATGCTACTTCGTCTTAGATAGTATCTCTCTTTGTTCCGAACTTCTCTTCCCACCATTCTTGCGGGGAGAGAGAAATCTTCTTTAAATACTCTTCATCAAACGGATATTCATAATTGTTACAATAAGATAGAACTATTTCATACGCTTCATTGATCTGAGCGCTCATTTGTGTTGCAGTTTCAAACTCATCCTTGTTTGTATCAGGGTGCCATTTTTTCATAAGATTTCTATATTTGATTTTTATTTCTGTAAGGGAAGCTTTTTCATTAAGGCCAAGGAGTGTTTTGGCCTTAATCAGTTTTGCAAAGGAGGACAAAGAGGATCAGTCTTGTTGTCTTCTCATGTATGTTGGAACTTCAAGATAATCATCTCCGATATCTCCACCAACAACAAGTCTAGGGCGTACAACAGCTCTTGGAGCTATTGATTTTACTTCTGGTTCAAAGTTTGCATTGTTAGTTTTAAGATCTTTTTCAAAACCTGTAGCAACTAAAGTGATACGTACATAATCTTCAGGAAGTGAATCATCTGTAGATGTACCAAAGATAACCTCTGCATCTTCATGAGCACTTTCATGTACGATCTCCATAGAACTTGCAAGCTCTATCATAGAGAAGTTTGGATGCATACTGAAGTGCACAAGAACACCCATCGCACCATTGATAGACATATTGTCAAGTAATGGAGATTCGATAGCCGCTTTGATAGCTTCATAAGCAGCGTTCTCACCTTGATGCTCGCCCACACCCATAAGTGCCATACCTTTATGGCTCATAACTGTCTGTAAGTCGGCAAAGTCAAGGTTGATATCATTTTCGCCACTTGAGAGGATAACACCTGATGTTCCACTAACAGCTTGCGCTAAAACAGAGTCAACAATTTTGAAACTGTCTTTCATCCCAAGCTTTTTGTCGATGATAGACAATAGCTTGTCGTTAGGGATAACAACAATACTATCACTTTCTTGCTTGAGTTCATCAAGACCGATTTCTGCAAGTTTAAGACGTTTTTTGCCTTCAAAAGCAAAAGGTTTTGTAACGATAGAGATAGTAAGAGCACCAATCTCTTTTGCGATCTGTGCGATAACAGGAGCTGCACCTGTACCAGTACCACCACCAAGACCTGCTGCGACAAAAACAATATCCGCACCTTGAAGTGCACTACGGATTTCATCATAGTTTTCAAGAGCAGACTCTTTGCCCACTTCTGGCTTCATACCAGCACCAAGGCCTTTTGTCAGTTTTGTACCGATTTGGATCTTTCTTGCAGCGCCTGATTCCTCAAGAACTTGAGCATCCGTATTTACAACGATCATTTCAATATCGTTAACACCTTCACGAATCATATGACCAATCATATTACCGCCGCCACCACCAACACCTACTGCTACTATACGAGCACCGCTTGCTGCTCTTGCTTCTTCTACTGAAAATGGATCCATCTTGTTCACTCCTTTGGTTTGATTGCTTAAAATAATTGTGTTGCCCAGTTCCAAAACTTGGAAACTACGCCGGTTTCATTCGGTTTTCTTTCTCTTTGAGGTGACATCTTTGGTAACTTTGCAAGTTTTGACAGACTAGAGAGTCTTGATTCGGGCTCACTGTTTTGTGGAGTTACCGGTATCGGCTCTTCTGCCATTGCCTCTTCCAAAGCTGTCTCAAAAACAATATCTTGTAGTGGAGCCTCGCCATGATGTCTCATACGTTTATTGACATCAATCTCATAAGTTGAGTAATTATCAGCTGCATATTTTATAAGACCTACCGCGGCTGCATATTCGCCACCTTTTACATCATAAAAAAGGCCACCCATCTCATTTGGTTGTCCAATACGAACAGGCATATTGTCAAAGATAGCAACTGCAAGCTCACGTAAGCCTTCCATATTACTAAATCCACCTGTAAGAACGATACCCGCACCTAAATGCTCTTTGAGTCTGCTTTTTTCTATAGACTGAGCGATGATCATTAAAGTTTCTTCTACTCTTGCATAGATAACGTTATGAACAACTTCTAAAGAAACTTCATGGGTTGAGTTTTCATCACCAATGATTGGGAGTTCAATAAGGTCATTGCTAGGAGCGTAAAGAGAACCGTAATTCATTTTTACTTTTTCTGCAATATTAAGAGGAGTATGCAAAGCCATAGAAAGATCACTTGTAATATGGTTTGAACCAACTCCAAGGAAATCATTATATTTTATAGAGTTCCCTGAGTGGACAACTATATTACAAGTATTGCCACCCATATCTACAACAGCAACGCCAAGCTCTTTTTCATCAGTATTTAAAGTAGCGATTGCAGAAGCGTATCCTGAAAGAATAACATTTTCAACTTCCACACCAGCAGCTTTTACAGCTTTTTTAAGATTGTGAAGATTTGACTTTTGTGTTGTGATGATATGTGTTTCAACTTCAAGTCTTGTCGCCGTCATACCAAGTGGATCTTCTATATAATCTTGCTCATCAACTTTGAAGTTATATGGAAGGGCATGAAGTACTTCATATTCATTTGGAATATTTGCATTGTACAGAGCAGTGTGCATAACACGATTGATCTCTTTGATGCTTATCTCTTTATTTGGAATATTGACGATTCCGCTTGAGTTTAAACTTTTTGTATAAGCTCCAGAGATAGAAACGACAGCATTCTTAATATCTGTGCCAGCCATACGTTTTGCGTCAGCTATTGCCGTTTTGATTGATTTTGATGCAAGTTCGATATTGGTTATGCTACCACGTCTTACACCTTGCGCTTTAGCTTTTCCAGAACCTGTAATCTGTATATCACTATCATTATCGCCTATCTCGGCGATAATCGCGCAAACTTTCGTTGAACCGATGTCTATGGCTAAAACAGTTTTGCTCAAGTTATAGTCCTTCCACGAATATTTCAGTTTTGTATTGTTTTCTTAACATCTTTAACAAGTTCTCATTGAGTAAATCTGTTTTAAACTTTAAAACAAGAGAGTTTACATTATCTTTGGAATCATTTAGCAACTTTTGTTCCAAAATATTGAAAAGAACGATTTTTTTGTTATCAAGTGTAACAAATCCGCGTTTTTTGTTAGCAGAAAAAAGTTTACCTAAGAACTCTGCTTCCTCCTGTGCGTTTAATCCACTCATCCCTTTTGTGTCTTTGACTGTTATAAAGTCTGTGTTTGTTCCGCTAAATGTTGTAATAGAACTTTGAGCAACTTTTAAAAGTGCGTCCTCTCTCGCAGTTGCCATAAACAGTGCAGTTACTTGAGGTTTCGCTGCATCAAAACTTTTTTGAACAGATGGGATAATCTTGTTGAGTTTAATGATAACAAATTCGTTATTAATCAGTTTTGGTTTCATATAAGCTTTTTGCTGTGTAAGTGTTGCAAGCTCTTTGAGCGTTTCTTGATTAAAGATGTTAGTCGAACCGTTCACTAAAGCATTTTTTATAGGAATACTTTTATCAAGTTCACCTTTTTTAAATGCGATATACGTTTTTAAAGATTCTTTTTTTGTAGTATCTTGATTCAGTAAGTTTATGATTTGTTCTTTTGCATCTGCTTGTGTTTTTATATTTCCATTGGCATCTGTAAACTGCATCTTGTTTGCATTATAATAATCTGTAAGTTCAGTAGCAGTGTACTCTTTGTGAGTTGTAGGCTGAACTACATAAGAAACATCGTAACCAGCCTCAGTCATAAACTCTGCTTTTTTACTTTCCCAAAGAGTTTTGAGGTTTTCTTCTGTCGGAGTTACATTTACCATAGATGTATCCAATACTTTATAGTTGAGTTTATCAGCTACATTTAAAGCTGTTTGTACAGATTTTTCTTCAAGCGGTGTTGGTGTAAGAGCAAAAAGAGCAAGGGTCTTAGAGATAAGCAACTCTTTTTTTAATCCGTTTTCATAATCTTTTGTTGTGAGATTATTTCTTGATAGAAGAGTTTTGTAAAGTTCTTTGTCAAAAACACCGTTAGTAAAAAATGCTTTTTGTGCCGTTATAACTTTTAAAATCTCTTCATCGCTCACCTTAAGGTTATAACTGTTTGCAAGATTTAAAATAAGTGCTTGGTTGATAAGCTGGTTTAAAGCCTGTTTTTGAAGTCCAAATTGTTTTGCCTGTTGCTCATCAAATTTGCCTTGCATCATTTGGCTGAAGTAGTTATATAGCTCTGTATAACTTTGTTGTAACTCTTGATTTGTGATCTCAACATCTCCGACTTTTGCTACAGAAGTTGCTTTTTTTCCGTAATTATATTGTCCCCAACCAACAACGCCAGCACCAATGAAAGCGATTGTTGAAATCCAAATTGTTATAACTAACCACTTACGGTGTTTTTGCATCCATGAAATCATAAATAATATACCTTATCTGTAAAATTCACTTATTTTATGATATTTCGTATTAAAGCTGTATAAAATAGGGCTCTAAATGGTATGAATATCTTGATTTTATGTAGTTTTGGTATGATTTTACAAGAGGATTTGGATTATGAAGAATAAAGAGTTATCGCATCAGGATTTAGAACATATTTGGCATCCGTGCACGCAGATGAAAGATCATGAGTTTTTACCCATCGTGCCGATTAAAAAAGCCCATGGAGTTTATCTTGAAGATTTTGAAGGCAATAAATATATTGATGCCATCAGTAGTTGGTGGGTAAATATTTTTGGACATACAAACGAGTATATTAATCAAAAAATTAAAGATCAGCTCGATAATTTGGAACATGTTATCTTGGCTGGATTTACACATGAACCAATTATAAAACTTTCAAAAAGATTGGTCGCGTTGTCGCCTGCTGGACTTAATCGATGTTTTTATGCAGATAATGGTTCAAGCGCTATTGAAGTGGCACTGAAGATGAGCTATCATGCACATAAAAACAATGGGGAAAAGCGGACTCTTTTTGTTTCACTGAAAAATAGTTATCACGGTGAAACGATTGGGGCTTTGTCTGTGGGTGATGTAGAACTTTATAAACAAACGTATGAGCCACTTTTAATCCGTTCTATTCAGACTGAAGTTCCACGAGATCAAAGCAAAGAAGCTGCAGTTGAAGCCGCAAAAAAGTTTGAAGAGCTTTGTGAGCAAAGAGCAGAAGATATATCTGCACTTATAGTTGAACCACTTGTTCAAGGAGCTGGATCGATGCATATGTATCATCCGGAGTTTGTATCTCTTATTAGCCTTACATGTAAGCGTTATGGTATCCATCTTATTGCAGATGAAGTGATGGTAGGTTTTGGAAGAACTGGGACTATGTTTGCCTGTGAACAAGCTAAGATTTCACCTGATTTTATGGTGCTTTCAAAAGGTCTCACAGGCGGGTATCTTCCCCTTTCTGTCGTTTTAACCACTGATGCCATCTATAACAGTTTTTACTGCGACTATAGTGAACAAAAAGCATTTTTACACTCACACAGTTATACAGGAAATGCACTTGCCTGTGCGGCTGCAAATGCGACTTTAGACATTTTTGAAAACAATAATGTTATAGAAAATAACAAAAAAACTGCCGCTTACATGCTTGAAAAATTACAAAAATTTCAAGAATTAAAACAAGTTGCTTCCATTCGACAAACGGGAATGATCTGTGCGCTTGACTTGCAAGGCTATGATCCGAGTGAGAGAATAGGGTTAAAAGTATATAGTTATGGGCTTGAAAATGGAGTGCTTTTAAGACCGCTAGGCTTGACGATCTATTTTATGCCACCTTATATTATCACACATGAAGAGATAGATAAGATGTTTGATGTGGCATATGAAGCGATCTCGAGATTATAAATAGAAATTTTTTAGTAAAGCTCGAAGATAAGATCACTGCCACAAGACAGTTCTTTAAGCCAATCTAAAAAGAGTTGCACATTTTCTCCCTCAAATAGAAGTCCATGTTGTGGTGCTATCATATGAACATCAAGATGTTCTATATGCGCCACCCAAGCGCGGCAGAGTTTGTTTGAACCCATATATCTTTTATGAAATCCTTCGAGATGTTTTTTATGCTCTTCAAAGTTTGTAACATGTTTATACTCATCAATGGCTGGAACGATTGCTGCGCCGATATCACCTGAAAATAGGATTTTAGAAACGGAATCATAGAGTGAGAAATTGCCAGGAGAATGGAGAAAATGTGCAGGCACAAATTGAATGAAGTTTTCTCCAAAATGTACTTTTGCACCATGATCTGGAAGAGCCATAATCCTGCTCATATCTAAAAAGCCATAGTGACTCATAAATCTCACCCAAAGAGAAGAGAGTATAAACTTTGCCGGAGTTGTGACACTCCACTGTGTGATAGAACCGGATACGTCTGGATCTTGATGGGACAAAAAGATATATTTTATATTTTCAACTGCTACATATTTTGTCACAGCTTCGCTGAGTTCGTCAAAGATTGCTTCGCTTCCTGGATCAATCAAAATTCCCGTATCGTTTTGCACTATAAGGTATTGATTTACGGAGAGATAAGAGTCTTCGTGCGACTCATCATCAAAACTAAACATAATAAACTTATGAACTCCGTTATCGAACAATATTTTTTCTTGATTTGCCATATTACAACCTTTTAAATTCGCGAATTAGTTCCATCTGTCTTTTTGCTATATATTTGATAAGTGCACTTCTTTGTCCAATTTCAAAGTTTAGTAAGAAAACAACACTGTAACTCGAATCATTTTCATCTTCTCTTAAATATTTTGCGGATGCACTCAGCTCAAGAAGTTCCATCGCATTTTTTATTATGATAGTTATATTGATACTATTTTCATCTTTATGGAGACCAGCAGGAAGAGCGTCTAAGTTAAGTTTTGCCGCATCAACCGAGATATCACTAATGGATATGTCACCTTGAAATAGATGTTCATTGACACTTAGAATAACAGTATGTTCATTATTGACAGAAACACGGACGGTTTTTCTTGTGATTGGAGAAGTTTTTTGAAGACTAAAATCCTTAAACTCGATAAGCTCACTGTTGAATTCTAGTTTTAAAATATTTTTGCATAATAAAGTGGAACCTAAAAGTTCTGAGACAGCAAGTGTTTTGGATTCATATTGGATAGCTTTTTGTTGCATATTATTTGTCTTGAAAGTGATGTGATTATCACCTATATCTTCAATATATGCGTTATTTGTAATACTAAGGCCCTTATAATAATTATGTAATTGTATTGGTTCACGAGAGGATTTTAGATTTTTTAAGAGTTGAATCATAGAGTTTTTTTCATCTAGCCCTTCATCTACTTTTTCTTTGGATAAAGTGGCTAACTTCTGTTTATTGATCTCAGAAACTGCACCGATAAGTGCCTCAAAAAGAGATGGTGCATGGATAGGTTTTGTGAGAAGTTTAGAAATATTTAAAGAGAGTAACTCTAAAAGATTCTCTTTGGAATCGTGCATAGTTATAACAATAATCTGTGTTTTTGGAGATATTTTTTTTACTTCTTGGATAAACTTTATCCCATTAATATTTGGAAGTTCTATATCAGTGATAAGAATATCACATGGAATGATTTTTAAAATTTCCAATGCATCAATTCCATCACTTGAAGTTGTGACATCATCAAAAAATTTATGTAGAAAAAGTGAAGAGTTTTCTAAAAATTTTACACTAGAATCGACATGGAATAGACTTATAGAAGTATTTTCTCGTCTGAACTTTTCTAAATCAAGCATATAATAAACCCTTATGTTGGACAGATTATAAGATAGTAAAGATTATGAAGGAATTAAAATGAGCATGAAAGGAAGAGAATCCTTCCATGCAGGGGAGAGTGAAAACTATTTACCGTTTCCGTAATAAGTAGCTAAATAGTCTTCAACAGTTTTTGCATCTTCATCAGAGATAGGTGCTTTAAAAGCGTCTATCATCTTATGAACTTTTTCTTTCCAAAAAGCACGAGATTGTGGCCCTTGATTAAGAATATATCCAAAAGAGTGACACATAAGACAGTTTCCATTGACCTGGTCAAATCCTTTGCCCATTTTAATTTCATATGATACATATGGAACTTCTATATTTTCTTTTACTTGTGCAAAGAGTGGTGTTAAAGCTATAAGCGCTATTAGTATAATTTTTTTCATCCTATCTCCTTTTATACGACTTCTACAGTTACAACGTCTATACCGTTATATTTGTAGCCGCCATGATTCCATAAAACATTCTGAGCAAGAGGTTGTTCATGTCCAAATTTATCTATAGCTTTTGCCATAATTTCTAATTTACCAAGTATTTTTGGTTTAAAGCTAAATCTAAATGCTCTATATGCATAACGTCCACGTGCCTCATTATCAAGTATTGAAGCTTCCCATGTTTTACCACCATCCAAAGAGATAAGAACATCTTTGATACCAATACCACTGTCAAAAGCAACACCACGAACTACAAGTTGTGAGTTGATAGCAATTGTAGAATGATTCTCAGGGAAACCGATAACAGATTTAATATTCATTTTCGTGATTGGTTTTGTTTTTTTAGCTAAATGATTTGGCATTTCACCTTCTGTTGCATTGTCTGGAACACGGTAAGCTTCATCCATAAAGAAATGATGTTGGTATTCACTTGTTACAGTGATATTTTTAAGCATTTTTACCCAACTATCTGAGTAGTATCCTGGAAGGATAAGACGTACTGGGTAACCGTTAAGATATGGAAGATCTTCTCCATTCATTTGATAAGCAACAATAACATGATCATCAAGCTCATCAAGATGAAGTTCACGTACAAAGCCTGGAGTTTTGTAATAAGCGGCAGTTTCCATACCGTTAAATCCTATCCACTGAGCTCCCTCTTTAAGTCCTGCTCTATGAAGAAGATCGCTTAAACGTACCCCTTTCCATTTTGCACAGCCCATCGCTCCGCTACCCCATTGAACACCGCCAGTAGCAGGTAAAAATGCTGAACGGCTATTTCCTCCACACTGTAGTACAGCTGTAACTTCTACTTGTTCAAAATCATTTTTTAAATCTTTCAAAGAGATAACATAATCTTTTTGGACAAGTCCATTGACGCTGATAGTGAACTTTTCAGGATCAGTATATGTAGGAATCTCAGGCATGTGCCATCTCACGAAAAACTCATCATTAGGTGTGATTGCTTGAGTAAAAACATCACGTGTTGATTCTAAAAGAGGTGGACGATCCGAATGCGTGATCATCGGTCTCTTTTCGGGAAAATTAAATTTAGATATAGGTCTATTATCGATTGGCTGTTGTATTTTAACTTCACTGCCAAAAGCGCTACTACCAAGAGTTGCGGCTCCCATAACAGCTGCAGTTTTAAAGAAATCTCTTCTCTTCATAAGTGTATGCTCCTTCTTTTTTGGGAAGTTTATCATAAAACAGTGTTAAATTACATATTAATTTTTTAATCTTCTTGTTCAATTTTTTTGTATATAATTGTAAAAGTTATAAAGGAAAAGTAATGTTTACACTCAAACAGCTTGAAGTATTTATCTCGTTGGCCCAGAAACAAAAAGTGATAGATGTAGCATCTGAGTTTCAAATGAGCCAGTCTGCGATATCTATGTCCATAAAAGAACTTGAAAAGATAGTTGGTGAAAAACTTTTCGAACGCATCGGAAAACGGTTGACACTCAATGAGAGAGGCATCCTTTTTTTAGAACAAGTTGCCTTGCATGTAGATGCTTTACAAAAAGTATATACGAATTTTTCCTCTCAAAAAATCGAAGGGAATTTGCGTTTGTGTGCAAGTGTAACAATAGCGAACTATCTTATGCCTCGTTATATCGATGAATATATCAAAATACATCAAAATGTAAAATTTTCATTAAAATCTACTAACACTAACGATGTTATTCGCTTCATTAAAGAGGGAACTTACGATATAGGTTTTATAGAAGATAAATGTAGCGATGAAATGCTTACATGTAAGAAGATTGCTTCTGATGAACTTGTTGTTGTTACCGCAAATCAAGATCTTGACAAGGAAGAAGAACATTTTATAGATACTCTTTCAAGTATGCAGTGGATTATGCGAGAAGTAGGTTCAGGTACGAGATCAACATTTTTAGACACTATCTCTCCAGAGAGTGTTAATATCTATATGGAATTTGACCACACTGAAACGATCAAGAAGTTTTTAAAATTGAGTTCAAACTATATTAGTTGTTTGCCTCGTATCTCTGTTGCACAAGAACTCAATGAAGGTACTTTGTTTGAACTTCCTATCCGTGGGTATGAATTTAAACGCGATTTTATTCTTATCATGAGAAAAGACAAAAAAAGCAGTATGTTAGTTGATGATTTTATGAAGTTTATTTCGAATTAGATATAATTCGACCTCAAAGAAAAATAAAGGTTTGTTATTTATGCAAGATATTCCGCATATTCCAGTTTTATATCGTGAAGTATTAGAAGCTTTTGATGATGTAGAGAGTGGAATTATCGTTGATTGTACTATGGGATATGGCGGGCACTCTTCACTGCTTTTAGAAAACAAACCAAACATTAAACTCATAGGGATTGATCAAGATCAGACTGCTATCGATTTTTCTACTGTAAGACTTGAACCTTTTAAAGAGAGAGTAGAGATTAAAAAAGGACGTTTTTCTAAAGTGATCAAAGAGATTTTGCAAGAGAATGATATCTCACAAATTAAAGGTATCTTAGCAGATATTGGGGTTTCATCCTTGCAGCTTGACCAAAAAGAACGGGGCTTTTCTTATGTAAGTGAAAATCTTGATATGAGAATGGATAAAGACGCACCTCTTAGTGCTGGAGATGTCATTAACAGTTATTCCGTGGTTGATCTTGAACGAGTTCTCAGAGATTACGGTGAGATGCGAAATTACAAACAAGTTTCCGCTTTTATATCCGCGAACCGTCCTTTTCACTCTGCAAAAGAGTTAAGTGATAAATTACAACATCTTTTACCTCACGGCAAAAAAATCCATCCGGCAACCCTTTTGATGCAAGCGATTCGCATCGAAGTCAATGACGAGTTGGGTGAATTAAACACACTTTTAGATGAGATACAAAATATTGGTTTGATTGATACCGATGTGGCGATTATCTCCTTTCATTCACTTGAAGATCGAATTGTGAAGCAAAGATTTACTCTCTGGGCACAAAACTGCATTTGTCCACCAGAAGCTTACAGATGTACATGTAGTAAAGATAATGCAATCGGTAAAGCAAAATTTAAAAAGCCACTCACAGCACAAAATGATGAATTAAAACAAAATCCAAGAAGCCGTAGTGCAAAATTACGTGTATTTAAGATAAAAAGATGAACGAAAAAAATCAGATGCTCGATGAGCTTTCATCGTTAAATAGAGAAAAAAAAGAGTTAGATGCAAAGTTTTTACTACATTTTTTTCTTATAGTGGCTTTCGTCTTTGTTGTGATATTTCCAAAGATGTTTTTACAACATGAGATTTACTATAAAAGTAGAGAAATAGCAAAGCTAAAGCGAGAATATGATTCTCTTAAAGAAGAAAACGAGATTATTAGCTCAAAAGTCGAGACGATGAAGTTTAAAAATCAAGTAGTTGACACTATCTTTTAAAATTTTAAAACCATTTGGAAGTCCTTCGTATGTAAGGATTTCCATATTATCTCAGTGCTATAATCGTCAAATTTTATTTTGAATGGATGTTTACATGTATAATATATTTGAAGATGAAGATGATATCTTTATGGGTTCTCCAAAAAGTAAATTTTTGGATGTAGTTTTTAATGCAAATCGTGGTGTTGCAGAGTTTGAACTCGAACGTATTATGGAACGTATGGCTATTTTAGAAATGATGCTCAATATTGAAGATGTAGAAGCTTTTGAAAAAACAATATCTCAATATGCATGGGAAAACAAAGATGCGATTGAGACAAAAGTAAAAAGTCTTTACATAGAGAGTATGGGAAATGTTTTGACTCAATGTGAGTAAAAAAGGTGAAGAGATTTTTCCCTTTCTTTTTGTTGCTCTTTTTTTTGAATGTTTCGATTTATGCACAAGAATATAGAATGAAGCAGACAATAGTGTTAAAAAAGGATAAAACAGAAAAGTTTCTTGTAAAATACGGTGAGATAAAAAAAGAGTTTAGATTTAACTGGACTCTTTATCAAAACAGCGGATTGGTTGTAAAAACCAATTATGACCGTTTTAATTCTCAACATGTACTTTATATGAATCATGTTAATCAATCGATTCGTATCGAATTAAGATCAATTTCACAAGAAAGACGCTGGTTGCCCTATATTCTTATAAAATTTGTAAAATTTGATAGGAATAAGCAAGAAGCAACCTTTGATCTTTTTTTATTTGATAAAAAAGAGCAAATAGAATTTACGCAACCTCAGAAGGAAACGCCAAAGGCATGATAGAAAAAGTAGAAGAAGAGATACAAAGATTACTCCAAGAGATCAATTATGATGAAGTTACTCGTCTTTTTTCGACTCTCTCTGGCGGAAAACGTTTACGCGCCAAACTTATCTTTAAAATTGCATCGCAGATAAAAGAATCTTTGACTCTTGCTGCTATCGTTGAGTTGATTCATGCTGCGAGTCTCCTACATGATGATGTGATTGATGATGCCTCGCTTAGACGCGGGACAGCTTCGGTGAATGCGACTGAGGGAAGTAAGACAGCGATTATGCTCGGAGATATTCTTTATTCAAAAGCATTTTCATCTTTAGTGTTTTTTGATAAAGCAATTGCATCTCGTATATCATCGGCTGTTACTGCCTTGTCTATCGGAGAGATGCAGGATGTTGCTTTGGCAAAAAGTTTTAATTCTGATGAAAAGATTTATCTCGATATGCTCTATCTCAAAACCGCTTCACTTATAGAAGCGAGTGCAGCTGCAGCTGCATTTTTAGCAAAAAAAGATGTTGATGCATATGCCCTTTATGGAAGAAATCTTGGACTTTCATTTCAGATCATAGATGATATTTTAGATATCGTTTCAGACGAAAAAACACTTGGGAAACCTGCTATGAATGATTTTGTAGAGGGAAAATGTACACTTCCTTATATTTACTTGTATCACTCCTTAGATGAAGATGGTAAAGGAAAACTCCTATCTTTGCACGCTAAAAAGATAACAGAAGATGAAACTTTCTGGATAAAAGAAAAGATGGCCGAGTTTCAATCTGTAGAAAAATCTTTTGCTTTAGCCGTGAAACTCTCAGATGAAGCAAAATTGGCAATCGGTGGTGAAGCAGAGTTGATTGCTATACTCGATACTATGATTAAAAGAAGTTACTGATGCATTATTTGACAATAAGTTTTACACATAAAAACTCGACGATTGAGATACGTGAAAAACTCTCTTTCTCAGGGGATGATCAACTCAAAGAGTGTTTGGCTAAGCTCAATAGTTCAAACTCGATCAATGAAAGTATTCTTATCTCTACATGTAACAGGATTGAAGTATTTGTGAGTTGTACAAGTGTTATGGGTGCGACTGAACATATTTTTAATCTTTTAAGCGAACGTTCCAATATAAACATAGAAGAGCTCGAAGGGCGTGCAGATATCTTTGATGACCAAGGTGCTGTTCATCACCTTTTTAGTGTGGCATCTTCGTTGGATTCACTTGTTGTTGGCGAAACGCAGATAGCAGGACAGCTAAAAGATGCATTTCGTTTTTCATATGATAGTGGTTACTGTGGACAAAAACTCTCTCGTGCGATGCACTATGCTTTTCGCTGTGCAGCAGAGATAAGAAATCTCACAAATATCTCTTCAAAACCAGTCTCCATCGCAAGTGTTGCAGTTGCAAAACTGCGTGATATTCTTAAAAATCTCGAAGGAAAAAAAGCTTTAGTTATTGGTGTCGGTGAGATGTCCGAGATAACTGCAAAACATCTTATTTCCAATGGTGTTGAGGTGCATATTGTCAATAGAACAAGAGAACATGCAGAGAATCTCGCAGTTGCTTGCGGTGCAAAAGTAAAAGATTTTTCTGATCTTGCAACACTTGTGAATGAATATGAAATTCTTTTTACTGCTACATCTTCCAATGAAGCAATCATTACTGACAGTATAATAAAAAGCTGTGATTTTAAGCGTTACTGGTTTGATATGGCGCTCCCTCGTGATATCAGTTTTTCTCACGGAGAAAACATCAACCTTTATGTTATCGATGATTTGAAGTCGATTGTGAGTGAAAATATCACTATTCGTGAAGATGAGGCAAAACGTTCTTATACAATCATAGGGCGTCAAACAATGCAATTTTATGAATGGCTCAGAACACTTGCTGTAGAACCGCTGATTAAAGATATCTATGAACATGCACAAATAGCGGCACAAAAAGAGACACAGCGTGTTCTCTCTCATGGATATATTCCAAAAGAGTATGAAAAAGAGATTTTAAAGATGAATCAGCAAGTACTCAAACGTTTTTTACATGAGATCACGCATAAAATCCGTCAGATTTCAGGCGAAACAAATGCTGATACAATGATAGAATCGTTGAAGTTTTTGCTCAATGAAGATAAGTCAAAATTGCCAGACAAATACAAATGTGAATATACGATAAAGGGTTAAAAGAAAATGAGATTATCAAATTGCTATCTACCAACAACAAAAGAAGCACCATCAGACGCATCACTTCCAAGCCATATTTTTCTCTCACGCGCGGGATTTATCTCTCAAGTAGCAAGTGGTTTGTATAACTTTTTACCTTTTGGTAAAAGAGTTTTAAAAAAGATAGAAAATATCATTAATGAAGAGATGGAAGCTATTGGTGCACAAGAAGTTGAACTGAGTTTTGTGACACCTGCTGAGCTTTGGCAAGAGAGCGGTAGAATCGAGAAGTTTGGAAAAGAGCTTTTACGTTTTAAAGATAGAAAAGAGAATCTTTTTGTTTTAGGGCCGACGCATGAAGAGATGATGGTTAATCTTGTCCGTAACAAAGTAACAAGTTATAAACAACTTCCATTACATTTGTATCAGATCAAAACAAAGTTTCGCGATGAAGCACGTCCTAGATTTGGTCTTATGCGCGGTAGAGAGTTCTTAATGAAAGATGGCTACAGTTTTCACTCAAATGTAGAAGATCTTGACCGTGAATTTAATGCTGTTGAAGAAGCTTACAAAAAAGTTTTAACGCGTTTAGGATTAAATTTTAGAATCGTAGAAGCTGACAGCGGTGCGATTGGCGGAACTGGTTCAAAAGAGCTTATGGTACTCGCTGATAGCGGTGAAGATACCATTGCAGTTTGTTCAAAATGTGAATATGGTGCGAATATCGAAGCGGCAAAAAGATCAGAGCGTTTAGATATTCCAGAGGCGCCTCAAGCGCAGTTCAATAAATTTTTGACACCAGATGTTAAAAGCATAGAAGATTTGAGTGAATTTCTAAAAATCGATCCTTATTACACTGTCAAAGCAGTTGCAAAACGCTTGGTGTTTGAAGATAGAACCGAGATAGCACTCTTTTTCCTTCGTGGATGTGATACTTTGCAAGAGAAAAAAGCACAAAGTGTGACTAAGGCCATCGATCTTGTTGATGTGGATGAGTCTGAACTCGAAGCCGTTGGATTAACAGCTGGATTTATGGGACCACTTGATCAGGATAAAGTAAAGTATGTCATAGATGCAGATTTGTATGAAGCAAAAAATATGGTCTGTGGTGCGAATGAAAAAGATTACCATTTTGTTGGTGTGGATATGTCAGTTTTAAATGATGCATTTTTTGCTGATATTGTAGAGGTTAAAGAGGGTGATGGCTGTCCATATTGTGATGGAACACTTTCATATACAAAAGGGATCGAAGTTGGACATATCTTTAAACTTGGTACGACGTATTCAAAAGCATTAAAAGCGGAGTTTTTAAATGAAAGAGGTCAGGCTGAATCTTTTATCATGGGAACGTACGGAATGGGCGTGAGTCGTTTAGTCGCGGCAATCATCGAACAACATCATGATGACAATGGCTGTATCTGGACAAGAGAGAGCGCACCCTATATGGTCAATGTGATGGTTTCAAATGTAAAAGATGAAGCACAGCTCGCTCTTGGAGAAAAGCTCTACTCTGAGTTAAAAGCAAAACGTGTCGAAGTGGTTTTGGATGATAGAAAAGAGCGTTTTGGATTTAAGATGAAAGATGCTGAACTTGTTGGTTACCCATATACGATAGTGATCGGTAAAGAGCTTGAGAATGGGATGGTTCAGATTTTTGAACGTGCAACTTCAAATAAAGAAGATGTAAAGGCAGAAAATATTTTAGACGTAATTATGGATCGCATTTAGATGCTCTATTTTTTGATATACCTTTTCTTGGAAGTACTTGTCTCTACAGAGATAAGCTCCTATATCGGAGGTTTAGCTACTTTCTTCGAGATAATCGGTTCTGCCATGATTGGTATAGCGATACTCATGAATTTTCGAACTACATTTATGCAAAATCTCCAAGCCGTTTCTATGCAGCGTATTGATTTAAAAGAGTTTCAAAAATTGAATCTCTTTACGATTATCGGGGCAATCTTGCTCATACTACCGGGATTTTTAACAGATATAATAGGAATACTTTTGCAATTTTCTGTTATTACATCGATGTTTGTTAATCAATATAATGTAAAATCCACAAATTACAAAACGCAAGATGATTTTAAAAAAAAGGATGATGATGTTATCGATGTCGAAGTTATTAGTGACACTATTACTCACAAGTAGTTTATTCAGTGTTGGAGCTTATGCAAAAACTCAGGATTATTCAGCGCAGGTTGTAGATTTTTTAAAGAAAAGTATTGGAGGTAATCCAAATATTATTTCACTTGATGTCAAAGTTGTAGATAAAAAAGATTTGGAAAAACCACAAGGCTGGCAAGCATATATTGTTTCATTTGATGGAAAAGCAAAAGTTGGTAATGATGAGAAAAAGATTTCTCAAAGTTCTATCTATTTTGTAAAAGACGGTATTTTAGCGACTGAGCTTATCGATATGAAAACAGGCATAAAACTCAATGATACAGTGACTCCAAAGTTTCAAAATAGCTTTTATACAAAAGAAAATCTTTTGTTCGGAAGTGCAAATGCAACGCACAAAGTCGCAATTTTCTCAGATCCATTGTGCCCATTTTGTAAAAGCTTTGTACCTAGTGCTCTTTCGTATATGAAAAAATATCCAAGAGATTTTGCAGTGTATTACTATCATTTTCCTTTAGAAGGTTTACATCCGGCTTCACCTACGATCTGTAGAGCAGCTATTTATATGGAGATGGGTGGAGATAAAGACTCTATCTTTAAAATATATAATCTAAAAATCGATCCAAGAGAGACTGATGAACAAAAAATACTCGATATCGTAAGTGCTGCGGTGGGCAAAAAGATTACAAAAGAAGCTATTCACTCTTCTGCAGTAGAAGCTCAGTACAATGCAGGTCAAGATATCGCCCGTGCTCTTTTAGTCAATGGTACTCCTAGTGTGTATTTTGATGGGGAAAAAGATGCTGCAAAAACTAAATACAAAAGCGTAAAGGTACACTAAGTGATGAAAAAACTAACAATCGCAACTCGTGGTAGTCAGCTTGCATTATGGCAGTCAAACTATATCAAATCTGTTTTAGAGTCACAAAACCCAGGTCTTGAAGTTGAGCTCAAAGTGATCATTACAACGGGAGATCGTATCTTAGATAAAGCACTTTCTCAGATAGGTGGGAAAGGGCTATTTTTAAAAGAGCTTGAAGAAGCGATGCAAAGAGGTGAAGCACAAATTGCGGTGCATTCACTCAAAGATGTGCCAACAGAACTTCCAGAGGGTTTTGTTCTTGGTGCTATTACTGAGCGCGAAGATGCTAGAGATGCGCTTTTAAGCGAAAAATATGAAAATATTGATGCACTCCCAGAGGGTGCGATTGTCGGAACATCATCTTTAAGAAGAAGAATGCAGATAGAAGCGCTTCGTCCAGATTTGATTATCAAAGATCTTCGTGGTAATGTTGATACACGTATCAAAAAACTTCAAAATGGAGATTTTGATGCGATTATCTTAGCATCTGCGGGAATCAATCGTTTAGGTTTTGGTGAGTCTGTTAAATATATCTATAATATTTCACTCGCTGAGATGATTCCATCTATGGGTCAGGGCGCCTTAGGGATTGAAGCTGTGAATGATCCACAAGTGATTGCAATGGTAGCAAGACTTCAAGATGATGCAACTATGATTGCTACGACGATTGAGAGAGATTTTGTTGATTCACTTGATGGCGGATGTCAGGTTCCTATCGGTGTGAATGCAGTTGTCAATGGAGATGATGTTTCTATTAAAGTCATTTTAGGTCTTCCTGATGGAACTGAGATTTTACGTGAAAGCACGATAGCAAAAACTTCAGATTATAAAACTATCGGCAGAATTATGGGTCAAGATATGATTGCTAAAGGTGCAAAAGAACTTCTTCACCGAGCTGAGATCATGGCCGCTGCTACACCTTCTACCCTTTAAATATACCTTCAAACTCTCCTTACATGTAAGGAGGGATCTACTAAAGAGAAACAATGCAAAAAACAATAGATTTACTAAAAAAATCAAATGAACTCACAATTATAAAAGAGAGCGTTGATATATATTTAGAGATTCCTCACCTAGCGTATGCTGAAGTAAAAAAGCCAGATGGCGGCAAAGCTTTGCTATTTATGTATCCAGTGGATTCAAAGAGTGGTAAAACGTTTGAAACTCCTGTGCTTATGAATATTTTTGGCTCTTACAAAAGATGCGAACTCCTTTTTGGCAGACCAATAGAATCAGTTGCAGATGAGATCACAAAACTTCTTCACATGAAACCGCCAAGCGGACTGAAAGAAAAGTTTTCAATGCTTAGCGATCTTTTTTCTTTAAAAGATATTTTTCCAAAACGCTTAAAAGGTGAGGGTGCATGTCAAAAGATAAAATATCTTAATGATGATATAGACCTTTATAAACTTCCAATTCTTACAACTTGGGAAGGGGATGGCGGTCCTTTTATCACTATGGGTCAAGTCTATACACAAAGCCTCGATGGTGAGATGGTAAATCTTGGAATGTATAGATTGCAAGTATATGACAAAAATCATCTTGGGATGCATTGGCAGATACATAAAGACTCTTCCCATTTTTTTGACCAGTATCAAAAAGCTGGTAAGAAGATGCCAGTAACTGTTGCAATAGGCGGCGATCCACTTTACACTTGGTGTGCAACGGCTCCTCTTCCTTATGGGGTAAATGAACTTTTACTGTATGGACTCATTAAAAAAGAATCCGCACAGCTTGTCTCGTCACTGACAAATCCATTGTATATTCCCTCTGATGTTGATTATGTGATTGAGGGCTGGGTTGATCCTTTGGAATTCAAAACTGAGGGGCCTTTTGGTGATCATACCGGATATTACACTCTAGAAGAGAACTATCCGATTATGGAAGTAAGTGCTATAACGACGAAGAAATCTCCAGTATACTTAGCGACTGTTGTTGGGAAACCACCTTTAGAAGATAAATATATGGGTTGGGCAACTGAGCGAATATTTTTACCGCTTTTAAAAACAAATGCGCCTGATTTGCTTGATTATCACATGCCCGAAAACGGTGCTTTTCATAATCTTATATTAGCAAAAATACAAATACTTTATAAAGGACATGCAAAACAGTTTATGCACCTTTTTTGGGGTTCTGGACAGATGAGCTTTGTGAAACATGCGATCTTTTTGGACAGCGGTGCTCCCAAACTTACAAATTACAGTGCGCTTGTGACGTACATCTTAAACAGATTTACACCGAAATCTCTTTTTATAACTGAGGGGATTACAGACGCGCTTGACCATTCATCGCCTGAAGCTTTGGTTGGTGGAAAACTGGGTATTGATGTGACAGCTGCCAATGTAGTTTTACCGCCTCAAATTTTAGGAGAGGATGAATTGCTTTTAGCCGCTCAAAAGCTTTCTCCTGAAATTGTAGGCTTGGTTCAATATATGCTGCATACGAAGAATCCTGTGACAGTTATCTCTGTAAAAAAATCAAGATCTTTAAAAGAGTGTTTTGATGCTTTATCACCTCTGCATGAAAATATTCGCATAGTCATATTTGTGAATGAGGAGAAAAATGATATCACAAATCCATATATGCTTTTATGGAGAGTAGTCAATAATATCGATGCTACTCGCGATATTTTTGTCTCTGGATTGATGGTTGGAATTGATGGAACAAATAAAAATAAATTTGATGATTTTCATAGAGAATGGCCGAGTGATGTTGAGTGTACAGCAAGTGTTATAGAGAGCTTAAAAATGCGTAATATATGGACACTTGAGGATAATTTAAGCAAAAAATATCAAATCTAAAACTTTTGGTGAGTGAATAAGGTTGATATTAGAAAAACTGATGTAAGATGAGCAACTATTTTTTAAAAGGTGTCATGTATGAATAAAATATTGGCTTCTGTAATTTCCCTGTTTTTTATTACTGAATTAACGGCAAGTGCTGCTGTATATAAAGGGCAGCGCATATATGTTAAAGAGTGTCGTGCATGTCACGGTGGGGGACAAGCAATGGCTGCTTCCAAAAGAGGAAGAGAGTGGAAAAAAATGTTTAATAATGATGGAGAAGAACTTGCAAGAGTACATACAGAGAGCCAAAAAGCTAAAGATTCTTGGGAATATTTTAAAGGCGATCAGTTTGGATCAAAAACGAAACACTTAAAAGACTTTTTGATGGAATACTCAAAAGACAGTGGTAAAGTTCCCGCGTGTAATTAAACTGTAACCTATGTTTCTTAAACATAGGTACAACAAAACTCCCTCTAAGCCTAGCTTATAACAACTTTAGTTAAAATTCTTTACTTTTTACTTTGGAGATATTATGGATAAAATGTGGTCTGGCCGTTTTACTAAAGGCGCATCCTCTTTACTTGACGCATTCAATGCTTCAATTATGTTTGATCGAAAACTTTACCTCGAAGATATTGAGGGTTCAATCGCTCATGCAACTATGCTTACAAAGCAAAATATACTTACTCAAGATGAACTGGATTCCATCATCAAAGGTCTGGGTCAAGTTAAAGATGAGATAGAATCAGGCGAATTTGAATGGAAGATCAGCGATGAAGATTTGCATATGGGGATTGAAAAACGTCTTACTGCACTTATCGGTGATGCGGGTAAAAAACTTCACACAGCACGTAGTAGAAATGATCAAGTGGCAGTTGATTTTAGAAGATATGTTCTTCGTAAAAATAAGGAACTCGTCGTTGCGATCAAAAAAGTCATGGAAGTTTTAGTCCAGACTGCTTCAAGTCATACAGAGACGCTTTTACCAGGGATGACACACTTACAGCATGCGCAACCCATCAACTTTGGATTTCATATGCTGGCGTATGTTTCAATGTTTAAACGTGATATAGAAAGATTTGAAAGTTCATTTCTTCGTAATAATTTTTCACCTCTTGGATGTGCCGCACTCGCAGGTACACCGCATAAGATAGACAGAGAATATACAGCAGAACTTCTTGGATTTGATTCTGTGAGTGTAAACTGTCTCGATACTGTAAGTGATCGTGATTTCGCACTGGAGATTTTATTTAATATCTCGACTATGATGATGCACATTTCACGTCTGAGCGAAGAACTTGTTATGTGGTCGAGTTATGAGTTTAAATTTATCGAGCTGAGTGATGAATACTCAACTGGTTCATCTATTATGCCTCAAAAGAAAAATCCTGATGTTCCTGAACTTCTTCGCGGAAAAACAGGACGTGTTTATGGTTCGTTGATGGGACTCTTAACTGTCATGAAGGGACTGCCTTTAGCGTACAACAAAGATACGCAAGAAGATAAAGAGGGTGTTTTTGACGCTGTTGAAACAGCTGAACTTTCACTGGAAATCTTAAAAGAAGCGTTAGCGACGATGGATGTAAAAGTTGAAAATATGCATAGTGCTTGTAAAGTAGGGCATTTGAGCGCTACAGATTTGGCTGATTATTTGGTTGAGAAATGCGGCATTCCATTTCGTGAAGCGCATTTCATTACAGGAAAAGCGGTTGCAAAAAGTGAAGAACTCAAGATCGATCTCAGTGATATCGCTTATGAAGAGTTACACAAAATTGACAACAGAATTCAAGATGATGTGATAGAAAAACTCTCTATCAAAAACTCTATGAATGCAAGAACATCACAAGGTGGAACATCAACAAAAGGTACACTTGAACAACTTGCATATTTTAAAAATTATTTGGGAGAAAAAGAGTCATGAAAATAGTTGTTTCACATAAAGAGGATATGAAGTTCGAAGCTAAAACTGAAAAAAGCAGTTTTATTATCGATTGTCCACAAATCAGTCCGATTGAGTATTTTTTAAGCAGTATCATCGCATGTAGTGCTACTGATGTTGTAATGATCCCTAAAAATCAGGGCAAAACTGTTACAAACTTGAGTGTTGAAGGCGATGCTATAAGAAATGAGGATTTTCCCCGTAAATTCAATACACTTCATCTCGTTTATAACTTTGACTCTGATGCTGATGATACAATGGCAGCGCGCTTTGTAATGGCATCTTTAGAGACTTACTGTTCAACGATCAATACGATCCGTGATAGCGTTAAAATCAGCTATACGATCATTCATAATGGCAAAACGATTAGAGAAAATGAGACAATGATCTCAGGCGGCGGAGTGAAGATAGATATGGGTGAAATCGAAAGTTGTCCGCAGTAAAAAAAGTCTTGCATGTAAAGGTCTAAAAGCTTTACATGTAAGAACTTCTAAAATCTCTTTTAAAAGAAATCTTGAGGATCTGCATCTGCTAAATGATCCCATCTAAGTTTCGAGCCTCCAAGAATATGCCAGTGAAGATGTTGTATCTCCTGACCACCATTTTCTCCGACATTTGTAATCACTCTGTATCCGCTTTTATCAATCCCTAGGCGTTTAGCCACTTCTTGAATAAATGGAGTCATTCCCTTCATAGTCTCAGGAGAAACTTCATTGAAACTGTCTACATGTAATTTTGGAATCGCAAGGATATGCACAGGAGCTTTTGGATTGATATCGTGAAATGCTATAAAATCATCATTTTCTAGTTCGATATTTGCTGGAATCTCGTTATTAACAATTTTGCAAAATAAACACATTTGAAACCTCTTTCATACTCTGGTAAATTAGGGTTAAATTTTATCATAAATGTCATTTTTTTACTTTAAATAAGTGCGAGAATCAATTCATCAAGCTTTTTGTAATGGAGTTTTTTGTACAATCCAAAAAAATAAACTACTGGAGACTCTATATTGAAAGAGTGGTATGAAAAAATCCAAACAGCCATTAGCGTTGAAGATTTAGAAAATATACGTATAGCGATTTTTGGTAAAAAAGGTATCTTGGCAAAACAGTTTGAAGAGATGAAAGCTGTGCCAAATGAGGAAAAAGCGAACTTTGCAAAAGAGCTCAATACCCATAAAAATGAGCTGACTTCACTATTTAACCAGCAAAAAACTGTTTTACAGACAAAAGAGTTGTATGAAGCTATGAAGGCTCAGGCTCTTGATGTCTCTCTTTACTCTACAACTTCGAGAAAAGGTGCATTGCACCCTGTCATGGAGACTATGGATAGGATTGTAGAGTATTTTTCTTCTATGAACTTTTCAGTAGAAACAGGACCGATGGTCGAAGATGATTTTCATAACTTTGAAGCATTAAACCTTCCTAAATATCATCCTGCGCGCGATATGCAAGATACGTTTTATTTTAAAGATGAGATGCTACTTCGTACACATACTTCACCAGTTCAGATTCGCACGATGCTTCATACAAAACCACCTATTCGTATGATCGCTCCGGGTGCTGTATTTCGTCGTGATTATGATTTAACACATACACCTATGTTTCATCAAGTCGAGGGTTTACTTGTAGATGAAGAGGGTAAAGTCTCCTTTGCAAATCTCAAATATATCTTAGAAGATTTCTTAAAATATATGTTCGGCGATGTCGAAGTGCGTTTTAGACCAAGCTTTTTTCCTTTCACGGAACCCTCGGCTGAAGTAGATATCTCATGTATCTTTTGTAAAGGCAGTGGCTGTCGTGTTTGTTCACATACAGGCTGGCTTGAAGTATTAGGCTGTGGAATCGTAGATCCAAATGTCTTTAAAGCAGTTGGATATGAGCATGTAAGCGGATATGCATTTGGGCTTGGCGTTGAGCGCTTTGCTATGCTTATTCATCATATTGGGGACCTTCGCTCTTTATTTGAGGGAGATGTTAGACTTTTGGAGCAGTTTCAATGATAATTACAAAAAGTTGGTTAAACGAATTTATCAATATCGAAGATAAGTCAGCAGATGAGTTGGCAAAAACGCTAAATTCGATCGGTTTAGAAGTTGATAGAATTGTAAATTATACTATTCCTTCGAAGATCGTTTTTGGTCATGTTTTAGAGTGCGAAAAACATCCAGATGCTGATAAATTAAACGTCTGTAAAGTAGATGTCGGAACTGCTATACATCAAATAGTATGTGGTGCTGCAAATGTTCGTCAAGGCTTATACGTAGCGGTTGCTACTCTTGGAGCACGTATGCCAAACGGTTTAGAGATCAAACCTGTACAACTTCGCGGAGTTGACAGTGAGGGGATGATCTGTTCTGCAAGCGAGCTTGGTTTAGCTGATGCAAGCAGTGGAATCATAGAGTTTGATAGTTCGATCGGCAAGATTAAACTCGGTCAAGAGCTATGTGAAAACAGATATCTGCAAGATACGCTTATCGAGATAGAACTCACAGCCAATAGAGGCGATTGTTTGAGCATCTATGGTGTGGCACGTGATCTTTGTGCTGCTTATAATCGTCCGCTTATCAAGATAGCTGATGGCGAGGGTGAAGAGAGACGTATGGGAATCGGTAGAATTCTCCAGCTGACTCATGCAGATGGCTTAGATATCAATTTAAGATATAAAGCAATCGATATGAAAGAGTTGAAATTACCATTTTTGATCTCACTTCGTTTGTCTCAGATAGAGGAAAAGCAAGCATCAGAACTTGATGCATTTTTATTTTATACGACATATACAACAGGTGTAGTATTAAGAGCATACGATTATAATTTTTTTAAAGTCAGTGATGATGCAGAGAAAAAAGCAAAAATCTCTCTGTCTTTGGATAATCTTGGATTTGCGACTATTTACGCAAAAGAAAAAGTTGTTTCAGTAGTAGGAGTTAATCAACAAGATTGTTCGAAAATGCCTGAAAATGAGGGTATTGCAATTATTGAAGCGAGTTATATTGCTCCGCATATTATCTCTAAGCAGATGGCAGAAAACAAGATTGAAAGTGGGCCGCTTTTTTATAGAACTTCACGAGGCAGTGAACCGACACTCAACATTGGGCTGAACTATTGTATAGGATTATTTGATAAAAATTCAAGCTCTGAAATATATGGTGGAAGTATAGAACTTTGTGATGAGTATGAATCAGTTCTAATTACTATTTCAGTTGATGAAATCAATAGTATTATCGGTGCGAAGATAGATAAAACAACTATCACAAAAATTCTTCAAAATTTAGGGTTTGATATCAGCAAATCTCAAGGAACGAACTTTGTTGTCTCTGTTCCGAGATTTCGTCATGATATTGTAAATAAACAAGATATTGTTGAAGAGATCGTACGCCTTGTTGGTATAGATAATATTCCCTCAAAACCATTTGTACTCAAAGAAAAAAATCCTCTTTCAGCTGGATATTTTGAATTTAAGAAATTAAGAAAATACAGACACAGTGCTGTCAATCAAGGCTTTTTTGAAACAGTACATTTTGTGTTTAATGAAAAAGCAAAACTTAAAGAGCACGGCTTTACATGTATAGATGAAACTCTTGAACTTTTAAACCCGATTGTAAACACTTTAGACACAATGCGTCCAACTTTAATGTTAGGTCTTTTAAATGCAGTAAGCTTAAATGTAAAGTCAGGATACAAAGATGTCAGACTTTTTGAGATAGGTTCTGTTTTTTCATCCACGCGCGAAGAGTCTACAAAAATGGCATTTATCTACAGTGGTGATGCGTATAAAGATGGAATCTTAAATGGTGGAAGATCAAGTAAAATGGATTTTGGTGCTTTTGTTCAGTTGGTTTCAAATGTTGTAGGTGACATCGATCTTGTAGCATATACGCCTGAACATACCTTGGCAAATCCATATCAGTGCGCAAAAATCATGCTCAATAATCAAGCAATCGGTGAGCTGTTTAAACTCCATCCGATGGTTCAAGATGCAATGGATTTAGATGAAACTTTTATCTGTGAGATCGATTTTAGCAAATTATCATTTAACCTCGTTGAAGCAAAACTATACTCAAGATATCAAGCTTCTTTTAGAGATTTAAGTCTTGTTGTACCAAACAGTTTAACGTATGATGAGATACAGCAAGTTATCAAAGAGAGTAAATCTGAGCAAATAGTACGTTTTTATCCTGTAGATAAATATATCGATCAAAGTTTAGGTGAAAATTCAAGTTTAACTTTGCGTTTTGTTTTACAGTCTTTAGAAAAAACGCTTGAAGAGGATGATATTACATCCAATATGAATACTATTTTAAATGTATTAAATGAAAGATTGGGACTCACACTCAGATGAAAAGTGTCAACATAGTTCCGGCAAAGCCTTTTGATTTTAAAACTGATAAGATCGCTTCTGATAAATCTATCTCACATCGCTCTGTGATGTTCGCTCTTCTTGCAGACGGCGAGTCAAAGATCAGAAACTTCTTACGCGCTGAAGATACTTTAAACTCATTAGAGATTGTAAAAAATCTTGGTGCGAATGTCCTAGATGACGGCGAACTTATAGTAATTAGTTCATCAGGCATCAAAGAGAGTGAGCATATTTTAGATTGTGGCAATTCTGGAACTGGAATGCGTTTATTTTGTGGACTTTTAAGTTCAGCAGAGGGACATTTTATTTTGAGCGGCGATGAATATCTTTGCCGTCGTCCTATGAAAAGAGTTACCGCTCCACTACGTTCTATCGGCGCAAAACTTGATGGAAGAAATGATGGAGATTTAGCGCCACTAAGCATAAGAGGTGCTTCACTAAAAGCATTTCATTATGAAAGCAAGATTGCATCAGCTCAAGTTAAAAGTGCGATGATACTTGCGGCTCTAAGATCAGATGGTATCTGTACTTACACTGAGCCAGAACTGAGTCGTGATCATACAGAGAGAATGTTAAAAGGGATGGGTGCGGAGATAAAAGTAGATGGATTGACTACTACAATAGCACCGATGAAAAATCTTTTATCACCTTTAGATATAAGAGTTCCAGCTGATCCTTCAAGTGCATTTTTCTTTGCAGTGGCTGCTGCTATCACTCCAAACTCTTGTGTTGTTTTAGAGGGCGTTACACTTAACAAAACTCGTATCGAAGCCTTTAAAGCATTAGAACGTATGGGTGCTGATATCACCTACAAACTCACCGATGATAAATATGAACCTATTGGCGATATTACAGTCAAATATGCTCCCCTTCATGCGATAACAATCGAAGATAACATCTCTTGGCTCATAGATGAACTTCCCGCTCTTTCCATCGCATTTGCTTGTGCAGAGGGTGTGAGTGTCGTAAAAAATGCCGAGGAACTTCGCGTCAAAGAGTCTGATAGAATCTCTACAGTAGTTCAAGGTTTAAGGGTCTGTGGCATTGAAGTGGATGAAGTTGAAGATGGATATAGCGTCAAGGGTGGAGCGCTTCATAGTGGCGTCATTGATAGCCACGGAGATCACAGAATCGCTATGAGTTTTATTATCGCAGGTTTGCGATGCGGTATGCAAGTGAAAGATATCGATTGTATCCAAACTTCGTTTCCAAACTTTTTTGAACTTTTACAAAATTTAACAAAAATCGAGTACATGTAAGATGAAAATAGAACTTGCTGAAAATTATGGCTTTTGTTTTGGTGTCAAACGTGCGATAAAGATCGCAGAAGAAAATAAAAATTCTGTCACTTATGGGCCATTAATTCATAATGCAAAAGAGATTCAAAGACTTGATCTTGATTATAAAGTTGGTTTGACTGAAGATATCTCAACTTTTAAAACGGGTGATAAGGCAGTTATACGAACTCATGGTATTCCAAAAGCTGACCTTAGATTTTTAAATGAGAAGGGTGTCAATGTTGTCGATGCGACTTGCCCTTATGTGACAAAACCGCAGCAGATTTGTGAAGAGATGAGCGCACTTGGATATGATATTATCATCTTTGGAGATGATGAACATCCAGAGATTAAGGGTGTGAAAAGTTATGCATCAAACGGCGCATATGTCGTGAGTTCAGTAAAAGATTTAGAAGAGTTAAAACTCAAAGATCACATAGCGTTAGTGGCACAAACAACAAGAAAAGTGGAAGATTATCTCGAAGTTGCCAATTACTTAATCCCACGCCATAAAGAGGTGCGAGTTTTTAATACTATCTGTAATGCAACATTTGAAAATCAAGATGCGGTGCGAAAACTTGCAAAAAGAGCTGATGTTATGATCATCATCGGTGGTAAAAATTCATCAAATACAAAACAACTCTTTAGCATAGCAAAAGAGTTTTGCCCCGATAGCTACCATATAGAAGATGAAAAAGATATCGATTTCTCTTGGTTTCAAGGTAAAGAACTTTGCGGCATCAGCGCTGGAGCTTCTACTCCTGATTGGATCATTCAAAAAGTGGTCGATTCCATCAGTAGCAAAGAACAATGATTCAACATTGTTCTTGCTAAATCCATTCCTTCTTTTTTAATTTTTCTTTCTAAATTACCTAACCTTTTTTAACATATTAGCTTTAGTCAAAATTTAAGCAATATTGATACGTAATCGTTATAAACATTGTGTATAATCATATTGATAGCTCAAACATGTAAGGTAATTTATGAAACTTCACTCTTATGATATAAGTCCAAAATGTACGACTAGCGTTGCTTATTTTTCCATGGAATTTGCCATTGATCAAGCTTTAAAAATTTATTCGGGTGGACTCGGATTTTTAGCGGGTTCTCACATGCGCAGTGCCTATGATCTCAAACAAAATGTTGTTGGGATCGGCCTCTTATGGAGCTTTGGTTATTATGATCAAGAACGAAATGAAGATCGTACTTTAAAACCTCAATATACTCGTAAATATTACTATTTTTTAGAAGAACTTAAAGAAAAAGTCACAGTCAAAGTTCAAACAAAAGATGTTGTCATAAAAGCATTTTTACTTCATGCTGAGGTGTTTGGAACTGCGCCTATTATTCTGCTTTCAACTGATACAGATGAAAATGATTACCTGTCCCGCACAATCACCCATAAATTGTATGAATCAAATGAGAGAACACGTGTGGCTCAAGAGATCGTTCTTGGTATCGGCGGAGTGAAAATATTAGAAGCACTTGGGCGAAAAACAAATATCTATCATATGAATGAGGGGCATGCGCTTCCGCTTGTGTATGAACTAAGTAATCATTATCCTGATCCCCAAGAGCTAAGAAAACATGTTGCATTTACGACACACACTCCAGAAGCTGCGGGAAATGAAATACATAATATTACATTTTTACATGAGATGGGATTTTTTAATGGATTGGATTTGGAAAATGCACGTATAATGAGTGGATATGGGCATGATGATAATTTTTCTCTCACAGTAGGAGCTCTGCGCGCAAGTAAACGTGCAAATGCTGTTTCAAAGATACATGGAAAAGTTTCTAATGAGATGTGGTCAGGTGTAGAAAATCGATGTGAGATTATCTCAATTACCAATGCTCAAAATAAAAAATATTGGACAGATAAAACACTGATCCGTGCACTTGATGAGCATGAAGACTATGAACTTGTCGCACGAAAAAAACACCTCAAAAAAGTTCTTTTTGATGAAGTAGCGGATCAGACAGGAAAGATGTTTGATCCTGAAGTTTTTACCATTGTTTGGGCAAGAAGATTTGCGGAATACAAGCGCCCAGGATTACTCAAATATGATTTTGAAAGATTTATAAAGTTAATAGAAAATACGCAGATGCCTGTTCAAATCATTTGGGCTGGAAAACCCTATCCGACAGATCATGGCGCAGTAGATATGTTTAATGAACTCATTCATATTAGCCGCGGGCATAAAAATATTGCTGTACTTGTCGGCTACGAGCTTTCTCTCTCAAAACTTCTAAAACAGGGAAGTGATCTTTGGCTCAATACTCCAAGACTCACGCGTGAAGCAAGTGGAACAAGTGGTATGACTGCGAGTATGAACGGTTCTGTACATTTTTCTATTAATGACGGATGGCATCCTGAGTTTGCACGAGATGGTAAAAATGCTTTTACGATTCCAGAAATTGATCATAATCTGAGTATTTTAGAGCAAGACAGACTCGATAATAAAAATATGATGGATATTTTAGAAAATACGATTTTACCTATCTACTATACAAATCAGCATAAATGGACTCGTATCATGAAAAATGCGATGACTGAGATTGAGATAGAGTTTGATTCTAGTCGTATGGCAAAAGAGTATTTTGAACTTATGTACAATTACAAGGGATAACATGACTTCCAATATAAAATATATGAGCGGTGTAAAGAGTTTAAAAGATATCGATGTATATGGCAAACGTGTTTTGATACGAGTAGATTTTAATGTCCCACTTGATTCGCATGGCAATATCTCTGATGATCGCCGTATTAAAGCAGCATTGCCGACGATCAACTATTGTATAGATCATAATGCTTGTTCTATCACTCTTGTAACACATCTTGGCCGTCCAAAAGGTGGTTATGATGAAAAATATACACTCAAACATATTCAAAAAAGAGTTGAAAGACTTTTAGATAAAAGGGTCGAGTTCATAGATGATTTTGAGTCCTCAAAAAGTGAGATAGCTACTTGTTCAAAAGAGAGAGTCTTTTTACTTGAGAATATCCGCTTTCATAAAGAGGAACAACTAAATGACAAAGAGTTCTCAAAAAAGTTGGCATCGATTTGTGACATCTACGTCAATGATGCTTTTGGAACAAGCCATAGAGAAGATTCATCTACTTTTGGGATCACAGAGTTTGTAGATACAAAAGTTGCTGGATTTTTGATGATGAAAGAGATAGAAGCATTTTCAAAAGCACTAGAAATTCCTGTTCGTCCCATAGCTTTAGTCGTTGGTGGAGCAAAGATCTCTTCAAAAATCACTCTTTTGGAATCAGTGTTACAAAAAGTAGATAAACTCATTATCGGCGGAGCGATGAGTAATACATTTTTAAAAGCTTTGGGTTATGATATGAAAGACTCTTTGTATGAAGAAGATTATGTTGCAACTGCCTTACATGTAATGACTGGGGCACGCGAAAAAGGTGTAAAAATCTATCTTCCTGTTGATCTTGTTGTAACGGATTCTGTTGAGACTCCAGTGGATGTCAAAATAGTGCCATCACAAGATGTGATTGATGGATTTAAGGCTGTGGATATAGGCCCGGCAACTGTAAAACTTTTTAGTGAAGCAGTGGAAATGTCAAACACCATTATCTGGAATGGGCCGATGGGAATTTATGAGCAGGATAAGTTTTCAAAAGGAACTTTCAAGCTGGCAACTGCCATAGCCGACTGTTATGCTTACACAATCGTCGGCGGTGGCGATACGGCTGACGCTGTTGAGAGATGTGGTGAAGCGAGTAATTTTAGTTTTATCTCCACTGGTGGCGGAGCGAGTTTAGAACTTTTAGAAGGAAAAATCTTGCCTGGATTTAAAAACTTAGACAGAAAAGAGGAGAAGTTTTAATGGCATTAGCGATTATGTGTTCAGGCGGCGATGCACCGGGAATGAATCCTGCTATCAAAAAGTTTGTGGATTATTGTTTTAAAAATAATCAAGAGGCTTATCTGATTTATGATGGCTTAGAAGGGCTTATAGACAATAAAATAAAAAAAGGTTCACATCATGATGTAGCTGGAATTGTTCATATTGGTGGGACTATAATCCGCTCTTCCCGCTCTAAAAGATTTTATGAGTATGAGTATAGAAAAATAGCTTTTGAAAATTTGAAATCTCATAATATCCAAGGTGTTGTCGTTTTAGGCGGAGATGGCTCTTTTCGTGCAATGAACAAATTTAGTGAAGACTTTGATATAAGTTTTGTAGGTATTCCATCGACTATCGATAATGATATCTATGGCACGGAATATTGTCTTGGTGTTGATACTTGTTTAAATGTTATCAGAGATGCCCTAGACAAGATACGAGATACTGCTTCATCATTTAACCGTGCTTTTTTAGTTGAAGTTATGGGTAGAGATTGCGGCTATTTGGCAGTTGCATCAGCTATGACGAGTGGTGCTGAGATCTGCGTTATTCCTGAAATTGAGTTTCAAAAAGAAGCAATAGAGAAACGATTGGTGCATGAGATCAAAAATGGAAGAAATTATATTTTAGCTATTGTTTCAGAGGGAACAAAAAAGACGACAGAGATACATGACTGGATTCAAGATAGCTTAGGACTAGAAACACGTGTAAGTATCTTAGGTCATATCCAAAGAGGCGGAAATCCAACCGTCATCGATAGACTTATGGCATTTGATTTTACCATCGGTGCAATAGATTATCTTTTATCTCATAATGATTCAAATAAAGTGATTGTTTACCAAAAAGGTGAGTTCAAGTTTCTGGAGATAGAAGAAGTGGTGTCAAATAAATATCAGATGCCACAGCATTTTTTAAACGCAGTAAATTATTTAGATTAAAAGGAAAAATATGAAAGCAGTAGTTATGGCGGGCGGATTTGGAACAAGGATCCAGCCTCTGACACATTCAAGACCAAAGCCGATGTTGCCTATTATGAATAAGCCGATGATGGAGCATACGATGATGATGCTTAAAGATCTTGGCATTAGCGAGTTTATCGTCCTTTTATATTTTAAGCCTGAAATTATTCAAGATTATTTTAAAGACGGAAGCGATTTTGGTATCAAGATCACTTATGTTATTCCTGATGATGATTATGGAACTGCGGGAGCTGTGAAGCTTGCAGAGGAGTATATTGGAGATGAAAACTTCATTATTATCAGTGGTGACCTTGTAACAGATTTTGATTTCTCAAAACTATTTGACTTTCATGCAAGTAAAAATGCAAAACTCTCTATCGGTCTAACTTCTGTGGAAAATCCTCTTCAGTTTGGAGTTGTGATCGCTAATGAAAACAATGTGATCGAAAAGTTTCTCGAAAAGCCAAGTTGGGGTGAGGTGTTTAGCGACACAATCAATACAGGAATCTATATCATAGAACCGGAAATACTCAAATTCATTCCAAAAAATGAGAATTTTGATTTTGCAAAAGATCTTTTTCCTTTCTTAATGGGAAAAAATATCGAGTTGATGGGATATAGTCTTAGTGGATACTGGCGCGATGTTGGTAATCCTGAGAGTTACCGCGAAGTGTATGAAGACCTTTTATCTAACAAGGCAAATTTCCAGATCTCAGGGATAAAACAAACGTATCCTGATGGAGTTCTTTATAGCAAAAGTACATATAAACTTGATAACTCTATTGAAATCGTCGGTACCGTTATGCTTGGAGAAAATGTCACAATAGCAAAAGATGTAAAACTTATCAATGTGGTTATCGGCGATAATGTCACTATTGCAAGTGGCTCGAAGATACGAAACAGTGTATTGTGGGATAAAATTTTCGTGGGTAAAAATGCTAAACTCGAAAACTGTGTGATCTGTAATGATAATACCATCGGTAAAAATGTCAAAGCGAAAGCTGGGATGATCTTAGCAGAGGGATGTGAAATAGGCGAACTTGCAATGATCGAGCAAGATGTCATCATCTGGCCAAATAAAAATATTGAAGCAGCATCGATTGTGAGTCACAACCTTGTTCTTGGTACAAAATATAAAAATTCTATTTTTGAAAATGGAAGCGTTTCTGGAAAAAGCAATATGGAACTTTCATGTGAGATGGCAACAAAACTCGCAGAAGCTTTTGCCGCGCAACTTCCAGTAGGCTCTAAAATAATTGTTGGACGTGATGATGATAAAAGCTCGCGTATGCTCAAGCGTGCATTTTTAGGAGGAATGCTCTCAGCTGGAATAGATGTTTTAGATATTAAAAATGTTCCTCCATCTGTTCTTCGTTTTGCTTTGGCGCATGACCCAAAACTTATTGGGGGCGCTCACTTTAAAAGATGTATCGAAGATACGCTAAATTCTGAGATAACACTTTTTAATGAGGAAGCGATTCGAATCGACTTGAACTCTGCAAAGTCTATAGAAAAATCATTTTTTAGTGAAAAGTTTCGTCGCGTTGATTATACGCAAATCGGTACTATACACGAGACTTTGCATCATATCGAGTGCGCAAATTATAAACAGACTATGGAAGCCAAGATTAACCATTCTATCATTAAATGTAAAAACTTTAAAGTTGCTGTAGATTTGATGCATGGAACTACCGCGGAGATTTTTCCTAAACTATTAAATGATCTTGGGATCGAAAATATCATCCTTAACAGTTATTATGATGAGAAAAAACTGGCAAATGTCACAGCTTTAGAAAAAAAATCTTATGCAAATATCTCTTCTATTGTGAAAAGTTTGGATTATGATATGGGTGTGATCATCTATCCAAATGCACAGAAAGTGACTTTGGTAACCGAAGAGGGTGTGATACTCGATAAAGTGAAAATCCTTTACAGTGTTTTAGGTCTTTTAAATATCGATGCAAAAGAGAAGAAAAAACGGGTCTTTTTACCGACATGGGCGCCTGATATCAAATACTTTGAAAACCTTGAGATTGAACGTGGAAAATATGTAAATCTTAAAGCTTCAGAATTGCAAAAATATGATCTGATCGCGACTGTAGATGGTAACTTTTCTTTTACAGAGTTTGGCTATACACGCGATGCTATGTATGCGAGTTTAAAGGTTATGCAACTTCTAAGCTGTCATGATGTTAAGCTTTCAGAACTGGCAAAAAGCGTAGATAATTTTTACTATAAATCACTTAAAGTTGATTGTACTCAAGCGCTCAAGGGCAAAATGATGAGAAAGTTCTTAGAAGATGCGAAGGGGAAAAAATCATCATCTTTGGATGGTGTGAAGATATGGGAAAATGAAACCGATTGGATTTTAATGATTCCAGATCAATATTCAGAGCATCTCAATATTTATATCCAAGCCATCGATACTGTTTGTGGCGAAACCCTTTATGAGCGTTATATACAAAAGATTGCTGCTTGGTCCATAGGAGCTTGATTTGAAACTGAGCTTTATATGGCATATGCATCAGCCGGATTACCGTGATGGAAGTGGTATTATGCAGATGCCTTGGGTATTTTTGCATGCCATAAAAGATTATTATGATATGCCATGGATGATGGCACGTCATATCGGTGTGAAGGCAACTTTCAATATCACGCCGACACTGATTCAACAGTTAAAACTTTATTATGTTCAGCCTCAAGCAAGCGATCGCTTCTTGGCTTTGTGGTCTGTGCATCCCTCTTCGTTGGCTGAAGAAGACAGAAAATGGGTGATTAAGATCTGTAAAAGTGCAACTGCAAAGACAATGTTTGAGTCTTCTGCTAGATATAGAGAACATCATACTCAGGAACATTTTAATAATAATGAGCTTATTGACTTAGAGATGCTTTTTGTACTTTCGTGGTGCGGTGCGTATCTTAAAGAAAATAATATTATCGTGCAGCAACTCATCGCCAAACAAAAAGATTATACTAATGATGAAAAACTCACTTTGTTAAACGAGCTCTCCATTTTTATCGCAGGGATATTTGATTATTACCTTAAACTTCATAACGATGGTCTCATCACACTCTCAACTACGCCGTTGACTCATCCGATATTACCGCTTTTAATGGATATGAACAATGCCTTAAGTGCAAATCCAAATACAGATATTCCAAAAGATTTTATGGATCTCTTAGAGGATGCACGCTTCCAAGTAACAAAAGCTAAAGATCTATTTTTTGAAACATTTGGCTACATGCCAACTGGTTTTTGGCCTGCGGAGGGCGCTGTTGATCCAAAAAGCGTAGCACTTTTAAAAGAATGCGGTGTTGAATGGATCGCTACAGATGAAGAGATTTTATTTCGTTCACTGAACTCTTCAGTGAGAGAAAATCTTTATACTCCTTACATGTATAAAGGGATGCGTATTGTTTTTCGAAATCATTATTTGAGTGATTTGATAGGTTTTACTTATTCCCAAATGGAAGCTTCAAAGGCTGTGTCAAATTTTATGCATGAGCTTGAGAAAATAGAACATACAGATGTTGATGCAACTGTTTTTGTTATCTTAGATGGTGAAAACGCTTGGGAATTTTTTAGCAATAATGGCTTCGATTTTTTTGATTCTTTATATAAAAATCTTCAAGAATCTTCATGGTGTCAAAGTGTGACAATGGATGAAGTATCGCAACTTCCTGCAAGAGAATTGGGATACTTAGCGGCTGGTAGCTGGATCCATGGAAATTTTAATACCTGGGTTGGTCATCGTGAAAAAACAAGAGCTTGGGAATTGATCTATTTGACTAAAAGAGATTATGAACATCATAAAGATTCATTGGATGAGGGAACTCGCGAGAAAATAACTGAGCACTTTTTATTGGCTGAATCTTCAGACTGGTTTTGGTGGTATGGAGATGATCATTACAGTGAATTTGGAGCAGAGTTCGATGAGCTGTTTCGTTTTCATCTCATAGATATCTATACACTTATCAACATAGCGCCGCCATCAGATCTCTTCATTCCCATTGTTGAACATAAAAGTACACAAAATTTTTGGTTACAGCCCCAATCAGATATCTCTCCTGTTATTAATGGTAAACATGATTCCTTCTTTGAATGGATTGGTTGTGGGATCGTTGATGAGAGTAAACTTTTTTCCACTATGGATAAAGAACGTGGGCCGATAAAGAAAATTTTGTATGGACAAGATGATTCTAAACTCTATTTTGCTTTTGAATCAAGGATAAGTGAACTTTGCAGTATCTATACAATGGAAGTTATTATAGAGCCTCTTGGACTAAGAAAAAAAGTAGATTTTGAGGTACAAACAGATTTTATTGGTGAATTAGAACTTTATGTGATGTGCCACAATCTTTTAGAGATGAGTATTGATAAAAGTAAAATCACAAGCGATGAAATCTCCATAAAGTTTGAGCTTGAAAAAGATGGTCAGATTATTCAGATATTGCCGGGATTTGGCGAGCTTAAAATCGATCTGAGTAATGATTATAGTAGAAACTGGTTTATATAAGGATGGACATGAAAAAAGTATCACTTCTCTTTGGTATCCATATGCATCAGCCCGTTGATAATTTTGGAGATGCGGTGGAAGAGGCCATAAACCTATGTTATAAACCTTTCTTTGAGACAATGGTAAGATATCCTGAGTTTAAATTTGCAGTGCATTCAAGCGGTTGGTTACTCGATGAGATACGCACTAAACATCAAGATATCTTTGAAAATATGCAGGTTTTGACAAAACATGGTTCTATCGAATGGATCAGTGCCGGATATTATGAACCGGTGTTAAGCTCTATTCCCTCTTGCGATAGAGTGGTCCAAATTGAGATGATGAATAAGTTTATAAAAAAATATTTCGGTGTTCAACCAAAAGGGCTCTGGCTGACAGAGCGAGTTTGGGAAAGTGCATTGGTTCCTGATCTCTCTACATGTAAGATCGATTATGTGCTTGTGGATGATTATCATTTCTTAAGCAGCGGTTATGATGCTTCTAGGATGGATGGATATTATACGACAGAAGAGAGTGCCAAAGAGCTCTCTCTTTTTCCAATAGCAAAATCATTGCGTTATGCTCTCCCTTTTTACAGCGTACAAAGATCCATAGAGGCTATTTTGGCTCGTTCAAAACGTGAGAATTCTGCGGCTATTATCTTTGATGATGCTGAAAAGTTTGGTTTATGGCCTAAAACGCATGCATGGGTATATGAAAAAAAATGGCTGGAGCAGTTTGTAGAAGCTGTTTTATCACATGAGCAGATCATTCCAGAACATTACAGTCACTATATGAAGAAAAATCGCTCTCTAGGGATTGCATATCTTGGCAATACCTCTTATATAGAGATGGGTGAATGGAGTTTACATGCCGAGCAAACTCTCTCCTTAGAAAAACTAAAACGGGATGTCGGTGAGAAGTATTTTAACGATATCGGTGTGGCTTTTATAAAAGGTGGTATCTGGAAAAACTTTTTTGTTAAATACCATGAAAGCAACTATCTCCATAAACGTATGCTTTACTTTAGCAAGAATCAAGAAAAACTTTCAAAAAGTGCTTTAGAGTCTTTGTATAAGCTTCAGACAAATGATGTGTTTTGGCATGGAGTTTTTGGCGGTTTATATCTTCCAAACCTTCGAGACAACGCCTACAGATATCTTCTTGAACTTGAAAAATCAAGAGCGAAAAAAGGGATTAGTTTCGAAATACTAGATATTGATATAGATGGCTATGATGAGTTAAAAGTACTCACACACAATATCAGTGCTATTTTTTCAAGTAAATTTGGCGGACAGATGGTAGAGTTTGGTTCTTTTGACACACTCTTTAACTGGCAAAACACGCTTATGCGACGTTATGAAGCCTATCATGAAAAGATATTTCAAGCCAAAGATGCAGTGCTTATGCATGAACAAAGAAGTGATGAGATAGCAACGATTCACCATGACAGCGTCGCACAAGATGAGGAACTCAAAGAGGAACTTATCTATGATTGGCATCCAAAAAACTCTTTTATCGAACATATTTGTACAGGTCCTTTGACGTTTGATAATTATAGAAAATTAGAATTTAAAGATGTTGCAGATTTTGCAAATCAGCCATTTATCCTTGCAAAAAATAAAACTGTTTTTAGTCGTGAGGGCGCTATTTACTTGGATGAAACTTACAAAACGATGATGAAAAAAGAGTATGCTTTTGATACAAACGCTGTTCTCTTGAAGCTCGATTGTAAAACTGCTTACGAAGGAAGTCTCTATTTTGCACAAGAGTTCAATTTTCATTTTGCGCATCCTCATAAGGTGACTTTTAATGGTAAGACCATTGAAGAGGGACTCAGTGAGTATGACTGTAAAGAGCTTGTCATTATAGATGATTTTACAAATAAGGTTCTCAAAATCAAGATGAGTCAAGAATGTACGGTTATTGGATATATCTTAAATACGGTTTCACAAAGTGAAAGCGGTTTCAATAAAATGGCGCAAGAAATCTCCTTTGTTTTAACGTTGCCATTTGTCAAAAATCTTACATGGAGTGTGGAATTGGAGTTGGAAAATGTCTGAGATACGATTGGATAGAATCCACAATAAATATGTTGTAATAGCGCCGGAGAGATTATTTCGGCCAAATCTAAATTGTCGTAGTGAGAAAAAAAGCAGTGTATCTCTGATCTGCCCTTTTTGTGATGGAAATGAAGATCTGACTCCACCTGAAATCTTTGCCATTCGTGACAACGAGGCAAATGAACCTTCATGGAGAACAAGAGTTGTTCCCAATCTTTATAAAGCGGTGCAGGTAGAACTTGCCGATATTTCTAAAAGAGATGGAATATTTGAGTCGATTCCCGGAGTTGGCGCACATGAAATTCTTATCGATTCTCCCTGTCATGAATGTGATTTTTACCAGCTAGATGTTTCTGCTATAGAAGATTGGCTTCGAAGCATGATTATCCGTATTGAGGATTTGAAAAATGATACGCGATTGATTTATCTGAGTATCTTTAAAAATGTCGGTATCAATGCAGGTGCGACTCAAGAACATCCTCATACTCAGCTTTTGGCTTTGCCTATTATGCCAAAAGATGAGATGGCCTTTTTAAAGGAAAATATGCGATACTATCGGAGTCACGGGCGTGGTTTAATAGAAGATGTTGTCTGTAATGAGCTTTCATCCAAAAAAAGAATAGTTGCGCGTCATGGCAATTTTGTTGCATTTTGTCCCTTTGCGAGTGCTTATCCTTTTGAAGTGATGGTAGCACCTCTTACAAATATTGCCTCTTTATGTAAATGCAGTAGAAAAGATGTATCAGATCTTTCTATTTTGATAAAAAGAGTGTTTGAAAGCTTGCATAAACAGCTTGGAGTGTTTGCTTATAATCTCTCTTTGAAGATGGCACCACTCAATACAAATTTTGAAAATGAAATTTATATGAATCATTTGGATAAAAATTACCGTTTTATTTTGCGTATTACTCCACGTATCTATAATCTTGGTGGTTTTGAGATCTCTACGGGTATGGCGATAAACAGTGTCGTACCTGAAGAATCTGCAAAAATGCTCGGCGGAGAGTAGAAGATGAAAGTTCTTTTTGCCTCAAGTGAGATATTTCCATATGCAAAAAGCGGTGGACTTGCAGATGTGGCGGATGCGCTTCCTAGGGCATTGAGTTCTTATACTGAACTTTACAGCGTGATCCCTTTGTATGGCTTTATGAGTAAAAAAGGGCTTCAATTATCTCAGAGTTTTGAAGTGAGTCTAGGGGAGGAAAAATACAAAATCAATCTCTATACAAAATTTCAAAATACTCTAAACCTCTTTTTTCTTGAAGCACCACTTTTAAGTGAAACTAAAACTCTTTACTGTGACAAAGATGGAGATTACGCAGATAATGATCTTCGTTTTGCAATCTTTTGCAAAGGAGTTGTCGCTCTTGCTGAGCGCTTACATGTAGAGGTTTTACATCTTAATGATTGGCATACCTCTTTATGTGCGCTTTTTGCCAAAGAGCAAAAACTAGTTCTCAAAACAGTTTTAACTATTCATAATCTTGCGTATCAAGGTCTCTTTGAGAGAGAGACGCTAAAAAAAATCGGGATAGATGAAAAATATTTTACGATGGATGGCTTAGAATTTTATGGCAAGGTGAACTTTTTAAAAGCGGGTATCGCGTACAGTGACGCAGTGACAACAGTGAGTCCAAGCTATGCAAAAGAGATACTCACATCGGAGTTTGGATGCGGGCTTGAAGGGTTTTTAACACATCACAAAGCAAAACTCAGCGGTATTTTAAACGGTATCAATGAAGTGGTTTTTGATCCTCGCAGCGATAAAGCACTTTTCGCGTCTTATGAAAATATAGAGAGAAAATATCAAAACAAAGTTGCTTTGCACAAAACTTCAAAACTCAAAGATCCTAGACGTCCTTTATTTGTCATGATCACTCGGCTGGTTGAACAAAAAGGGATTGATCTTGTCCTCGAATCGATGGAAACATTACTACAAAATAAGCTTAATCTTTTTATCATTGGCGAGGGTGAGGCCAGATTTGCAGAACAGTTGCAAACTCTTTCCTTAAAACATGAGAATTTTGAGTTTTTTAATGGTTATGATGAGGTATTATCACATCAGCTTTATGCCGCGGCAGATTTTTTGCTGATGCCATCACGCTTTGAACCTTGCGGTCTAAACCAAATGATTGCGATGCGTTATGGAACGATTCCCATCGTACATGCAACGGGAGGATTAAAAGACAGTGTTCACGAAGATAAATCCAAATGCGGACAAGGGATACTCTTTAAAAAGCAGAGTAAGCAAGCACTTCTACTTGCAATAAAAAGGGCTTTGACTTTTAAAAAAGAGAAGAAGCAGTTTGAGTCCATGGTGAGTTTTAATATGCAATGCGATTTCTCATTTGAACAAAGTGCATTGGCATATCTCAAAATCTATGAGAGCCTTGTATCAGTCCACGCGGCTTTACTTTTATAAAAGGATAAAATATGGGAACAAGAAAATTAAATATCTTATTTGTGGCTTCAGAAGTTGTGCCATTTGCAAAAACAGGCGGACTAGCAGATGTTGCCGGCGCACTTCCAAAAGCACTTAAAGCTCTTGGGCATAATATCATCGTCGTGATGCCAAGATACTATAAGATAGATCCATCAAAACTTACAAAACTTGAAACTCCTTTAGGCGTGCCGATGGGAGCGATGGGAGAGCTTTGGGCTGGAGTTTATACGACAACTTTGCCTGGAAATGATGTGCCTATCTATTTTATAGACTATGAGCGTTATTTTGGAAGAGGCGGCTTGTATGAAGATCATGATGGTTCTTATGAAGATAATGGTAATCGTTTTGTTTTCTTTTCAAAAGCGGCTTTACAGCTATGTAAGATGCTCTCCTTTACGCCTGATATTATCCATGCAAATGACTGGCATACAGCGCTTGTACCTCTTTTGGCAAAGACGAGATTTGTTCATGACTTTGCCAATGCAAAATCAGTACTCACGATCCATAACTTACAACACCAAGGACATTTCCATAAAAATTTGATGGATCTCATGGAAGTGGGTTGGGAACATTTTAACGCACGAGAATTTGAGAGTTTCAATGGTGTCAACCTTTTAAAAGGTGGCATCATGCACGCTGATGCGATTACGACCGTTTCAAAAAAATATGCCGATGAGATCCAAACAAGAGAATTTGGTTTTGGACTTGAAGGCCACATCCGAGCACACAGTGAAAAGCTTTTTGGGATTTTAAATGGTGTGGATTATGATGAATGGAACCCTTGCGTAGATAATCTGATTGCCGAAAAATTTGATGTGGGCGATATGGCTGGAAAGCTTACATGTAAGCGTGATATACAGCGTCATTTCAACCTTGAAGTTCGCGATGATGTGCCGCTCATTGGTTTTGTGGGACGTTTTGCAGAACAAAAAGGGATAGGTCTTATCGCTGGGATTATTCATGGTCTGCTTGATATGGATATCCAGATCGTGATGCTCGGAGCTGGCGAGAAATGGGCTGAGGAATTTTTTAGTGATGTTGCAACGCATCGAAGTAATTTTGGTTTACATGTAGGGTACTCTGACGCGCTTGCACATAGTATTGAAGCCGCAAGCGATATGTTTTTGATGCCCTCACTTTTTGAACCTTGCGGACTCAACCAGATCTACAGTCTTCGTTATGGAACATTGCCGATAGTTCGAGCAACGGGCGGACTCGATGACACCATCCAAAACTTTGATGAACACCATGAGCATGGAAATGGATTTAAGTTTTTTGATGCCACTCAGGAAGCTTTGTATTACACAGTTTTATGGGCAGTAAATATCTATAAAAATGATAAAAAAAGTTTTCTAGATATGCAAGAAAGAGCGATGAAACAGCACTTTGGTTGGGATGATTCGGCAAAAAGTTATGAAGCTGTTTATAACTACATCTTAGGTTTTGAAGCCGAAAAGCCTTCAGTATGAAAAATCAAATCTTTTATGATGTGACGCTTTTTACCGAATTTGACATCTATCTTTTTAAAGAGGGAACACACGCGAAACTTTACAACCATCTCGGCTCGCATTTTATGCAAAGAGATGGTAAAGATGGAGTTTATTTTGCAGTGTGGGCACCCAATGCAAACGCTTTACATGTAAGCGCTGATTTTAATGATTATAGTACGACCTCTCATCCGCTTCAACTCCGTAATGATGGTTCTGGAATCTGGGAAGGCTTTATCGAGAGCGTGGATGAGGGGATGACTTATAAATATCACATCAACTCAAATGCCTTACATGTAAGCTCCAATAAGGCTGATCCATACGCTTTTTTTGCAGAAGTTGCACCAAGTTCAGCATCAAGAGTTTGTAAGCTTGATGGCTATATCTGGGGTGATGATGAGTGGATGAAAACACGTCATAAACATAACTCTCATAAAGCTCCAGTCTCGATTTATGAAGTGCATCTTGGTTCATGGCGAAGAAAAGTTGAAGAGGAAAATCGCTTTTTAACTTACACAGAGCTCGCAAATGAATTAGCCGAATATATCAAAGAGATGGGTTTTACGCATGTAGAGATTATGCCGATCACCGAGTATCCTTTTGAAGGTTCTTGGGGTTATCAGACGACGGGATATTTTGCTCCGACATCGCGTTATGGCTCACCAAGCGAGTTTATGAGTTTTGTGGATATTTTGCACAACAACGGTATCGGCGTCATCCTCGACTGGGTTCCTTCACACTTTGTGACAGATGGACATGGACTTTCAAATTTTGACGGCTCATGTCTGTATGAGCATAAAGATCCGCGAAAAGGATTTCATCCAGAGTGGGGCAGTGCGATTTTTAATTATGATAGAAATGAAGTTCGCGCATTTTTGGTAAGCTCGGCACTTTTTTGGCTCGAATACTATCATCTCGATGGCATAAGAGTCGACGCGGTAGCTTCGATGCTTTATCTTGATTATGCAAGAGAAGAGGGAGAATGGATTCCTAACGAAGATGGAAGCAACGTCAACCGCGGCGCTGTACAGTTTTTAAAACAGTTAAACTCCACAGTGTATGAAGAATACAACGACATCATGATGTTTGCAGAGGAATCCACAAACTACTCAATGGTTAGTCGCCCAGTGGTGGAGGGTGGACTGGGATTTGGATATAAATGGAACATGGGTTGGATGCATGACATTTTAAAATATATGAAGTTTGATCCACTTTTCCGCGAACATCATCATCAACATCTTACTTTTAGTTTTGTTTACATGTACAACGAAAACTATATCTTGCCGCTCAGTCATGATGAAGTGGTTCACATGAAAGGCTCTTTGGTTAACAAGATGCCCGGAGACAATTATAAAAAGTTTGCAAATCTACGCGCGCTTTTTTCTTTGATGTATGCGCATCCTGGAAAAAAACTGCTCTTTATGGGCGGAGAGTTCGCACAGTTTTCTGAATGGAATTTTGAGCAAAGTCTAGACTGGCATCTGCTTGCGTATGATGGACATGAGGGTGTACAAAATGTTGTCAAAGAACTCAATTATATTTATAAAACAGAACCTTCTTTGCACAGAAATGACGTAGAAAAAGAGGGATTTTCTTGGATAGATGAAAATGATTATCAGGCAAATGTGATTTCGTTTATAAGAAAAGGTGCGAGAAATGAAAAGCCTCTTATCATCATCTGTAACTTCTCAGACAAAGAGCATATCGGTTATCCGATAGGTGTGCCGACACGCGGAGAATATGTAGAAATTTTTAATTCAAATGACTCATTATACGGCGGATACGGCCAGACAAATGCAACACCAATCAAGACGCAAGCTAAAGAGTGTCACGGAAGAAAAAACAGCTTACATATAAGCTTGCCTCCACTGAGTGTGGTTTATCTTAAAAAGATCTAAGAGGTTTAATCTTCTTCATCATCATCTTCTTCTATCACATCAAACTCTTTTGGTGCTTGAATGGTCTTCCATTTGAGTCCCTCTTTGTGGAGGCGTTTTAAATGCTTATCTATATTTTGGCTGGTGACTAGATTTTTGTTGGCTTGAATTCTTTCCAAGATCAGATGATTGATCTTTTCTGAATAGTGATAAAGATCTTTATAGTTTGTAAAATCATAGATAAACGGCTCTTGCTGAAAATCGTAAACTCTGACATTTTTGCATTGTACTAATGTCTTTAACACATATTCTTGAAATTTGATAATATTATCCAAAGAACCTGTTTCATCCGCATGTTTCCAACTAAGATAGGAATAGGGTGGGAGAAAAATAATAAAGCGAATATCTTGGTTTGCATTGATAATGGAAAGAAACTCTGTATCAAAATTCTTTTTTAAAGCTGCAAAGTTGAAATCTTTTTTATTATATTTATTTTTTCTATCTGTTTCATTTCTATCTCTCCAGAAGTTTTGCACAGCCTCTGCGTTAAACTTACACTCTTGATACCAGCAAAAAGCGTTTTCATAGGCTTTTGAAACTCTCTTGTAGTAGGTGTTTTCCAAAACGAAATAACTTTGCTGCAGAGTTTTGTAAGAGATGAGATATTTCAAATTTGAGAGCAGATCGTTATGATACATCTCTGTTGGAAAAGGGGGTTCACTCATCTTAAAACCATCATCACGCAATTGATTTTTATAAGCAAAATAATCCAAGCCGTAGATGATTGTATTGGCTTTTTTCTGAGAAAGGAGGTGATTTAACAAAATAGAAAATTCATGTCCGCTTCCGCCTGAAAATGGCAGTTTGACAGATTTGACATTCATCACTTCATCAACATCATTAATATTGAAATTTTCTATCATAGATGTTCCTACAACTGCCGTATCGTAATACATATGCTCTGCAATCCCCGAATCTATATATCTTTCATCAGCGTAAGTATAAAAATATTTGAGATCAGGATTTACTCTAAATTTCATAAAAGGGTCTACAAACCAATTGGCACTCATAATCATAAGTTCGACAATGAATACAATGGCTAAAATTTTAAAACTGTTTTTTTCCCACATGTCAAAACCCTAAAATTGAAAATAGATAAATTCACTTACCTTTGAAAGGTAGAGAATTCCAATTATTAAGAGCAAAGCAGTGAAGAGTTGATATTTCAACGTTGCTTTTTGCATCTTCGCCCATTGATTTGAGTTTTTAAATACAAGTGTCATAATGACTCCGAGTATGACCTGCCAATACACACTGCTGTCGTAAATATCATCCAAGTTAAATTCCCCAAGATCAAACATTGCTATGACAACATTGGTTGCATCCTCCCAAGTGGGCGCTCTAAAAAATACCCAAGCAAGGTTGACAAAGTTAAAGGTGATAAACCAAGCAAATACTGTTGGAAGTTTAAAGCCAAATGATTTCCATGCATGGTTGATAACTAAAGCAACACCGTGTAAAAATCCCCAAAAGACATAAGTCCAGCCAGCTCCATGCCAGATTCCACCGATGACAAAAGTAGCCATAAGATTGACATAGGTTCTAAAACTTCCATTTCTGCTGCCACCGAGAGGAATGTAGATATAGTCACGCAAGAAACGAGAAAGCGTCATATGCCATCTTCTCCAAAAATCCTGAATGCTTGTGGCTTTATACGGAGAGTTAAAGTTGACAGGAAGTTTGATATTGAAAAGCAAACTCACCCCGATCGCCATATCTGTATAACCGCTGAAATCAAAATAGAGTTGCAAAGTATAAGTCAGTGACGCAGCCCAAGCTTGAAGCATATCTAAATTGATAGTGTCGGCATAAAAATAGTTCGCATAGTCAGCAAAAAAATCAGCGATAATCACTTTTTTAAATAAACCGATTGAAAATAAAAAGAGTCCAGCTCCAATATTACGCCATCTTAGAGCATAATTCCATTTGCTTGAAAACTGAGGCATCATCTCTTTATGATGTAAAATTGGACCTGCAAGTAAGTGCGGAAAGTAAGTTACAAAGAGCATATAGCGCAAAAGGTCGTACTCTTTGACTTCATGTTTATAGGCATCCACTAAAAAAGCTATCTGGGTAAAGGTAAAAAAACTGATACCAAGAGGTAAAATAATATGCGATAAAGGAACATGTGCACCAAAAATGCCGTTAAAATTTACAAGAAAAAAATCTGTATATTTAAAATAGGCCAAAAGAGCGATATTGAAAAATAGACCAAACAAGAGAAGCTGTTTGGAAGAGAATGTTTTGAGCAGCTTTGCTCTTCTTTTTCCTCGCGGTGCATCTGACATTGCCGAACCCACGGAAAAGTTTATAAAGATGCTTGCAAGAAGAAGAGGGATGTAGATAATATTCCAGTAGCCATAAAATACAAGACTGCCACCAACAAGCCAGACTTTTGAGCCTAGAACGAGCCTGTTATGTAAGAGCCAAAAGTAACCCACAAGCATAAGAGGCAAAAAGAGAAAAATAAAAGCATAAGAATTAAATAGCAAGTGAACCGCCGATGAATCAATTGTCGAATTATATCGTTTTCAGCTTTAGATGTTTGCACAAAATTTTATAGATGATTTATCTTTGGAACTCTGTTTTTTTTAAGTCTAAGATATTTGTATGTTTCATGACTGATAAATAATAAAATTGGAAATGGAAGCAATACCCAAAGATCACTAAGCGGAACATGTGCGGTGTTGAACACTTTTTGAACCGCCGGTACATTTAAAAGCATATAGATCCACACGAGCACCGCGCTCCATGCAAACAAAAGTGTTTTGTTAGATCTCCAACTGAGTGTCCAGATATTAAACTCCCAGCTTCGAAGTGTCCAGACGTTTGCAAGTTGGCTTGTTATGGCACCTAAAAGTGTCATCGTCATCGCTTGGGCGGCAAATACAGGGTTTTTAAGATTGACATCGCCATATTGCCAGCCGTGGGTAAAAAGAAAAGTCATAAATGCAAACATCGCGGCACTCGCTTCGATGGCACCTATAAAAAAATATCCTCGCTTGAAAACTTCCCAATCCAAAATCTTCTCATCACGACTTACAGGTGGTCTTTTCATAATGTTTTTTTCAGGATTCTCACTTCCAAGTGCGAGACCTGGGAGCATATCTGAACCAAGATCGATAGACAATATCTGAATTACCGAAAGTGGATTTGGTATCTTGAAAAAGAAAGACATAACATAAGGCACGATCTCTGGTACATTGGAGGAGAGGATATAGGTCACAAATTTTTTGATGTTGAAATAGACCGTTCTTCCCTCTTCGATGGCCGAGACGATGGAGTTGAAATTATCATCAAGCAAGATCATATCGCTTGACTCTTTTGCCACGTCGGTTCCGCTTCCCATCGCTATGCCGATATCTGCTTTTTTGAGTGAGGGCGCATCATTGACACCATCACCAGTCATGGCGACGACTTCACCGTTTTTTTGCAAGGCATCGGCGATTTTGAGCTTTTGATTACTTGCCATTCGGGCAAAGATATAGGTTTTTTCTTTCAAAAGTTCTTGTAGCTCTTCGGTGCTAAGTTCTGCTACTTGATTGCCTGTTAAGACTTCATCATGCCGCAGACCTATTTGTCTGCCTATCGCTGCGGCGGTGTTGGCGTTATCGCCGGTTATCATGATGGTGCGGATTCCTGCTGTGTAGCATTTTGCAAGGGCATCTTTAACTTCAGGACGTGCAATATCCATAATGGCGACAAGTCCGAGCAGGGTGAGGTTTTCCTCTTCATCTTTATCGTTTATGGCGATGGCTAAAACCCTATATGCGTTGTTTTCAAAGGCTTCAAGTTCGCGCAGGACTCTTGCTTTGGCTTCATCATCAAAGTTTTTTAATCCGTCCGTATCTTGAAAATTGGTTGTTTTGGTCAGTATGACTTCTGAAGCGCCTTTGACAAAAAGGATCTCTTTGCCATTTAACTCTCCAAAAGTAGACATCATTTTTCGCTCGGAACTGAAAGGGTTTTCTTTTAGTTTTACGAAGCCACCATTTATATTATATTTTTTCGCAGCTGCGACAATGGCAAGTTCTGTCGGGTCTCCGATGATCTTGTCATCTATAATATTGGCTCTTGAGTTGAAGAGTCCTGCTTGTAGTAAAGTTCTAAGATATCCAGCAGAGTTTTCACTTTCATTTTCTATCTCAAATTCTCCCGTCGTTTCATATCCACTGCCACTGATAGATATCTTTTCTCCGCTTGCAAGATAGATCTCTTTGAGGGTCATCTCATTTTTTGTAAGCGTTCCCGTCTTATCGGTGCAGATCGTTGTTACACTTCCAAGTGTCTGTACTGAGGCAAGATTTTTGATAAGCGCATTTTTTTTAGCCATTCTTTGTGAGGCTAGAGAAAGAGAGAGTGTGATGGTTGGAAGCAAACCCTCTGGAACATTTGCGACGATGAGCGAGAGCGCAAAGATCGCCGCCATAAGGAATCCTTTGCCTGAAAAATATCCCAGAGCAAAAAAGACGATTCCCGCTAGAAGGGCAAGGATGGTCAAAATCTTAGTCATTTTGATCACCTCTTTTTCAAGAGGTGTGAGACCTTTTTCTATATTGCTTGTAAGCGTCGCGATCTTTCCAAACTCTGTTGCCATCGCAGTTGCTACAACCACAGCTTCGCCACTTCCGTTAACAACGCTTGTTCCCGCATAGACCATATTTTTCGCATCGATATTTCTTGAAGCACCCTTACATGTAAGCTCTCTTTTGCTTGGTTTGGATTCTCCATCGAGCGAAGAGGTGTTGATATAAAGTTCATTTGCTTCAAGCAATACTCCATCAGCAGCAATTTTATCTCCCTCTTCAAGGAGGATAATATCTCCAGGGACAAGTTCGCTTGCATCTACTTGTACTATTTTTGCATCGCGTTTAACTTTGACGATAGTTGGCATCAGTTTTAAAAGCGCATCCATTGCTTTATCGGCTTTAAAGTTTTGCCAAAAAGTGAAGCTGGCATTGATAATAACCGCACCAAAGATTGCATAGCCTAAGATATCATTTCCCTGATTGGGCTGGTACGCTTCTGCTATAAAAGCCAATACACCCGCGATCTCAAGAAGGATAGGAAAAAATTCTATGTACTGTTTAAAATACTCCTTCACATAGTTTTTTTTCTTTTTTGACTCTATGATATTTTTACCAAACTCATTTTGTCTCTTTTGTACTTCGCTTACATATAAGCCATCTTTACTCGTCCTAAACTCTACAAAAAGTTGTTGGGACGTGTACTCAAAAGGTTTCATACTTGATCTTTGTAGGGAATAAAAAAGAGTGTATTCGTGATAGGAGTTTTAAATAGGATATCGATGGGATGGTGTCCAAAAAAATTTTTGTCATGGTGTCCGCCGATGATGGTAAGATCATAATTATTTTTTGCGATATGTACTGTGACTTTTTCATCTGCTAAAAGTGCAAAATTATGCTTGAGGGAAAATTTAAGGTGCATCATTTTTGCAAGTGTAAAATAGTGTTTGAGATTAAATAAAATCTCTTGGAAACGTTCTTTTTCTTGTTGAGTAGAAAGATTGGCCATTTCTCCTTTTGAAGATTTATCTAAAGAATAGATTTCAGCTTTTGCATTGTAAGCAAGAGTGAAGGCTGAAAAAAAAGAGAATTTTTTTACAGAAAGCTTTGAACCTCTGATTGGCATTACGATTTTATCAACACTCTCGTGCATGGAGAGTTTGACAATTTTTACGATTGCCAAATCAGTTTTGATATTTGCTTTAAGAAGGGTTTGAGCAAAGGATTTTTCAAAAAAAGAGTGGTTATGTCTTGTGGCACAAAAGATAACATCGAGCTCTTTACTTGTGAGATACTCCTTGGCACCATCGAAGCTGTCAAAGAGGAGAACTTCATTTTCAACTTCATAAGAATCTGCTAATGATGTAAGCTTTTTAAGGCTTGTTTGTACCTCACTGAGATTATCTTGACTTTCAATATGGATAAAATCAATTTTTAATTTCATCTCTTTGGCATAATGAAGAGCATAGAGTGATGCGCTTTCCGAGATCAAAGAACCATTTATAAAACTTATAACTCGCATAGAAATCTCCTTACATGTAAGGAGAGTATCATAACACTTTTTTGTTACTTAAAAAAGAGAGTTTACGATCTCCTGCGCCTCTGTTTGTATCATTTTTAAATGTGCTTCGTCGATAAAACTCTCCGCGTAGATCTTATAAACATCCTCAGTTCCTGATGGACGAAGGGCAAACCAACCATTTTTTGCAACTACTTTGAGTCCGCCTATTTTTGCTCCGTTGTCTGCAGATGTGAGGATTTTTTCTATCTTTTCTCCTGCGAGCATTGTTGTTTTTATAGCTTCTGGTGAAAGATTTTTAAGGATATTTTTTTGCTCAAAATTTGCAGGAGCATCGATTCTTGCATAGATAGGCGCTCCATGTTTTTTGGTGATATTTTCATAATATTCACCTGGATCAATGCCCGTCTTTGCTAGTATCTCAGCACTTAAAAGTGTCATGATAATGCCATCTTTATCCGTACTCCAGATTGTTTTGTCTTTTTTTAAAAAGCTCGCACCTGCACTCTCTTCTCCTCCAAAAAATATCTCGCCATCACTAAGTGGATCAACAAACCATTTAAATCCAACTGGTGTCTCATGGACTTTTATGCCGTTATCTTCACAGATTCTGTCTATCATGGAACTGCTTACAAGTGTTTTTCCCACACCAAGACCAGAAAAATCTCTGTTTTTAGCTAAGTAATCGATGGCGACTGAGAGATAATGATTTGGATTTAAAAGTCCTTTACTTTTTGTGACAATGCCGTGTCTGTCAAAATCTGTGTCATTGCCAAAGGCGATATCAAAATCATCTTTCATCGCGATAAGCCCAGCCATAGCGTAAGGACTTGAACAATCCATACGGATTTTTCCATCTTTATCGCAGTGCATAAATGAGAATGTAAAATCCGGTGTATCATGAAAAATGGTCATATTCAGATCATAACGTTTTTGAATTGCGTGATAATATTCCATACCAGCACCGCCAAGCGCATCAGCACCAATGGAAATATTGGCATCTTTGATTGCTTGCATGTCTAGTACATTTTGTAAGCCTTCTACATAAGGGGTAACAAAATCATATTCAATCAAATATTTCGATTTGAGTGCATCTTCAATCGGCATACGTTTTACATCTTTTAATCCATTTTCTAAAATTTCATTGGCTCTGTTTTCAATCCACTTTGTAATATCTTCATTTGCAGGTCCGCCGTTGGTCGCGTTATATTTGAAACCTCCATCTTCTGGGGGATTATGTGAAGGAGTTACGACGATGCCGTCTGTATCTTGGTGTGTGAGAATAGCATTGGAAATAACAGGCGTAGGTGTGTACTTGAGCGTGTAACAGGTAGTTACTTCATTTGCCGCAAGCACTTCGAGCGCAGTTTTGTGAGCAGAAGTGGACAAAGCATGCGTGTCCATACCTATGAAAAGCTGATTGTTTACTTTGCCTTTTCTATATTCACACACAGCTTGTGTGATAGCTAAAATGTGATCCTCATTAAAACTTCCACTAAATGCACTTCCTCTGTGACCGGATGTACCAAAAGCAACTCTGTTTGCTTGAGTGTTTAAATCTGGTTTTAGAGTGTAGTAACTGCTGATAAGATCCGCAACATTAACCAATATCTCTTTTGGTGCTTTTTTTCCTGCTAGATTTGATGCCATTATTATTCCTTGAACAACTTTTTATACTTCGATTATATCTTTTTTTATTGGCAAAATTGGCAAATTAATATATCTATAACTCTTTTTTAGGTACACTTACGGAATTTTATATGTAACAAGGGAAATGAGTATGGCAATCGATAACGAACCATTTGAAGAAGAAAATTTTGCTGAAATGTTTGAAGCGTCTCTTAAAGAGCAGGAATCAAACCGTATAACAGAAGGCGAAATCGTAGAGATACAAGCAGATGAAAACAGAGCTTTAGTAGGCGTAGGCGATAAACTAGAAGGTATTCTTAGTTTAGATGAATTACGTGATGAAAACGGAGAATTAACATTCGCTGTGGGTGACAAAATTACCGTTATGGTAACAGGTCATTACAATGAACGTCCGAAAATATCTTATAAAAAGGTATTGGAGCAAAAGAAAACTCTTGATTTCATCGAAGCTCATAAAGAGGACTTCGAAGAGTTGATCATCGAAGGAACAATCACTAAGAAAAATCGTGGTGGTTATGTTGTAGAAGCGGATGATGTAGCATTCTTTATGCCTCGTTCATTGGCAGCTTTCAAAGATAATGAAGATGTAATCGGACGTAAAATCAAAGCTCAAGTAGTGAAGATTGATGATTCTGAAAACTCTATCGTTGTTTCACGCCGTAAACTGTTCAACGAAGAGCGTAAACGTAAAAAAGAGATCATTGATGCATTGATGGCAGAAGATGTTATTGTTGAAGGTACAATCAAAAAAATCACTAGCTACGGAATGTTTGTTGATGTTGGTGGTGTTGATGGTCTAGTACACTATAACGAGATCTCTTATAAAGGTCCGGTAAACCCTTCAAAACTTTACAAAGAGGGTGATGTCGTAACTGTTAAAGCTATCTCTTATGATAAAGACAAACGTCATCTTTCACTTTCTATTAAAGCTGTTCAACCAGATCCTTGGGCAGAAGTTGAAGACGAATTGGATGAAGGCGATACAATTACAGTAACTGTAAGCAATGTAGAAGCTTATGGTGTATTTGTTGACCTTGGAAACGATATCGAAGGTTTCTTACACATCTCTGAAATCACTTGGGATAAAAACGTTAAAAATCCAGCGGATTATTTGACAGTTGGTCAAGAGATAGATGTTGAAGTTATAGAAATTAATCCTAAGACTCATAAACTTCGTGTTTCATTGAAACGTCTTTTACCAAAACCATTTGATGAGTTTACAAAAAACTTCCACGAAGGTGACGTAGTTGATGGTGTTGTTACATCATTGACTGATTTCGGTGCTTTTGTACGTATCGGTACTGTTGAAGGTTTATTACATAACCAAGACGCTAGCTGGGAGAAAAACTTTAAATGTAAAGAGATGTTAAAAGTTGGTGACGAAGTAAAAGTTAAAATTGCAAAAATCAATAAAGATGATCAAAAAATCTCTTTAAACTCAAAAGCTTTACAAGAAAGCCCGATTGATAAATTTGCAACAACACATAAAGTAAATCAATTGGTTCATGGAAAAATCCGTGATATCAAAGATTTCGGCATCTTCGTTCAACTTGATGATGGTATTGATGCACTTATTCGTGATGAAGATTTAGCTCCACTTGTAAAAGAAGAGTTAACTGTAGGTTCAGATATCGAAGCTGCAATTGCGTCTATCGACACTCGTCGTGATCGTATTCGTTTATCAATCAAAAAACTTGATTACATTAAAAATCAAGAGTTGATGAATGAGATCAATGACAATGAATCACACTCTTTAGGTGATTTGATAAAAGATCAACTACAATAAAATGCACAAAGCATTTAAATGGCTAACTCCAATTATAACAGTTGGGGTAGCCGTTTTTATTGTAGTTTTTTTAATTAAGATAAATCCATCGGAAAATACTCAATTAGACAAACTTCAAACAACAAATATAAAAACACAAGATGATGAGCCACAGAGTAAGTGGTTAAGTCATTTCTCCAAAAGTGAACAGAGTGGATATTATTATCCTGTAAATGAGATTTATATTAATTTAGATCTTAATGAGCAAAATACAACAACCAAGACTTATCAGTTAGATGCACCTGTTTCTGATGCTTATAAATTATTTTGTTTACAAGAAGTATTAAAACAGTATAATGTGCGTTATTTTTTAAATAAAAATCAGGGAGATACCAAGTTACTTATCTATTTAGATGATAAAAGTAAATTGGATCTTTTAGAAAAAGCTTTAAATACTTATGATATAAGTGCAAAAATTTTGCCTTATAAAGAGGAGAAACAATGGAAAAAAGTACAGTAATCGTTTGTGACCATATTCATGAAGCTGGTCTTGCAATGCTTCAAAATGATCCAAGTATCAATTATGTTTTTGCGGCAGACGTAGATAAAACAGAACTTTTAGGAATGCTTGAAAATGCTGATATAGCAATTACTCGCAGTTCAACTGATGTTGATGCTAAATTTATAGCAGCAGCTAAAAATATGAAAGCAATTGTACGCGCTGGTGTCGGTGTTGATAATGTTGACATAGAGGGTTGTTCAAAAGAGGGTATCATTGTTATGAATGTACCTACTGCAAATACTATTGCGGCGGTTGAACTGACTATGGCACATATGCTTTCATGTATGAGAATGTTCCCATATTCTCACGATCACTTAAAAAATCAACGTATTTGGAAACGTGAAAAATGGTATGGTTATGAGCTTAAAGGGAAAAAATTAGGTGTTATCGGTTTTGGTAATATCGGTTCACGCGTTGCAAAACGTGCAAAAGCTTTTGAGATGGATATCGTTGCTTACGATCCATACATTCACCCATCAAAAGTGACTGATCTTGATATGGTACATACTGATAATTTTGATGATATTTTAGCTTGTGATATTATCACGATCCACACTCCAAAAAACAGTGAAACTGTAAATATTATCAATGAAGCAGAAATTGCAAAGATGAAAGACGGTGTAGTTTTAGTAAACTGCGCTCGTGGTGGTCTTTATAATGAAGAAGCTCTTTTTAATGGTCTAACATCTGGTAAAATCCGTTTTGCAGGTATCGACGTATTCGTAAAAGAACCAGCTACTAGCAATCCTTTGCTTGACCTAGATAATATCATCGTTTCTCCACACTTAGGTGCAAATACGTATGAATCTCAATATAACATCGGAACTGAAGCAGCTGAGCAAGCTATTCAAGCGGCAAAAGGGATCTCTTATCCAAATGCTCTTAATCTTCCGATTGATGAAAGCAAAATTCCTGCATTTGTAAAACCGTATTTGGAAATGGGACAAAAACTCGGGTTCTTAGCATCTCAGAAAAATCGTGCTCCGATTGTTTCTATTAAAGTAAGTGGACAGGGTCCGATCGCTGAGTTCGTTGATTCTCTTTCAACATTCGTGACGGTTGGCGCTTTAGCTGAAAGTAGCGGAGATACGATTAACTATGTTAATGCTGATTTTATTGCCAGTGAAAAAGGGATCAAAGTAGAGACTGAGGCTTTGGCTGATTCTTCTGTTTATAAAAACCTTATCACGGTAAAACTTACAACGGATAAGGCAGTCACAACTATTAGAGCTACAATATTTGATGATAATGTTCAACGTGTTGTAGAAATCGATGGATTTAGTGTTGATGTAGCTTTAAAAGGCAATATGATTTTCTTTAAAAATACTGATGTTCCAGGAGTTATCGGAAGTGTTGGTACGATTTTAGCTGGCCATAATGTGAATATATCTGACTTCCGCCTTGGAAGAAATTCTCAATCTGAAGCACTTGCAGTTATTATCGTAGATAGCGCAGTAAGTGAAAATGTACTCAAAGAACTTAGTAGCCTTGATGCTTGTATAAGCGTGAGTTACGCAAAAATCTAATCTTTTTATTTCTTAGACAGAAGGTATTCTTCTGTCTAAATCTTCTCTCTTCTTCTTATTAATTAAAAGCTAGTCAATAATTTATCTTAATATATCAATTTATATGTAGAATTTAAAATGAGAGTTCTTACATGTAAGCTAAAAAAGGCTTACATGCTAAGTAAAAGAGTTAAAGAGGATCTGTTATTGAAACAGCTTTCTTTTCATGGAATTGGAAGTGTCTTTCTAAATCTGCATTGAATAAAAGAATAGGAACTACTATTAAAGAAGCAATAACCGCTGCAATAGTTCCAAATATAAGTGAAACTCCAAGACCTCCAAATACCGCGTCTCCAGCAAGTAAAGTTGAAGCTAGGATAATAGCTACAGCCGTTAAGAAAATCGGTTTGGCACGTGTTGCTGTTGCATAAGCAATCGCTTCTGCTTTTGGCATACCTTTGTCATGCATTAAAGATTTTGTAAAATCAATAAGTAAAAGTGAATTACGTGAACTTATCCCGATGAGGGCAATAAAGCCGATGAGCGATGTCGCAGTCAAAAAGAAAGTATCTGCAGTGAAAAGATTCATAATCCAGTGTCCCACTATAACGCCAATGATAGAAAGAAAGCTTCCTGCGAGGATAATACCACTGAGTGTATAGCTTTTATAGTAGATAACCATAAGTAAGAAAATAAGTATTAGTGCTGCGATAAAAGCACCGCCGAGGTCTCTGAACGTATCTAGTGTTACTTTCATCTCTCCATCCCATTTAAGCTGATAAATCTCACCATCTTTTTTGTCTTTGAGTTGGAGATCAAAGAGTCCTGTTTTTGTGATTTCATAATCATTTGCAAGTTCTTTTAAAAGAGTTGCTCTTGCATCAATGAGTGGATAAACTTGTGAAACCATATCTGTTTCAGCCATAACATTCGTCATTTGATGTAGATCTTTGCTCATGATAACAGGATGTGACTGAGCAGGGATAACTGAGACAAGTTCCGTTATAGGAACCATCATCCCATATTTATTCATAAGTTTAAGGCTTGAGAGTTTTGATTGAACTGCGTCAAGATCTTTTTTTGTAAATCTTTTTGTATCGTTACTGAGTGATAAAAAGATTGGGATTTGATCATTATATTTAGCAGAGTTTTTAACTGCTATGTCCATTCCCTCAAATGCCAGATACATAATGTCATTTATCTGTTTTATCGCAATGCCTGAACGTGCAGCTTTTTCTGCATCCAATCTAATATCAAATGTGCTGTATATACTATCTTCCATTGTGTCAACATCAACTAAACCTTTAGTCTTTTTGAAGATATTTTCAACTTTAGTCGATAAAACTCTAATACCATCGGCATTATCTCCATAAATCTCTGCAACGATTGCAGCAAGAGTCGGTGGTCCGGCTGGAGGTTCAACAAATGAGATATCACTTTGTGGTACTATCGGCTGGCAAGCTTTTAAAACAACAGGACGAAGACGTTGTACCATCATGTAAGATGGTTCTGTTCTTTCATCTTTTTTTGTAAGATTGACAACAAGTTCTGCTACATTTTCAGAGTTTTTAAATTGTGATCCTTTGATGAGACCAGCAAAGTCAAGAGGAGAGCCCATACCTAAAAAGACTTCTAAATTTATTACATCTTTCTCTTTTTGCATAACAGATGCTACACAGTTTGAGGCACTTGTAGTTTGCTCGATTGAACTGCCATCAGGTAATTTGACATAAATATTATAAGTGTCATTATTTTTTCCCGGAAGCATCTTCGCCAATACTAGCTCTGTTGGAATCATCATCACAGAAAGTATGAGAGCGACAATCGTTCCTATAAGAATAAATTTTCTTTGACTTTTGCTTTGCACTCCGTTTAAAACGGCTTTTTCAAATTTTTTAAACATTATTTGTGCTCCTCGTCATGCTTAGGTCTTTTGAGTATTCTTACAGCAAGGTAAGGGGTGAAAATATAAGCTACAAAAAGTGAAGCAATTAGTGCCACAGGAACATTTGCAGGAATCGGTTTCATAAACTGACCCATCATCTGACCGACAAAGGCCATAGGAACCATGGTCATGATGATTGCCAAAGTGGCAATATTTGTTGGTGCACCGATCTCATCAGTCGCTTCTATCATCAACTCATCTTTATCTTTATGTGCTGAATCAACAGAGTGGTAATGGCGGTGAATATTTTCAATAACAATAATAGCCGCATCGACTAGAAGTCCAAGGCTCAACAAGAAGGCAAAGAGCGTAATCCTGTTTATCGTTTGACCTGTGAGATAGGCTACAAAGAGTGTAATGGCAAGAATTGCCGGAACTGTAAAAGTTACAATCAGTGATTCCCTCCATCCCAGTACAAATATCAACAGAACAGCAATAATAATAATAGATATCACCAAGTGCATAACGAGTTCGTTGACGGCATCATTTGCACGTTCGCCGTCATTTCTCGTAATAACATAGTTGATACCACTTTTTGAAAGCATATCTTTGTATTTACTGAGTTCTTCTTTCACAGAATCAGAGATAACAACCGCATTTGTACCTTGAAGTTTTGATACAGTCAAAGTTACTTGATTTTGCATAGGTGTAAAAGAGTGTTCTTGTGTTTCAATACTTATTTGTGCTGATTGGAAATTTTGATAGTTATATCCGTCTGTGACCGTTGCTACTTGTTTAAGATAGATTGGAGAACCCATATATTCGGCAACCATGATATTTCCCACATCATCTATCGTCTGAATAGCATTTTTCACGCCTAAAATAATGATCTTATTGTCCTGCGTTCTATTTTTGATATTTGGAACATTGTAAGCAAGCGATTGTACAGCTTGAGAAATTTGACCTAGAGAGAGATTATATCCTGAGAGTTTATTGATATCGACTTCAATATTAAACTGATGTTTATGTCCACCTTTTAAATCAGTAACAGCAACGTTTGGTAAGCCATTGATATAGTGTTGCATAGTTTTGACATGATCATATAAATCTGTTTCAGACATATTCTTGTCATTGCTGTAAAATGCTACAGAAACTATAGGAATATCAACGTCAATATCTAAAGGTTTAATGACAGGATTCATAGAACCTTTTGGAAACATATTGGAGTTTTGCATCATTTTGTCATAAATTTTGAGGTTTGAATCTTCTTTGTTCTGACCTATAAAAAAGGCTGCATTTACGATACCGACATTATCCATAGCTCTGCCGTAGATATGTTCGACACCTTTGACCTCTTTAAGTTTTCGCTCTAAAGGTTTAACGATAACGCGTTCAACTTCCTCAGCTGAAGCCCCAGGAAGGGCCACGATAACAGTCGAACCGCTGACAACCATCTGAGGATTTTCTTCGCGTGGCATAACTTCAAGCGAAAGATATCCAAGTGCGAAGAGAAAGATTCCAAGTACCAGAGTAAGAGGATTGCGAATAAATGCCTTAGCCAGTTTTCCAGCTATATCTTTTGGTACATAGGGTTGTTGTTTCATAACAATTCCGCCTTACTCAGCAGTAACTGTAGCATACATACCAGGATATACTACTTGATGGTTAGGACTAAAAGAGATCTTTATTTTAAATGAGTGCGTCATTGGATTTGAATTTGGTATGATCGCTGTTACTTTGCCGATAGCTACGATACCAGCTGAGGGAATTTCAACTTTAACTTTTTTACCATAAGCAAATTTTTGAAGGTCATTTTCTGCAACATCTACAGAGATTTTAAGATCGCTTAAATCCGAAAGTACGATTGCAGGCATCCCTGGCATCGCCATCTCTCCAACTTTGATGTTTTTAGAGATAACAACACCACTATTTGGAGCCTTGATATTGAGGTAGTTATACTGATTTTTCACTTCCCCCAAACGCGATTGTGCTTGATTGACTTGTTGTTTTGCGATTGAGATCATATCTTCAAGATTTTTTGCCGCAAGTTGAAGATTTTCTACATCATATTTTGAGACCATATCTTTAGCTAAAAGACGCTTATTACGTTCAAGGTTAAGCTTGACATTTGAGTATTGGTTTTGATACATTTGAAGAGAAAGCTGTGCTTGTGAGATTCCAAGCTGAACTTGACTCATAGAAGAATCAACTTCTTTTGAATCGATACTGTAAAGCAGTTGCCCCTTTTTTACTCTATCACCTTCTGAAACATTAACCTGAGTTACAAAGCCCATAAAACGACTTGTAATCATCTTTTGGTTGTCTGAAATGACACTTCCTGAAACAGTGACAACCCCAGCAAAAAGCGTTGAACTGAGTAATAAAATCCCTAGTATTTTTTTCATTCTTTATCTCCATTTGATAGTTTTTCTAAAGCGAAAATACGCTCATTTCTTTTGTTTCTTACTTCTTCAAGTTTGACGATTTTTTCGATCTGCTCAGATTGTTTGATGATAACCGTACTCATAGAAGCAAGTTGTTCTTTGTATCTTCCTTCGTAGTTTTTATAGATTTCGTCTGCAAGTGCTAACTCTTTTTTTAATGAAACAATATCATCATCATAAGAGGAGATCTCTGTTTTAATTTTATCTGCTTGAAGGATGATCCCTTTTTTCGCGATTTCAACTTGAGTTTTTGTTTTCATCTGCTCAATTTTGGCTTTTTGAATTGATGAAGCATCGATGCCACCGTTAAAAAGATTCCATGTAAGCCTTGCTCCAACTGTATAAGCTTTATGATCATCAGCACTGCCTAAAAAATTACTGGTATCTGCAGTTGAAATTTCACCAAAAGCACCGACTGTTGGATAGTAAGCTGCATTTTGCGCACGAACCATATTGTCTCTTACTTCAAGACCTGTAGATGCTTTTTTGATATCTATGTTGTTTGCTATAATTGCTTCATCACTTAGTTGTGGCATAGTTACATCTTCGCTTGGTGTCTGGATAGTTGTGACATCCTGATTGAGCAAAAAACTGAGATATTGGTATAAAAGTTTTTCGTTTGATCTCATTTGATTTAAAAGACGCTCGACATTGCCTTTTTTTGATTGCACTTCAAGAAGATCCACATTTTTTGCGTATCCCTCTTCAATCATGCTTTGAGTTGTATTTTCTAGAGTATTGATGTTCTTTTGAATGACACTGAGATTTTTGATCGCATCTTCAAGTAGTGCCATGTCATAGTAGCTTTTTTTAACTTCATAAACTTTTTCATGAATAAGAGCATCTTTATCAAGAGTTTTCATTTTTTTCATAGCTTTTGCCATATTTTCATAGCTTGAGATCTTAAAGCCTGAAAAAAGTGCTAGTTCATATTTGAGTTTTGTTTGGAAGAAGTTTGTATCTGCTGGATAGTTTAATCTGTTAGGGGGAGTTGTATAGTCTGGATGCCCAGCCATATAATTGGACATGAATTCTTGAGCACCAAAATCTCCAAAAGTAGCCTCACGAGATGCAAGTTTAAACCCAAACACGTTTCCTGCGTCATTACTTCTTGCAATATCTTGTGTGAGAGTCAGGTTTCCAAAGTTAGATCCCTTTGCTATATCTATATCTTCGCTTGCAATTTGCTCATCGAATTTAGCCGTTTTGAGTTCTAAGTTATCCGATTTCACTATCTCTATTGCTTGTTGCATCGATAGGGAACCTGAAGTGTTGATATCATTTGCATAGAGCACGATTGAGACACATATGAAGCCTACAATTTTGTTCATCAAATCTCCTTTTGAAAAATAGTTATAATTTTAACATATAATACTTATAATGGGATAAGATAATAATCTTAGTCGGGTTATAATAAAATATGTATAATGCTCCACATGTAAGGATTACAATGAAGAGTATTATATTATTATTTTTAATCATTTCATTGCTTTTAGCAAAGCAATATACAAATGAACTGATTCGTGAGCATTCTCCATACTTACTGCAACATGCCCATAATCCGATTCATTGGATGGCATATAACGAAAAAGTATTTTTAAAAGCGAAGAAAGAGCATAAACCAATATTTCTTTCCATCGGTTACAGCACTTGTCACTAAGGAACAAAAAGATGCAGATATGTACTATGCATGTAGTTTTAGCAGCTGTTTTTCCTCTGCAAAAGATCTCTTACACGTAAGAGAAGATATAGAAAAAGATTTTAATCCTTAGCAAAACAGTCTGAATACTTGTAATTAAAATATAATAAGACTACTATTGCAGCAGAAAATTATTAAAAGGATTCATTATGTCTCAAAGTTGTCCTCTGGCATTTAGACTCATCGACGGTACGATAGCAAGAATAAGTGCTGTGTTTGTTTCTTTGTTTGTCATCTTGTTTTTATTCACGGCCCAAAAGTTGTTTTTATTTTTTATCCTAGTTGATTTTTTGATGCGTTTATATGGACTCAAAAAATATAGCATTGTTTACAATCTTGCAATTTTTAGTAAAAAGATTTTTTCTTTTAAAACAGAGATGACAGATGCTGGAGCAAAAAGACTCGCGGCACATTTTGGAGTTGTTTTTGTTTTTTTATTGTTAATTGAGAGCTTTTTAAACTTACATGTAACGCTTTATATAACAGCCGCTATTTTCTTACTTTGTACCGGACTTGAGATTGTTTTTGCGTATTGTATTGGTTGTAAGATCTATTTTATTATCAAAAAAATTTATCCAAGTTTTATGGAGTAACTTATGGTTGGTGTCAGTTCAAAAGGGATATACGGCTTGGCCGCGATGCATGTACTTTCTCACGCGCCAAATGGCAGAACGATGCAGGTAAAAGAGATCGCTGCTATGACATCGCTTTCTCACAGTTACTTAGAACAACTGCTTTCACAGCTTAGAAAATCAGGACTAATCAGCAGTGTCAGAGGCGCGAGCGGCGGTTATAAACTCTCGCGTCCGCCGCATGAAATAACAGTTTTAGAGATTATAGAATCGCTTGAAGGTACGCTCTTTGAAGTGGATGGAAATGTAGGATCAAGTATCATACTAGAATCTTTTTGGCTAGATATGCAAAAAAAAGTTCAGGAACTTTTTTCACTCAAACTCTCTGAAATAGATCAGTCTTATCAGCCATTTTCCTACTCTATTTAGATGTTGTATTAAATAATTTTGTGTATAATCATCAAAAAACTTAAGTCTATGTAAGGCAATTTTATGAATCATGCGATATTAGAGAGTATAAAGTCACTTCCACCTTTGTCAAAAACTATCACAGAAACTCAGAAGATTTATGCAAATCCTGAGAGTTCCATAGCAGACTTGGTAAAAGTGATAGAAGAAGATCCGATGATCATCGCCAATCTTTTAAAAGCCGCAAACTCTCCTCTTTACAGTTTTCAAGCAGAAATAAATAACGTTGCTCAGGCTGTGACACTTTTTGGTATGAGTATGACTCGCTCTATCGTTCTTGGTAACTCTGTAAGAAAACTTTTAAACGTTGATATGGAACCTTATGCCACTTCATCTGAAAAATTTGCAGAGATGGCATCAAAACAAGCAACATTGATTCATAGTTGGTATAAAAAGATAGACAAACAAAAAGCCGATAAACTTTTTTTAGCGGCATTACTTCAAGAAACTGGAAAGATTTTAATCGCGAGTCATATTATTCAAAAAGATGAGATGATAACTTTTCGCTCTGAGATAGAGATGACTCATAATATTCCAATGGTTGAAAAAAGCTACGTTGATGAGACAACAGCAGCTGTTACAGCAGCTATCTTTGAACATTGGGGATTTGATGAAGACTTTGTCGATATGATCCGTTATTCGGATGATCCCTCAAATGCACCAGAAGATATTAAAGAATATGCTATGGCATTACACATTGTAAAAACAATTATTCCAATCAATGATCCTTTAGGTGAAATTTCTATAAATATAGGACTCAAAACTGCCAGCGATGCAGGATATAATCATGAGATACTCGAAGATTGTATTGATGATATGCTCGATAATCTTTAGTATTTTTGCAAAAGATGGAACTACAGTTCTAGTTCCATCTTCTCTAGCTCTTTTTTTGAAATAAAATCTCCCTTAAATCTAGATAAACCTTCATTGGATATACTTACAAAAAAACTATACAAAGAGATTTTCATGGCAAAAACTGTAACAATTATCGATACTTTCGGATTCTTTTTTAGAAGTTTTTACGCACTTCCTCAGCATCTTAGCAACAAAGATGGTTTTCCTACTGGGCTTTTAACGGGTTTTACAAATTTCATCTCTTCACTTCAAAAAGAGCATAGTTGTGATTATCTTGTTTTTGCCATAGATTCTAAAGGCAATACTTTTAGAAATGAGATAGATCCAAACTACAAAGCAAACCGAAGTGCTCCTCCGCATGAACTCACGCTTCAACTTCCAATCGCCATAGAATGGATAGAGAAGATGGGCTTTAAAACGCTTGGAATGGGTGGTTATGAAGCCGATGATATGATAGCTACGGTCACAAAACTCTCGTTAGAAAAAGGCTATAACGTGAGAGTAGTTTCTCATGATAAAGATCTTTATCAACTTATAGATGATGATAAAGTCGTACTCGTTGATGCCATCAAAAGAAAAACTATTAACGAAGATGAGTGTATGCAAAAATACGGCGTAACACCCAAACAGTTTATCGATTTTCAATCTCTTTTAGGCGACAGTGCTGATAATGTTCCCGGAGTCAGAGGGATAGGAAAAGTTACAGCGCAAAAACTCATCGAGTCTTACAAAAGTTTAGATGGAATCTATGAAAGTATAGAGAATGTCACACCCGCTGGCGTACAAAAAAAACTAGTGGAAAACAAAGTAAATGCTTATATGTCCAAAGAGTTGGTTACACTTAAAAATGATGTATTTGAAGATTTAAATTTTGAAGAATACACGATGCATTTTGAGAATCCTTTTGTGCCGATTTATGATGAACTTGTACACTATGAAATGAACGCGATCCTTCGAACACTTCACGCCAAAGGGATAGTCCAAGAAAACAAAACTCCAACTCCAACTCCAATGCAGGGCGTAGAAGTGGTTTTTGAAACGATCAAAGAGCCAAAACTTGAAGATTTTGAAACAACGCTGATAACAGATAAAAATGAACTAGAAAAGGTTTTATCGAGCTTTACATGTAAGGATATTGTAGCCTTTGATACAGAGACTACGGGACTTGATTATTATAATGACACGCTTGTAGGCTTTAGTTTTTGTGTCAATGAAAACGAGGCTTACTATATTCCTTTGGCGCATAACTATCTTGGTGCTCCAGAGCAGATAGACCAGATGAGCGCCAAAGTTGCGATAAAAAAAATCTTTACATGTAAGGTTGTCGGGCATAATTTAAAGTTCGATCTTCACTTTGTAACAAAGTTTTTAGATGAAGATTTAGAAATTTTTGCAGATTCGATGATCCTCGCTTGGCTTTTAAATCCAGAGGGTAAACTCTCTCTTGATTATCTCGCGTCAAATATGTTAAATCATACAATGATCTCTTTTAAAGATACTGTTAAAAAAGGGGAAACTTTTGCTTCAGTTGAGATTGAAGATGCATGTAAATATGCCGCGGAAGATGCGCTTATAACGCTAAGACTTTATAATCTTTTAGTTCAAAAATTTGAGATCAATTCTACGCAATATCTTTTAGAAGAAGCCAACCACGTAGAGTTTCCTTTTGTCACAACACTGCTGAGAATGGAGCAAAAAGGGATAAAAGTGGAGGGGGAATTTTTAGAAAAGTTTTTGGATGAGGTAAAAATACGACTCGCAGAACTCACACATGAAGTCTATACGCTCAGTGGATGCGAGTTCAATCTCAACTCTCCCGCACAGCTTGGCACAGTGCTCTTTGAAACACTTGGATTGCCAGCAGGGAAGAAGACAAAGACGGGCTATTCTACGGATGAAGCTGTGCTTAGTTCCCTTATAGAGAAGCACGAGGTTATAAAATATATCTTAGAATACCGTGAAGTTCATAAACTTTATTCGACGTATATAGAACCACTTTTAAAACTTTCTCGTGAGAGTGAAGACAGCCGTGTTCATACTTCATTTATCCATACGGGAACGGCAACAGGACGTCTGAGTTCAAAAAATCCAAACTTGCAAAATATCCCTGCACGTAGTGATCTTGGTGTGAAAATCCGTCAGGCTTTTGTCGCACCAAAAGGGAAAAAACTTATCGGCATCGATTATTCTCAAATTGAGCTGAGACTTCTTGCGCATTTTAGTGAAGATCCAGTTTTAGTAAAAGCGTTCCAAGAAGATCAAGATATCCACCTAGCAACCGCAAAAGTGCTTTTCGGCGAAGAAGCCGCGGCAAAAAGAAACATCGCAAAGACTGTAAACTTCGGACTTTTATACGGAATGGGACAAAAAAAACTTTCCGATACGCTTGATATTAGTGGTAAAGAAGCAAAAGAGATCATTACGACTTATTTTGACAATTTCTCAAGTGTCAAAAATTATTTTTCTAGTATCGTTGAAGACTCAAAAGAGAAGGGCTATGTTGAGACTTTACTTCGTAGAAGACGCTATTTTGATTACGCAAAAGCCACTCCGATGCTTCGCGCCGCTTATGAGAGAGAAAGTGTCAATACGAAGTTTCAAGGAAGTGCGGCGGATCTTATAAAGCTTTCTATGAACAAGATAGATACGATTATAAGAGAGGAAAACTTAAGAGCGAAAATGTTGCTTCAGATTCATGATGAATTGATATTTGAAGTCGATGTTGATGTGGCAGAGGAGCTTGGTAAGAGATTTCAAGAGATTATGGAAACTATCTATGAGCTGAAAATCCCACTACGTGCATCTCTAAACATCGGAGATAACTGGGGCGAGCTGAAGTAGCTTTTTTATATATAAGATTTTTAAATTTAGAGAAGCTTAATAAAATCACGGCTAGTTCTCTTTTATATCTATATTTACCATAGTTTCATTACAATGCGAGGCTAAATACGAAAGGTGTCAGAATGAAAAAAATATTATCATTTATGAGTTCTATGAAAACGATGGCCGTTTTAATGCTCATTTTTGCGTTTTCTATTGGATATGCAACTATCATAGAAAATGATTTCGGTACGATGACGGCAAAAGCCGATATCTATAACACTAGGTGGTTCGAGGTACTTTTAGGACTTCTTGCTCTGAACCTCTTTATGAACATCATTAATTTTAAGATGTACAGAAAAGAGAGAATTCTTGTTCTTACATTTCACGTTTCATTCTTTGTTATTCTCATAGGAGCCGCAGTTACTCGCTACTCTGGATTTGAGGGTATGATGCATATTCGCGAAGGACAAACATCTTCGATGATGCAAAGTGCCGAGCCTTATGTTAACATTAAAGCAGGAAGTGTAGAAGATTCTACGATGCTCTATCTTTCAAAAAGAACACATAACAGTTTTGACAAAGAGATTCAAGCGGGTGGAAAGACTCTACATGTAAAGCTTGTGGAGTACATACCAGATGCTGTTGTAAAACTTGTTGAAGATAAAAACGGTACGCCAATAGCAAATATGATGGTGACATTAGATGGTCAAGGTCAAAGTGTTCAGTTGTCCAAAGGTGATTTCTTTGAAGCTGGTGATCTTGTGCTTGATTTTGATTCAGGAAAGAAGTTTGACAAGCCCGTTGTTGAACTTTTTGTGGAAAATGGCAAACTAATGATAAGCCATCCGATGGATTTAAAATACTTGAAGATGGATGACAAAAGCAGCGGTGTTTCACAGGCGAGCACAAAAGAAGAGTTTGCAACACGCACACTCAATACCTATAATGCAACAAACTTCGTTTTACGCGAGTTTTATCCATTGGCAAGTAAAGAAATTGTTAGCGATCCAAAGGTAAAAGGCAAAAAGAATGCCGGTACTGATGCTCTTCGCTTTGAAATAAGTGATGCTAAAGAGTCTAAAACAGTACTTGTTTATGGTAAAAAGAATGAGCTTAGCGATGACCAGACTGTGATGGTCGATGGTGTTAATGTTTCTGTAAATTATGGTCCAAAGATTCTTACTCTTCCATTTGCATTGAAGTTAAATCATTTTGAACTTTCACGTTATCCAGGTTCTATGTCACCTTCTTCTTATGCAAGTGAGGTTACTTTGATAGACAAGAAACAAAATATGAATGAACCTTTCAAAATCTATATGAATCATATTTTAGATCATAGAGGATATAGATTTTTCCAATCTTCTTATGACCAAGATGAAAAGGGAACAGTACTTTCTGTGAACAATGATCCAGGGACAACGGTTACATATATTGGTTACTTAATGCTTGCTGTTGGACTTTTTGGCTCACTTTTGATGCCAAATGGTAGATTTGCAAAACTCTCTAACAAAGCAAAAAAACTTGCATCAAGCAGAGCAGTTGCGGCATTTTTAGCTCTCGCTTTTGCTTTTTCATATACTTCTTCTTATGCAGATGAAGTCAATCCTTTAATCAAAACTGTAAAATCTTTTGATAAAGCCCATGCAGCGCTTTTTGGCGAACTTATCGTTCAAGATAGCGATGGAAGAATGAAACCTCTTGATACGCTCTCAACAGAGATTGTAAATAAAATCAGCAGAAGTAATTCTATTTTAGGTCTTGATGCAAACCAGATCGTTCTTGGGATGATGATACGCCCTGATGCATGGCGTGAAATCAAAATGATCCGTACTTCAAATAAAGAGATTAACAAATTTATTGGACTTCCTGAAGATGCAAAATATGCTTCATTTTCAGAGTTTTTCCAGTCTCCGGCAAATATGGAAGGCTACAAGCTTGCACAGTATGCAGAAGAGTCTTCACGTAAAGCACCAAAAGACAGAAATCAATTTGATAAAGCAGTCTTATCAGTGGATGAGCGTGTAAATGTTGCTTTCATGGTCTATACTGGCTCAATTATCAAAATTTGGCCAAAACCAAATGATGTCAATCAAAAGTGGGTTGATACGATAGAAGCGCTTCAAACTTTTGATCAAGAGTCTGCAGGCAAAGTAAAAGACGCAGCAGTTATCTACTTTTCAAGTATTGATGATGCCATCAAAACAGGAAATTGGGCAAAAGCAAATGCGGCACTTGATGGAGTTAAAAGCTTCCAAAAATTTTATGGAGCAGCTGTTTATCCAGATAAAACTAAGATCCGTTTAGAGATGCTTTATAATCATTCAAATATCTTTGAAATATTGTGGCCACTTTATTTCTTGATTGGTTTTGTACTTTTGAGTTTCTCTTTTGTGAAAATACTTAAACCATCATTTAACCTTAAGATTCTGAGTAAATCAGCAATGTTTTTATTGATAGTATTTTTCATCGCGCATACTTTGGGTCTTGCAGTAAGATGGTATATTTCAGGTCACGCACCATGGTCAAATGGGTTTGAATCTATGGTTTATATCGCTTGGGCGACGGTTTTGGCAGGCTTTATCTTTTCAAGACATTCACCGATTACTTTGGCTTCGACATCTATCTTAGCTGGTTTGATCCTTTTTGTAGCGCATTTAAGCTGGATGGATCCAAAAGTTACGAACTTAGTACCTGTTTTACAGTCATACTGGCTTGATATCCACGTTTCTATGATTACGGCGAGTTATGGTTTCCTTGGTCTTGGAGCACTGCTTGGATTTATTACAATACTTCTTTTTGCGCTGAGAAACTCTAAAAATGAAGCGCGTATTAACAGCTCAATTTTAGAACTCAATGCCATCAATGAGATGAGCTTACTTATCGGTCTTGCGATGCTGACTGTTGGAAACTTTCTTGGTGGAGTTTGGGCAAATGAAAGTTGGGGACGTTACTGGGGCTGGGATCCAAAAGAAACTTGGGCACTTGTGACGATTTTAGTGTATGCGGTTGTTGTACACATCAGATTTATAAAAGCGCTTTACACACCGTTTAGTTACAGTGTTATCTCATTGCTTGCATTTACTTCGGTTTTAATGACCTATTTCGGAGTAAATTATTATCTTGCGGGTATGCACTCCTATGCAAAAGGCGATCCGGTGCCTATCCCTGATTTTGTGCCTATTTCATACTTTATAGTATTTGCACTTATAGCTATCGCTTTTAGAAATAGAAAGATAACTGAGTAAAGTGGAATTTAAAGGATTTTCAAAAGAGGTGATCCCTTTTTTAAAAGAGATCCGTGACAATAATAACAAAGAGTGGTTTTTAACTCAAAAATCACGCTACGAAAACCTTATTCTAAACCCATCTCGCGACTTTGTCGTAGAGATGGGTGAACACCTCATGGCCATAGAACCTTCCATCAACGCAATCCCAAAAATAAACGCTTCCTTGTTTCGTATCTATAAAGATATACGAAGAAATAAAACTGCTCTAAGCGATCCTATCAAAACACGTGTTGGCTATATCTTTTGGCAAGGTAGGGGCAAACGTCTTCAAAGCAGCAGTTTTTATCTGCATTATGGCATTGATGAACTCTTTGTATCAGTAGGGATACGATGGTTTGAAAAAGAGCTACTTGATACTTATCGTGCATATATCAAAGATGAGGCTCATAGAGAAAAGTTGGCATCTATCATTCAGGAACTAGAAAATAAGGGCTATAAAGTTTTAGAAGCCTCGATGAAAAGATATCCTAAAGGCTTTACTAAAGAGATGTCTCATGTAGAACTTTCTTTATATAAAGAGATGGCTGCTTATAAAAAATATGATTCTCATTTGATAGAAGAGGATGAAAAGTTGATAGAGACGTTATATAAAGACTATGAAGCGATGGCAGAGTTGCAAAAATGGGTTTATGAGATGAGTATATCGGGTAAAAAATAGTACAGAAGTGACTCTGTTTTACACTTGTACCGCTTTCTTATGTATCTCTTCTATAGAGCTTAAGTTATGAATGGTGTAATATTTTTGTAAGAGTTGATGGAGTCTGTTTTCATTAAATCTCCAAAAATGTTTTTCATCGAAATTAGGATGAGATTTGATCAAGATAAAGAGCTCTTTGTGCGTTGGCGGAGTCGAACTTGTTTGGATAGTATCAATCATGATGAATGTTAGCTGATTGATGGATTCTTTGGTGTTATCATCATCTTCAAGCTGTTTGTTTGGCATAAACTTATAGAGTTTCCAAGCACTCAGGATTAAAGCGAGAGCAAAAGCTCCCATCATGATTAATGAGAGGTGCTCTTTCACTTAAACCACTTTTTCATCTTCTCAATTGCAGAATCAAGTACACCTTCATGTGGTTTTGACTCGATGCCAAAAGATTCTTGAAGTTTTAAGAGAAGCTCTTTTTGGTTATCATTTAGCTTTTTAGGATAAGTGATATTGACTTGAGCAATAAGATCACCTTTTCCATGCCCGTGGACATCTTCTATCCCTTCATTTCTAAATTTAAAGTGTTGTTTATCGCGAGTTCCCACATCAAGCTGGAGTTTTAACTCGCCTGTGAGAGATGGAATGGTGATTTCATCTCCTGTGATTGCCTGAGTAAAGAATACAGGAATTTCGATATAGACATCATTTTCACTTCTTACGAAATGCTTGTCCGCTTTAACGCTAAATGTCACATAAAGATCACCACGACGACCGTTTTTACCAATATTTCCACGTCCGCCAACACGTAAACGATTGCCGTTGTCTATCCCTTTTGGAACATTGATCTTGACGCTATCTTTGATCTCTGTATAGCCATGGCCAGAACAATCACTACATTTTTCAGATGGTTTACTTCCTTCGCCGCCACATGCAGGGCAAGTCTGAGAAAAAGTCATAAACCCTTGACGCACATATACTTGACCTTTGCCTTGACATTGGTTACATGTAGAGAGTTTACCATCTTTGGCGCCCGTGCCTTTACAGCTTGAACAAGATGATTTATATTTGTAGTTGATCTCTTTTTCACAGCCAAAGACCGCTTCGTTAAAGCTGATACTCATATCGACGTTCATATCAAGTGGGTATTTGTCCATGTCCGCGCGTGAACGTCTTTGTCCTCCGCCACCACCAAAACCACCGTTAAACATCTCTTCAAAGATACTTCCAAGATCTTCAAACCCGCCCATACCAGAGCTGCGACCTCTGCCGCCTCCGCCTTGAAGGCCTTCTTTGCCGTATCTGTCATAGACTGCTCTTTGTTGTTCGTCACTGAGTGTTTGATAAGCTTCGTTAACAAATTTAAATTTCGTTTCAGCTTCAGCGTCACCCTGATTTTTATCTGGATGGTACTCTTTTGCAAGTCTTCTGTAGGCTTTTTTGATGATCGTCTGATCTGCATTTTTGTCGATCTGTAATATTTCGTAGTAACTTAGATTTTCCAAAAATAGTCTCCATAATTTTTTCGAAATTATAACGCAAATAGTTGATACCATACTTATAGGTTTACGATAAAGGGCTATAATAAGCAAAATTATTACAAGGGTTTTGAGTGCTAAAAATTCCACGTTTACTTCGTTTTCTAACCGTTTTCATTATTTGTATGACTTTGCTTTTGACTCTTTTTAGAGTTTTATTCTACTTCTATTTTGTTGATCCTCTTTCACATTTAAGCAATTATGACTTTTGGATGTCTTTATGGCTTGGAAGTAGATTTGATCTTCGTATGATCGTCATTATGACAGCACCTCTCTTTTTTCTTGGCTGGATTCCTTTTTTTTCACCGTTTAAAGGGAAAGTAGTAAAAACTTTTTGGCTTGCATATTTAGGCGTAATGTTTGCGACTTTTATGCTTTTTTATGCGGTTGATGTGGGATATTATGCTTATCTTGGGACTAGACTTGACTTTACTTCGACAAGACTTTTAGTCGATTTTAAAACATCGATGGAGATGGTTTGGGAGAGTTATCCGGTTATTTGGATCGTTATCGCTTATCTGTCTATCATCGCCTTTTTTCTTTTTTTAGTCAATGGTTATATCTCAAAACTTCAAAAAACTCGAGCAGAAAAATATCCATGGAAATTTAAAATTATTATTGGTTTTGTAAGCTTTTTTATTATGTTTGCTTCGGGTTGGGGAAAACTTGACCAATACCCTTTACGTTGGTCGGATGCTTCTTTTTCTAAACATCCTTTTGCCGCTCAGCTTACTTATAACCCGATACACTATTTCTTTGATACTTGGAAAAATGGTCGTGCTTCGTATGACGTAAAGATAGTCAAAGAGCATTATGATGTGATGGCTGATTATCTTGGAATCGTTCATAAAGATAAAGCGAACTTGAATTTTAAACGTGAAGCAAAACCAACTTTGACTGTTGGCACGAAGCCAAATGTCGTCATTGTCATCATGGAATCATTTGCTTCTTATAAATCAAGTGTTTCAGGAAATCCTATCGATCCTTCGCCATACTTAAAAGAGTATGCAGATAAGGGTTGGTACTTTAAAAACTTTTATACTCCGACTGTGGGAACAGCTAGAAGTATCTACGCGACACTCACTTCTTTGCCAGATGTGGAACTTCACGGAACATCAAGTCGTAATCCATTGATTGTAAATCAACACTCAATCTTTGAAGATTTTAAAGATTATAAAAAACTCTATTTCATCGGTGGTTCAGCATCTTGGGGAAATATCCGCGGAATGCTCAATGAGTCTATGGATAATCTTGATTTGTACGAAGAAGAAAGATACAGTACTCCTAGAACAGATGTTTGGGGAATCTCTGATGCTGACTTGGCACTTGAATCGAGTAAAGTTTTAGCGCAAGAGAAAGAGCCTTTTGTTGCTATTATCCAGACTTCAGGAAACCATAGACCATACACCATCCCTGCAAATGCACATGGCTTTAAAATCCGCACAGATGTGAGTTTGGCTGATGTGAAAAAATATGGATTTGCTTCACTTGAAGAGTATAACTCATTTAGATTTTTGGATTATTCAGTAGGACTTTTTATGGCAGAGGCTAAAAAAAGTGAGTATTATAAAAATACTATCTTTGTATTTTGGGGAGATCATGGCATTGATGGTTACTCACAGCATGTGCCACTAGCTGAGAGCACTTCAAACCTTGCTCTTGGCTCTTACCGCGTTCCGTTTGTAGTCTATTCTCCGATGATCAAAGATCCTAAAGTGGTAGATACGGTGATGTCAGAACTTGACGCAGTTCCATCTATCGCTTCGCTTGCAGGTGTAAAATATACAGCGACAACTTTAGGACGCAATATTTTTGATCCGAAGTTTAAAGATAGCCACTATGCGTATATCATGATGAACAGAGCCGATCCGACTTTGGGGATTGTGGGAGAAAAATACTGCTACAAGACAACTGGAAAGTTTGAAGGGCTTTATGACATCCACAGCAAAGAGCCGATGGTAGATCATAGAAATGAGCATCCAGAACTTTTTGCGAAGATGAAAAAGTTAACAGAGAGTATCTATGAGACAGCTAAATATATTCCTTATTTTAATAAGCGTAAAGACGCTCACGAATAGAAAACTCTTAACTCGTTTCTAATCTCTTCATTTAGAAACGAGAGAACAATTATTTTTTTACTTTTCATACCGCTCTTGCAATTCTAAAACTTTTTCGTAACTCTCTTTTTGTTTCTCCACTATCTCATCAAACGCCAAACCTTTCATTACTGTTTTGTAGAGGTTTGGTTTGAATTTTTCCCAATTATAGAGTGTTTTAATATCTACATTCAAAAATCCTGCAATATCTCTTTTAGTCATAAATAACCCTTTTTAAAAAGTAATTTACAAACCTCTCTTTGATAAAACAACATTAGAACTATTCTAATAAATATAGATATATTCAGGAACTATTCTAATTATCTTATGTACAATCTGCAACTATTCTATAAAAAACTTAAAAAAGATGGAAATATTGATGGCTAATGAGAATCTAACAAAAGCAAAAAAAGCAAAAAATGATGAGTTTTATACTCAATGGCAAGATATAGAAAAAGAGATATATGCTTATTTAGATTATGATAAAAATGTTTTTAGAAATAAAACTATTTTACTCCCTTGTGATGATCCAGAATGGAGTAACTTTACAAAATTTTTTGCTTCAAGATTTGAATATTTAGGTCTTAAAAAACTTATTAGTACAAGTTACGCGATAGAGAGTAAAAATTATGATGCAAATTATGAGCCAACACCTTTTGAAAGAGAAAACCCACAATACGATGAAGTGAAAACTATCAAAAATGGAAAAATATTTACTCTCGATCATGACACCACAAATGATGGAAAAATAGATATAGATGACCTTCAATGGCACTATTTGGAAGGTGATGGAGACTTTCAAAGTGATGAGATTAAAGCTTTAAGAGATGAAGCAGATATTATTATCACAAATCCACCATTTTCTCTTTTTCGTGATTTTTTAGCTTGGATTGTTGAAGCAAATAAACAATTTGTGATCATTGGGAATATGAATGCTATTACTTACAAAGAAGTTTTTCCTTTAATAAAAGAAAATAAAGTTTGGCTTGGAAATGGATTTCATGCTGGAAATGCATATTTTTCTACTGCAGCAACAAGGGAGTATGCGGATGGCGTATACAACACTGATACTGGGTTAGTTAAATTTAGGAATTGTTGTTGGTTTACAAATATTGATCATGGAAGAAGACATCAACCGCTTCAACTTATGTCTATGGAAGATAATCTAAAATTTAATAAAAGATTTCTTAAAGAAAATACGAAATATCTTGAATACGATAATTATAATGCGATAGAAGTTCCTTTTACTAATGCAATTCCAAATGATTATGAAGGTGTAATGGGAGTTCCAATTTCATTTTTAAATAAATATAATCCTGAACAATTTGAGATAGTAAAATTTAGATTTGGTGATGATAATAAAGACTTAAAATTGATTGATGGCTCATGCCCTTATTTTAGAATATTAATAAAAAGGATAACGATATGAAAACAACATTAAGAACAGATATAACCATAAAAGATATTTGTGATGGATTTATTTATAATGAGCTTGAAGGCAAAGGACTTTTTGGACTCTCAGGAAATCTCACAATTCAGCCTGAATACCAAAGAAACTACATCTATGCAGATGGAAAAAGAGATGTTGCAGTTATCGAATCAATCTTAAAAGGTTATCCATTGGGGATAATCTACTTTAACAAAACTTCTGATGAAAAGTACGAAGTTTTAGATGGTCAGCAGCGAATTACAAGTATTGGAAGATATGTTACAAACAAGTTGGCTATCAAAGATGAAAACAGAATGGAGCAATATTTTGATGGGATCGCTTCTGATAAGCGAAAAAAAATAGAAGAAACAAAGCTTTTGATCTATGAATGTGAGGGTGAAGAGAGCGAGATAAAAGAGTGGTTTAAAACTATCAATATCGCAGGTGTACCACTTAATGATCAAGAGATGTTCAATGCAATTTATTCAGGCGAGTTTGTAACTTTATGCAAACAAGAGTTTAGTAACTCTCAAAATGCAAATATTCAAAAATGGAGTGCTTATATAAAAGGAAGTGCAAATAGGCAGGAGTTTTTGGCAGTTGCACTTGAATGGGTGAGTAAAGAAAATATTGATAAGTATATGGCTCAACACAGACATGATAATAATATTAAAGAGATAAAAAATTATTTTACAAGTGTTATCGATTGGGTATCGACTGTTTTTACAGATGTTGAAAAAGAGATGTGTGGATTGGAGTGGGGAATGCTATACGAAAAATATCATACAACACCATACAATTCTTTAGCCATATCACGAGAAGTTCAAAAACTCTACGGTGACCCTTATGTTAAAAATAGAAAAGGGGTATTTGAATATATTCTTGGTGGGATGAAAGACACAAAACTGCTTGATGTAAGAGTATTTGATGAAGCGACAAAAACATCAATTTATATAACGCAAACAGCAGAGGCAACGAAAAAAGGTGAGTCAAATTGCCCATTTTGTGCCATAGGACATGATGCAAATAAAACGAAAATATGGGCGATTAAAGATATGGATGCAGATCATGTAGCCGCTTGGAGTAAAGGCGGAGCAACAAGTTCGGCAAACTGTCAAATGTTGTGTAAATCTCATAATAGAGCAAAAGGGAATCGCTAGAAAATCTCAAGTAAACGCTTACATGTAAAGGGCAACTGGAGAAAATACACAAATGAAAATAGACTAAAACTTTAAGAGTAAAAAATCTTTGCCAAATACAGCCCGTTTGATGGGGCTGGTTTGAAGGAGATTTTTTGCTTACACAAGAGTTGATTTTCTAAATCTTCGATTTTATATTTTCCACTATTTAACCCAAGTAACATTCCCACCATCAGACGAATTTGAGAACGGAGAAATCCGTTGGCTTCAAAGTAAAGAACGGTAAAACCTTTATGTTCATACGCAGTGGCTTTAAAGATCGTGCGGATAGTTGTTTTATTGTCACTTCCTTTTTTGTAAAAGCCTTCAAAATCGTGTGTTCCTTCGAAATTTTTTATTGCGTTTTGAAGTAGAGCAGTATCTATTTTATCAATATAAGTGATAAACTCATCATAAAAAGGATTGCTTTTTCCCTCTTTTAAAATGTATCTATAGACTCTTCGCTTAGCACTGTATCTTGCGTGAAAATCATCATTTACAGTTTCGATTTGTCTTACATGTAAGGAAGTTGGGAGTTTTTGATTGAGCACTTCTTGGAGTTTATTGGTATCAGTCCAAAAAGAGGGAAGGTCAAAGTGGATCACTTGACCAGTAGCGTGAACGCCTCTGTCTGTGCGCCCTGAAGCTTCTATCTTTGTTTGGATGCCAAGAGATAAAAGTACCTCTTGGAGAGTGCCGTTTACTGTAGTCTCTTTCTCTTGAATCTGTGAGCCAAAAAACTTTGTGCCGTTATAGGCGATGGTGACTTTAACTCTCAAAACCTAGCTACAATCTTTCTTTTATAGATGATATAGGTCACGATCAACCAAGTGAAAAATACAAAAGGAATGGTGTAAAAACTGATAACATCAATCAATCCTATCGTCGCTCCATAATAAATAACGATAGCAAGGAAGAGCGCGAGATAAACATAGCTTTTTTGGTGTCTTGCATGCACAATTCCCATAGCAGCCACAAAAAAGAGAGAGATAATTGGAAAAAGGCTGAGTAGTACATCTGTGATAAACATATGACGCTTGCTGTCAGCTCTATCACTGCTAAGCCAGTATTCAAGAGGTTTCCTGTAAGTGCTCAGATCTGTTTTCATCATATCATTGATGATGATGGTTTGATAGTCGATTTGTGAAAGAGTATCTTGCGTATAACTGTATCCATTGCCGGTGCTCAGTTTGAGTTTTAAAACTCCACTTTGGTTGATGACTTCTGCTTTGTTCGCGTTTAGTAAAATCTCATTTTTCTTTTCTTTGTTAAATAAAAAAACATCGCCAAAAGTTCCATCAGGATTATTGTGTCCTACATATAAAAGCCAGTTACCAAAGTTATTTCCAAATTCGGAAGCTTTGATATTGAATTTTGCTTCGCTTTTTTTGTATGAAACAAAGTTGCTTGAAAGTACCGTTGCATGAGGAAAAAGGACGAAAAAATCAAAACTTAGCAGAATACACAAAAGGATCGCAGGTTTAAGAAGTGTTTTGATAATAAAATCAGGTTCTATCCCAAGTGCAAAGATCACGATCATCTCATTATCGTTTGAAAGACGAAATAAAGAGAGAGTTGCAGAGATGAAGAATGTGATAGGCAGAGTATAAAAAAGAATCTCAGGCAATACGAAAAGATAAAGTTTGACCATCTCAAAAAATGTAAGCTGGATAATGGCCGTGTAAGTTGCTAGTTTTATCATAAAGATTACAGAAGCGATGGCAAAAAGTGGCAAGAAAATTGATAGAAAAAGAATTGAAAAATTCCTAATGATATAGCGTCTTAGTTTATGCATAGAGTGTTTCCAAATAAGCGTAGATTTGTGTATCTAAAAGATAGGTTATAAAGGTTCCCATCGCTAAAAACGGGATAAAAGGAACTCTTTGCTCTTCAAGACTTTTTCCTTGAACATAGAGCATCACAGGCAAAGCCAAAACAGCTGCGACAAAGATAGCCACAAGGGCGAGTTTCACACCCAAAAGAGCTCCCATGGTTGCCGCCACCATAATGTCAGCTTCTCCCATCGCTTCGATAAATGGATAGGTATGATAGTTTTTTGTCCAAGAAGTATGCGTTTTTTTTGCTTTAGTGTGAGCTATAGAAGTCAACAAGTAAGAAAGTGAAAAGCGAAGCAAGGTAAAACCTCCGGCAAAAAGTAGGGCATTTTGGAGATTATTCAGTAACATTGAAAACGAGTATGCACCAAGTATAGCAAATAAAATGGCCAGAAGATTGAGACTGTCAGGTGCCATTTTATATCTAAAATCTATCATAGAAAGAGCGAGTAAAATCAAAAAAGTAAGCGCTACAAATGCAGAGGAAATGGAGATGCCCATTTTGTATGCGATGGTAACAAAGATCAAACCGCTTAAAAGTTCTATGATGGGATATTGTGCAGAGATAGGCGCTTTGCAAAATGCACATTTTCCACCTAAAAAAAGCCATGAAAAAAGTGGAATATTGTGCCAAGGTTTCAGCGGTGTGTTACATGTAAAGCAGTGAGACGCCGGAAATGCGATGTTTTCATCACGAGGAATCCGCAAAATAAGCACATTTAAAAAAGAACCCAAAAGAGTCCCAAAGAGAAAGGGTAAAAATAATTCCATTAGTTAAGTCCTCCAAATCTGCGTTCTCTTATGTTAAACTGGTCTATTATCTTGCCAAGTTCTTCTGTATTAAAGTCTGGCCAGAGTGTATCGATGAAAAAAAGTTCTGCATAAGAGAGCTGCCAAAGTAAAAAGTTTGATATTCTATGGTCTCCTCCGGTTCGGATCATGATGTCTACTTCATCTTTACAGTCAAGAGCGTTAGAAAACATCTCTTCTGTGATATCTTTTTTTTCACTTTTGAGTTGATTGATTGCTCGCAGAATCTCATCATGAGCACCGTAATTGAGCGCTAGACTTTGCACAAGTCCATCGCAATGAACAGTTTTTTCTTCCACTTTTTTTATTAATTTTTGCAGTGATTTTGAAAAAGCTCTTATATCGCCGATCGCTTCAAATTTAACATTATTTTTTACATACTCTTCGAGCTCATTTTTAAGATAATGTTCAAGTAGTTTCATTAAAAATTCAACTTCAAGACGAGGGCGTTTCCAGTTTTCTGTAGAAAAAGCGTACAAAGTGAGACGCTCTATATCTTTATGTTTAGAGCAAAATTTTGTGATTTCTCGAACTGTTTTTGCTCCCTCTTCATGCCCTTTAACTCTTTTTTCACCGCGGCTCTGGGCCCAACGCCCATTTCCATCCATAATGATGGCTACATGTAAGGCTTGTTTCATGCGTTGATATCTAAGAGAGAGTTTGTTTGAAACTGATAAAGAGCGTTTATATTTTCTCTTATATGTAAAGTGATTTTGTATCTGATATCTTTCAAATTTGCTTCCAAAAAAAGTTTAGTTGTTGTAAATGCCACGTCTAAATCTATGAATATTTCATCTTCTAACAGCATAATAGTTCCCGATATTGGACCGAGTTTCAGAAGGGCTGCGTAAAAATCTAGCTGGGATTTTTTTGTGGTTTTATTGTAGCGTTTTTTCATTTGAATAACCCCAAAAGAGTGCCCAAAAAGGAGTGGAATTGTGAGAGTATTTTGCATAAGTGATAAAAGAAGATTTGAAACTTGAGTAAAATCATCTTTTGACGTGGCAGATGAGAGATGATCTAAAAGCGTAGTTTTAAAACTCTCTATCGTTTTTTTTCCGCTTAGGAGTTCATGCAACTCTTTTGTATCGAATTTTATAGACAGATTTTGAAGCTCTTGGAGGATTTTTGGCTGTTGGTGAAATTTTGAGATTATGGGAGTTTCATGTGGTTTCGTGCCCAGTTCTACCCAATATTTTGAGCTTTCTTGGAGAGGTTTTTCTGAGAAAGCAGTCAAATTTTTTGTTGGAGTTTCAAGAAGATATTTTCCATCACCCAAAGATTTTGTAACATCAACACTAAGTAGTTTTATCAGCGCTTTTGCCTCAGAAGGAGAGCTTGAGGCAATTTTTAAGATATTTGAAAGTTCGCTTATGGAAAAACTCATAGCTCTTTTGCGTTTTTAAGTATCTCAAATGAGAGGGAAAGTTTATCGGCTCGAAGAAGTAAAGCTGAGCCATTTGAAGTGATAAATTCTATTTCATTATCATCAGTTCCGAAACTTTTATCGTCTGTTAAAATATTGAGGCAAACCGCGTCAACACCTTTATTTAACAACATTGAAGTTGCATTTTCTTTAGCGTTTTGAACATCCATCTCTGCTTTAAACCCTACAACTTTGATCCCATCTTTATTGATAGTTTTTAATATATCAATATTTTGTTTCATCTCTATATTCCAAGATTCGCCGAGCATCTCTTTTTTGAGTTTACCTTCTTGTGCAAAAGCAGGCACGTAGTCACTCACAGCCGCCGCCATAAAAAGAAATGGCTCTTTTTGGATGAGTTCTATTGGTCTATCTAAGATAAGTGAAGGCTTTGAAAGTTTTCCTTTTTTTGCAATGCGTACAGAGTCCACGACAAATTCGAGCATCTCTTCGGTGGAATCAACATCGATCTTATGCATAGCAAGTGGGAGATCAGTATCAAATTTTGTAGCTATGAGGTTGACATCCGCTCCTTTACAAAAAAGTGCCGTAGCCAGAGCTGAGGCCATCTTGCCGCTTGAAAAGTTTGAGATATAACGCACATCATCTATTTTTTCAGCCGTTGAGCCACCTGTGACGATCACGCGTCTATCTTCCCAAAAATCCTCTTTTAAAAGTTCTTTTGCGATATGCCAAAACACTTCGATTGGTTCAGCCATAGCGCCATCACCGACAGTCTTACATGCAAGCTCTTTAGTCTGAGTTTTGATAACTTCATAGTGCGCGATGCCTAGCATTTTGAGGTTCGCTTGAGTGATTGGATGGTTTAACATATTTGTATTTGCTGAGGGTGCGATAATTTTTTTATCTGGATAGGCGAGGGCGCATTGAAGGAGCATATTATCAGCGATGGCATTTGCAAGTTTTGCTATGGTGTTTGCGCTTGCTGGAGCTATGACAAAAAGATCTGCCCACTCAGTGGTTTTGATATGGTTATGATCGTCCGCCCACGATTCGCTCTGCTCATCTAGGACTTTATTGCCACAAAGTGTCTCAAAAGTAAGAGGAGTGACAAACTTTTTCGCCGCTTCAGTCATCACAACTTTGACGTTTGCTCCCGCTTTTGTAAGCAGACGAATAAGTTCGAGAGACTTATAAATAGCGATAGAACCAGTGACGCCTAAAAGAATTTTTTTGTCTTGCAATAGATTTGTTGGTATAAGCATTTTTTGCCCTTAGTTTGTAAGTGTTAGTTGGGTTATAGTGTAATTTTTCTTAGAAAATAATATGGTTTTTATTTTATCATTAAGATGCTTTGAATTGCTTGGTTTTTGAACCAATATCTAAATTCTTACTACAGATCAATTTGTGATGAAAACTTTCTAAACTATGCTACAATTTTTTTATGAAAAAATTCCTCTTTATGCTCTTAATAACACCCTTTACGCTCTTCGCTTTTGAGATAATTCAAACTCCCATTCCTTTTGATGAGGAACGAATAGCTCTCACAAAAGAGTATATAAAAACACACTACAATTTGAATGTGACAGATATCAAGATCGTTCCTAAAATCATTCTCATTCACTATACAGCGCTAGATAGCTATAAAAAAACATTGAAGCGGTTTATGTCAAGTGAACTTCCCTCAGATAGACCTCTTATAAAAAAGGGTGGCATGTTAAATGTTTCTACACACTTCCTTGTTGAACAAAATGGAACTATTCATCAATTGATGCCACTTGATTTTATGGCACGCCATGTCATTGGACTCAACTACAACTCTATTGGCATAGAAAATGTAGGTGGAGAAAAGGAGAAAGATAATTTAACTCTGCAGCAGTTACAAGCAAATATTTTTTTAGTAAATTACTTGAAAAAGAAATTTACTACCATTGAATATGTTGCGGGACATCAAGAGTATACATGTTTTGATAAAACTGCTTTATGGCTTGAAGTAGATAAAACATATAGAACCGAAAAGCGTGATCCAGGAAAGCGTTTTTTGAAGGAATTACGAGCAAATATCAAAGGTTTTAAAGAAGCGCCTTGTGATTAGTTCGCCTCTGCTTTATATTTTAAGTTTGGTTTTTATTGCCATTTTCTTCACTCTGTTAGAAAAAAAAACAAAGCTGAAATTTTTGGATTATCTTCCGCCTGTTGTGCTGATTTATGCTCTGAGTATGATTCTCGCTGGAAACGGAATTTTTGAGGCAAATAGTTCTATAGAGAGTGCTTACACGCTGTCAAAAACAAACTTACTTCCTGCAATGCTCTTTTTGATGTTGCTTAAAATCGATTTTTCACACTTTCTTAAACTTGGGAAAAATCTGATTTTGGCGTATGTGCTGACAGTTGTAAGTCTGGCAGTTGGATTTATCTCGGTCTCTATACTGTTTCATTTTAATCATGCGATGGCAGTGGCTTTTGGTGCTTTGGTTGGGAGCTGGTTTGGTGGCACTGCCAATATGATTGCCGTGGGTTCTGCTCTTGGAGTAACGCAAGAAGCGTATGGCTATATACTAGTTGTCGATAGTGTAAACTACACTTTTTGGGTGATGTTTCTACTTTTTTTAGTGCCCTTTGCTCCGATATTTGATAAGTTTGTAGGTGCTAAAAAGAGAGAAATAAGTAGTTTAGAAACACAATGTGAGCCAACTAAGGGGGCAAAAAAATATCTTCTCTTAACGCTCATTGCCATAGCCGCTTCGCTTTTAACCCAAGAAATAGCCTACCATGTAGAGTATATAAACGCTACAACTTTAAGTGTTATTCTTGCCACACTCTTTGGTGTTTTAGGATCATTTACAAAACTCAGATCTGTGAATGGCTCAAGTGAAGTTGCAAGTTTTATGCTCTATGTTCTCATCGCGCTCATCGGCTCTAAAGCGGTTTTTGAGAGTTTTTCTGCGGTGGGTATTTATGTATTTGCCGGTTTTATGATTTTGGTCATTCATGCGATTTTTATGGTTATAAGTGCCAAAATATTTAAACTTGATCTCTTTTCCATCACGGTTGCTTCTTTGGCAAATATTGGCGGAGTAGCTTCTGCGCCAATTCTTGCTGCGGCATATGACAAATCTCTTGTAAGCGTGGGCGTTTTGATGGCAGTTATGGGGTATTTGATAGGTACTTTTGGCGGCATTTTTATCGGACATATTATGATAGGTTTAGCACAATGAAAATAATAAATATACAAACAGAGATAAAAAAAATTCCTCTCAAGTCCCCCTTTATCACGGCTTTACGAAGAGTTGAGAACGTAGAATTTGTTCGAGTAACGCTTACATGTAAGGATGGAACAATCGGTATTGGCGAAGCACCTGCAACGAAAGCTATAACAGGCGAGGGAATAGAGGAGATCTTGGACTCCATTGAGCGTGTAAAATCTGTTTTGAACTTTCTCTCACCCTCTTCTGCTTTAGAGATGTTGCACGGCGAAGATGGCATCAAAAACATAGGAAGTTCGGCAAAAGCCGCCTTAGATATGGCACTGCATAGACTTATAGCACACTCTCAAAATCTTTCAATGCTTGAATATTTGGGAGCAAAAGAACCGCTAAAACTGCAAACCGATATAACCATCAGTCTAAATGATGCTTCAGTGATGCTTGAAGAAGCAAACAAAGCGGTAGAAAGTGGCATGAATATTCTAAAAATCAAACTCGGTTCAGACATTACTCACGCCTTACATGTAACGCAAAATATCGCAAAAGCATTTCCACAAGTAAAGCTCATCATTGATGCCAATCAAGCGTGGAGTGTGGAAGATGCACTTCATTACATCGACGCTTTGCAAGGAGTAGAAATAGAGCTGATTGAACAGCCTGTGATTGCAAAAGATTTAGAAGGTTTAAAAAGGATTACAGATTATTCCCAGATTCCTATTTTGGCTGATGAAGCAGTTTTTAGCCTTGAAGATGCAAAAAAAGTGATCCAAAGTAAGAGTGCAGATATGATAAACATCAAACTCATGAAATGTGGTGGTGTGAGTAAAGCGATAGAAATTTTAGAGTATGCAAGAGCAAATGATGTCAAGTGTATGCTTGGCTCTATGTTAGAAGGTCCTTACTCGATCAACATCGCTTTACACCTTGCTATGGCTTACAGCGATGTTATAAAGTACATAGATTTAGATAGTCCACTTCTCTATAAAGAGCCATCAGACGAGTTGGAATTTTTGTTTGATGGGTGTGAAATAAGCTTAAAAGCTTAATGAAAATTCGGAACTCTACTTTCCCTCTTGTGCCGCTTTTTCTCTGAGCTTATCTTTTTTACTTTTCCCTTTTCCTTTTACGGGTTCAGGGCCTTTCTCTTTTTTTAGCACTTCGCCAACAAGCTCAAAACCTTCTATTTGCTCTCTTTGAAGTTTAATTTGTGAGCGTTTTTCTATTAAGTTAAAGTGCTCAGCATCTTCAAGCCCCACAAATGAGATGGCAGTTCCGCTTTTTCCAGCTCTTGCGGTTCTTCCGATGCGGTGGATATAGTCAGCTGGCGAGCGTGGAAGGTCAAAGTTGATGACACAATCTATGTTCTCTATATCAAGACCACGAGCAACAAGATCTGTGGCAAAAAGGAGATTGAGTTTTTTTGCTTTAAAGGCATCGATCGTATAGTTTCTGTCTTCTTGATGCAAATCACCGTGAAATGATTCAGCTTTAAATCCATGCTTTTTAAACTTTTGAGCGATGTTCTCAGCGGCTCTTTTGCTTGACATAAAAACAAGCACGAGTTCCCATTTATTTGTGTTTAGAAGATGGCGTAGAAGTGGACCTCTGTTTTCGTGATTGACTTCTATGGCACGTTGAGTGATATTTTGTACTGTGGGCTCTTCATTTTCTATACTGACTTCTACGGCACTTTGAGTAATCCTTGAAGCGATGGAAAGCATCTTTTGTGGATACGTCGCTGAAAAAAGCAGGTTTTGGCGTTTTTGTGGAATGGCTTCGAGAATGAGTTCAAGCTCCTCGGCAAATCCAAGGTCAAGCATCTTATCTGCTTCATCAAGGACAAAAAACTCTAAGTGAGAAAGATTCATCTGTTTTTTAGAGAGGATATCAAGAAATCTTCCAGAGGTTGCAACTAAAATATCACACCCTTTTTGTATCTCAAAAAGTTGATCGCCAATCCCTTCACCGCCGATAACGCCGACGACTTTTGGTTTTTTCTCCAAATATGCTCCAAAGGTATTAAAAGCTTCGGCAATTTGTTGCGTGAGTTCACGCGTAGGAGTAAGGACAAGAACCTTGATCTTCGCTTTTCCCTCGTAAAGTTTGCGAGATAAAAGCTCCAAGATAGGCAGAACAAAACTTGCACTTTTTCCGCTTCCTGTTTGCGCTCTTGCCATAATGTCTTGGCCATCAAGTATAAGAGGAATCACTTTTTCTTGAATAGGTGTCGGAGTGTTAAAACCGCTTTTAGCAACTGCGAGTTCTATTTTTTGTGAAAGTCCCAGTTTTGAAAATGGCATTTGAGTTCCTTGAATTAATTATGCGTATTTTATGTTATTTTGGCTTTAGGCGAGGTTTGAAAACCTTTACATGTAAAGGTTTTTTTCACTCTTCTTAAATTTTTCTAAGCCAAAGGAGAGCTCTGAGATTTATCTCTTTTATTAAATATACAGAGAGTTACAATGCAAAAAAATATTGAGGATAAAAATTATGAATACTATTTCAAAAGAAGAGAGAATAAAAGGTGCATTTTTTGGTGCGATCGTCGGAGATGCGCTTTGTTTGGGAAGCCATTATGAGTATGATGCACAGAAGATCTTTAAGGCGTATGGAGATAAACCTATAGAAAAGTTTATGTCACCAGGGGAGATGATGGGCGGACAAACTCACGGCATCGGCTGGGGAGAGAGAAACTATCATCCAGGCAAAAAAGCCGGTGGCACGACGGATTATGGAGATTATAATATTTTAGTTTTAGAGCATTTGGCTTCAATCTCTGAGCCAAAAAGAGCTTTTGAAGTCTCTGCGATGTTGCCTCACTGGATGAACCGTCTTGAAAATGGCTGGGGTTCTTGGATATGTACGATGACCAAAGAAACCTATGCTCAGGTAAAGGCTAACTATCCAGTAACTCATCTTGGAGGTATCTCGAATGCTATGGCGATTCGACATGTGAGCGCGCATGGTTATTATGATACAGAAGATGAGCTTGTGGATGTTGCAAGAAAAACGATGTTTACACATAAAAACACTCACGCGCTGGGCGGTGGAGAGTTTTTTGCTCGTGTGACGCATCGTGTCATCAATGGCGCAACTCCATCAAGTGCCATCGAAGATGTAGCCATCCTTATGGGTGGATTTTATGAGGAAAAAGTTGCACAAGCAATTGCAAAGTTTCAAGAAGCGACGGATGAAAACTCGGCACTCTCTCGTGAACAGTTTGCAGATGATCTTGCTATCACAAGTATGGCAAGACTATGGGATGTGGGGCGCTCTGAGCCCATCAAAGTCGGTAAAGCGAGTCCAACTGAGGGAACACTTCCTGGAGCAGTGTACTTTATCCTCAAATATGCAAACGATGAGGATGGCTTAAGAAAAGCTCTGCAAGCCAATACAATGGTCGGCGGAGACAATGCTTCTCGCAGCATAGCTATCGGGATGGTTTTGGGAGCATATAAAGGGGTCAAAGCTATTCCACAAGAGTGGAAAGAGAGCTTGGATCAGTGGGAATATTGTGAAAATCTACTGAACAAACTTCCGCTTTTAAAAGTCAGCTAAACTATTTAGTTTGACTCCTTTTTCTCCTCTTATATTGATGTTATTCTATCGCTAATGCAGTAGTATCAAATATTTTTTATATTTATTTTTTAAGGTACAATATATAAAATTTTATTTTGATGATGGAAAATATGGACAATAGCAATTTGAAATTTGATACCGCTTTACTGCCTGAGATGCTTGATGCCTCGCATGATATGTTTTTTATTATTAACCTTGAGAATAAAAAAATAGTTTATGTAAACGAGATGGTATATAAAAAATTTGGTTATACACTCGATGAGATGAACACTCTTGGGATAGAGGGTTTTAGACGCTCTATGGAAGATCATGAACAATCTTTTGCAACTCACATTGAAGAGCTTCAAAATGAGGGAAGGGCAATAGACTTTGCTTATATCATCACCAAAGATGGCTCTGAGTTTCCTGTAGAAGTGAATGCCAGACTGGTCGAAAAAGATGATGTTCTCTATAATATAGCTTCTGTACGTGATATATCTAATCGTGTGAAAGCTGAAAAAAAACTCTTTTTACTCAATAAAAATCTTGAAAATCTAGTAGTACTAAGAACTGAAGCGCTTCAAAAAAATATTGCATTTTTGAGTTCTTATAAAAATGTAATGGATGAGTCAAATATCATCTCTAAAAGTGACATTCGTGGTAATATTACTTATGTCAACGATAGATTTTGTGAGGTTTGCGGATATACAAGAGATGAGCTCTTAGGACAGCCTCACAGCATCATACGGCATTTAGATACAAAGAAAGAGATATTTAAAGATCTTTGGAAAAGTATAAAAGCAAAACAAAGCTGGAAAGCGATCTTAAAAAATAGAAAAAAAGATGGTTCCTATTATTGGGTTGATATTGTGATCATGCCGATTTTGGACTTTCGTGATGAGATTTATGAGTATATCGCGGTCCGTCATGACATTACAGAACTTATAGATCAGAGAGAAAAACTCCAAAAGATAGTGACAACAGATAGTTTAACCTCATTATATAATCGTTATAAACTGCTTGAGGATATTGAATCTCTTGAAAACCCCTCAATTGCACTGTTAGATATTAGCCGTTTTAGTTATATCAATGACATTTATGGACACCATTTTGGAGATAAACTTCTTACTCAAATAGGGCAAAAGATTCAAGATCTTATTGCTGATCATGATACGAAAGCTCTGTATCGAGTTCATTCAGATATATTTGCAATTTTAAATATCTCACTTGTAAAAAATGCGTTTATACAAAAGATAGAAAATATTGTTAAAGTGTTAGACGAGTGTACTTTCATTGTAGAAGATCAGGAGATCATCATAGATGTAAAAGCGAGTATTTCGTTTGAAAAAGAAGATCTATATATTACAGCTGATATGGCGATGAAACATTTAAAACAGAGTGGACTGAGTGTACTTGTATATCATCATCAACTCAATCTCAATGATCAGTATCAAAATAATATAATCTGGACAAACAATATAAGAAATGCCATTGCTCGTGATACATTTGTGCCTTTTTTTCAACCTATTGTCAACAATCAAACTGGAAAATGGGAAAAATATGAGTGTTTAGTGCGCTTGATTGATGAGTCAGGCAAAGTAATCTCCCCATTTTTCTTTTTAGAGATAGCAAAACATACAAAATATTATGAAATCATCACCAAACGGATGATTCAAAAATCTTTTGATACCTTTGCAAAGAGTAGCGCAAAGTTTTCCATCAATCTCACTATCAAAGATATCTTGAGCAAGGATATTCAAAAATACATAGAAGAGATGCTTAGCAAATATAAAATAGGAGATAGGGTCGTATTTGAGATCGTTGAATCTGAAGGAATTGAAGATTATGAAGAGGTACTAAAATTTATCTTGAAAGTAAAAGGGCATGGCTGTAAGATCGCTATAGATGATTTTGGAACAGGATACTCAAATTTTAATTATCTTCTAAAGTTACAAACCGATTATATTAAGATCGATGGCTCGCTTATACAAAATATTGATACCAATGTCGGTTCTCGAGTGTTAGTTAAAACGATAGTCAGCTTTGCTAGGGAACTTGGGATTAAAACTATTGCAGAGTTTGTAGAAAATGAGAAGATTTTTATGATTGTCAAGGAGCTTGGTGTAGATTACACCCAAGGTTACTTTTTTAGTCAGCCTCTTTCTGCTCCTGATTTTTCTAAATAGTTTGGATGAAAATCTAACTATTTAGTCTCTTTTTTCGCTTTCATCTTGCGGTGGCGCGGTTTTGTTTTTTTCTCTTTTGGTTTGTTGTCTTTATGACTAAGAGGTGAGGGTGTAAAATCTTTTACTTCCTCTTGCGGGATCTCTTGCTTTAAAACAAACTCTATAGCATCGAGATAATTTTGCTCATCAGGACTCACAAATAAGAGTGCTTCTCCTACCTCTTTAAGTAGAATAACACGGCTGAAATAGTGCTTTTGATCACTTGGGAGGTCATAGTTTATAAGTTGTTGTATATTTGTGAGACCCAGCGTTTGCAAGATCATATCGGTTGTGATAAGCGTATTTAATTTTCCCTCATTAAAGGCTTTGGCAGCCGCTTCGAGTTGGTCGGCTCTATGATTTCCATGTATCGCAGTTGAATCGATATTTTGAGTTTTTAAGTATGTACTTATCTCATCTGCTTTGCGTTTACTTTTTGTGATGATGACAGTCTGCTCTTTAGAACTGTTTTTAAGTATTTGTGTCAGCATGGCAGTTTTATCGTGTTGCTCAACTTCATAAGCACTCTGTTTGGTACGTCTTGTGACACTATGTGGATCGTAATATATTTTTGTAGGTATTTTTTCAATTTCTTTTGGCATCTGTTTTTATTCCTTATCTTGGTGGAATTATAGCTGAGCTCATATAAAAAGATGATTTACATCCAAAGATGATATAATTATTTTTCGAGGGTAAATGATGAGCATGAATTTTGCAAATATAGTTTTATACAATGGTTTTATCGTTGTGAGCAGTGTTTTAATTATTATAGTTTTTATCCATATGATCTATAAAAAACGGACGCCTGAAGGTATTATTGCATGGCTTTTGTTTATGATATTGGTGCCTTATATTGCCGTGTTTTTCTATCTTGTGTTTGGTTTGAGAAAACGTGAAAACAGATACAAAAAAAATCCCATCACACTTCAAAAACGTACTCAGAGTTTTCATAAGCAAAATCCTATTCATGATATTTTAAAAAGTTATGGTATCGCCGATGCGACTGGAGATGAGCATTTTGAACTTTTTACAGACTCAGTTGGAGCTTATGAAAAGCTCATGAGTTGTATCAAAGATGCTAAAACATCGATCTATATAGGTACATATATTTTTGAGTATGATGAGGTAACAAAAGAGATTATAGAAGCGCTTATTTTAAAAGCTGAAAAGGGCTTAGAGATCAAGATATTGATGGATTCTCTTGGTTCTATACGTTTGTATTTTTTTCAAAATAAGTTAAAAATCTTGAGAGAAGCGGGTGTCGAAGTTGAGTTTTTTATGCCAGTTTTTAAGATGCCGTTTAGAAACTATATTAACCTGAGGAACCATAGAAAGATCTATATCTTTGATAATAAAAAAGTTCTCAGCGGAGGGATGAATATCTCACATGAGTATTTTGGGCCAAACGTGGATAAAGCAAGATGGAAAGATATATTTTTTTTAAGCGAGGGTGCTTCAGCTGAACTATTTTTTGAGATATTTGCCTCTGACTGGTTTTATGCTTCACAAGAAAAAATTGGTTTTGTAAAAAATAGTACGGTCAATGCTGGAGATACTTTTTTACAAGTTGTTCCATCGGGACCGGACATGAGTAAAGATGTTCTTTATGAAGCGCTTCTTTGTGCTATTTATAGTGCTAAAGGACGTATTTGGATTGTTACTCCCTATTTTATACCCAATGATTCTATCGTTGAAGCCCTTATCATCGCCAAGCATAAGGGTGTAGATGTGAAGCTCATCACACCAAAAGAGTCAAATCATCTTTTGGTAAATTTAACAAGAAGTTCTTATATGAGAGAGCTTGAAGAGGTAGGGATCGAAGTCGCACTTTACAATGGTGCGATGCTGCACGCCAAAGCAATACTTTTTGATGATACAAGTGTGATGCTGGGAAGTGTAAATCTGGACAATAGAAGTCTCTTTTTAAACTATGAAGTTGCTGTTTTTATCTATTCTCATAAGACTATCGCAGATATAGAGTCGTGGATGAATAAACTGCTTCTTCAGTCATCTGGCGGTTTGACAAAGATCTCAACTCCTAGAGCAATTTTGGAAAATCTCATGAGAATCATCGCTCCGCAACTTTAAGTGAGTAGGAAAAAATGTATAAACCACAGAACTCTATAAAATCTTTAAAACATCAAGAGATATCTTGTTATGAAGGTTTTACTATCTTATGTTGGAATGTAGCGAAATTGACACTACACAGCTCATATCAAGAGTATTTAAAGTCGATTATTGAAGATAATCATGTAGATATCTTACTTCTTCAAGAAGTAAAAAAGAGTTTGGCAACAGAGCTCGAACTTTGTGATTATTCCTATATTTTGTCGCCAAATATTCAAACTAAAAAGCATATTTTTGGGGTGTTGACTGCGTTTAAAATCTCTTGTGAAGATGAGTTGTCACTTTTAACAAAAAAACGGGAACTTTCCTATGCAACACATAAAGTAACTTTGATCACAAGACATAAAATATTAGAAGATGATGAGCTTGTGATAGTAAATCTGCATGCTATAAATTTTGTCAAAAATAGTGATTTTTATACGGAATTAGAAAATATAAAATTAACAATCAAATCCCACAAAGGCGCTATGATAGTTGCTGGTGATTTTAACACTTGGAATACTAAAAGAGTGGAATTTTTAAGGGAGTTCACTTACGATCTATCTCTCACTGAAGTCTACTTCAACGACAACTCAAAACAGAAAAAAGTGTTTACGAACTGTTTGGATTATATTTTCTATAGAGGTCTGAACTTAATAGCGTCAAAAGTTATTGACACTAAAAAGATCTCAGATCACAACCCTATAGTTGCAACATTTAAGTTTTAGTTGCCAGCTTTAAGAGCTTTGATTTCCGCTCTAAGTGCTTCTAATTCTTCCATCATACTAGCTTTATCAGCATCTTCATGTCCTCTAAAACGCTCAATAGTTGATTGAACACTATGAGTCATTGAATCAAGTTTTTCTTTTGCATCATGGATAAGTTCATGATGATCAAAGTGTAAATTTTCTTCAAGTTCATTGATTTTACCGATGATGTCATCTTTATGTTTGTACGCATAGTAAGTTGCTGCGCCGCCAATAATAGCTCCAAGTACCAAGCCGATAGTATTATTTCTGTCCATTGTATATCCTTTTATTTGGTTTTATTTTTTTTGAAAAATCTGAATAAAGCATCGATCGCCAGTGAGCCAACGGTTACTTTTGCAATGCCGTTGGAAGCTTTCAATGCAAGTGATTTTGTTTGTACATGAAGGTAACTTAGCATCTCATGTAATTCATATAAAGTGGAAAGCGATTTCGCACCTAAAATACGCATCTCCGCCTTCATAGAACTGATCAACTCATTTGCCTCATGCAGAGTGAGTGCGACCTTAGTAGAAAGGAAGCTAAGTTCACCGTGTACGGTATCGATAAATTCATGGACTTTTTTCATGGTTTTCAGCGCTTGTAGTCCAACAACAGCTAAAATAACTGTGATAAAAATCATACATACAGCGATTATTCCAACAAAAATAGTCAAAAGCTCATTATTCATTTACAACTCCCTTTCCAAAACATAATAACGTATCAATCCTTTTACAATTCTGTATTAATTGAATAAAATTATATTTACACGAAAGATATTACCTTACATTTTTAATATATACATTTTAAAACATCCCTATGAGGATTTTTTTGCCTTTTTATCTTCACGTTTTTCTTTTAATGATTTTGCTGGTGCTTTTTTGACCGCTTTTTGGACATCTTTACCTTTTGCCATTGTGTCTCCTTTATTAAGACGAATCGAACATATTTGCTCTTCTACATTGTATAGAAGATAAGCTTAATTCAAGAGTTGTTTTTATGTATCTAGTTTTATTAAAATTTCCAAAGTATCCATCTCAAACTTGGAAAATGCAAACCATTTTTTCCACGGTATAATACTTTTATAAAAATAAAAGGAAGTATTTTATGGGAAATTCTTATTTAGAAACACATCCGGACGAAAACGGTTTTTTTGGTAAATTTGGGGGTTCATTTATACCTCCTGTGTTGGAAAAACCTTTTGCCGACATCACACAAGCCTACAAAGAACTCAAAAATTCATCTGAATTTATAAACGAGCTGAAATATGTGCGCAAGCACTATCAAGGTCGACCTACACCTATCTCTTTTGCAAAAAACCTTACAGAGCATTGCGGTGGTGCAAAGATCTATCTAAAAAGAGAGGATCTAAACCACACTGGTGCGCATAAGCTCAACCACTGTATGGCGGAAGTTATCCTCGCAAAACATTTAGGAAAAACGAAGGTTATCGCAGAGACGGGTGCTGGTCAGCACGGTGTAGCACTTGCAACTGCGGCGGCATATTTTGGGCTTGAGTGTGAGATACATATGGGCGAAGTGGATATCGCAAAAGAGCATCCAAATGTTGTAAGAATGAGAATACTCGGAGCCAAAGTGATTCCCGCTACTCATGGTCTCAAAACACTTAAAGAAGCGGTGGATTCTGCCTTTGAAAGCTACGTTCCTCAAGCCGATACTGCTATTTATTGTATTGGTTCTGTTGTCGGCCCTCATCCATTTCCAATGATGGTTAGGGATTTTCAGTCCGTTATAGGATTTGAAGCTAAAGAGCAATTTCTTGAGCACGAAGATACTCTTCCTGATAATATTGTTGCCTGCATCGGCGGCGGTTCAAATGCGATGGGAATTTTTTCGGCATTTATAGAAGATGAAAGTGTAAACCTTTACGGTGTTGAGCCAATGGGAAGAGGAGAAAAACTTGGAGATAATTCCGCAACTTTAACTTATGGAACTGAGGGTGTAATGCACGGCTTCAACTCCATCATGCTTAAAGATGAAAATGGAGAACCTGCTCCTGTTCACTCTGTAGGAAGCGGTATCGACTACCCCTCAGTAGGACCTGAACAAGCATTTTTAAATCAGAGTGGCAGAACAAAAGTAGGGTTATGCAATGATGAAGAGGCGATAGATGCTTTTTACAAGCTCTCTCAATTAGAGGGAATTATCCCCGCACTGGAATCCGCACATGCCGTAGCCTACGCTATGAAGCTGGCAAAAACTCTAGGCAAAGATAAAACTATACTTGTAAACTTAAGCGGCAGAGGCGATAAAGATATAGATTTCGTCATAGAAAACTATCCTATCCCAAACGCTAAGTTTTAATAGTAAATTCTGTTCTTGGAATTTTGAGGTCACAGATTGTGATCTCAAGTTTGGAAAATTAATTTATATCAACTCTACCTTTAACTCTTTACCTAAAATATGCGCGAAATTTTGGAGCGTGGAGAGTTTGATGTCTTGCGCATGGTTTTCTATACGTGATATGGCTGATTTTTTTGTATGCAGTCTTTGTGCTAAGTCTTCTTGAGTAAGTCCGACTTCGACACGTGCCTGTTTTAGCATCTCACCTATCTTAAACTCTTCATATCCCCCGTCAAAGTTCGTAGTAAACTCCACATCTTTTGCTTTTCTTTTTTCAATATATTTTTTTAGATCACTCATAACTCAAGTATTCCTTTCTTCAATGTTAACGTATGAGTTAACTTTTGTCAATCGAAATTTATTTTTGAGCTTGTACGTTTAATTCATTGATAGCTTTTTTCAATAGCTTTGCAAGACGGTATTGAGCAAGTTTATATGCAAACATAAAAAACATGATGGCTGATCCTATCGATACTACAATCGCTATACCTAAGGTGTTCAAATTATATTTTAATCCAAAGTTCACCCAAGGAAGTGTATAAAGAATTGCCGTTACTAGTAATCCTATAATGGATAATAAAATGAAAAATTTGTCATACCAATGTATTTTTATGACAATTTTATTTTTTTCTACTTCAATGTAAGGATTTGCAATACGTATTCGTTGCCATGTAAAGCGGTCTCTATCTTGATTATGCAAGTTTGTTAATTGTTCACGTAGTAATGTCCCAACACGAAAACCATGAATACTTTGAAACGCTGCATTGTTTATCTCGTCTTTAAGCATTTTTTGTATATCTTCTATCAAAAACTCATTTCCGTGAAGAGTGCTCAAATAGTTTATCTTTCTCATTTTCCATGAGTCTATAAGTTGTATAATTTTTGGCATATAGACTATCACAATCATCAATATTAAAACAGGTAATAATATACCGGCTTTATCCGCATATCCTAAGATCTCAACATTCATTTATTACCTCTTTTAATTTATTTAACACCCTAACCATCGCCAAAGTATCAAGTTTACAGTACGCAAAAGTGCTTCTCTCATCTTTTGTTCCTCTTTGTCTAGCCACGCTTTTGTCGTAGCTATCATCTCACCGTACTCTCTTGAAAACGGCACTTCTTTTCCATCAGGAAAAAGCTCACGCGCCAAACCCCCGACAACATCCCCGTCTCAAACACAGCCAAAGCCGATGCATCTGGTGGAGTGAGCACTGCTGGTTTGTAAAAGTGATTTTTGGCATTGGATTCCGCGGGTGTATAGGGATTTGGAGAGGGTCATTATAAATTTGCTAATTCATTTATTTTTTCAAACCATTTTTTTATCTCATCAAAAGCTTCTAGTTCTTCTAAATGTTTTTTTGTTAGTTTTTTTGATAACTCAGTAGCCAAGTGTTTTTTTGACATTCTCTTACTAGATATAGCTTCAATAATAGGATTATTTTTATCTGCATTTTCATTGATAAAACTAGATAAATCATTTTTTGACCAATTATTTAACCATTCTAAATTACCTGTGTGGAAGCAAGTTTCAATGTTATAACAATCTTTAATTAATTGAGGATGTATATAGTTTTCTATTTCAGCTTTATTTGTCATAAATCCATAGTTGGAGTCTTTTTTTGCATTTATTGCATCTATATATTTTTGATATTGGTAGTGCAATTTTATATCTGTTTGATTAAAATCACTATCATAAATATGTATTTGTGGAACATTTAATTTATCTAAATAATTGTAATTAATATAATGCTGTCGTGTTCCCCCACCCAAAAATACTAATAAAATTGACTCATCATTTACATTAACAATGTCTTTAAATTCTTGAATATTATCGTTAATATTTTTTATAAATTCAATATCAGTATATCCTTCAAAACAAACTACTACTTTCACTTTTTGTATATTTTCAATATTAATATTTGGCAAAATACCTAAAGTGTTAATAATTAACTTTATTTTATCTTCGGTATTTTTAATTAATGTTAGACGATTATTAACATCTTTTGTAATCATTATTAAATTGTTTTCATCAACCATTTTTGCTATTTCTGGTGTATGTGTCGTGATAATAATTTGATGGTTATCTTGATTCGACAATTCAAGCAACGCTTCAATCAACATCTTTTGATAATTTGGATGTTGTGCAGTTTCCGGTTCTTCAATGGCATATATTACATGTTTATTGTTTTTTTCAGATATTTTTCTCTCTGCTTCGGCTCTAAAATAATTAAGCATAACCATTCTTCTAAAACCACTTCCTCTTTTATTTAATGCTATGCCATCATCGCTTTCAAGGGTAAAGGAAAAAAGAGTGTCTAGATTTTTATTACTTACTTTTGGAATTAGATCATTTGCAACCTCTAATCCCATATCTTTCATTTTGCTAATAGTCTCTATTCCTATCTGATTGAGTTGAAGCTCTAAAGAGTCTTTTATGTTTTTAAATTCTTTTTCAAAATTGGCTACGATTCTTTTGGTTGCTGTTTTAAGAGGATTTTGTATATCGGAATCGCTGTCTTTATTTGCCCTATCGCTTTGAAATAAAAAATATAAGGGAAGTTCTTTTTGTAGGCTTTCCCAAATCTTTTTAGCATCTTCTTTCGATATATCAATTTGTTGCATTGAAAATACAGTATCTTTGTTAAGCATATTGGCATATATTGCAGTTCTAATTTCTGCACTTTTGGATTCATTTTTAGAAGTTATATTATTCTCTTTTAGTATTTTTTTAAGGTCTGCTATTTTTAAGCTTACTAATGGTTCATCAAAAATTTGTGGATATAGAGAATTTATAAAAACTTTTTCTTTTGATAGTTTTTCGTCATTTATACTAAATTCTTTGAATATTTCTAAATAGCCATCTGCATTTATTAAAAATTCATCTTTTAAATTTGTAGGATTAGTGCTATCAATAATTATTTCTAAATTATTATTAACCAAAAATTCAACACCAATAATAATCACCTTTTCTTCTTTATCTTTATTCCAGTCAGTTATATCTATTTTAATAACTTCCTGACCAAAAAAAATATCTAATGCCTCTAAGATAGTTGATTTACCAATATCATTTTTACCAATTATAACATTCATGTTTTCATCAAATATTACTTTGACATCTTTGTAAGCTCTAAAGTTTTTTAAATATAAACTTCTTATTTTCATTTATTTTCCTTTTTAATTTAAGATTACAACTCCACAACTCGCTCAAACATCTCTTTTACTCTGTTTCGTGGGAGATGAGGAAGATTTGGCGGTATTGCTCATTGATGATGTGGAAGACTTCTAGTGATTGTATTCATAATCAATCTGTCAACATTTTAACACTTAATAGAACTTTGAATATTCTATCTAAAATTTTTAAAATATATGGCAAATTGCAATATATTAAACAACACACTGTATTTTAGATAGTATGTTTTAATTAAATTGGAGTTTTGAGATGATAGAAAAAGAACTTATCCATAGCTTGATGAAAAATTTTGAAGAGTTTTCAAATAAGACAGATGACGGTGTTGAATTTTGGTTGGCTAGGGATTTACAACATCTTTTAGGATACACAAAATGGGACAATTTTCAAAATGTTATCTTAAAAGCAAAAACAGCGTGTGAAGTATCTGGGCAAAATATTTCAGACCATTTTGCCGATGTCGGGAAAATGGTCGAAATAGGCTCCGGTGCGATAAAAGAAGTGGATGACATGATGCTCACTCGTTATGCTTGTTATCTTGTTGCTCAAAATGGAGATAGCAAAAAAGAGCAGATAGCTTTTGCCCAAACATACTTTGCGATTCAAAGTCGTAAAGCCGAACTCATTGAACAAAGATTGCTCGAATATGAAAGAGTCGAAGCGAGACAAAAACTAGCTCAAACCGAAAAAGAACTCTCAAAAGTCATCTATGAACAAACTGGAAAAAATGAAAATTTTGCGCTCATAAGAAGTAAGGGCGATCAAGCACTTTTTAGCCGAACGACTGCACAGATGAAAGAAAAATGGAACATCATAAACAAGCCTTTAGCTGATTTTATGCCGACCATTTTACTCAAAGCAAAAGACTTTGCAACGGAGATAACCATATACAATGCAAAAGAAAAAAACATGAGCAGTGAACGTGAAATCTCAGATGAGCATATCACCAATAACAAAGCTGTAAGAGATACATTACTATCTCGCGGTATCACTCCTGAAGATATAAAGCCTCAAGAAGATATCAAAAAGGTTGAGAGAAAATTAAACAGTGAAAAGAAAAAAGCTTTGGATGGCAAAGATAGTTTAAATTAGAGGAGATTTTCACAACTCCACAACCCGCTCAAACATCTCTTTTATCTCTGTTTCGTGGGAGATGAGGAAGATTTGTCGGTATTGCTCTTTGATAGTGTGGAAGGCTTCTAGTATCTGCATTCTTCGCGTTTCGTCTTGACTTCCGAACACTTCGTCAAACGCTAAAAACTCTACGCTTGAAGCGCCGCTGAGTTCTGTGAGTGTTTTTGAGATGGCGATGCGTAGGACTAGGTTTGCGAGGTCTACTTCTCCGCCTGAAAACCGTTCTATCGGGTACTTTTTGCCTTCATCATAGATGAAAAAGTCGAAGTCGTTGCTCACTTCGATGTGCTGGTATTTGCCTTTGGTGATGTTCGCGTACATACTCGAAGCTATGCCCGATATGCGCGGTGCTATCTTGGCATTGAGCTTAGTCTTGAACTCGGCGAGGCTTGTTTTTATCTTCTCGTAGTCTATCACGTCATCTTTTTTGCTCTGCACTTTTTTCTTCTGTGCTTCGTTGTTGTCAAGTGCGGATTGGATGCTTTTTATCTCACCTTCGATACGTGCGATGAGCACTTTTTGCTCGTTGATGATTGCACTCTTAGCGTCGATGGTCTTTATGATAGTCTCATGCTCATTCGTGCTCTGTTCATGTTTTTTATCATCATAGATAATGCCCTTAAATTCGGACTCTTTTGCTTTACATGTAAGGGCAAGCTGGACTATCTTTTTGTTTGTGTCCTCTAAGTCTGCTTTGACCAGCACGAGGCGTTTTAGCTCCGCTTCGAGGCTGAGTGCGTGTCTATGTTTTGGCTCCAACTGCGTGAAGCTGTTTTTGAGCTCATTATGGAGTTTTTCATCGTAGCTGTATTGTTCTAGGAGTTTGAGCTCCTCTTTATTTTTGACACCTTTTTGCTCTACATGGGTGAAGTATTCTTTCGCTTTTTTGAGGTCTAGGAGTTTGCTCTCTATGATTTTTATCTTGTTCGTCAGCTCCGCAAACTCTTTGTCTTTGAGCTTTTTCTGCGCTTCGAGTTCGGCTTTTTGAGTCTTTACATGTAAGAGTTGTTTGGCGTACTCATCCACCTTTTTTTGATGCGTGTTGTTGACTAGTTCCACGAGTGCATTTATGACATTGTCATACTCTTCCAAAAGTGGTCGCGTACATGTAGGGCAAGCGGACAAACTTCCCAGACTTTTCAGGTTTGCGATTTTTTCGTTTGTGACCTCTATCTGCTTTTGTTCGCCCGCCATTTCTATAAGGAGTTCTCTTTCAATGGTCTGTTTTGCCTCGATATTGTCTTGTCTGATGGAGAGGTCTTGATTTAGATTTTTGGTATCAAACATATACTGCTCATACATCTCGCACTCACGTTCGAGCAGTTGGATGTCGGCTTTAGACTTGTGCCACTCATCGGCGAGGGCTTTTTGCTCTTTTAGGATCCCCTCTTTTTTGAGGTAAAACTCTCTTAGCTGTTCTTGAGTTTTGAGCTGTTCTTGCAAAACGGTAAACTCAGTTCTTACGCTCTCGAGTTTTTTGAGTTCCTCTTGTTTATATTCGAGCTGATGGAGTTCTGCGGTGAGTTTTACTTGGTTTATCACTTCAGAATCATGTGAATGCTGGGCAAGCTCAAACTCTGAGAAGAGCTTTTGCTTTTGCTCTTTTGTCTTTGCAAAAGTTTCAAGCTCTTTTTTGATGAGCAGTTGCCTTTGTTTGATGTGTTCGAGTTCTTCGGTTTTTACTTTTTCCTCTTTGGCAAGAGCCTCTTTGTCTGTGTTGTGAGTTTGTATCTGCTCAAGTTTTTGCGCTACTTCCTCATCGCCGAGCAAGACCTCTTTAAAGGCATCAATTTCGCGTTTGAGCTGACGGCTTTTTTCAACAAGAGAGTTTTCTACGAAGTCTATTTTTTCAAGTCCCAAAAGCTTGCGAATCATCTTTTTTCGCTCTTCTGGTTTGAGACTGCTCAGGCTTGTAAGCTCTTTTTGAGAAGCAAAGAGTGTGTGCATAAATGCGTCTTTGCTCATCTTTGTGAGTCGCACTATCTGCCCTGTGACCTCTTTAGCTCCGCTTGTGATGAGCTCCTCGTTTTTAAAGAGTTTGGCATTTGCGGCGAGTGCCTTGCCTCGAAACTCTCTTACGACTCTGTAGCTCAGAGCCTCAAACTCAAAGACAAGCTCCACGACGACGGCATCTTTTAGTGAAGCAGAAGAGTTACGTATGAGCTCTTTATTGCCTCTGGTTTTAGCTTCGCCGTAAAGTGCAAAAAGAATCGCTTCAAAGATGGTAGATTTTCCGCTTCCATTTTTGCCAATGATGCCCACAAGTCCTTCGCCAAACTCGATATCGTAAGCGGTGTACTTTTTGAAGTTTTCCAAGTGGAGGCTAGAGAGTATCATCGCTCACCTCCTCATACTCTGCAAAGAGCTCTTGGATTTTGAATTTGAGCCTCTCAAACTCCTTCTCGTCGCTGTCCTCTTTGATATGTTCTATAAAATACTCCTCAAGCGAGAGCGCTTCCACATCTTCTACACTGCTTTCATTTGCACTATGTTTGAACTCTCTTTTTATGCTTACATGTAAGGCTTTTGGGAAGAGGTTTTTGATGTCTGAGTTTTGGATATCGATGGATTGAAGCGGTGTGAGATTGAAAACTCTTACTTCGACGATGGCATCTTTTGTGTCACTTGCATCGAGCTTGTTAAGGGCGTTTTCATACTCCTCGCAATCCACCTCTTTTTGGATGATGGGGCGGATGTTTATCTCTTTGTACTCTATCTCTAAGCCATCTTCTAGGCTTACATGTACGAACCCTTTGGAGTTGCGTTTGTCATTTAGACTTGTGCGTTCGGTCGAACCGCTGTAGTAGACATTTTCATGTTTGCCCACCTGCCCAAAACCGTGCCAATGTCCAAGCGCTACGTAGTCCATCATCTTGAAGATATACTCTTTATCACTCGGATAAACCCATTCGCCAAACTCCTGCATCAGGTAAAACGCACCCACAGAACAGTGCATCATCATGATGTTTTTTTTGCTTTTGTCTATATTTGCTTCGCAGAGTTCTATCTGCGAGAGAGCTTTTGAGTCGTCGTTCATATGCGGCAGAGTATGGAAGATGATATACTCAAACTCTATTTTTTTATATTCTTGATTGTAAGAAAGATGGATGTTTTTAAACCCCTCAAATATCTTTAAAATCGGCGAAGAAAGATTGGTTCTCGGAGTAGAATGATTGCCTGCGATGAGGATGAAAGGAATGCCAAGCTCATCTATAATTTTGAACTGTTCAAGTGCAAAAGTGATGGCGCGGTTTGATGGGTGCGAGCGGTGAAAAAGATCGCCTGTGTGGATGATGTAGTCGGGTTTTATCTCTATGATTTGCTTTACGACCTGAGAAAAAGCATCGTAAAAATCCGCTTCTCTTTGGTTGATGTTTTCGTCATTTAAAACATCAAGATCATTGAAGCCTAAATGCGTGTCGCTAAAGTGAATGATCTTCAAAAAGAGTTCCTCTATAAGAGTTTTAAACATTCTAGCCAAAACTCTTAAATACGATTATAAAGTGTGATTATTTATAATCTGGAGTAACTTTTTATTTCTTCCCAAAAAATTTATAGTAAAAACCCTCTAAAAACTTCATCTTTGTACGGCTTAAAACAAGGCTTCCTTTTGGAACTGTTCCGCTTGTGACTGTAGTTCCAGCGGCTATCATAACATCATCTTCTATGGTCACAGGTGCGACGAGTTGTGTGTCACTTCCTACAAAAACATTTTTACCGATGATAGTTTTGTATTTTTTAACGCCGTCATAGTTACATGTAATGGTTCCCGCGCCGATGTTTGTGCCGGTATCTATTTCACTGTCACCGAGGTAGCTTAAGTGCCCAGCTTTGACGCCTTTTAAGATACTTTTTTTCACCTCTACAAAGTTACCTATGTGTGTGTCCTCGATGTGAGAAGCAGGGCGAATATGTGCAAGTGGTCCGATATCTGAATTGAGTAGAACAGAATCCTCCACAACGCTTGAAGATTTGATGATAGAATTTTTGATAACGCTATTTCCAGTGATACGGCAGTTATTTTCTAGCACACATTCGCCCTCAAAAACAACTCCCTCTTCGATGTAAATAGTGTGAGGCAAGTTCATGATAACGCCCTCAGCCATCCACTTATTTCTGATACGTTCTTGCATAATCACTTCAGAAGCGGCGAGGTCTATCTTGGAGTTTACACCTTTGAAATGCTCTTCATCCACCAAAAGAGGTTTGATAACAAGTCCATCATCTTTTGCCATTTTGATAACATCTGTGAGGTAATATTCATTTTGAGCGTTGGCATTGCTAAGACGTGGAATATAAGTCTCTAAAATACTCTTTTTAAATGCATATATGCCAGCATTAACATGCGTAATGGCAAGCTCATTTTCGTTGGCGTCTTTTTGCTCGACGATGTAACTGACTTCGCCGTTTTCTATCTTCACACGACCATATCCGTTTGGATCTTTAAGATCGAAGATTGAAAGTACGATATCTGCATCAGTCGTTAAAAATCCTTGTAAAGCATCCGCTGTAATAAGTGGCATATCGCCATTTAAGACAAGAACTTTCTCATTTTTTGCTACGACATTTTTCATCGCTCCGCCAGTTCCAGGGAAGTTCACATCATCTTGGACTACAAAAGTGACATTTGGAAAATCTTTTGAGATCTCTGTGATGACTGCATCTTTTTGGTGAGCCACGACAATGGTCACATCATCACTTACATGTAAAGACTCTTTTGTGATGTGATAAAGCATCGACTTGCCACTAATAGAGTGTAAAACTTTGGCTTTTGGCGACTTCATGCGGCTGCCTTTGCCCGCTGCTAAAATGATGATAGAGATATTGTTCATGCTAATTCTTTTGTAGTTAAATTTATAAGTGAGATTATACCAAAGTGATAATATAATTGCGTAACAGAAAATATATAAGGAACTCATACAAAGATGCAAACAGTAGTGGATTCTCTAAGAGAAAATGGGTGCTTATATAAAAAAATGATAGAGATTAAACCTTCACAACTCGGGGTTCGAAACAAGATAAAAATCTATCATGCAACAGACACAAGAGGCTATTTCAGCGCCATCTTTGCTGTATCGCAAAAGAGCAGACTTTTGATGAAAGATGTCTCGAAATTTGAAGAGATCTATCATAAACTCGTTATCTTTAGTGATCATAATTTTAAATATAAGATTCTTTTTTTAGATGCGCCTTTATGCTCAAAAGCGAGAGAAGCGTTTATGAGTTGTGGTTGGAGTATACAAGATTGACTCTTTGTGACGTTGGAAATACGACTTTTGACTTTTATAGAGATGATGTAAAAGAGAAAATTTTTGTAGCTGATTATGAACTAAAAAAAAGTGATGAAAAAATATTTTATATTTGCGTTAATGAAAAAATTGCAAATGACCTTAAGAACTTTCCAAACTGGATAGACTTAAAAGATTTTGTTGATATGAAAAACTACTATGAAACAATGGGAATCGACCGCATTATGGGATGTGAAGCGGTGCAAAACGGTGTTATTATTGATGCTGGAAGTGCCATCACTGTGGATGTTGTAAAGAACGGAAAATTTTCTGGGGGATACATCACTTTAGGCTTACATAGAAGCCACGAAGCATATCTGCAAATCTCTCCAAGACTGGACTACTCATATAACTTTGAGATAGATTTGGATAAAATGCCAAAAAATTCTCAAGATGCACTCACTTACGGACAGCTCGGTTTACTGTATCGTGACGTTATGAGTTATGATTTGCCGGTGTATCTCACAGGCGGAGACGCATCAAAACTCTCATCCATCTTCAAAGATGCTATTTTAGATGAAGAGTTGCTTTTTAAGGGAATGAAAAATATACTAAAAAAGGGTGATTTATGCTAACAGTTGCACTTCCAAAAGGGCGTATTGCACAAGAGACTTTAGAGATTTTTGAAACTATCTTCGGTGATACTTTCGCATTTGATGATAGAAAACTGATTTTAGAGACTGAAAAATTCAAGTTTTTACTTGTGCGTAACCAAGATGTTGCGACGTATGTGTATCATCAAGCCGCAGATATTGGTGTGGTTGGACTTGATACTTTAGAAGAGCAGGGACTTGATGTTATCCGTCTTTTAGACCTTCGCCGCGGGATTTGTAAAGTGGCTATTGGGATGAGAAAGGGTGAAAAACTTGATCTTAGTAAACCTGAGATCAAAGTAGCAACAAAGATGGTAAACATCACAAAACGCTATTTTTCAGACCGCGCGATCGCCGCTGATGTTATCAAACTTTACGGTTCTATCGAGCTTGCTCCACTTGTGGGACTTGCTGATATGATCGTCGATATTGTCGAAACTGGCACGACGATGAAGCAAAATGGTTTGGAAGTGGTTCAGGATATTATGGAATCATCAACTTACCTTATCGCAAATAAAAATAGCTTTTTTGAGAAAAAAAGCGAAGTGCTTGATATCTTTGAAAAAATAGAACAAGTGATAAAAGCGGAGCAAAAAGCCAAATGACAAATCTTGATCTTTACGCAAAAGCGGAGCACCTTTTAGGGATCGAAGAAGCAACTGAAGAGCTTTATAATCTTTACCGCTCTGAACTTGATGATTATAAAGTAAAAACACTTCTTGATGTTGGCTGTGGACGCGGCGGATTTATGCGTCGTATGATGAGTGATGGCGTTACATGTAAGGGAGTTGACCTTTCAAATGTGATGGTCGATGAGTGCAAGGCACAAGGCTTAGACGCTGAGTGTATCGATGTGAGCGAAGTCGAAGGAAAATATGACGCAGTTGTTGCGATCTTTGATGTTTTAAATTTTCTCGATAAAGATGGACTTACGAAGTTTTTAGACGCAATCGCTGAAAAACTGAATGATGATGGACTTTTTATCGCCGATATAAACACGCTTTACGGTTTTAGTGATGTTGCTGAGGGTACGATGAGCAATGATACTGATAAAGAGTTTTTGATTGTCGATGCTGTATTTGAAAAGAATGAACTTCATACAAAGTTTACTTTATTTGAAAAAAATGAAGATGAAAGATTTACAAAATATCAAGATACCATCATCCAATATTTTCATAAGATGCAGTTTTTTGAAAAAGTAAAATCATTAAAACTTGTAGATAAACAAACCTTTTCACTTTATGATGAACTTGACAAAAGTTTATTGATCTTTAAAAAGAGAGTTTAGAAAATTATTTATGAGGTTATGAGAGAGTGGACTCTCTCATAAGAGTGATTATTTAGCTTCTGCTGCTGGTGCTTCAGCTTTTTTTTCTTCTTTTTTCTCAACTTTTTTTGCTTTTGTAGCTTTTTTGTGAGCTTTTTTCTCTACTTTCTTTTCAGCTTTTTTCTCAACTTTTGCCGTTTTTTCAGTTTTTACTTCAGCTTTAGTGTCAGCTGCTGGCATTTCTGCTGCAAATAGTGATGTTAAGCCTAATGCTAGTGCAAGTGCGATAATTTTTTTCATAGCGAGGATCCTTTTGTTTTTTGAGTTTCACATCTCTGTGTTGACGAAAGTATATGCTATGAAGTGTGAATTATTCGTGAACTTTTCCAAGAGAGTATAAAAGTCGTTCCCTCGTCGATCTTTGTCTGTACATCTATAGCGATTTCATACAAATCACAAAGAGATTTTACGATGTTAAGACCTAGCCCGAACCCACCATTTGCACTCTCAAGTCGAGTAAAGCGTCCAAAAATTTCACTAGACTTTGCAGGATCAAATCCTATACCCGTATCTGCAACGCTTAATATGTTGGTATCCAATTTGATTGTTAATCTTCCGTTGATTTTATTATATTTGATCGCATTGGAGAGAAGATTATCGATTATTCGGCTAAGATCCCCTTCATTGACAAGAAGTTCACACTCTTGAAGATCTTCTATTAGTTCAATCTGTTTAGCTTCTGCAAGAGGAAGGAAAAAGCTGATTCTTTGTAGAATCAACTCTTTGACATTGACTTGTGTGGATACAGATGATTTTTGCGCAAGCATGATAAAACTTAGATCATCAAAAAGGTGTGACATTGTTCGTGTAGCGACTAGCATTCTACTGAATGCTTTAGTATTTTTTGCACTCAGCTCATTTTGCTCGATCCGCTCTAAGCTCATTGATAAAATAGAGATAGGTGTGTTGAGCTCATGCGTAGCATCTCTGATAAATCTATCAAGAAACTCAATGTATTCTCGCAGAGGTGTTAAAAAAATTCTTGATAATACGAAGATCATGATGGCAAAAAATGGGATAGATAAGAAAAGAACAAGATAGATACTTTTTCTTGTTTGCTCTAGTTGTGGGTCTATGGTTTCAGAACGCAATACAAGATAGTGAATATCTTTGATCTGATCGAGTTCGAGGGACTTTACATAATAATAGTATCCGTTACTTCTAAAAAAACCTTTTTGAAATTTCATATCGAAGTGTTCATCTGCAGGATAAATTACCACATTTTTCTTGTCAACGATTTCAACATCAAATCTATCATCATGAAGTAAAAAATCATCTAGCCTATTGATATCATCGAGCTCATAAATAGATTCAGATGCAGTTTCTGCGTAATTGAGCATCTCATTTTGTAAGAAGTCCAAATACTCATTTTTTTGGTAATTATAATAAAAAATAGAAAGAGTGACCAAAAAAAGAGTATTGAGTCCGACAAAGACAGATACAAACTTAAAGAGGGTTTTCTTTTCAACTAAGAGCAAGAAGGTACCCTTGTTTGCGTATATTTTCTATCATATCTTTGCCAAGTATTTTTCGGAGTTTCTTGATATGCGTTCTTAGATTTTCCTCTGTAGCTTCATCATCATAATCCCAAGCAGAACTCATGATCTGTTCATGTGTGACCATTTTTCCTCTATGCGCTAAAAGAGTATTGAGGATTTTTGTCTCTTTTTTTGTTAAGAAAAAAGATTCATCAAGGCTTATGAGTTTCCCGCTGGTAGGTTCAAAAGACCAGAGTGCATTTAAGATGATTTTATCATCTCCACCAAGAGCAAAAGAATTTTTTATCAGTTTTTTAAGACGGATTTGCAGTTCTTTAAGTTCAAAAGGTTTCTTGATATAGTCATCACATCCGGCGTCGTAGCCTTGTGAAAGATCATCGACGCTGGAGAGTGAAGTGATAAAAATAGCTGGAGCACTTTTTTTGGCATCTCGTAGCTCTTTTAGTACATCAAAACCATTTTTTGATGGTACTTTGACATCGAAGATAAAAGCATCAAAGTGCTCTTCATACGCCTTATCTACAGCGTCATTTCCATCAAGTACAGCTATTACTTTATAGTCACTTTCTTGGAGAAACTCACAAACGATCTCAGAAATTGTCGGATCATCTTCGAGCAGTAAAATACGTAGTTTTGTTCCATTATCAGCCATTTTTTCTTCCCGACTTAGATAAATTTAGCAGACACTTCTCTTAAAATAGCATCACTTTTTACTGAAGCTCCATCATATTTTACAATTTTTACAGCATAATTTTTCATAGCATTGGCTGTGTTTTTACATGCACGTTTGACGACAATGTAATCACAATCTTCCAAAATTTCACCCATTTTTACATGTTGTGCCACATGCTCTGCATCGTCAGTTCCATGTGAACATTGATGAGATTCATCTTCATCGTGATCGTCATGTTCATCTAAGTCAGTGCGAGGATTGTTACGAACCTCCTCTAGTTTAAAAGAACGGAACATTCCTCCACCATTCATCTCGTAAATTGCGAACATTGGCGTGTGCCCTGCATTGCCAAAAAAAGTTAGAGTTTCATCTTTAACGGGAATAGCTATTTTCATATATTACTGCCTTATGATTTGGTTTATCTGAGATTATATCGTAAATTAAATCTCTGCTGGTAATTTTGGTTTTGAGAAGAGATATCCTTGATAAAATTTGCATCCCATCTCATAAAGTATATCAAACTGTTCATTTGTTTCCACACCCTCAGCAATAACCTCAAGATTAAATGTCTTGCCAATGGCGATAATTGTTTCTATAATCGCACGATCTGATTCACTCTCGGGAAGAGCCATCACAAATGATTGATCGATCTTGAGTTCATCGATTGGCAGATGTTTGAGATAAGAGAGACTTGAATATCCTGTTCCAAAATCGTCCATTGAAAAGCTAACTCCCAAGTTTTTTAATTTACGTATTTTATTGAGAATGTTCTCGTTGCTATTTAAAAAGATCCCCTCTGTAAGCTCTAAACGCAATTTTGATGGTGCAATTTGTACTTTATTTAAAAGCTGAGTGATATGATCCACAAAGCCTGCATCTTCAAACTGATGCGCACTGACATTGACAGAAACTCTCCATTCACGTCGAATCGGATCATTTTGCCACTCATGAATCTGTAAAACAGCTTTTTGCAATACTTGCTGTCCAATGGCAATAATAAGTCCAACTTCTTCAGCAATAGGGATAAAAAGAGATGGTGGGACAGCTCCCATTTGAAGATCATTCCAACGAACAAGTGCTTCAAGACCAATGATTTTTTCATCAAAATCGACTTGTGGCTGATACACAACAAACAAGATCTCATCTTGGACTGCGGCACGAAGTTTTTGTACCATTTGTGCATGTTTTGTCATCTCTTCTTGAAGCGATGCATCATAAAATCGACTTGTATTTCTTCCACTATTTTTTGCTGCATACATGGCACTATCTGATTGTGCGAGAAGATTATCACTAGAAATTTCACTATCTAAAAACAGAACAATTCCGATACTTGCACTTAAATAAAAAGTATACTCATCCACAAGAAAAGGCTCTTGTATACGGTTAAGAATTTTTTCTGCTATTGCTTGGATGACTGTTGCTCCATGTTGTCTATCTTGCTCTAAATTTTCTATCAAAAGAACAAATTCATCACCACCAAAGCGCGATACAGTGTCAGATTCTCTTAAAAGATTTGAAACTCTTCGTGCTGTTTCTTGGAAGACTTTATCACCAATAATATGACCTTTTAGATCATTTATCCCTTTAAAATTATCAAGATCAATAAACAATAAAGCTGCATATTGTTGTGTGCGTCCACTCATCAATATCGCCTGATTGAGCCTGTCAAGCATAAGGCGACGGTTAGGAAGACTTGTCAATGGATCATAATAGGAAAGTTTAGCAATATCCTCTTTTTGGTAAAAAGAGTTGATAGCAAAACCTAAATCTCCAGCCAACTCTTGAATCATCGCTTCCTCTTCTGGCGTGAAACCTTCTTGTTGAGTTGTGCATATCGACATCATCCCAAGCGCATTCTTTGCAAATGTATCTTCTCTGAGCACAATTGCAACCATTGCTGTAAATCCATAACTTTCCATAAAATTACGACAAGGTTCTGAAATATTTTCACTCTGGAAGTTCAGTGTTTTTATAGTGTTATTCTCAAATGCTTCGATTTCAATTGGTAAAAAGTCCCAAACATCGCCTTTACCGGAGAATTTTTTAAGTTCTAATGAACCATTTTTTTCTAATGCGATTTTTACGTTGCTAAACGCTTCATTATCTGCTAAACATTCAGCTGTTTGACTTATAAGCTCATCCAACGGTTGTGTTGTAATTAAAATTTGGTTGATATCAGTAACTGTTCGTAGAATAGAAAAAAGATGTTTTTGATAGTGATTTGATGTAGCAAGTTCTGAAGCTGTATTTTCTAAATCAGCAGTGCGCTCATGTATCAACTTTTCAAGATGCTGTTTTGCCATCACCTCTTTTTTAGTCAACCCAGAAATCGCATATCGAATGAGACCCAATAAAAATAAAATAATAACCCAATTAAAAGTCACCTCTTTCCAAAAAATAGACATTGTGGTACCAATGAGCTTCTCTTTGTCTATTTTAATACTCGTAACACCTCGAACATCTCCAACTTTGTAATCATAGGCGGTGTTATATCGTCGGGCGATAAAAGGGAGCACTTCCTCTTTTTTCCCATGACATGCAATACAATAATGCTCGATTTTGATGGGAGCCGTGAAAAAATAGTACTCTTTTGTATCTTGTTTAATTTGGCTCATCTGCTCTTTTGCCTGAGGATGATTTATAAAATAGCGTATGGAAGCGACTTCAAAATGATCGGCTTTATTACGAGGATTGCGAGGACGATCACTGACATTTCGGATGGAGATTCCCTCATGTGAACGGATTGAAAATTGATCACTGATGAAAGAAGCCGCATGAGCTGGCAAAAAACCAATAGTTGAATCATTTAAATCAATACCGCTCTTTAAAAATTGATGGTGATAGACGTAACGCATAGACATAAAATAATTTTGTAAGTCTTTAGCGCGACTAAGAGCATGAGATTCTGCTAGACGAAGTGTTTGCTGATATTGATAAAACGTAATGGCTAATGAAGTACTGATAACAAAAAAAGAGATAAGCCAAAACAACTTATTGGAAAGATTGATACGGTGCATAATAACCTCATATAAAGACAACTGCTTATATGCTAACACATCTATTATTAAAAGTAAGAGTCAAGTTTTGAGAGTTAAAAGAAAAATTGGCTATGATGTTTATAAGTTTTTTAAAATGAAACACAGAGGGTTATGATTGTGAAGTTTAAAAACATATTTCAAGATAAAATTGACCTTGCTCTAAAACTTTACAAACATTTATGTACAGATTATGATGTTGAAGATCTGCATAAATATCGTGTTAGTTTACGTAAGATGCTTGCGTACAACCAAGTATTTGGCGTGCATTTAGATGAAGAAAATTCACAAATAGTGTCCAAGCTTTTAAAAAATATTATAAGACCGACTTCGTTATTACGAGATTTGGATCTTTTTTTGATTGAGATAGATACCATGCCATGTTCTGCACAAAGTAAGAAAAAATTACTTCAAATTTTTACTTTAAAGAGAGATCTTGTAGTAGATCATTTTAAAGATGATGCGTATAAAAAAAGTCTTCAAGAGTTAAAAGTGCTGACGAAAAAAAATAACTTGTTTGAAAGCGATTTTCACAAGCTCGATAAAATTGCTATTTTGCAAAATATGAGTGAAAAACTCTCAAAACAGTTTAGCTTGATTGATGAAAATAGTTCATTCGAAAAACTACATAAACAGAGAATTAAGTTTAAAAGATTTCGCTATGCCTTAGAGATGTATTTACATTATTTTAGTGATGAAGATCCACAGTTAGAAAATCTCTATGATCTGAAAGAACTTCAAGATATTTTTGGAATCATTCAGGATAATAGTGCAAGAATTGAGTTTATAGAAGATGTGCGTAATGAGTTTGAGATTCATGAGATAGAAAATTTGCTAAGTGATTTGAACCAAAAAATTAAAAATGCAAAACAAGAACTGTTTCGCATGGTAGGATAAAAAATGTTTGATCTGTTGATACATAAACTTTGGTTTGAACTTTTAGTCGTCGTCGTTGCAGGACTTCTTACAGGTTTGGAGATAAAAGAGTATAGAGTCCATAATGATGCGATAAAAGAGATAGGAAGCGTGAGAACTTTTACTTTTATATCACTGATCGGGTTTATATTTTATAAGATAGATTTTTATCTTTACATGCTAGGTTATGCGGCTTTGGTGGGGCATTTCTTGCTATTTTATGTTGAGAAACTCAAAACCGCAAAAAATGGAATGTTACTTTTTTTGATGGCGACTTTGGTGTACAGCTTTGGTGTACTCATTACGAAGTTTGACATCTGGTTTTTGATAGTTGTATTTGTTTCTATCATTTTCATCTATAACATTAATCGAAGATTTGGACATATTTATGGAGCGTTTGATGAGGAAGAGATAGAGATTTTTTCAAAATTGCTTCTTTTAAGTGCCGTCATTTTACCACTGTTGCCACAAGAAAATATCTCAGATTTTATCCCTGTTTCTTACTTCAAAGTTTGGCTTGCTGTTGTTGTTGTTTCGATGTTTTCATACGTGGGATACGTTCTTAAAAGATATATTTTTAAAGACAAGGGTTATCTTATCGCTGGTATTTTGGGTGGGATCTATTCAAGTACAGCGACGACGATAGTTTTGGCAAAAAAATCAACCTCGGGACGTACTCCGCATATTTTTGCAGCTTCCATTATCATGGCGACAGCATTAATGTATATACGTCTGCTTGGGATTACATACGCTTTTAATCAAGAAATCGCACATCAGTTGATTTTTCCTTTTATTGCTCTTTCAATTATTAGTATTATCTTCGCATATATGATGTATAGACGTGCTGAGGTCGACGTGAGTAAAGAAACAGACGCGAGCGAAGATAAAAATCCTCTTGAGCTTTCTACAGCATTTTTGTTTGCAGTATTATTTATCGTCATGTCGGTGATTACGAATTTTGTAACAGTAAATTATGGAGATATTGGTCTTAATATCCTTTCATTTATCGTCGGTTTTACAGATATAGATCCTTTCGTTCTTTCTATTCTTTCTTCAAAACTTGATATTACGGTTTCAGGCGCTTCTTCAGCGATCATAATAGCCGTAGGAAGTAACAACATCTTAAAAGCTTTTTATGCCTATATATTTTCAAAAAATAGAGCTGGAAAACTGAGTGCTTTTGCATTGTTAGCTTTAGGCGCTTTAACTATGGGGATGGTCTTAGTCAATTATATTTAGTAAGTTTTTTCTGCTATGCTAAACCTCTTAAAGAAGAGGATTTTGAAAGCTTATACCTTTACATGTAAGCGAGTTTAAAACTTCTGTGTGAAAGTAAACATATAGTTTCTGCCCTCACGCTGGATACCGCCATTGACGTAATAATAATACGCAGGTTGCATCACTCGTTCATCAAAAATATTTTTCAAAGTTGCTTGTATTTCACTTGTTGGTGTGAAGTGATAGGTAAGCGTTTCATCAAAAATACTTGCTGATTTTACAGGTGTGTCACTTCCATCTAAGACTACCCAAACAGTTCGAGGTGAAGTTGTTTGTGAAAAATATCTCCATGCTGTTCCAAGAGAGAGCTTTGGAGTTGGTTTATAGATGTAAAGAGCTTTTGCCATAAACTTAGAGATATCAGGCATGCTCTCAACAATAGAAGGACCTACAACATCTAAATGAGTCACAGGGTCGGTATAGGTATCTCGAGGCGTGATATAAGTAGAATTTACATAAGATGCATTGAGATATAAATTATGTTTTGTATGAGTTTTGAAAAAATACTCAAACTCCACACCTTTACTTGCTCTATCTGGATACTGTGCATATCCAATAGGAGTATCTCCAAGCTCTTCCAAATCAATAGCATTATGAAGTTCTGTATAATAAAAATTGAGTGTAAATTTATTGTAAAAATCTGGAGTATATACGAGTGCTGCCTCATAAGTATTGCACTCTTCTGGTTTCAAACTGGAATCTCCCATGCGAAGATTGATATGTCCTAAAGCATACGCTTCAGTCAAAGTTGGCGCACGATAAGATGATCCGTACAGCAGTTTAAATGTCGTAGTATCACTCGCACGATAAACAAATCCTACTCTTCTGCTGAGCTGCGTTCCGACGTCTGAGATATTATCTAAGCGCAAGCCTAAGATAAGATCGATTTTGTCAGTAATAGATATCAAATCCTGAGCATATCCATAAACATTTGTTCTGCTGATCCCTTTTGGAAGGAGTGTAGTTGCCGTTGGACTAAGCCAGTAAGCAGGCTCATTAGACTCCCTATAATAAAAATTTGTATCATTTTGCAATGTGGTCATATTGCCACTTTGAACGATTGCATTTTCAACACTACTAAAATAGTTGTCCGTACTAACAACATCATAGTTGACACCAACACCAACTAAAATATCATTGGAAGCAATTGTTGGTAAAGTTAAAGCGGATTCAAAGCCATAATTGTCTTCTTGAATATCTGTAGCAGTGTAAAAACCATTCAATCTAGTATCAGCAAATTTCGTTCTTGTATCAGCACTAGCTATATTCGCATTGATACTTTCATCTCTATGAGAATAATTTACCTTTGTTTCTAGTTCATAGTCATTAAAAGAGGTTTTATTGGAAAGTTGTGCAAGAAGATAAATGTTTGTACGACCTTCTGGCTTATCTGGTATAGGATTGAGTTCACCCTCAAAACTATAAAAATTTCCAGAATTTTCATGTTTGAGTCTAGTTAAAAACTGCCAGTTGTCTTTTGTAGCTTTAAAGCCTACACTGTAATCTTTTGTAGCTTCATTGGTATAACCATTTTGTTCAGGAAAGGGAAGGGTTTTATTGTTAGAATAAGCATACCCATCGGCAAAGATATCCCAACCGTTTTTGGTAGTATTTAGGTTTGTTCCGGCTGTAATAGCTCCATAACTTCCACCACTCACATAGAGCTGATTTTCTTTTTTTTCACTTCCAAGTTTTGTGATGATATTGACAGCGCCGTAGTACGCTCCGCCTCCATACATCGTCGATGCCGGACCACGAAGCACTTCTATCTTTTCAACGAGTTGTATCGGAAAATCAAGATAAAAACTTGCCGTTCCCGTGACTTCGTTGTTAATAGGCACACCGTCAACCAAAATTTTTACTTTATCAGCAAAGTAAGCATTTGGATTTTTAAACCCTCTTACTGTTGAGATAGTGTATCCCATAGGGCTGACTTGTTCTTGAAATCCTGGTAGCATATCCAGCGCTTGAGAAATGTTTTGAATACCGGCATCCAAAAAAGTTTCTGCGTCTATGACAGTGACGACGGAGGGCATATAATCTACATTGATGGATTTTTTGGTTGCGATGGTACTTACATTGTTAAGAAGAGATTCCATGTCTTGATCGCTGTCATTTGCATGCAACAAGCTAGCTGTAACAACGGAGATAATGATAGCAAAGTGACTCTTTTTCATATGACTATTATCCTCTTTTTTCATGGTAAGAAGTATGTATACATAGAATTTATAGAAAGTATGTTACTATAACTTTTATATATCTGGGCTTTAAGGTTGGTGTTTTTTTGTTAGTAAAATCTGTTAAAGTTTTTTTGCTCCTTGCTTTATTTTTTAATACAACAATGGTCAGCGCAACAGATTATGATGAGGATGTCTTAGAGATATTTTCAAAGCTACTTCCCCGTTTTGTTATCATGAGTGACCAAAAACTCAAAATAAAAGATCAGATCAATATTTGTGTTGTACATGAAGATATAGAAAAAGGTGCTGCATCCTCATTGATTGATAAAACAACTCGAAACTATCCTCAAGGTATAAAAAACTACAACGTAAAACTTACTCAAACTGATTTTACAAATCTTTCAACATGTAATAATAGCGAGCTACTCTTTTTATTTAATAGCTCTGAAAAAAATATCAATGAGACGCTTATATATGCGAAAAAACAAAAAACATTGACAGTATCATATGATGCTTCTTTACTCGCAAATGGTGTTGAAGTTTCACTTTTTTTAGGGAGAAAGATTTTGCCCTATATCAATGTCAGCGCTTTAAAGAAAAACAGTATTATGGTAGACCCGATTTTACTTCGAATCTCAAAAATTTATATGCAAACGGATAAATGATGCGTACGTTCAGTATAGAAATAAAAATTATTTTAGGTGTTATCTTTTTTACACTGATGATTACTGGGTTTGAACGCTATCAGCTTTCTGAAAATATCACCACTCAGTTTGAAAACTCAAAGAGATCAAAAAATAAACTGCTTCTTGATACGATGCTGCCAATACTCAGCTTAAATATTTCATTGGGTCTTGATGATGCAAATAAGGAATACCTAAATCTCATTGTGAAACAAAATAAAGATATACAATGGATGCAAGTTAAAAATAAAGAGAATCAAGTTGTTTTTCAGTATCCAGATAATGCGAGGGCAATAAAAGTGGCTCCTGATGGTATGAAGATCTGCGCCAGCGCGATTATAGATAATATTACAAATGAGAGTGTTGGATTTATTAAAGTAAAATTTTCTAATGATGAATATGAACAAGTACGTATGAAAAATAAAGAGACAACAATACGTGTTTTTGCTGTTACATTGATTTTATTGGGAATTTTTCTTTATCTTCTTAGACGGGAGTTTAAACATTTTAGAAAACTGATACAGGCTGTTTTGGTGTATGATCCAAAATTAAATAATTTTGATTTACAAAAATCAGAGCGCACTGATGAAGTAGGTGTTATCCATAATGCTATAGTCGGTATGGTTGCTAGGATAGGTTCCTATACGAAACTCTTAGATGAGATGAACAGCTCACTTGAAGAGAAGATAGAAGAGAGAACTAGATTACTCCAAAAAGCCAATGAAAAATTAGAACAAATGACTATGACTGATCCTCTTACGAAGATAGCAAATAGAAGACATTTCGAAGAGTATGTTGAAAATATTTGGGAGTTGGCATTACGTACCAATACGAAGATATCTCTTGTCATGTGTGACATCGATTACTTTAAAAAAGTCAATGATACGTATGGACATATTGCAGGAGATGAAGTTTTAAAAAATGTTGCTCATACGATTGTAAATTCGCTCAAACGTTTTTCTGATCTTGCTGCACGTTATGGAGGTGAAGAGTTTGTTATAGTGCTTTATGACACAGATCTTGAGGGTGCATGGGAACTTTGTGAGGAGATAGCCGAGCAGTTGAAAAATCCAAAGAACTTTAACGTCAACGGTATAGAGATCGCGCCATTTACGATGAGTTTTGGCGTTAGTAGCGTTGTACCTACAAAAGATCATAGCTATAAAGATCTCTTAGAGTTTGCAGATGAAGCTCTTTATAGAGCAAAAGAGAGTGGAAGAAATCGTATTATGACACTAGAATTTGATACAAATAAACTCAGTATACATTGAGTTGGTATTTCTGGAAAAGTGCATAATTTGAATGTGAATTTTTATAAAGAATTGGAAGCAGTTTTATATGAAGTAAGTCCAGAAAAAAAATTAAAACTCTTTGAACTTTTTTATGAAAACTATAAAAATGGGCAAACTGTTTTTGAAAATGATTATAATCAAAAATCTGTAGAACACCCTTCATATGACTCTTTTTGTCAAATTACAGCAGCTCAAGATGTCCCAAAAAGAAAAAACTTGACAACTTCTGAGGGACAGATTTATCTACTTCATGCCATCGCGCACATAGAATACAGCGCCATTGATTTGGCCCTTGATGCGGCGTATAGATTTCATGATTTGCCTATGGAATATTATGACGACTGGCTCGAAGTTGCCGCTGATGAAGTAAGACACTTTTTGATGCTTGAGGAGTTGCTTGTTGAACTTGGCAGTTATTATGGAGCTGTTGAGGTGCATAACTCACTTTTTGAAGCGATGGCAAAAACTCAGAACTCTTTTTTAGAACGTATGGCAGTTGTGCCGAGGTATCTCGAAGCCAATGGTTTGGATGCCACACCGTTGATCTTAAATAAACTTAAACGTCTGCCTGAAAATGAGATGCTTTCTAAGATTATAAAAGCCTTACATGTAATCGTTGATGAAGAGGTTTCCCATGTGCAAAAGGGCGATAGATGGTTTAGTTTCGCCTGCGAGAAAGAGGGAAAAAGCAAAGATGTCTATTTTGAGATTATAGATAAGTATTATCCGCTTTGGTTGGGTAAGAAAAAAGAGTTAAATATCGAAGCTAGAAAAGAAGCAGGTTTTACATGTAAGGAGCTCCAAACAATGGCGCACAAGGATGTGTGTTAGTATGAAATTACGATATAATAATCTTCTTTGATAGAATTTTTATTTTAGGGTTTTGAGAGAATATGAAAAAATATGCACAAATTGCAGATTATTTAACACGTTTTTTAGACAATGAAGTCCGTAAAACAGGTCTACAAAAAGTTGTTTTAGGGCTTAGCGGCGGGATAGACTCTGCTGTGGTTGCAGTTTTAGCGCAACGTGCATTTGGAGATGATCTTTTGTGTGTCAAGATGCCATCACATTACTCTTCACAAAACTCACTCGATGATGCAGATACTCTTTGTAAAGATTTCAATCTTCGATCGGTGACCAAAAGTATAGCGCCGATGCTGAGGGCGTATGAAAAAGAAAATGAAGATATGAACAATCTTCGCCGTGGAAACCTCTCAGCACGCCTTAGAATGGTCACACTTTTTGATATGTCGGCAAAAGAGGGCGCTTTGGTGCTGGGCACAAGTAACAAAAGCGAGCTGATGCTGGGATATGGAACGCTCTATGGCGATCTTGCAAGTGCCTTAAATCCTATAGGAGATCTCTACAAAAGTGAGATTTTTGAGTTTGCACGCTATTTGGGTGTTACAAAAAGCATCATTACTAAAGTACCATCGGCAGATTTGTGGGATGGACAGAGTGATGAGGCCGATCTTGGGTATAGTTACGAAAAGTTAGATGAGGCGCTACGTCTGTATGTGGAAGAGCGCCTCAGCGTCGATGCTATCATAGAGAGTGGTGTCAACAAAGAGATGCTTGAAATGATCATCAAAAAAATCTATGCAAACCAGTTTAAGAGAAAAATGCCCGTGATTGCAAAACTCACATCGCGGACAATCAACCATGATTTTAATTATGCAAGAGATATAAATTTATAAGGAGAATAGTATGAAAGTTCCATTTTATAGACAAGAAAGCGGAGTTGTTGAGCATGACCATATTGCCGATGTTTTAGACGGAGAAAATGGTGATTTCGTTGCTAAACTTGAAGAAGAGTTTGAGACCTATATTGGTGCGAGTTTTGCCATAGCAACATCAAGCGGTACGGCTGCTCTTCACTTGGCTATGCTTGCGCTTGATCTTAAACGTGGCGACAAAGTCCTTTGTTCAGTCAATGCTTTTCCATCTGTTCCAGAGGTTGTGCGTCACTTTGATGCAGAACCGACTTTTATAGATATCGATCCTAAGACTTATAATATTGATCTAAACAAGCTTGAAAAATATCTTGAAGAAAATGCGTCAAGAAAACTCAAAGCGGTCATCGTCAGTCACATCGCAGGTCAGTGTGTGGACTTAGAACGTTTGTATAAAATGGCTAAGACTTATGATGTCAAAATTGTCGAAGATGCCGCAGATGCTTTTGGCGCTACATATAATGGCGATAAGATTGGTTCTACTGGCGCTGATATCACATGTTTTAGCTTCTCTCCACATCTGAAAAATAGCGTCTGTAACGGCGGTATGATGGTTACAAATGATGAAGAGATAAAAAACAGAGCAAAACTGCTTCGCAATCATGCGATGGTTGTGAATGAAGATGGACTTGATTATATCTATGACATTACCGATATCGGAAATAAATACACGATGAGTCAGCTTGACGCGGCTTATATCCTAGCTCAAATCGAAAAGCAAGATGAGTGTATACAAAGACAAAGAGAGATAGCTACTGTCTATAATGATGCGCTTAAAAATACGACTCATATTAGTGTACCAAACTTGGCAAATGAAGATCATTCTTTCTCTCTTTATATTATTGAAATAGATAAAAATAGAGATTCTTTTGCAAAAGAGTTAAATGAAAATGGGATTAAAACAGCACTGCATTACATCCCATTACATCTGCTTTCTTACTACAAATCAAAATATTCATTGCGTGTAAATGATTTTCCAATCGCGCTAAAAACATTTCAAAAAGTACTCTCTATTCCTATCTATGCAGCGATGAGTGATGCGGAGATCAAATATGTGGTTGACACAATCAAAAAGATAGCAAAAACAAGAGTTTGAAAAAATCACTTGTCTTTTGGGTTGAGAGATATCTCTATAAACCGAGTTTCTCTCAAGTTTTTTTATCACTCTTTCTTCTTCCTCTAAGCTGGATATACTGTGTTATTGTCTGGATAAAGTATACAAAAGCAGTTCCTAAAGATTATGGTATCGATGTTGTAAGTGTTGGAAACCTCAGTGTCGGTGGAAGTGGAAAAACCCCTTTAACAACGGCCCTAGCGCTTCATTATGAAAATGTCGGGATTGTTCTTCGAGGCTATGGAAGAAGATCAAAAGGCTTACATGTAGTCTCAGATGGAAGTGAGATTTTGTGTGATGTCGAAGTAAGCGGCGATGAAGCGATGATCTATGCACAGAAAGTTCCTCGTTCCATCGTCATCGTATGTGAGAAAAGAGAAGAAGGAATATTAAAGGCTAAAGAGATGGGTGCTACACTTGTTTTTTTAGATGATGGATACTCAAAACATCACATTAAAAAGCTTGATATTCTCATCGATGTAGAGTCAAAAAACTCTTTTTGTCTTCCATCAGGTCCTTATCGTGAAAAGAGCTGGAGTGGTAAAAAAGTTACAGTGCTTCAAGATGGTGTTGATTTTAAAAGAGCCGTACATGTAGAAAATCCAACCTCAAAAATGGCGCTTGTGACAGCCATCGCAAGAGCGCAAAGACTTGATGCTTATTTGCCTGAAGTTACAAGTAAACACTATTTTGAAGATCATCATTTTTTTACAAAAGAGGAACTAGAGTGGATCTTATATTTAGACAGTGCAGATTCACTTCTTGTAACTTTCAAAGATTATGTAAAAATGAAGGATTTTGGTATTACTATTTCGCTACTTGATTTAAAGATTGATGTAGATGAAAAAGTTTTTGGACTTATTGATAATTATATAAAGGAAAACCATGCAAAAAAAGATTGAAACTGTCAAAACTCTTCTTGAAGCCCTGCCGTTTATAAAGCAGTTTGCAAATCAAAAAATTGTTATTAAATATGGCGGTTCAGCGCAGACTTCACCACAACTCAAAGAGCAGTTTGCTGAAGATATTTTACTCATGTATCTCGTTGGAATCCGCCCGATAGTTGTTCATGGCGGTGGAAAAAGTATCACAGATATGTTGGATGCATTGCATATTGAATCAAAATTCATCGAAGGTCAGCGTGTGACAACCAAAGAAGTTATGCGTATAGTTGAGATGATTTTAAGTGGTGAGATCAACAAAGAGATAGTTTCACTTCTCAACTCTCACGGTGCAAAAGCGATCGGCATCAGCGGAAAAGATGCGCATTTTGTCACGGCTGAATCGCTTGATTTTGCAAAATGGGGACTTACAGGGAAGATCAAACATGTAGACGCAAGCGTTATCAACAATCTTGTTCATGAAAAGTTCATTCCAGTTATCGCACCTATTGCCGCTGGCGAAGAGATGGGACATCCGGGATATAATATTAATGCAGACCTTGCGGCTTCTTACATCGCAAAATCTATCGGAGCAAAAAAGATTATTTTTTTAACAGATACGGCAGGTGTTTTAGATAATGATAAAAATCTTTTTACTTCACTGACAAAAGCTGAAATCGATGCACTCAAAGCTGATGGAACAATCCACGGCGGAATGGTTCCAAAGGTAGATGCCTGTCTTGAAGCGGTTGAGGGCGGTGTGGAAAAAGCACACATAATTGATGGAAGAGTTGAGCATTCTTTACTTTTAGAGCTATTTACATCCGAGGGTGTGGGTACGCAAATTACGCTATAATTGCGCAAAAATTTTTTAGGCTGAAATATGAATTTTATTGAAACACGTGGAAACGACGGAAAAAATCCTGCAGAGGTAACATTTTCAGAGGCGATTCTCTCTCCAATTGCTTCATTTGGCGGACTTTATGTGCCAAAAGAACTTCCAGATTTAGGAAGAGAATTTTTAGAAAAACATTTAAACTCAAGTTATAAAGAGTTAGCAAAAGATATATTGACTCGCTTTGAGATTGATATTGATGGCTCAGTTATTGATGAAGCACTTGCTTTATATGACAAGTTTGATGATGCTGCACATCCAGTTCCTGTTGTAAAAGTAAAAAATGATTTGTATGTAAGTGAACTCTATCATGGGCCGACACGTGCATTTAAAGATATGGCGTTGCAACCTTTTGGAGTCGTGCTTTCATCTATCGCACAAAAAAGAGGCGAGAACTATCTTATCTTAGCAGCGACGAGTGGTGATACTGGTCCAGCGGCACTAGAGACATTTAAAAACCGTGCAAATGTGCAAGTAGCTTGTTTGTATCCAGATGGTGGAACAAGTGATGTACAACGCCTTCAAATGGTTACAGAAGATGCTGTAAATCTTAAAGTGATCGGCATCAACGGTGTTTTTGATGACGCGCAAAACGCTCTTAAACGTCTTTTGGCTAGTGAGAGTTTCAAAGCAGCTTTAAAAGAGAAAAATATCCTTCTCTCAGCGGCAAACTCTGTGAATTTTGGACGTATTATTTTCCAAATTATCTACCATATTCACAGTTATCTTGAACTTGTTCGTCAAGAAGCTATCACAATGGGCGAGAAAGTTTATTTAAACGTACCAAGTGGAAACTTTGGGAATGCTCTTGGCGGATACTACGCGATGAAAATGTGCGTTCCAGTTGAAAAGATCATCATTGCTTCAAATGAAAATAATGTCTTAACACGTCTTATCAATCTTGGAAAATATGACCTCAATGGTCATGGCGTTGTTTCTACGACATCTCCTGCGATGGATATCTTAAAATCATCCAACGTCGAGCGCATTCTTTATGATATGTTTGGCGACAAACGTACAAAAGAGCTAATGAACGATCTTGATACAAAAAATGTGTATGAACTCACAGCTGAGGAACTCTCCACACTTCAAGAAGTGTTTGCAGCGGACTACTGTAACGGCGATGAGGGCAAAAAATATATCAAAGACACCTTTGAATTAGGCTATTTGATGGATCCTCACACGGCGACTTGTTTTAAAGCATATGAAACATGTGCGACAAAAGAGTATGTGACTATCGCGTATTCAACCGCTGAATGGACGAAGTTCTCTCCGACTATCGCAAATGCGCTCACAGGCGAACTTGATGCGTCTGATATTGATGCGCTTGAAGCGATCTCGCAAGAAGCAAAACTTCCAATCCCTCCGATGATAGCAGGATTGTTTGCTAAAGAAGTAGTCCAAAGTACTGTTATCGAAAAAGAGCAGATAGAAGAAGAGATTCTAAAATTTTTATAAGATGAATAGCTTACATGTAAGCTCATTCACACCTCTTTACTTTTCCTCTTGTTCCCAAGTTCCACTTGGGAATGCATATAAAAATAAAAACTCTCAATACAATAATAATTCTCATATACACTCCCAAGTAAAACTTGGGAGCGAGACTAATATCTTCCATTTTACAATATTTTTATCATTCAAACAAACATTTTTAGTGTTCTATTATTTAGTAAATATCAAGCTCTTTTATATATAATGTTTGTTGGATAAATAGTTACATAAAGAGTCAAAAAGGAAACTATAACTCTTAAAAGAAATTATTTTAGGTATAAAAATGGAAATATATTTTAACGCAACAGGAACTATGAATAGAATGACATATTTTCGTCATACTATGGTAATTATTGGAATAGTGCTTATGGTAATATTTTTTACAATATTATTTGGCGTATTAGAGAAAATATCACCTTATTCACCTATAGGTTATTTGATGACAATGCCTGCATTAATTATTTTTTACTACGCTTTATTAGTCCTTACTATAAAACGTTTACGAGATATTGGAAAATCAGGATGGTGGAGTGTTATAATGTTTGTTCCATATATATCCACTGCTTTTTATTTAATACTTTTGTTCGTTAAAGGTAAAGGATCAAATTACACCACTGTAAATTAATATCAGTGCTTGGGGTTTTTCTTCTCGTTCCCAAGTTTTACTTGGGAATGCATACTGCAACAAAAATACAAGTATACACTCCCAAGTAAAACTTGGGAGCGAGACCTGCACGAGTGTAAATATAACAAACTGCCATAAAATCTTTGCATCATAAAAACTTCCATTACAATCAGATAAAAGGAAAAGTTATGGGACGAAGCAGATACAAGATATATGAACCGACACATCCTCACTTTATGACCTGTACGGTGCTTCATTGGATCTCGATCTTTACCAAAATAGAGACAACGGAGATCATCTTCAATAGTTTACGATACTTACAAAAAACAGACAATTTCAAACTATATGCTTACGTCATCTTAGAAAATCATCTTCATTTAATAGCTTCAAGTGATGACATAGCCCAGTCAATGAGAAGGTTTAAAGCCCATACGGCAAAAGAGATTTTAAAGTTGTTAGAGCAAAATAATGTGAGGACGATATTGAATCAGCTTGCCTTTTATAAGAAGGCGCATAAAACGCAGACTGTCTATCAGTTTTGGCAAGAGGGAACTCAGCCCAAACATATTTCCAGTGAAAAGATGATGCTTGAAAAAATCAACTATATTCACCAAAACCCTGTAAAAAGAGGATATGTCGATGATGCTAGACATTGGAGATATAGCAGTGCTAGAGATTATAAAGATGAAGTTGGATTGATAGATGTGGAGAAGTTGTTTTGATACACTTCTTTTAGAGCTTATGAGAGTAGAAATAATCAAGAAGATAGGCATATAAGTATACGCTCCCAAGTGAAACTTGGGAGCGAGACAACTTGGAGCGAGACAAAAGATGTGAGGCTTACATATAAGCTTATTCATACCTCAAAGCATCGATTGGATTCATATTTGATGCTTTTCTTGCTGGAATAATCCCAAAAACAATTCCTATTAGCATTGAAAATAGTAAAGAGATAATAGTAATGGTTGGATCTATAATGAGTGTAAAGTGCATAAAATGGCTGACAATCATTGTAATAGAGATACCAAAGATTACGCCGACAATTCCACCAAGTCCTGATAATACGACCGCTTCTATTAAAAATTGTATCAAGATATCTTGAGGCATCGCGCCGATGGCCATACGGATACCAATCTCACGGGTTCGCTCTGTCACGGAAACGAGCATGATATTCATAATCCCGATTCCCCCAACAACGAGTGAGATCGCAGCAACTGCTCCAAGCATAATGGTTAACATGCTTGTAATCTGACCGATGGTATCAAGTAGGGCAGACATACTTCTAACGGAGAAATTATCCTCTTCGTTTGCTTTTAAATGGCGTCTTTCGCGAACAATCTGCTGGATCTGTACTGTTGCTTCTTCAAGAGGAATATTTGATTTTACTTTCGCCATAATGAGATGGATGTTTTCATTACCGCTGATGCGTCGCATGAACATCTTGAGTGGGACTAAAATAACATCATCTTGATCCATGCCGAAGGTATTTGCACCTTTTGGTTTTAGTACACCTGCAATTTCGCACGAAAAGTTTTTAACACGTATCTTTTGACCAATCGGATCTTCACCTTTAATAAAGAGTTTGTCAATAACAGTTTTGCCTAAAATACAAGTAGCAAGACCACTTCTAAGCTCATTATTTGTAAATTCCCGTCCTGATTTAAAGCTGAGTTCTTGGATATCAAAGTAGCCATTTTCAACACCTTTAACGCTAGTTTGGTAATTTTGATCTCCATAAAGAGCCGTCATAGTAGCACCCTCTACTGGGGAGATCGCTTCGAGCGCGATGACAGATTCTTTGAGTATTTCAACATCTTTTGTCTTAAAAGGAACAGAAACAGAGGATTGATTTCCCGGACCATGTTGCTGTCCGGGAGTGATATAAAGTGTGTTGCTCCCAAGTTTACTGATACTGCCTGTTATAGACTCACTCGCACCTTTACCGATGTTTACCATAGCGATGACCGATGCGATACCGATGACGATACCCATCGCAGTAAGAAGTGAACGCATAAGATTACGGCGGATTTCGCGAAGAGCTTGAAGAAGGGCGTTAATGAGCATTGATCTCCTCCTTTTCAATGATTCCATCTCTTACATGTAAGACTCTTGAAGCGTAAGCTGCGATGTCGCTTTCATGTGTGACCATAATGATAGTAATGCCATTTTTATTGAACTCTTGGAGAATTTCCATGATCTCATGACCTCTTTTGCTATCAAGATTTCCTGTAGGTTCATCAGCGATAAGCACTTTAGGATTTGTGACGATGGCTCTTGCAATGGCCACACGTTGCTGTTGTCCGCCTGAGAGTTTGGACGGCTCATAATCTGCACGTTCTTCAAGGCCAACTGCTTTGAGTGCGGCTAAGGCTTTCTCTTTTCTTTCTTTTGCTTTGACACCAAGATAGATAAGAGGCATTTCCACATTATCAAGTGCAGTCGTTTTTTTGAGCAGATTGAACCCTTGAAAGATAAATCCAAGAACATAGCGTCTAAACAGTGACCTTTGTTCTTTTGAGAGCGAAGTGATATCTGTATCAAAAAAACTGTATTGCCCTGAACTTGGGACATCAAGAGTTCCTAGGATATTTAAAAGGGTGGATTTTCCGCTTCCGCTTGGTCCCATAATAGCAACAAATTCACCCTCTTTGATAGTGATGTTTATATTTTTTAAAACGGTCGAAGAGGTCTCAGCTACTCCATATACCTTGCTGATATCATGGAGTTCTATCATTGATGTTTTTCCTGCGTGATGATAATAGGATCACTTTCTTTAAGCTCATCAGAGTTGATCGCACTTACCGCTCCACTGCTGCCAAGAACTTTGACATAGATTTTCTTTGGTTCTTTATTTTTGAGTATCCATACATGGGGTTTTGGATCTACGATTATCTTTTCTTCTTTATTGGAACCGAAAAAAGTTTTGATTTGGGGTTTTACTGGAATGAAGAGCAAAGCTGCTTTTGAGACAAGAAACGTATTTTTTACAGTTTGTGTCGTAATATCGATATCAGCGCTCATTCCGGGACGTAAAAGCAGTTTTGAATTATTGTAATCCATAATAGCAAGATAAGTCACAACTCCATCAACGATAGCTGAATTCACACGCACCTGAGAGATTGCAGTTTGAAATTTCATATGTGGGTATGCATCGACATTAAAAGCAACATTTTGATCCTCTTTGACCTTTGCAATATCTGCTTCATCGATAGTTGCTTGGAGTTGCATCTTTGTAAGGTCTTTTGCGATTGTAAAAAGTACCGGTGTTTGAAAAGAAGCCGCAACTGTTTGCCCTGGATCGATACTTTTTACTAAGATAGTTCCATCTACGGGTGAGTAGATATTTGTTTTTTGAAGATCATATTCTGCAGATATAAGTCCCTGTTTTGCTTGGTCTATTTGAGCTTTAGCACTGCTTATCTGTGCTTTTGCCATCATATATGCAGACCAGTCACTGTCCCAATCATTTTTGGATGGAAGGGCTCCACTAGTAGACTCACGAAGTATCTTGTCTCTTGAGATGATTGATTCTGCTTTATAAAGTCCACCTTGCATATTTTGCAGATTCGCATTTGCAGAAGCTAAAGTTGCATCTGCTTTTTTTAGGGCACTCTCATATTTTGTTCTATCTATCTGTGCTAGGAGTTGCCCTTTTTTGACAACATCATTGTAGTCAACAAATACTTTTTCAATAGTTCCTGAAACTTCACTTCCGACATTGACCTGTTCGACTGGTTGGATATTTCCAGTTGCTGAGACTGTTATAGTCAGATCTCCTTTTTTCAGTGCTTCTGTTGCATAAGTAAACTCATTTTCTTGTGTCTTTGGAACAAAAAGTTTGTAAGCTATAAAGCCGATGATAAGAAGAAAAAGGGCTATGAAAATCTTCCACATCCATCCGCTTTTTTTATATTTTGTAACTTTTTCCATCTCTTGCATAATTGTTCCTTAGTGTTTTGTATCGAAATACAAAGTGATTTTTTCGATTGTTATATTGTAATTTTGTATCTCTTTGTCGAGCTTTTGTATATTGACAGAGTTTTGTAAAGATTCAAGGTCGTATTGTGATTTAAATCCTGCGGCAACCTGATGTTTCGTAAAATCATAAAGTTCATCATACATCTTGATCATCTCATCAGCGAGAGCAACTTTTTCATCATAATTATGGATGTTATTGATATGTTTTTCATACTCCTGAGAAAGTTCCATTCTTCTATCAATTTGTTGGCTTTTTGTTTGCAGATATTGTAATTTTGTAGATTCTATTAAGGCATTTGCATTTACGTCAAGGAGAGGCATAGACAAAGTGAGCCCGTAACTGTAGGAATTTCCTTCAAAATCTGATGAATAAGGGCCGGTATAAGTATTCCTTGAGTAACCATAAGATCCATTAAATGCCAACTTTGGAAGATAACTCGAAGCTTTGTTCTTCCAGGCCATTTGTGTTGCTTGATCTTGTTTATTGTATTGCAATAGTTCAAGATTTTTGGCAATATACTCCTCTTTGGATGGAAGTTCTATGGTCGGAATTTTAATTGCGTCTGTATTTTCACCCTGTATGAGCTTTTTTAGTTCATATGTTTCATTTTCAAGAGTATTTTTTACAACAATAAGATTTGTTCTTGCCGTGTCTCTGTTCAGTGTTATTTGGTTGAGTTGGCTCATATCTGAAAGTCCGGCTTTGTATTTGGCTTTGGTCATCAAAAGGTCTATATCACTGTTTTTAAGCGTCAGTTCACTTTGCATGAGTACGAGTTTATCTCGCTCTATTTGTACTTTAAGTGTATAAAGGCTTTTAAGATAAGCAGACTCTTGGATATCTATACCAAGAAGATTTGCTGCTCCATTCGCTTTTGATTGTTCTATAGTGTAGCCGATGCCACCGCTTCGAAAGAGATCTTGATTCCACCCAAGGGTGGCATTTTGAAGTTCACTGTTATTATTGAGTGAGTTTTTATTTTCAGTGACTCCGAGTGAAAGGATCAGTGGAGAGATCCAACTTTTCATCGCTGCGTCTGTGTCCTGCTCAATTTGCTTACGTTTTAGATCAAGTGTTTCCTGCTTTTGTTGCGAAAGCACAGATTCATCTGCAAAAAGTGCCACCGCACAAAGCAGACTTATCATTATTTTCTTCATTTTTCCTCTTTTTAATCCATCTTGATATTCATTTGAGATTCCATGTGTCTGACTTCATCATTGCCATCAAAAACAATTTTGTCATCATTTCTTAAAAATTCTTCTGATATTTTTTCTGGGTATTCTATGTGCGAGATTATATGCTTTATACAGTTAATCCGTGCTTCTTTTTTGTTATCAGAACGTACTATTGTCCAAGGAGTTCCGGGAGTGTGAGAAGCTAAGAGCATCGAGTATTTTGCAACTGTATATTTTTCCCATAATTTTTGTGCCTGTTCATCGACAGGGGAAATTTTAAAATGTTTGAGAGGGTCATTTTTTCTTTCTTTAAACCGTTTTTCCTGAACCTCTTTAGACACTGAAATATAATATTTTAAGATTTGAATTCCAGAGTTTATCAGCATTCTTTCAAATTTTGGTACAGATTGTAAGAAATCTTCATGTTCAGATGGTGTACAAAAACCCATAACAGGTTCAACGCCACCTCTATTATACCAGCTGCGGTCAAAAAGTACGATCTCTCCGGCTGAGGGCAAGTGGCTTGAATATCTTTGAAAATACCATTGGGTTTTTTCAGTATCTGAGGGTTTATTAAGAGCGACGACTCTAGCACCGCGAGGATTGAGATGCTCTGTGATTCGTTTTATCATCCCGCCTTTTCCGGCCGCATCACGTCCTTCAAAGATAATAAGAAGCTTTTGACCAGTGTCTTTGATATGGTTTTGCATCTTTAAAAGTTCTATTTGTAACGTTCGAAGATCTTTTTCGTAAATAAGTTGCGATTCTTTGACGTTTATTTGAACCATTTTCTCTTTATGTTGTTTTTTCTTTTTTGACATTTTATTTCCTTTTACATTTTTAGGATGTTTTTTTGTAGATTTTTAATGATTTCGAGTTGGCGATTTGATACATATGGAGAGAGTATTTCCTCAGTAAGTGAAGTTACTTCAAGATGAACTACGATGATGAATCTATCTGGGAGTGGAATGATTTTAAGAATTTTTCCCTTAAATAAATCTTCTTTATCACTTAATTTTGCAGTAATTTCGAGTTCACTGCCGATTTGAAGAGTATAGATATGTTGAAGAACTATTTCAAAGGTATTGATTGAAACAGACTGAAGGTTGCCATTGATTTTTTCTGATTCAAAAGACAAAGATACTTCTAGTGGTTGGTCTAGCTTTACATGTACATGTTTTCTATCAAGCGGTGATGAGTCTACGGCCCGAAAGGAGTGCAAAGTTACATAATTTTCAAGTTTATCTACTTTATAAACTAAGGCTTTATAATCTGGTTTTTGCGGCATTTGTATATAAACGGAATCACCTTGATATAAAGAAAAAAGTGCTACTTTTCTTACCATTATCATGAGTTGATTTTTGGTTATTAATAAAATAGTGGCATCAGATTTTATCCCTATTTCAAGATGATAATTTGTTACTGAAACTGTTTTTTTTTCTTCGTAATTTATTTTCATGAGTTGAAGAAATTTCTTTTCCTCTTCTAATCTAATTTTTTCTTTTTCCATGATGAGCGTTTCATCAACAATAGTTTCTAGAGAATCCATCTTTATCTGTTTAAGTAAAAGATCTGCTCGTGCCAACATAAGCTCAATAGTATCATTTTTACGATGCACAACAATTGCCGCTAGGGGTTTAATCTCATCTTTATAATTGTGTTCTTCTAAAAGTAGGTTGATTTTATCGATAATCTCTTGAGCATGATTTGATTTTTTTTCATTTAATATCAGAGCAAAGCGTTCAAAATCGATTTTTGCAGAGTTCTCTTTGTGCTCTTCTTTGAGTATATCAGAAATATTTTTAATGAGCTTTTCTCCACTTTGTTGATCATGAGTATCACTAAAAAGTTTAAATCCTTCAAGATGAATCATTAAAATATGAAGTTCATCTTGAGGGTTGATATGCACTTGTTCTTGAACCATCTCTTTGAATTTAGTCAGATTGGCAAGATCTGTCAAAGGGTCTATGGAGATGATATTGTCCGTTTTTTCTATCTTATATTCTGTCCCTGAAAACTGTTCAAGAGTAAAAATAAAATCATTGAACTCACCGATTTTTTGTACATGCATACACATCATTGAACGTTTATTGAGCCGATGATTGAAAAATTCTATTTCACATTCTCCTTTATTGTTGTTAATAATTTGCATCAACCATGGGTCATACTCTTTTCTTTTCAATAGATTTTCAAACGTAGTAGTAGTTTCAATAAAATCTAAAGGATGGATAAAACGTTGCTGAAACTCTTTTGCATTTTGAACGCCTGTAGCAAGGTAAAGAGACTTATTTCCTAAAAAAAGTTTATTTTCATGAAGTTTAAAAATAATATTTTTTTGTGTATCTAAAATGATTTGAACTCTCTTAGCATATTTTTTTAAGTCGATATTTTCTTGATTTTGTAGATTATGTTCTAATACTTTAGCATCAAAATTTGCTAAAACACCAGAAAGATTTTCATCAAAAAAATCTAAAATTTTCATCATAATGTCAGAATTTTTGAATAAGTCTGGATGAGTTGTAGAGAGATTTTCTAAAATTGTTGAGCGAAGTTGTGTACAAATGATAAAGATATCTTGAGATTTTATATGTTTTTTGATCATATAATTTACAAACTGGTTCATGATAGGACAATCGCCAGATATTTTATTTCCACGGAGTACATCAAGATTATATAAAAGAATTGGTTGTGCAAATTTTTTAGCGAACTGTTCACTACTTATTTTGTGATCTAAAAAATATCTTTGAACCACACTTTTACTAAGCCATCTATGAATAATACTATCTTTTTGTTCGATGAGCAAAAGAATGATTTTGTTGAATTCATTCAAGAGTTTTTCCTATAAAATAGAGTTTTTAACTAACTGATCTATTTGCGTGATATCTTTTGTGTTGGCAAAACAGCTATTTTGGCCGCATACTAAAAAGTCATCCTCTGTGTTTGTCTGCTTTAAGATAAAAGGATAGCTTATGCTTGCAATATCTCTACTATTTATCTGAAGATTTCTACTATTTGACTTGATGATTCTGTCACCTTTAAGATACCTGAGCATCTGATCTAACATATATGGAGTATAGATAGGTTTACGTCCCAAATCATAAGAGTTGTATTCTAGCGTTTTAAATGCAAAAGTTCTATATTTTTCTTCTCCTAAAGAGGCAAGGGAAAGAAGTAGATCTATCATAACACTGACAGTTGAAGGATAAGTATTGTCACTAATCTCTGCTTGAGTTGTAAACTCGCCTGTACTAAAGAACCATCTTCCTTTGTCATAAAACTCTTCGAGTGCTTTGTTTGCAAATCTTTGTGCATGTATAAGGTAAAGTTCATCGCTTGTCGCTTCATAAGCAGCGATTAAAGCAACGCCCATAAAAGCGTAATCTTCTAAAAATGCTTTTACTTTCGGTGTTTTATGAATAAGTGTAGAGTGGTAAAGCTCTCCATCAATGAACATAGTTTTTAAAAGCGCATCAAGATGCTCTTTGGCAATATTGTAATATCGGACATCCACATTGGAAAGAGTAAAAAGGGCCTTTATCATCATTGCATTCCAAGAAGTTTGTATCTTTTTGTCTATAAATGGATACTTTCTTGAAGCTCTTATAGAACTTAAAATATTCATAACATTGGCAAACCAATCAGGTTGCACAGCTTCTTCATATCTTATAATATTGCGTCCCTCAAAATTACCTTGGTCACTTACATGTAAGAGTTTTAAGATCAAAGCGATCTCGTTAGATTCATAACCGTGTTGTTCTAAGGCAAAAGAGACTTCCTCTTTTGTATAGGTGAAGTAGTGTCCCTCTCCCTCGTCACTATCGGCGTCACTTGCGGAATAAAACAAGTTGTTTTCTTGCATAGATTTGAGCATAAAATCCGCTGTTTGTTTGGCTACATGTAAGTAGTTATCTTCCTTACATGCAAGGTAAGCTTTAGTGTAAAGTTCACAAAGTAGGGCATTATCATAAGTCATCTTCTCAAAGTGTGGAACGAGCCATTTTTCATCAGTAGAGTATCTACAAAAACCACCTTCAACAAGGTCATACATTCCACCTTTATTCATATTATCAAGAGTAAAGGTAACCATTTTTTTTGCATCTTTATTGTCATAAAGTAAAGCAATATTTAAAAGAGTTGTAAGAGTTGCAGAATGGGGAAATTTGGGAGTATGAGAAAACCCGCCATAAGATGTTTCATAATTACGCTCACTTTGAACAAGAAAATTTTTATAAACATCTTCTATGAGTTTAGTAGCTTCTTTTGGATGATTTGTTGGTCGTAAAAATCCTTCAATTTCATCAGCATTTTTAAATATCTGTTCGTTTTTTTCTGCAATTTTGTCTGCGATAATCTTCGTGATCTCACTAAAACCGATCATATTGGAATCACCCTCTTTGCTATGAAGAGGAATATACGTTCCTGCAAAAAAAGCTTTGTTTTGAGGAGTAGCAAAGATAGATGTCGGCCATCCGCCTGCGCGGCGGTTTAAAAGCTGATACACCTCTTGATAATGCTTATCGATGTCAGGCCTCTCTTCGCGGTCAACTTTGATACATATGAAATGCTTATTCACAAATTTTGCGACTTTTTCATCTTCAAATACCTCTTTTTCCATCACATGACACCAATGGCAACTACTGTAACCTATGGAGATAAAGAGCGGTTTATTTTCATCTTTAGCGATTTGAAACGCTTCATCGCACCAAGGAAACCAGTCTATGGGATTGTTTTTGTGTTGTTGTAAATAAGGTGAATCTTCTAAAGCTAATCTATTTGACATAAGTATTCTCTAATTTTAATTTATTGCATATAGAGTAGAGCAATTCATATGATGATTTGCTTAAATACGAAAGTATATGTTTAATTTTATAAGGAGTATTTTTTAATTTTGAATTATTTCTCTTATTAATGTTATTTTCATGAAGTAACATATGCTATTCTTTCAAAAAAAAATGAGGTCATATGAAAATATTTTTCAAAATACTATTTATTGTTATTATTGTTATGCTCTTAGATGTCCTTCGTTATATTATCTATCCCGATGTTTCTTCTCTTAAAAAAAATAATCCTGAGCTGAGTGCATTTATGGAATATCGTGAAGCGCAGTGGGTTGATGAAAACAGAGATATGAAGATAAATAAAAAATGGGTAAGTATAAAACAGATCTCTCCAAACCTTATAAAAGCGGTACTCATCGGCGAGGATGATGGTTTTTATAAACATGACGGATTTGATGTTAAGGGGATGGAAAATGCCCTAGAACGCAGTATTAAAAATGGTACACTCGCAGGAGGAAGCACTATCTCTCAGCAGCTTTCTAAAAATCTTTATCTCTCTCCTAGTAAAAATCCTATTCGTAAGATCAAAGAAGCGATTATTACTTATAGAATCGAGAAAACTCTCTCTAAACGCCGTATTTTAGAGATATATCTCAATGTGGCAGAGTGGGGTGATGGTATCTTTGGTATCGAAGCGGCGGCTCACCATTATTATAATAAAAATGCGAAAAATCTAAGTGCGCAAGAAGCAGCACATTTAGCGGCAATTCTTCCAAATCCTATAAAATACTCTCCTGTTGGAAATCAAAAGTATGTTATGAACCGTTCAAGAATTATTTATAAAATCATGATACGTCGTGGTGTTGTTATACAATCATTTAAAGAGGTTATGGCTCCACCAAAAAAAGATGAGATGCCAGAAGATGAAATGAAACAAGATGGAAATGAGAGCAATCAAACTACAGAAAAAGATGCCGTTGTAAATGTAGAGCAGACTATTGACGAAGATATAGCCAAAGATACTTCAAAACCAGAGGCACAAACACCTGTGGAAAATAGGCAGTAGAGCTTATAATAGATCTTCAAAATGCTCAAAAAAAGTGGACTATGCCAATACGAAACAAGAGTTTAACTTACTACTACATTATCAAAAAATAGCTCTCTATTTGATTCAAAATTTTCAACTAGAGTGCTGAAACATCCTCCAAGTTCACGAATAGTTTCAATATTCGGTTCTATATATATTTTATTTCCCTTTTTTTCCATTGTAATTATATTTGCCTCTCTTAATTCTTTCAAATGCTTTGATATTGTGGGCAAGGAGAAGTTAAAGTGCTCTGCTATCGTACTTACACATGTAGCATGTGGGCTTACTTTTACATCTGGATCTTTTTTATCTATTGAACAGGTATATCCGCCCGTAAAGACATTTTTAAAAATTAAAAAACGGGTTTCATTCCCTAGTGCCTTAAAAATTTTTATTTTTTGTTTCATATCTAGCATTGTAGTCCTTGACATTTAAATTAAAAAATTATACCATACTTAAATCTATTTAGCTAAATGCCTAATTATGCATTTAGCTTTAAACTAAAGGAAAAAAGATGAAAAAAAGATTTGTAAATATTGTATTACTAGTAGCACTATCTTCGACAACGGCGCTTTTTGCAGGTTCTGGTTTTGCAAACACTGATAAACTTGTTGATGAGGCTAAAAAGCAAGTTGGTGAGATAGAACCTAGTGTTTTGAAAACTATGACCGATAAAGAAAAAAATGTAATCATTTTAGATGTCAGAGAGAGTGAACAAAGATCAGAAGGTCAAATTTATGTAGGTGAAATGTATGTAGATGATACATATGCTATCACACGTGGAAATTTAGAGTTTGAAGTGGGAAATAAAATTCAAGATAAAGATGCGTTAATTGTAACTTATTGTCGTAGTGGAGGTCGTGGAGCATTTGCCGCACAAACACTAAGAGAACTAGGGTACAAAAATGCTACAAATTTAAAAGGTGGACTAAAAGGCTGGGCTAATGCTGGTTATAGGATTAGCACAGGATTAGGTTTGACAAGTTTAAATAAAAAAAGTGAAAAATGATAACAATAATATTAAATCATCAGCCTTATGACGGAACAGATGTAACTTGGAATACTTTACGACTAGCAAAAGCTCTTCATGAAAATGGAGAAGATGTGAATCTTTTTTTAATGAACGATGCCGTTGACCTTGCCCGTAATAAAACAATGCAACCAGATGGTTATGATTTGGTAGAGATGCTAAAAGATGTATCACGAAGGAATCAAATTACAGGTCTGTGGTACCTGCAAAGTTCGTTGTGGATTATTTAAAAATGAACCATATTTTGATGAAAAGGTATCTTCTACCATGCAGATTCTTGCTGATTGGGTTATTGCAAGTGATAAAGTAATTACTTTTTAGGAAGGTAACTATGTTCAAAATAATGATAAGTTTACTATCCTCTATTCATTGAAAATAGACTGGATAAAGTTTTAATAATTACTCGATACTGACACAGATTATTGAACACTTTCAATAATTGTAATGCTATTTAATAATCTAGGTTAGAATATCAAAATATTTGAGAAGGATGTGTGGATGAAGAGATTTTTATTTTTATTGCTGGGTTTACTGGCAACATCGCTGTTTGCGAACAGCTTTTTGATGCCAGATCAGGCTTTCAAGCCTTCTGCGGTTTTAAATGACAAAGGCCAGATAGTTGTCGATGTAAAGCTCGGAGATGGTATCTACCTTTATGAAAAAGAGTTCAAGATATCTTTAAAAGACAGCAAAAATATTGCAATTTTAAAGTCAGAACTTCCACAGAGTGTGGATCATGATGGAGATAAAGTTTATCTTGTCTCTCCACATGTCATAGTCGATCTCAAAAACAATGCAGATGTCAGTGGCATGCAAAAGATAGACTTTGTGCTTGCCTTTCAAGGATGTTCGAACAAGGGACTTTGTTATGAGCCTCAGACGCATACTTATAGTTTTAATGTAGATGTTGCAAAACTAGGGGCAAAAACAGTTGCAAAAGCTCCAGAAGCACCGAGTGTCGCTAAAACTGAAAAAGTCGTTGAACCGCCAATAGTTGCTAAAATTGAAAAAATTGAAGAGATGCCAAGTGTAGAAAAAAATACAACAGTTCAAGCGGTCTCAAATACAACAAAAAAAGCTCCTGAATCAGAGACTCAAAGCATAGCAGATACCCTCAAATCAGGAAATCTGGTATTGATACTTGGAATGTTTTTTGTGTTTGGACTTCTTCTTTCTTTGACTCCGTGTGTTTTTCCAATGATACCGATCATTTCATCGGTCATCGTAGCACAAGGTGAAGGGCTTTCGACAAAACGCGCATTCTTTTTATCTATTGTATATGTTTTATCGATGTCTGTAGCATACACTTTTGCTGGAGTTTTAGCTGGTCTTTTTGGTTCAAATCTTCAAGCGGCTCTTCAAACTCCGTGGGTTATTTATTCATTTGCCGGTATCTTTGTCGCACTTTCTCTTTCTATGTTTGATTTGTATGAATTGCAGATGCCAAACTTCATACAGTCAAAACTTAGCTCAGCTACAGGAAAAAAAGGTGGAGTCATCGGCGTGGCAGTGATGGGCTTTTTATCTGCTCTTATCGTTGGTCCTTGTGTTGCTGCACCGCTTGCTGGAGCTTTGGTTTACATTGGTCAAACAGGTAATGCCCTTTTAGGCGGAGCGGCATTGTTTATGCTTTCTATTGGTATGGGAGTTCCTCTTATCATCGTTGGAACGGGTGCTGGGAAGTTTATGCCTCGTCCAGGAATGTGGATGGATACTGTTAAAACCATCTTTGGTGTGATGATGCTAGGCGTGGCTGTTTGGATGGTCTCAAGAATCTTGGATGAGGGTGTTGTTATGCTGCTTTGGGGTGTACTTGCCATAGCAACTGGGATCCATTTTGGAGCACTTGAACCTTTACATGTAAACAATGGTGTCAAAGAGAACAGTATGAAAAAGATAGTAGCAGTACTTCTTACTCTCTATGGAACAGTTCTTTTCGTAGGCTCGATAAGCGGTTCGAAAAATGTTCTTACACCTCTTGATCAGTTTACTCAAAAAAGTTCGGCTATGGCATCGGAGATAAAATCTGAGGGACTAAATTTTAAAATAGTGACAACTGAAGATGAGTTAAATACTGAATTAGAAAAGGCAAAAGGTAAAAAAGTGATTTTAGATTTTGCCGCTGATTGGTGTGCAGCATGTAAAGAGCTTGACGCGACAACTTTCAAAGATGCAGATGTTATAGCGAAGATGCAAAACTTTGTCCTTATACGCGCTGATATTACAGCAAATACAGACAAACAAAAAGCACTTTCAAAACGCTATGGTGTCTTTGGACCACCGGTACTTATTTTCATGGATGAGAATGGGAAAGTTTTGGAAAACGAAACGGTTACTGGTTATAAAAAACCTGCAGAATTCTTAAAACATCTAGAGAACCTTTAAGGTTTTCTAGATCTTTGTACTAACTATAAGTTACTGTTACTAACAAACTCAGCAAACAGCTTTACATAAGTGTTTGGACTTTCCTCTGCAACTTTCTTCGCTAACTCTTTATCAATACTATTGTTGATAATTTTTTTATATGCAGCTTTTATCTCTTCTATGTCTTCACTGTTATTTAGTCTGCGTCTAAGACCTATGATGTTGAGACCTTTGATTTTCGAGCGGTTTCCCTCGATAAGACAAAACGGCGGGACGTCGTGGTTGACATACGAAGCTCCACCTATCATAACACCTGTTCCGATATTGTTATTTGCTTCTACAGTACTGAGTCCGCCGATGATGACGCGCTCTTGGCATGTGACATTTTCATAGAGTCTTACAGCATTTGTTAAAACACAGTTGTTTGCAATTTTTACACCGCTCATGATCTGAACATAAGCCATAATAAAGTTATCGTTACTGATATCTATATTTTGATTTTCTTCACTCTCTTGCGTGCCTATTTGTACAAACTCACGTACATGGGTTTTAGCACCAATACGAATAACAGAGTTTTCTTGTCCGATAGTTGCAAAACTAAAGATCTTTACATCTTCTTCAAGAGTTGTTTTCCCTTTGATGATAACATTTGAAGCGATAGTTACGTTCGCACCAATAACAGCATCTTTACCAATAAAACAAAAAGGACCTATAACAGCACTTGCATCAATAATCGCGCCATCTTCTATGATGGTTGTTTTATCTATCATGGCTGTATTGCTATTTTTAAAGTGATGATACTGTCTTGGATGGTTGCCAAAGAACCGCGTTCACCCGTTTCTAAGTAAGAGATAAACATCTCAAGCTCTTTGATAAGAGGCTCATCTTTTTTGATATGGCATCCACGAACGACATAAGAGTTATTTGTGCTAAATGCCGAGTATTCTGTGAGGCTTTGAGCGATAAGATCCGCTTCAAAGTAAGAGTCTTGACATGCTACTTCAATGCAACGCTTTTTAAATGGAGTAAGCCAGTTTGTCGTAATGTTTGCGATGACAGAATCTGTAAGTTCAAAACTGAGAACTGCATTGTCTTCGTGGTGATTATGAATTTTTCTTGATTTAAAAATTGCTTGATCTAGGATATCTTTATGAGTGATAAAACGGATAAGATCGATATCATGAACAGAAAGGTCTGTTAAAACTCCGACATCTGCGATACGTGGAGGAAAAGGCCCGACACGCGTGATAGCAACTGAAAATATTTCTTTACCTACAAGTTCCTCTTTCAAAGCTTGAACAACGGGGTTAAATCTCTCGACATGACCGACACAGCTTTTAATGCCAGCAGACTCTACTGCTCTAAGTATCTCTTTAGCATCTTCAACGGTGGAAGCCGCTGGTTTTTCTATAAAGATATGCACACCTTTAGCCGCACATTTTAAAGCCACATCTTTATGCAAAAATGTAGGAACAGCGATGATAACAGCATCAGGTTTTGCACTTTCTAACATCTCGTTTACATCATGAAAAAAAGGTTCATTGTAAGGATCATTTTGTAGAACATCACAAAGTGCACAGACTTCGACATTATCAAGCATACTTAAAATGCGATAATGGTTTTTTCCCATTGCTCCAAGACCGATAATTGCTACTTTTGTCATACTTATCCTTTGATCGCGTTTACTATAAAATCTTGTTGTTCATTCGTAAGATATGGACTCATAGGAAGTGACATGATCTCCTGCGAGACTCTCTCAGAAATTGGAAAGTCTCCCGCCTTGTATCCAAGGTAAATAAACGCTTCTTGAAGATGTAAAGGCATCGGATAATGCACGGCTGTCGGGATTGCTTGCTCGCTTAGTTTTGCAACCATAGATGCTCTGTCTTTTGCACGAACAGAGTATTGAGCATAAACGCTTGTGCTTTCATTTTCAACAAACGGAGTTACAACATCAGCATCAGCGAGAAGTGCAGAGTATCTTTGACCAATTTCTTGGCGTAGTTTGACCTCTTTGTCAAAATGGCGAAGTTTTACATCTAAGATCGCTGCTTGAACTGCGTCTAGGCGGCCGTTGATACCGATATATTTGTGTTTATATCTCTCGTTTTGTCCGTGATTTAAAAGCATTCTCATTTTACTTGCCAGTTCATCATCGTCAGTAAAAATCGCTCCGCCATCTCCGTAAGCACCAAGAGGTTTTGATGGGAAAAAGCTTGTACATCCTATAGTGGAAAGTGCGCAAGATTTTTTGCCCTTATACTCAGCACCAAAACTCTGGCAAGCATCTTCGATAACGACAAGATTATGTTTGTCTGCAATAGCGTTAATCGCATCCATATCTGCACATTGACCGTAAAGTGACACTGGAATGATAGCTTTTGTATTTGGAGTGATAACAGCTTCTATTGCGTTTGGATCAATATTATAAGTTTTTTCGTCAATATCAACAAAGACAGGTTTTGCACCCAAAAATGCAATCACTTCAGCAGTCGCGATGAAAGTAAAAGGAGTTGTAATGATTTCATCACCAGCTTTGATATCAAGAGCCATAAGAGCTAAAAGAAGTGCGTCTGTTCCACTGCTACAACCGATTGCGTGTTTTGAGCCTGTGAAAGTTGCAAGGTTTTTTTCCAAACTGTCAAGTTTTGGTCCGCCGATAAAACCTGCACTTGCAAATACTTCGCTTACTTCTTTGTCTATCTCTGTTTTATATTCTTGATATTGTGCTTGTAAATCTATAAAATTAATCTTCATTATTTGTCCTCTATGATGGCTGCAACGGTTTTTGAACTTCCGTGGCTTAGGTAATTTCGTAACTCTTTTGAATTGTTTAAAAACTTCTCTCTGTCAAACTTTTGATAAGCCTCAAAAAGGTTTTGTGCTGTGACATCCTTTTGAATAAATTCAGGATGTAAAGCTTCCCCTTTGAACTTGTCAAACATAATGTTACTAAGTCCGATATAGTCTAGTTTTACAAGTCGGCTGGCTATAAAATAGTCAAGCGGCTTTGCGATATAACTAAGTATAAAAGGAACACCGATGAGTGCGGCTTCTAAAGTAGCTGTTCCGCTACAGATAAAAGCAAAGTCACATTCACGCAAAGTTTGATGTGCGTCGTAAACAATTTTAAATTCTGATAGGGTACCGTAAACTTCATTTAACTCTTCTTTAGAAAACTGCTTTGGAACGATAATATACGCCTCACAGTCGAGCTTTTTTCGAAGTTCTCTAAAGATGGGCATCAATTTTTTAATCTCGCCGCGACGGCTTCCGGGCATAAACGCTATTTTTCCCTTACATGTAAGCTCATTTTTAAACTCTTTTATCTCATCTAAGAGCGGATGGCCGACATAGATAATGGGCGCATTTTTGGAATAATAACTCTTTTCAAAAGGCAAAATCGAAGCCAGATGGGTGATGGTTTCTTCCAAAACTGGAATCCGCTTTTGTTTCCAAGCCCAAGCTTGAGGAAGAATGTAGTAGATAATCTCTTTTTCAGGATATTTCTTACGTATTTTTTTTGCAAGAGGGAGATTAAATGCTGAGGAATCCATAAGGAGAATTTTGTCCGCATCTTTAGCTAATTCCAGCATTTCGTTGCTTAGTTTAAAAAAATATCGAAGTTTTTTGATGGCATCGACAAAGCCCATGATCGCCAAAGAGGAAAGGTCGACCAAAGGGGTACCAAGCTCTTTATCGAAGATTCCAACAAGTTTTACATCTGAACTAAGTTCTTGTTTGAGGGCTTTTAAGTGGATATTTGAGGAGTGCTCGAGCGCACTGACAAGAAGTTTCAAAGTTTAAACCTTTTTAGTTTATAATTTTGAAATTATATCTAAAAGGTGTTGTCCAAATGCTAATATCTAACATAAAAATTTGCGATATTAACGGCGAAAGATTTGCCAATGTAGAGGTAGAAGAGGGCGTTATAACAAAGATTGAGGAGATAAGTGGTTCGGCTGAGAGCTCACTTTGTCTTATCCCATCTTTGATCGATCTTAATGTCAGAGTAAAAGATGATGTTCTAAACTCTAAGAGAATCGAAGAACTCTCACGCAGCGCATCAAAAGGGGGCATAAAAGAGCTTGTCTTAAATCCTGAATCAACGCCAGCCATAGATGATGAGATTGTCTTAGAATTTGTACAAAACAATGAAATCCCAAAAGAGGGTGCAGGTATTCACTGCTCGTTTAATATGATCAAAGTATCAGACGCGACTCTTAGCAACATCGCTATTTTGTTAAAAAAAGGTGCAGTCGCTCCATTTATGAGTACAACAACTCACAATAATCTTGCTATTAAAATCGCTGAATATGTCAAGATGTATAATGTCACACTTTTTTGTAGAGCTGAAGACAGAAGTCTTAGTAATATGGGAGTTATGACGGAGGGCGCGGTGAGTTCTCATCTAGGTCTTGCAGGCATTCCAGCCATCGGAGAACTCTTACATGTAAGCCGTATGATTGAGCTTGCGCGTTATTATGGGATCAAAGTTTTGTTCAAATCCATCGCAAATCCACGCTCTATAGAGATGATAACAAAAGCAAAAAAAGAGGGTGTTGATGTGAGATGTGAGGTGAGTATTCATCATTTATTACACTCTGATGAGCTATGCGAAAACTTTAACACAACAGCAAAAATCTATCCGCCGCTTGCGACGAGTGAAGATATGAAATTGATGCAAGAAGCTCTTAAAAACGGTGAGATAGACATACTTACAACTCTTCATCAGCCATCTTCTCCTGTAAACAAAGAAGTTGCATTTTTTGATGCATCGTATGGCTGTGAGGCGATAGAAGAAGCGCTTCCTCTGTACTATACAAAACTCGTGAAATCGGGACTTTTAAACATGACAGATTTGATCCGCCTTTGTGTGAAAAATCCTGCAAAAGCAATAGGAAAACAAAGAGGAACTGTTGTAGTGGGCACAAAAGATTTTGTTCTTTTTGACACTCAAAAAAGCTACCATGTAAGCAATAATCAATCTCTTTATAATGGCGAAGAGCTCTTTGGTGTGATACAAAATTCTAATGAAATTTAAAGAGTTATTGCACGATAAAAGTTGGAAACGACTTTTATCTGATGAGCTTGAAAAACCCTATATCAAAAAGCTTGAAGAGTTTTTAGAAGAGGAGAGAAAACATTTTCTTGTTTATCCTGCGCAGGAAAATATCTTCAATGCTTTTAATCTCACTCCCTTTGAAAATCTCAAAGTCGTCATCATTGGGCAAGACCCATATCACGGAGCATCTCAGGCGCATGGGCTTGCTTTTAGCGTACTTGATGACACTCCGTTACCACCATCACTTCGTAATATTTTTACAGAATATACAACTGATTTAAATCTTCCTCTTCCAAAAAAAGGGGATTTGAGTGAGTGGGCGAAAGAGGGTGTCTTTTTGATAAATGCCGTTTTAACAGTACGAGCAGGAGAGCCGACTTCTCATAAAAATAGAGGTTGGGAAAAGTTAATAAAACGAGTTATCGAACTTATCGATGAGAAAAAAGAGAATGTGGTTTTTATCCTTTGGGGAGCGGATGCGCAGAAGAAAGCGCTGCTTATAGATGAGAAAAAACATCTTATCCTCAGGGCGCCACATCCATCTCCACTCTCTTCTTACCGCGGATTTTTTGGCTCAAAACCATTTTCAAAAACAAATGAATACCTTACATGTAACCATTTAAAACAGATTGATTGGAGTTTACGGAAAAACTAGTAGTATATTAGTAATTTTTTGCTACTATCGTAATCAAATTTATTGTTTGTGGGAATGAAACGCTTTGAAACTTTTAAATAACAGAGATCTTTCATATTGAATTCATCAACTAATCTAGTAGAGGTTTTACAGGAAAATTTTAAAGTCGTTAATAATGACTTAAATCAGTATAAATTAATTTTAGATACTAGCTCCATTGTTTCCAAGACGGATCTCCAAGGGGCTATCACTTATGTCAATGATGAATTTTGTAAAGTCAGCGGATATACAAGAGCAGAGCTTTTAGGTAAAAAACATAGTATTATCAAACATCCAGATACATCAAAAGAAGTATTTAAAAAGATGTGGGAGACTATAGAAAATAAAAATATATGGTTTTCAACAATCAAGAATCGTAGAAAAAATGGAGAGAGTTACTACGTTAAAACGGTTATTATGCCTCTTTTGGACGAATCTGAAAAAATAGTAGAATATATAGCAGCTAGAACTGATGTTACCGAATTGATGCAAAAAGATAGAATCATTCAAGAACACTTTGTAGATGAACTGACCGGAATCAAAACTAGAACAGCACTTTTACATGACCTCCAAATAAAACCAAATAGTTATGCTTCTTTGATACTCATCAACATAGACAGATTCTCGGATATTAATGATTATTTTGGATATGAAACTGGAGATGAACTTTTAAAGGCATTTGCAAACAAACTTCAAAATGATCACAATATAGCGTATAGGATAAGTGGGGATGAGTTTGCACTTCTATGTGAACATGCACTCGACGATGATCGAAAGGATGAAATATCTTCAATGCTTATCGATCTTGAAACAAGTGAATATCAGCTTTTTGATGAGAGTATCTCTATTTTTCTATCATGTGGAGTCTCTTATAGTAAAAAGAATGACTTATATAAGCTTGCGCATATCGCTTTGAAAAAGAATAGAAACTCGAATGAAGCGGTTACTTATTATCATGATTGTAAAGATCTTGAGGATAAAGTTAAAGAAAATCTTGATGTTATATTGAGGATAAAAGAGGGGCTTAAACACGATAGATTTGTCCCATTTTTTCAAGGCATAGTTGATAATAAAACAAAGAAGATCGTCAAATATGAAGCACTTATCCGTTTGAAATGCGATAATGGAAAAATCATATCTCCATATCTTTTTTTAGAACATGCAAAAAAGTCAAAACTTTATACAAAACTCACACAAGTTATGATTCAAAAAACTTTCGAAAAATTTGCAGATCTTGAATATGAGTTTTCTATAAATCTACTTTTACAAGATATTGAGTCACCTAAAATCATGAAATATTTAGTTGATCATTTAGAAAAATATCAGTGTGGAAAAAGAGTTGTTTTAGAGATAGTCGAGTCTGAGGGAATTTATAATTTTGACCTTGTTTCTAAGTTTATAACTATGGTCAAAAGTTATGGATGCAAGATTGCAATTGATGACTTTGGAACAGGATATTCAAATTTTAGTTACTTAGCAAAACTGGATATTGATTATATTAAAATAGATGGTTCTTTGGTGAAAGATATAGATAAAGACTTAGCCCAAATGGCGACAGTTGAGAGTATTTTACATTTTGCAAAAAAAATGGGTATTCAAACTATTGCCGAGTATGTAGAAAATGAAGTAATATATAATGTCTTACATAGTTTAGGTGTGAATTTTTCTCAAGGATATTATTTTTCAAAGCCCCAAGAGGAGCTTCTTTAGAGTTTTATCTGTTTATGCAACATTCTTTTTTGTTCTGGACTTACAAGTTCTTTGATGATCTTCTCCACAGAAAGTAAAGAGAGGACATTTTTTGAGCTGGTATGTTTTTCAAAAAAGATAACACTCTCTACTAAAGTTCCATCTCCTATAATCTCACTATTGAGATTTTTTATATTATCTGTGAGTATTTCTGGAATCTCTTCTAAGCTGTTGATGAAAATCCCCAAGTAGTGCTGCGGATCTCCATATTTGATTATAATTATCTCTTTATACTCATCGTTTATCTCTTCTTGGAGGAACTTTTTGATATCTATCACCATTACCGCTTGATTGTTATAGATAAGTGTTCCTTTAAAGTGATGATTTGGATCTATTGTAATTGTTGTTTTGAGTTCACTTACATGTACAGCTTCAACTATACTTTGGGCATCAATACCTAACCACTGCTCTCCAATCATAAATGTTGCAATATCTCTGGTGTGTTTACTATGTTCAAACTGAAGCTCATTGGAAACTAAAAATCCAGTTTCATTTTCTAATATTACATTGCTGACATCACTGATATATGAGAAAAATAGGGTATAAATATCATTACTATAAGCATCATTTTTACTCTTATATTCACGATATCCTTTTGAGCATTTAACACCAAGCGCATAATATTTATCATCATAAATAATAATCTCACTTGTGGATTCTCCGGCATTTAAAGAGAAATAACTACTGTCAATGTCTAAAAAGGTTCCGATTTGATGTTTTTCATAGTTAGATGAAACAACGATCATATCTTTTGTAGCTATTGTTGCAAAAACTCCATCGATAGTTGTTCCATCACTTTTTTTAGGAAGAGCCTCTTCTATCATTGTTGCAAATTGCTGTGAAGAATCAAACACTATACCAATGCCACCTAAAATTTTTGTCTCATCCAAAGAGCTAATGGCAGCATTATAGATGTAGGTGTACTCATTATTATAAAGATTCGTGCTGGTAAAATCACTTACACAATATTGTGAAGAGTCTGCAAGTTTGAGGCTCTTTTCGACCCAGTTATGTGAGAGTTTTTTCCCAATAAGATAGGACTCATCTTGCTTTGAAACTGCTATAATCGTTCCTGAAAGATCATATATAAAAAGATTACTGTAAACTGTATATAAATCATTGATATAGCTTAAAATATCATTCATTCGTTTTGTATCGTTAGCACTTATTTGAGGTGTGTTTAAGATTTTACGAAATTCGGATGTAAGTGCCCACCATCTACAGTCATTTGCTCTTTCATAAAGGTTCCTGTCCATGATGTCCACGATGAGATCTGCATAAAAAACACTGTCACCTAAGATAATTGTCTTTGTCAGATTTGCGATAGAGGAACCTATGATATTTTTCGTATTTTCACCAGTTGTTTTAATCTCTTGCATTAATGCTTTGGAAAACTGTTTATTGTGATTTTGTCTACTTCCTTGTTTGATAGTCCCATTCCAAATTGCACGATTAAGATTTTTTTGAATACTATTGGCTTGAATAGGGATATTTTTAAGAGCGTCACTAAAGCGCTCTCCATTTTGAAGGATAGAAAGGAGTAGCTCTTGTGACATCTCAAAATCATCCTCTTTGGTATCACTAAAAGCATGATCTATCGGTACCATAATATGTCCAACCCAGCTAAGTCCAAAAAACTTTTGATACCCATTTGTTTTTTTACTTTTTGCAATATAATCTCTTCCGCCAAAAGTTACAATTTTAAATCTTTTATCTAAAATGATTTCAAGTTTTGCGCCGATTGGAATCTGATAAATATCACTTGATGCGATAACAAAACCATCTTTATCTAAAAGTGTAATTGCCTCTTTTCTCTCATGGTTCACGAGATTTTTAAATATCCCATCCATCTCATCTTGAAACTTGAAACATAGGCAAAGCAGACCTAAAACTTGAGAATTTTGATCATTATCTTTTGTAACTTTATAGGAATAAACAAGAGATTCTTCATAATGAGGTAGAAAATCGTGGTATCTATAGGTCTCAACATACTCTTTATTTGTAGTTAAAACTTCTTTTAAAAGAGGGTCATAAGATTTAGAAGTATCCACACTCGTATCTAAATTTGCCAGTATCTCTCCACTTGGACTCATAAGTATGATATCAAAGTAAACACTGTATTTATCTATGTACTCTTGAAATCTTTTTTTGAGTGGGCTAAGTGCATTTGCATAAGAGGATGTATATTTTGTCGGGTTATTGATAAGAAAGTTTCTTATATCATCATCTGTTGCAAGAAAACCTATATCAGCTGTTCTTTCAAAGAGATTTCTTATGACAATATCTACTGCAACTTGAGCTTTAAAATTCATTTCATTTATATTTTTACTTAAGAGTTCTGAAGCTAAGTGGTTGATTAGTTCTGATGAAAGTGTTGTGAAATTATTTTTTATTTCACTCATGTTGACACCAGCATCACCTAGTTGGCTTAAAAGTGAAAGCGTATTCCAGTTATTGCTCAAATCATGAAGCATCTCCCTGTTATTTTCTACTTGTTCCATATGTTTTATGAATGGTACTATCTCTTTTGTTATTTGTATATCTTTGTATCTGTAATAATCTTTTTGCATTTTTATATATCTTTGTTGATAAATTTATAGAAAAAGTTTATACAATTTTTTTGATTATTGAGATGATTAACTGATTGAAAAATAATCACTTACATGTAAGAAGTAGAAATAAGTTGGATATATTTTCTACAATCTGAAGATGAGGTTGTAAAAGTTTAATTTATAAAGCTCCAATAGGAACTTTATAAGGCTTTAGCCATGATACGGTTAAGTTTAGTGATGAATGAAGGAATATCATTTATCTCCATACCGTTGAAGAGTTTTGCTTGGTCAAGTAGCACATGAGCCGCATCGTTGATGAGATTTGCATCAGCCGAATCTTTGAGCTTTTTGATGAGTTCATGATTTGGATTGATCTGTAAGATCGGTTTTGGAAGAGGGATATCGTTGCCTTGTCCCATTTGTCTCATCATTTGAGCCATCATGTAAGATGGATCTTCTTTGTCCTCTTTGAGTGCGACGGCAGAATCTGTGAGATCAAATGTTACTTGAACCTCTTTGATCTCTTCGCCAAGAGCATTTTTGATCTCTTTAGCAAGAATGTCAAACTCTTTTTGGCTCTCCTCTTTTGCTTTTACGTCTTCTTCACTTTCATCAAACTTTGCATCTGTGACATTAACGAGTTTATACTCTTTATACTCATGTACCATTGGAAAAACGATAGTGTCAACCTCTTCATTAAGGATTAAAACATCAAGACCTTTTGCTTTAAATCTCTCTAACGCAGGATTATTTTTGAGCATACTTACAGATGATTTTGCTGTGATGTAATAGATCTCTTTTTTATCTTCAGAGATATTTTTTACGAAATCCTCTAAAGCTACTTTATCCTCAGAATTAAGTGTACTAAATCTTAAAAGATCTAAGATTCTTTCACGATTCCCATGATCTGAGTAGAGACCTTCTTTTAAAACATTGCCAAATTCTTTTATGAAATCAGCATATTTTACAGCATCATTTTTAGCCATTTTTGAAAGTTCAGATAATACTTTTTTCACTGAAGCATTTTTGATTTTTGCTAAAACTGCGTTATTTTGAAGGATCTCACGGCTTACGTTAAGTGGAAGATCTTTTGAATCGATCACACCTTTTAAGAAGCGTAAATATGTCGGCATAAGCTCTTTTTCATCATCAGTGATAAATACACGGTTGATGTAAAGTTTGATACCCGCTTGGTAATCAACTCTATACATATCCATCGGTGCTTTTGCTGGAACATAAAAGAGAGTTGTGTACTCGATAGCACCCTCAGCCTTGTTATGCATCCAAAGAAGCGGATCAGTGGAATCATGCGCGATACTCTTGTAAAAATCTTTATATTCATCATCACTAATCTCAGATTTTGAGATTGTCCAAAGTGCACTTGCTTTATTGATCTGTTCATTTTGAATTTCAGTTCTTGAAGGCTCGATCTCTTCGCCCTCATCATTTTTTTGTGCTGCAACATAATGCTCTTTATCCATAAAAATTGGAAATGGGATATGGTTTGAGTATTTTTCAACAATGCTTGAAATTCTGTGTTCTTCTAGAAATTCACCTTCATCATCGTTTAGGTGAAGTATGATCGTTGTTCCGTGGCTATCGCGCGTTGATTCTTCGAGATCAAATTCGCCATCTCCGGCACTTGTCCAGATAAAAGCTTGTTCTTCGCCAGCTTTTTTACTGATAACTTCGACTTTATGAGCGACCATAAATGCTGCATAAAAACCAACACCAAACTGACCGATAAGTTTTGAATCTTTTTTCTGATCGCCGCTGAGGCTTTCGATAAATGCTTTCGTTCCTGATTTTGCGATAGTACCAATGTTACTAATTAAATCAGCTTCATTCATCCCAATACCGCTGTCAGTAAGTGTTAAAGTTTTATTTTCTTTGTCTAATTTGATATCTAAACGAGGATTAAATGCTACGTTTTTATATTTTTCATCTGTGAGAACGAGCATATTGAGTTTGTCTAGCGCATCTGAACCATTTGAGATAAGTTCACGTAAAAAAATCTCTTTATTTGAGTATAAAGAGTGGATCATAAGTTGTAATATTTGATTGGCTTCTGTTTGAAACTGATGTTTTGCCATAGGTATTCCTTTTTTTATAAGTTGAGTCGAATTCTATCAAAAAAAGGGTAATATATGCAAGGAGTATCAGTATACTTTAGTCTAATTGACTAAAGTATACTTAGTGTAAGTATGATTCTATCTCTTTTATAATCGTAGAAAGAGTATTTGTAAACTCTTCTTCGGTTCCAAAGAATTGGTCTTTTGTATCATGATTTAAAACTTCTCTAAACTTTGTTGCAATCTGGGCTAGTGTATCAGCACCAATGTTTGCTGAAACTCCAGAAATATCTAAGAGTAATTTTTTAATGGCGTCAGTATCTTCTTTAAGCATTAATAACTTGATATTTTGATTTGCATCTTGATACATACTTAAACACTCTGAGAGTATCTCTTTGTAAAGTTCAACATCTCCACCACAAATTTCAATTCCTTCATCAATGTGTAAAAGAGTCTTCTCATCCACGGAGGGTAAAGTAGATTCTTGGTCATTTATGACGTCAATATAGCAATAAAGAATATCGTAGAGTTTTTCTACTTTTAAGGGTTTTTCAAGATACTCCTGCATCCCTGCATTTTTCATTTTTCTTATATCATCAACCGCAGTATCACCGCTAAGTGCTACAACTAAAAGATGATCAAGTGTTTTGTCTGCTCGAATACGCTCTGTTGCTTCAAAGCCATCTATAATGGGCATATGCGCATCCATCAAAACTATATAGATATCTTTATCATTTTTTAGAATATCAAGTGCTTCTTGGCCATTATCGGCCATGATTATATTGATGCCTGAATCGCCAAGCATGCCATTGATAACTTTTTGATTAATGATATTATCTTCAGCAATAAGGAGTTTTGAACCTGCAAACATTTTAAAGCTATCTTTGGTAATAGCTCCATGAAGCGCTAAGTCTCTTCGTTTGGGAATTATCATTTGCGAAGGTTGCGAAGTTTTTACACTCTCAATCGTTTCTATATCTAAGCTTTCTTTTTCTACCTCTTCGCTCTTTACAGGATTCTTTGTCTGCCCAGCTTGTGGGGAATGTCTAGTTTTGCTTACATTTGTTTGCTCATGAACTACCAAATCTTCTGGATGATCTTTTTTTTGTTTAAGAATAACAATAAGCAGCAGAATGAGCACTCCAGCTATGATGGCAATTGCTTCACTAGCATATGTCGTTAAAAGTTGATTCACACCATCCATTATTTTTCCTTTTTATTTCGTTTCTATATAATAAACTCTTTTTTCTTAAACTTTAGAGTCCCTCAAGTAATACATACCACAGTCTGTCTGTTTCTTTGTCTGTGAGAAATAGGGAAGACCCATTGAGATAAAGTTCTTTTAACGCATCTTTATTTATTTGATATGTATGTGAGCACTCTTTATGTGTAGGTAAAAACCCTCTTATGAGTGAGATGTCAGTTTCAACTTTTTCATTACACAAGAAGCAAATATTTTCACTATGTAAGCGTCCTTCATATTTAAGGAGCTTACTGTATGCTTCTATAGCAGCACGTTTGGGATTTTGTTTATCCCATTTGAGAGCGGCTTCATCTAAAAGGTGAAAATAAAAATTCTCGATATCTTCTGCCTGTTTTAAATGCTGATAAAAAAGGGCTGTAAAATCCTGCCAAGCTCTTAAACGGTTTCTATCAGTGATCCACTTAAATCCCAGATGTATCACATCTCTAAGTCGTGGAATGGAGCTTTTATAGGAGCTTTCAAGTTCATAATCAATTTTGAATCCTAGGTTTATGACACCATGTCTTGCTCCATAAAAGCGATAAACTGTTTGTAAGTTTTCCTTCGATATTATTGTGACAATTAGATCTTCATTCTTAGCACGGTTGATGTTGATAATATAGCCCTGCATGAAATGCTTCCAATCTACACGAATTTTATTTTTTGAAAAAATATTATCTCTTTTAAATCCTTTTTTAATTCTTTATTCGATACAATAAAAGCCTAAATTTTATTTTTAATAGACTAAGTTTGTTTAAAAATAGATTAAATCTTCTTATTTTTATAAGAAAATTTGTAAATTCAACATTTGGGGTGAATATATGATGGAATATAATGACTTATTAAGATCTTTTAAAGACAACTGTGGTTTTGGTCTTATTGCAAATATTAAAAATCGCGCATCACATGAGAATCTTGAAGGTGCCATCACGGCATTAGAGAGAATGATGCACCGTGGTGCTGTTGCGGCTGATGGTAAAACAGGAGATGGTAGTGGTCTTTTATTATCAATCCCGACAGCATTTATGCGTAAAGAGGCTAAAGCAAAAAATGTAGAACTTCCGGATCAGTTTGCTGTTGCGACTGTCTTTACTAAAGATAGAAAACAGTTAGAAACAATCGAAAAGATTTGTACAAAAAATGATCTTAAAGTTGTTTTAGTTCGTGATGTCCCTGTTGATGTAAATGCTCTTGGTGCACAAGCAAAAGCATCTTTGCCGAATATTATTCAACTATTTATTATTGCTAATTCTATTATGGCAAGTGAGCGTTTTGATGCACTGCTTTATCTTTCTAGAAAAGAGTCTGAACATGCACTTGTAGATGATAGAAATTTTTATATTTCATCTATGTCTTCAAAAGTTATCTCATATAAAGGTCTTGTTATGCCAACGCATATCAAAGAGTTTTATAAAGACCTCCAAGACACAGATTTCAAAATCTCATTTGCATTGTTTCACCAAAGATTTTCTACAAATACACTTCCAGAGTGGCGTCTTGCTCAACCGTTTCGTGCTGTTGCCCACAATGGTGAGATCAACTCTGTTGAAGGAAATAGATTTAATGTTGAGATTAAATCTGAGTCGATTAAGAGTGAAGTGTTTACAGATGAAGAGCTTTCACGTATCCTGCCGATTCTTCAACTAGCATCATCAGACAGTGCAAGTGCAGATAACTTTTTAGAGTTTTTACTCGTTAATGGTATGGATTTCTTTAAAGCTGCTCGAGCGGTGATTCCAAGTGCATGGCAAAATGAGCCTCATATGGATCCTGAACTTCGTGCGTTTTATGAGTACCAGTCAACGGTATTTGAAGCTTGGGATGGTCCGGCTGCATTTTCACTTACAGATGGTCGTTATATCGGTTGTGTACTTGATAGAAACGGTCTTCGTCCGTCAAAATATATCATCACAAAAGATGACACACTGTTAATCGCGAGTGAATATGGTGTTATGGACATTGATGAAGATAATATCAAAGAACGTGGACGTTTAAAATCTGGACAGATGATAGGTCTCGACCTTAAATATGGAAAAGTTTTAAAAGATAAACAGATCAATGATTATTTGAAAAGTTCAAACTCATATATGAAATGGCTTAATGAGCATATGATTTATCTTCAAGAACATGTAGAAGATCAATACAAAAGTCAATGTGATTTTGATTCAACTGAGCTTATACAAAGACAAAGATATTTTAATGTAACACAAGAGATCGTTGAGCAAGTAGTTGAGCCTATGATCCGTGATGGTAAAGAAGCTGTTGGTTCGATGGGTGATGATACTCCACTTGCAGCATTTAGCAATAAACAACGCTCATTTACAGACTTTTTTAAACAAAAATTTGCTCAGGTAACAAATCCTCCAATCGATCCTATTCGTGAAAAAGTGGTTATGAGTTTAAATACAGGATTTGGTGAAGCTCATAATATTTTAGGAGAGCTACCTTCTCATGCACATAGACTCAAAGCGATCTCTCCTGTGATTACTTTTGAAAAATTGGAAGTTTTAAAATCTTTTGGAGATAAAAAATCTCCAAGTTATCAAGACTTTTATAAAAATGCTACGTTTTCAACAGCATTTGATACGGACCTTAAATCAGCACTTGATAATCTTGTAAAAGAGGTTATTACAAGTGTTAGTAATGATAAGGTGCGCATAGTGATCCTAGATGATGCAGAGCTTAGCAAAACAAAACGTGTTATACCAATGGCTATGGCAATTGGGCGTCTCAATCATGCTCTTTTAGAAAATAAAATAAGACACTTGGTTTCTCTTGTTGCCGCGACATCAGAAGTTTTTGATTCACATAGTGCAGCTGTTTTGATAGGATATGGCACAAGTGCTATCTATCCAAATTTATTATTTTCAACTGTGGCAAGTGAGCTTACAAAGACGAAATACAGTGATATCACATGTACTGAGGCTTTGAAATCAGTTCATGGTTCTATCAATGCAGGTATTCTTAAGATCATGTCAAAAATGGGTATAGCAACTGTTGCTTCTTACAGAAATACAGGACTTTTTGATATTATAGGTCTAGGACGCGATATCACAAACGAATGTTTTCATGGTTCTCATGTACAAATCCCAGGTCTTAGTTATGCAGATATAGATGCGAAGTTGAAAGAAAATCATAAAGCAGCATATAATGAAGATGGCTTTAATACTATTTTTCCTCTTGCAATCGGTGGATATTACAAATTTTACAATGGACAGGAATATCATGATTTCGGTCCAGATGTTATCCATGCAATCCATGCATTCGTTAAAACTGGAGATAAAAAAGATTATGAGAAATTTAAATCTACGGTCAATAACCGTGGTCTGAAATTTATTCGTGATTTCTTTGAATTCAAATCTGATAGAGCAGCTATTGATATCTCAGAAGTTGAATCAAAAGAGAAAATCTTTAAACGTTTCGCTTCAGCTGCGATGAGTTTAGGTTCTATCAGCCCTGAAGCACACGAAACACTTGCTATGGCGATGAACCAGATTGGCGCGCAGTCAAACTCAGGTGAGGGTGGTGAAGATTCTGTACGTTTTGACACAAATCGTAACTCTAAGATCAAACAAGTTGCATCAGGACGTTTTGGTGTAACTCCTGCATACCTTCGTTCAGCTGAAGAGATTCAGATTAAAGTTGCTCAGGGTGCAAAACCGGGTGAAGGCGGGCAACTTCCAGGGCATAAAGTAACTGAGCTTATCGCTCGTTTGCGTCATACTATTCCAGGTGTTACGCTTATTTCACCTCCGCCACACCACGATATCTATTCGATAGAGGATTTGGCACAGCTTATATTTGACCTTAAACAGGTCAATCCAAAAGCGCGTATCGCCGTAAAACTTGTTTCTACAGCAGGTGTTGGAACGATTGCTGCGGGTGTTGCTAAGGCATATGCAGACAAGATCATTATCTCAGGTGCTGATGGCGGTACTGGTGCGGCTCCTTTAACGTCGATCAAATATGCAGGTAGTCCATGGGAACTAGGTCTTAGTGAAGCGCATAATGCTCTTAAAGTGAATGATTTAAGACGTCTTGTAGAAGTCCAAACTGATGGTGGACTCAAAACTGGTTTAGACGTAGTAAAAGCTGCAATGCTTGGTGCTGAGAGTTATGCTTTTGGTACGGCGGTACTTACTATTGTAGGATGTAAGATGCTTCGTATCTGTCACCTCAATAAATGTTCAGTAGGTATCGCAACACAAAATCAAAAATTGCGTGAAGAGTTCTTTGAAGGACATGTGCATCAAGTGGTTAACTATTTTACCCTTTTAGCTGAAGATGTTCGCTCTATCATGGCAAGTCTTGGATATAAAACATTAGAAGAACTTGTCGGCAGAAGTGATCTTTTAAAAGTTGTCAATGATCCTTTTGCCCAAAAATTTGATTTTTCATCTGTTTTACACAGAGTTGAAGGGATCAATACTCGTCAAGAGCCTTTCAATAAACCTTTTGATGATAATGCTTTTGAAAAAGCCATCTTAAAAGATGTTATGCCAGCTATTAAACATCCTGATCATCCTGTTCGTATTACAAGAGAGATCCAAAATATTCATAGAAGTTTTGGAGCTCTTATCAGTGGTGAAATTGCTCAGTATTATGGCGATGCAGGACTTAAAAAAGATACGATTACTATGGAGCTCTCTGGTATCGCAGGTCAAGCTTTTGGGGCATTTTTGATCAACGGTATCTCAGTATATCTCGATGGTGTTGCAAATGATTACATCGGTAAAGGTCTTCACGGTGGTAAAATAGTTATTACCTCTAAAAATGAAGGAGAAGAGTTTAGTGCCGGTGGAAATACTTGTTTGTATGGCGCAACAAGCGGTAAACTCTATATTTCTGGAAATGTCGGTGAGCGTTTTGCGGTTCGTAACTCAGGCGCACTTGCTATCGTAGAGGGTGCTGGAGATAATGCTTGTGAGTATATGACTGGCGGTATTATCGTCATCCTTGGAGAAACAGGGATCAACTTTGGCGCTGGTATGACAGGCGGAGTTGCATTTGTTTATGATAAAAAACATGATTTTATTGAAAATGTAAATAGCGAACTCGTAGAAGCTGTGAGAATTGATACGGATGATGGAGACGAAGCAAGACATTATCTTAAACGTCTTTTAAAAGAGTATCTAGTTGAGACATCAAGTAAAAAAGCAAGAAAAATATTAGATAACTATAGACAAGATATTAGAGATTTCTGGTTAGTTCGTCCAAAAAATCTTAAAAAATTACCGTTGAACGCTGATAAAGGAGATTAATATGCAAGAATATTTAAATATAGGACGTACAGATCCTCAAAAACGTTTGGTTGTGGAGCGCGTAAGAGATTTTAAAGAGATTTATGAAGTTTTCGATAAAGACCGTGCGGCTTCTCAAAGTGAACGCTGTATTCAGTGCGGCGATCCATATTGTCTTAACAAATGCCCATTGCATAACTACATTCCGCAGTGGCTTAAAAGTGTGGCTGAAAAAGATCTTGATTTTGCATTTCGTTTGGCAAATGAACCTTCTCCATTTCCAGAAGTAATGGGAAGAGTTTGTCCACATGACAGACTTTGTGAAGGAGACTGTACGTTAAATGACGGTCACGGTGCTATTACTATCGGTTCTGTTGAAACTTTTATCGTAGAAGAGGGATTTAAAAATGGTTTAAAACCGCAATTCCCTGGAATTATAAGCGATAAAAAAGTAGCGATTATAGGTTCTGGACCTGCTGGGCTCTCGTGTGCAACTTATCTTCTTCGTTCAGGTATAGCTGTGACGATGTATGAAAGAGGTGATAGAGCAGGCGGACTTTTAACGTATGGAATACCAAACTTTAAACTTGATAAGAAGATCATTGAACGTCGTGTAAAACTTCTTCAAGAAGCTGGTTTAGAACTTGTATTAAATACTGAAGTCGGACGTGATATCACTTTTGAAGAGATTGCAGATAAGCATGATGCGATGTTTATTGGTATAGGTGCGACGGTCGCTAAAAAGGCTGGAATCGCAGGAGAAAAAGCTCCAAACGTTTATAAAGCGATGGATTATTTAACAAATCTTCAGCGAAAAAATTTCAAGTTAACATATGAGAAAAAATTTGATTTTAAAGATCTTGACGTTGTAGTTGTCGGTGGTGGTGATACTGCTATGGACTGTCTGCGCAGCGCAAAACGTGAGGGTGCAAGAAGTGTTACATGTTTGTATCGTCGTGATGCGCATAATATGCCAGGAAGCCAAAAAGAGTATAAAAATGCGATGGAAGAGGGTGTTGATTTTACTTTTTGCGTTTCTCCTAAAGATATTGTTTTAAACGAAGCAGGCCGTGCAATTGCCGTAGAAGTGGTGAGAACAACTTTGGGTATTAAAGATGAGAGCGGACGTCAAAAGATGGAAGAGATCAAAGGAAGTGAGTACAGAGTGAGTGCTGATGTAATCATTATGTCTTTAGGTTTTGATCCTGCCACTCCATCATTTTTGGCTGAAAATGGAATCGAGACAAACTCTTGGGGTGGCGTGATTATCAATGAAGAAACTCATGAGACGACAACTGCAGGCGTTTATGCCGGCGGAGATTGTTTTCGTGGAGCTGATCTTGTAGTAACCGCTGCATTTGATGGTCGTGAAGCTGCTAGAAGTATAGTTAAATCACTTCTAGGTTAAATGATAAATTTTCACTCCTTTATCAAAGATGCCCTTGCGGCATCTCTTGAGATACAAAAAAGACTGCAACAAAATTCCCCTTCTTTATATGAAAAACATACTCTTGGTGCCGGTGGTGATATAAGTTATGGTGCTGATTTAGTAGCTGAGGCGATTTATATATCACATCTGGGAAAATATGCCAAGATCGATTCTGAAGAATCTGGTGTGATTGGTGATGGAAAATACACTATTTATCTTGATCCGCTTGATGGAAGTGAGAACTTTAAAACAAATTTTCCTTATTACGGAGCTTCCATTGCGCTATGTTTACAAGAGAATACAGTTGTAGCGATCGTTGTAAACTTTATCTCATCAGAAGTATTTGTAAGAACAGAAAATGAGTTTTATAAAACTTATCTAAATGAGCTTACTTGGAAACAAAGTGTGGCAGAAAATAGTTCACTTTCTTCTGTTGGAATTGTGGAAAAAGCATACGATAAGCCGCAAAAATTAACTGTTTTAAAAGAAAATAAGTTGAAGTTTAGATCGCCCGGAGCAGTCGCTCTCTCTTTGGCTTATGCGCATTATGTGAATTATATGCTCTTTTTTGGTACAATTCGTGTTTATGATATGCAAGCTGGTCTTTATATATGCAAAGATTTACATATATATCAAGATGACGAGATGACCATAATTTCAAAAGACTCTGATCTATTTGATAAATTATGTAAATTATATAACAAGGAACAATTTTGAGTCTTTTTAATCTATTTACTTCAAGTTCAAAAAAACAGCAGGCTACTAAAAGCGAAGCTCCTGCACACTGGATAAAGTGTACTTCATGCCAGTCTCTTATGTATTACAAAGAGATTGAAAATCAAAATTATGTATGTCCTAAATGTGGATTTCACTTAAGAATCGGTGTGAAAGAAAGAATTGCACTCTTGAGCGATGAAAATAGTTTTGTAGAATTTGATGCAAATTTAACACCTATTGATCCTTTAAATTTTGTAGATAAAATAAGTTATGCAAAACGTGTAGAAGATGCATTTGCAAAAACTGGGCGTAAATCTTCAGTTATAAGCGGTGAGTGTAAAATAAATGAGCAAAGTGCACAATTGGTTGTCTTTGATTTTTCATTTATGGGTGGTTCACTTGGATCTGTTGAGGGTGAGAAAATTGTTCGTGCAGTCAATCGTGCAATTGAAAAACGTGAGGGACTGATCATTGTGAGTGCTAGTGGTGGGGCAAGGATGCAAGAGAGTACATTTTCTTTGATGCAGATGAGTAAAACTTCAGCAGCACTTGCAAAACTCTCAGAACATAAACTACCATATATTTCACTGCTTACTGATCCAACGATGGGTGGAGTAAGTGCTTCATTTGCTATGCTTGGTGATATCATTATGGCTGAACCTGGTGCACTTGTTGGTTTTGCAGGACAAAGAGTTATCAAACAGACGATAGGTTCAGATCTCCCTGAAGGCTTCCAAAGAGCTGAGTTCTTACTCGAAAAGGGTTCTATCGATATGGTTGTCAATAGGAATGACCTGAAACAAACTTTGTCTGATCTCTTAAAGATGTTAGTAAATAAATAATATGCAACTTTACGCACTTTGCGATCAAGAGATGTTAGATAAGCATAATCTTTCTTTGGAAGATTTTGTTTTTTTAGCTAAAAAGTATGATGCCAAGGTGATCCAATATCGCAATAAAACTGCAGATATCTCCTTTATAAAACAACAATTAATCCTATTAAGACAACTTTTTGAAGGCTTTTTGATCGTTAACGATGCCTTTGAACTAAGTTCTTTTTGTGATGGTGTTCATATTGGTCAGGAAGATCTTTATAAGATTGATTCTGATGCTAAAAAAGCAATTGAGATTTTAAAAGAAGTTATAGGCAAAGATAAATTATTAGGTCTTTCTACTCATAATAAAGATGAGATTTTACAAGCAAATGAACTTGATCTAAACTATATAGGTCTTGGTGCTTATAGACCAACGACAACAAAAGATGTCGACAATATCTTAGGCGAAACTTTGGATGAGATAGCTTCTTTTTCAAAACATCCTGTTGCTGCAATCGGTGGCGTACGTTTGGATGACAGTTTTAAAAATGTGACTTATCATGTCATAGGCAGTGGACTTCTGTGAATATAGATATTATTTCTATTGCAAAAAAAGAGCGTTCGACTTATGACCCTTTATACAAAGAATTAGAAAAAATGATATCTCGCTTTGCAAAAGTGCAAGATATTGAGCTATTTTCTAAAGAAATTACAAAGGCTCACAATATAGGAACAGATGCCTCAAAAGCCTCTTACACAAAGGCTTTTGAGCCATATGTAAACAATGGATATAGAGTTTCGTTACATCCTGATGGAAAATTAATCGACAGTTTTGAATTTAGTAAGCTTTTAGATGGTAAAATGTCAATTCAATTTTACATAGGTGGAGCTTACGGTCTTGAAGAGGAGTTTTTAAACCGATCTGACAAGGTTATAAGTCTAGGTAAAATAACGATGAGCCACAAAATTGCAAAAGTTGTTCTATTGGAACAGATATATAGAGGTTTTTCAATTTTATCAAACCATCCATATCATAAATAGCGGGGTAGCACGTGAGACAAAGCGAACTGGATTTTTTCAAAAAAATGCTTGAGGTACGTAAAGTACAGATCATAAGAAACATTACTGGTGTTCAAGAAGAGATGGGTCAGCTCCGTCAAGAAGAACTGCATGACGATGCAGATTTTGCTGTAATGAGCAATAATAATCTGGTTGAAAATGCCATCAGTGAACAACAAGGAAAAGAGCTTCGTGAAATTGAAGTTTCTTTACATAAAATCACTCAAGCCGCATATGGAAGATGTGAAATGTGTGAAGAACTTATTAGTATTCCTCGTCTTAAAGTGAAACCTCATGCAAAATATTGCATCGACTGCCGTGAGATTGCAGAGAAACAAAACTCAAAATTAGGAAATAGATAATGTATATAAAGCGCTACACAATATCAGTCATCCTCTTTGTAATTTTACTTGGGTGGTATGTATATGGTTTTGTAACACAACAGAGTATTGAAATTGGATTTTTAGGCTTGAGTTTACCATCAATGCCGATTGCAGTTTTAGTTATCATTCCGCTTATTTTACTTTATGTGGCAACTGTTTTTCATATGGCTTTTTATTCCCTTCTTGGAAGTTTTAAAGTAAGAAAATATGAAAAAGATTTAGAAAAAATGATGATCTCTGTAGGTGATGCGCTTTTATGTAAAGAAAATCGCCATTTTGAGTTTAAAACACCAAAATATAAGCAACTTGGAAAAGTGATAGATCATGTTTCTATGATCGCAGATGCACAGATGCCATCCATCGAAGATGAAAAACTCGCAAATATACTTAGAGTAGTGAGCAGAGTAAAAAGCGGTGAAGTTGCAGATCTTAGAAAATTCAGTTTACCAACTGATAACGAACTTATGATACAAAATGACAAAAATAGATATGATGCGCACGAACTTTCTCCTGAAGATGTTCTCGGCAAATCTGGTAGGTACTCAAAAGAGCTTTGTATGCGAGCTTATGGTGATGCATCGAAGAAATCTGCGTTTTCAGTGATAGAAAAAAATAAAGAGTTTATGAGTCATGAAGCTCTTAATAATATTTTATCTCGTATCAATGCAGATCAGAACCAATTAGATCTTTCAAATCAAGCTTTGATAGAGCTTATAGGTATGTTAGAGCTAAATGAGAAAGATTACATCAGTATCTCTCAAGCTCTTTCAAAAAGCATGATTCCAGAGCAAAGAATTAAACTCTTTGAACTTTTAAGTGAAAAAGATGATGAAGCAACGGGTGCATATTTGTATACATTGTATGATTTAGAGATGCAATATCATGCAAATGAGATCTTATCAAATACACAAGCGAATGAGTACCTTAATTTTAAAGCATACCGTGCTTTAAAAGAGTGCAATAGACATTATGATATTTCACTTTTTGTTTAGAGATTTTTTATCTCTAAACTCTCTCTTCTTATCTGAAATGCAGTTTATTTCAACTTCAAATAACTTTTCTGGAAAATTTTAAATGCAAAAAAAATTATCGTTTGATCAACCACTTTATGTTTTAGCTCCACTTGCTGGATACACAGATCTTCCATTTCGAAGTGTTGTTAAAAAGTTTGGTGCAGACTTGACAGTGAGTGAAATGATCAGCTCAAATGCTCTTACGCATGGTTCTGCAAAAACTCTACATATGCTTGAAAAAAGTGATAATGAAGATCCTTACTCAGTTCAAATAGCAGGTGCAGAATCGAGTGTCATAAAAGAGGCTGTAGAGGTTTTAAACGAGCAAAGCGGCATAGATATTATCGATCTTAACTGTGGTTGTCCTGTGCCTAAGATCGTGGGTCATGGAAGCGGAAGTTCACTATTACTCAATCTTCCACTTATGGGTGAGATCATTAAAACTATCAAAGATACGTCTAACAAATCTATGACAAGCGTAAAGATAAGACTTGGATATGAGAAAAAAAATCATATCGATATAGCGAAGATCGTCGAAGATAGCGGTGCTGATTTTATCGCTGTTCATGGAAGGACGCGTGCTGGAAGATTCAAGGCTGAAGTGGACTATGATGCCATTAGAGAGATTAAAGAAGCTATCAAGATTCCAGTAATTGCAAACGGTGATATTGATTCTTTTGAAAAAGCGCAATGGGTACTTGAACATACAGGCGCAGATGGTGTGATGATAGGACGGGGAGCCGTTGGCGCACCGTGGATTTTTCATCAACTCAAAACGGGTTCAACAGAGATAGACAGGCTCTTAAAGCATGCAATCATCATGGAACATTTTGACAAGATGATAGATTTTTACGGTCCTCGCGGTGTTAGTATGTTTCGAAAACATACACATACTTATTCTAAAGGGTATCAGGGAGCTTCAGTGCTGAGAGATAAAGTGAATCGCATTGATGATGTGGCACAATACAGAGATGTAATCGATACGTTCTTTTTGGAGAATGAGATTGTTGCAAGATAGACAGGGAAAATAATGCTTGAAGCAACACAATCGATTTTAAATCTTTCAGAAGACGATATAGATGACAATGTTTTATATTATGACTACAACACAAGACATCTATTTTCTTTGATAAAAGAGGGTGTGCCAGAAGATGACAATAGATACCTGAGTTCATTTAGATCTTTTGAGGGCGAAGTTTTTGAAAACTATATGTATGAGAAACTTTTAGCTTATGTGACAGTGCAAGATGAAGTTGATAAATTTGTTCTCAAAGGGCATCATCAAAGTAAAGATAAAGCACTTGCAAATACCCTCTCTATCAGTGAAAAAGCGCAGATTGTTTATCGTACAAAGAGCAGAGAAATAGGCGAATTTGACGCTTTGATCTTTACTAAAACTGAGCTTTATTTTGTAGAAATGACTTTAGTTAAATCAGTACTTAAACTTAAAAAAAGACTTAGAAAGAAAAAAGCACTCTTAGAGACGATCTTTCCACAATACATAGTCAAATCTCTCATCATTCTCAATGAAGGTGTGAGTGGAGTCAAGCAGCTTCCGGACTACTGTAAAGTTTGGATCACAAAACCTTTTTCATCCCAGAAAGTTTTAGATTATCTCAAAGACCCAAAAGCTTACGACAAAAAACCAAAAAAAGTTATCGAGAGTAAAAAACTCATAGAAGCTGAACGTTTGAGAGTTACACCTTTTAAATACTATAATATCCTCTCTTGGATTACAAAGTCTTTGCGTCAAAACAGAGGTCAACTCATCAATATGAGATTTTTAAATGAACCATTGACTCAAAGATATCATGACCTTTATACAAAAGTTTATCTTGGGTATATGAGCGCCTCAGAATTTAAAAAGGTTGTTTCTTTGGATATCAAAGAGGATCAACAAGTTATCGTGGCGTTAGAAAAAAAGCACTCAGATGAGATCGTATTGACGTATTATGTTCAGTACAGCAGAAAAAAACTTGATTATATCTCTTTTAATGATGAAGGTGTTTTGAGTGTCGAGAGAAAAGATCCGTTTGGGATTACTGTGACTGAGGTTTATCATATAACGAAGATGATGGATCAAAACTATGAACTCAGTGCAAATAATATTAAGACAATCAAAAAACTACTTTCTGAAAGTTTCAAAAAATCTTCACATCAAGAGAATACCTATGCCTAAAGGGTCCTTCTCATGTAAGCAATTAAGCAGAGTTTTTCACTCTGCTTAAACCCTACTTCATAGCAAACTTATAATCTAACATCAACCAAGCAACTGTTTTGTCGTTCGTAAATCCTGTTGCATCTCCACCATTATAAAAGGCTCCTTTGACTAGACCTGTAAGATTGTTGATTCCAGGGATTTTATTGCCATAAGAAACGTCAAACTCTGAACCTAAATCTTTTGATGTTCCAATATTCTTTTGTGCGTCAAATTTATGATAAACAGCCAACACTTTTCCAAATGTTTTCTCAGCATAGCCAAGACGTACATTTGCATCATTGAGACCCGCATTATTTGTACTTCCTAAAAATACATCAGCCCATCCGTTAAATGCGTGCAGTGTAGCAAGTGGAGTCCAAAAACCAATAACAGAACTTCCCTCAGCTTTACCAAGAGACTCATAGTTCACACCAGCTAAGAAACCATTGACGTTTGCACCTAAATCTAGATTGTAGTATCTTGCATCTGCTTCTGGTTTACCATTTAATCCAACTGCTGGAGTAGCACCTAGTTGTGAACGTCTCTCAAGTGATGGATCTGCTTGTTTTGCATATTCTGCGCGGTAGTCAAGTTTGATTGCACCTGCATTGATATTGCCAGTTAATGCTGCACCATAAGTATCACTGATAGAAGCGAGCATATAATCATACGCAGTTACATTCAACATATCGTTTACTTTATAAGAAGCATGTAACAAAACAGATGAAGTATCATATGCTTCATTCGTAGAAAGACCAGTCGCTGCTGTAGGAAGGAAACTTTGATTTTTAACACCATTGACTCCATAAACATATGCACCTAAAAGTGAAAGTTTTTCAATACTGTTATCAACTAAAGCAACAGCATCAAAAGTTTGTTTCATCTGTCTCCAGTCTACAGTACCGATAAAACGTTGATTATCAAGATTAACATCTTGACGGCCTGTACATAGCAGAGTTTTATTGATTTTATAATCTATGTATGCCTGAGTCATACGCGCTTGCTGTGGATCTGCAACGGTATCATATTTTGTGTTACCATCTATGGTTCCATTATAGTTTCTATCCCCAAAATTACTTACAGCAGAACCTTCTAAATAAGCAGAAAGCCCAGTAACTTGAAAAAGATCTGCACCTACGCCTAAAGTTGTACGTGCTGTAAAAGCATTCGCAATCTCTTTACCGCTGTTTTGTGCATCTACATACTCATAACGAGGACGGATTTCACCGTTGAACTTTACATTGCTTAGGACATTTATCCCATCATCTGCACTTACGCTCACATGTAAGCCTGTAAGTAAACATGGCACCGCTGCTATAGAGAGTAACATTTTTTTCATTCTTATTCCTTTTTCCTTAGTTTTACATAAACTAAATTTATGGCAAAAGTATATCGTCTATTGTATTGAAGATAATCAGAATATTGATTAAATTTTAATCAATATTAATCTTAATTTTACATTAATTAGTGTTATAGTTTTTAAATATAAATTATGAGGTGTAAGATGATTAAGTCAGTTTGTGGATATTGTGGTGTTGGATGCGGTTTGGAATATGATGAAAAAAGTTTGATAGGTGATGTCACATATCCTGTAAACTTCGGAAGTGTGTGCTCTAAAGGTGTTTCAGAACTTGTAAGTATACAAACTGAGTCAAGACTACTTCGTCCTATGATACGAGAAAATATCAAGCAAGCGTTCCTTACATCTAAGTGGGAAGATGCCATTAAGCTTATTGCACAAAAGATCAAGCAGACGTCAAAAGAAAAAATCGGTTTTTATCTCTCTGGTCAGCTTTTAACAGAGGATTATTACATCGCTAATAAACTTGGTAAAGGATTTATCGGAACTGGAAATGTCGATACAAACAGCCGTACATGTATGTCAAGTGCAGTTGTTGCTTATAAAAAAAGTATTGGCGCGGATTTTGTGCCCCTTCGTATGAATGATATCTTCAAATCTGATTTGCTTATCTTAGCTGGAGCAAACACTGCTGAGGCGCATGTAGTGTTTCACAACCGCATCAAAAAAGCAAAAAAAGAGGGTTTGAAAGTGGTGGTCATCGATCCAAGAAATACAGATACTGCAAAAATTGCTGATATCTATCTGCCTATAAAAGTGGGAGGCGATATCGATTTTTTCAATCTCATCTCAAAACGTCTTATCGATGAAGAGCTGTATAATAAAGAGTTCGTAGAAAATCATATCAACAACTTTGAACTCTTAAAAAATAAATTCAAGCGCGCACCAGTCACAAAAATGCTCAAACGTACAGGGCTAACACAAGAGCAATTTGACGAGTTTTTTGAACTCTATAAAAAAAGTGACAATATCATCACCGCTTGGACGATGGGACTCAACCAATCAGTTCAAGGCGTAGATAAAAATCTCGCACTTCTTAATACTCATCTCTTAACCGGCAAGATTTTCAAAGAGGGAAATGGACCTTTGAGCCTTACCGGTCAGCCAAATGCGATGGGCGGACGTGAGGTTGGAGGACTTTCCACGATGCTCGCAGTACATCTCGGCTTTGATAAAGAAAGTGTAAAAAAAGTGAGTAAGTTTTGGAAGAGTGAAAATGTGGCAACAAGTGCTGGACTTACAGCCACGCAAATGCTTGAAGCCAACCTTGATGTGCTTATTATCTGCCATACTGATCCTATATACCATCTTCCAAATCGCAACAAGATGCAAGACCTTATCAAAAAAATCCCTTTTGTTGTAGAGATAAATGCCTATGAAAACTCTGAAACAGCGAAGTATGCACATGTAAGACTTCCGGCTTCTCCTTGGGGGGAGAAAGAGGGCACTCAGACAAACTTGGATAGAACTATCACAAGACAAGAACGCCTCACTCGTCAGTCTATAGACTCAAAACCTGATTGGGAGATATTTCAGCTCATAGCTCAAGAACTTGGATTCAAAGAGGCTTTTAATTTTAAAAATCCTAAAGAGATATTTCTAGAGTATCAAGAGATGACAAAACTCAACGGGTATATGGATATCCATAAAGCGGATTATGATGAGCTTTCTAACAATGCATTTATCTGGGGAGAGGAGATAAAAGAGTTTTTAACACCTGATAAAAAAGGAAATCTCTTCTTTGTGGAAAACAAGCTTTTGAGTGAAAAAACTTCCTTAGAATATCCGTTTATTTTACTTACAGGTCGTACCCGCGATCAATGGCACAGCGGAACAAAGACCAATCTTCCCGCAACACTTTTGAAGTTTAAAGAACTCAACTTTTGTGAGATACATCCTCATGATGCGCAAAAACTTCATATCAAAGATCGAGATGCTATCAAAGTAGTTTCAAAACGCGGCGAGCTTATCACAAAAGCTCTTGTCACTGAAAGTATTAATGAAAAAAATATTTTTATTCCTATCAGCAATAGAGATGTCAATTATCTGACTTTAGATCTCTATGACGCAGAATCTTTGCAACCAGACTACAATCATAGTGCGGTTAAAATTTTAAAAATCTAAAGGATAGTAATTTTCCTTTAAGAGGATTTGCTTTATACTGACTTGCAAATAAATTCAGGAGCCAGAAGTATGAAGCAATATGAAACGTATAAATGTAGTGTTTGTGAAAATGAAGTGGAAGTACAACATGTAGGAGGCGGAACGCTTGTATGTTGTGGAAAATCTATGAAGTGTATCACGGAAAATCTGACGGCTGTAAACCTGATGAAGGCGTTTGCAGGTGAGTCTCAAGCTCGTAATAAATATGAGTTTTTTGGAGATTTAGCGCGTGAGGCTGGCTGGCATGTGATTGCTGAGCATTTTGCCCAAGCTGCGATGAATGAAAAGTATCATGCAAAAGCTGAATACATGGCTTACAATAAACTCGTTTACGGCATAGAGATGCATGAGACACTTAAAAATCTTGATACGGCGATTGCAGGTGAACATTATGAACACACTGAGATGTATCCAAACTTTGCGGCAATCGCCGAGGAGGAAGGGTATAAAGATATTGCTCGCTTACTCAAAGCCATTGCAAAAGTAGAAGTGGAGCATGAACGTGAGTATGCAGAGCTGAAAAAACTTCTTATAGAGGAAGGATTTTTTAATTCCGATGAAGATGAATACTGGGTTTGTGAAGTGTGCGGACATGTCCATAGAGGAAAAAAACCGCCAAAAGCCTGTCCACTTTGTAAAGCACCTCAAGAGTATTTTAAACGTGAACATCTAAATTAAATAAACTTTTTACAAGGAGAATATTATGGCTAAAAGAGGAATATCGATCCTAAAAGGTATCGAAGCAGAGACAGTTACGACACTTTTAAATAAGGCTTATGCAGATGAATGGCTTGCGTATTATCAGTACTTTATTGAATCTAAAGTAGTGAAGGGGATCATGAAAGATGCCGCTATTACAGAACTTACCCAACACGCAGCCGATGAACTGCGTCATGCGACACTTATCAGCGGACGTATTTTACAGCTTGGTGGAACGCCACTGCTGAGCCCAAAAGATTGGTTTACACATACAAACTGCGGCTATGATGCTCCAGAAAATCCAGATGTACTCTCCATCTTAGAACAGGCGATTAAAGGGGAACAGTGTGCGATAAGCACTTATAATGAAGTTCTTAATATCACAAGAGAAAAAGATATTATTACTTACGATATGGTTTCTACGATCTTGGCTGATGAAGTGGAACATGAAGAGGATTTGCAAGCTCTTTATGATGATATCCATGAATTTATAGCCGAGATTAAGAAAAATATTCAGTAAGTTTTCATTTTACAAGAGGCTTTTTTTAAGCCTCTTGTCTTTATGTAAGCGGTAAATTTTTTATCTAAAATCGTTATACATGTAAGCTGGTTGATTTGGTAATTTTTTCATCTCAGCTTCAAAAAATTGTTTCAATGTTTCTTTTTGATCTTTAGTAAGATCTGCTTCTTTGTGCATTAGCATGTAGCTCGTTTTTGGCATTGTTCCAAGATCGAGGAGTTGTATTGCACGTTTGAGTCTTTTTGTTTTTACTGCAGGATCCATATTTGCCCACTCAGAGAAGTTTAGCGCTTTACGTCCATCATTGATATGGTCTTCCATCATCCAAGATACTGGAGAAATATGGCTGTACCAAGGGTATTTTGTTTCATTTGAGTGACAGTCGTAGCATGAAGGTTTGAGTACATCCATAACCTTTGTATCTGCTTGAAGCGTAACTGTTTCATCAACTTTTGGATTTTTAAAATCTGGTCTAATAAACTGTATTGCAATCGCAACTGCGATGAGTGCATATAATAGTTTTATCATTTCTATCCTTGTATAGTTTTAGAGGTAGAAGTTTACCGTTAAAGTTTAAACAAACAGCTACTTTATTATGGATACTCTATATTGATGTTACAGATTTGGGAAGTTTTAATGACAAACTTGTATTTTCCTTTGACTAAGGGAGCTTTTATGTTCCAAGGGTTGTAGCCTGTATTTACCCTTTTATTATCTAAAGTAACTATTTTCATTGATGCACAAGCCTTGTTATTTGCCTTTATAAATCCATCTTGATTTGTTTCAAATAGTCTTACAATCTCTTTTGGACTATGTTCAAATGTTGTAGTTCCTCTAGGTATTTGTTTATCAAAAAGTTCACCCAAATCTTGTTTTTGAGGTGCTTTGACATTCTCTGTGTTATTATCATCTGTGCTTTGTTCTTTCGGCTCTTCTTTCATCTCTACTTTACTGATTTGAGGAGCTTTTGCCATTATGAGTTGCGCTTTATTTTCATAATCATATAGAAGTATATATCTCATTTTTAGATCATGAGTTGGTTTTGTAAACTTTGTATTTTTGATTATCTCTTCTGTAAAGGTATCGATTTCTGGAGTGTTAGCGTGTAGTAAAAAATGTATATTTTTTACTTCTAGCTTATCCGTTAGTGTAAATTCTATAACATTTTTATCTTTACATGTAAGCTTGTTTAATTGTTCTTGAAATTTGATACTAGCTATTAAAACAGCATCACTATTTATCTCTTCATTATCTATTATATATTTTATTTCTTCTTGGGTTAAATTGACATTTTTATATAAAGCTTTGATATTTTGAAAAACAAGCAGTTGTGCATTGAGAGCTGTAAAAAACAAGATTCCTAAAATAAATATTTTCAATTTTTTTCCTTTAAGTATGAAATGTTATAAGTTCAGTATTAGGATTTTACAATAAAAATTAGTTTCTTATCTCTAGTCTATTTTTTGCCATACTACACAGCCGCCAAATAGAGCCTGTTTCAGCTCTAATAGCATCGAAATAAGTTATAGTTTTATGACTTATGTTTGAGGAAATAGATATGAAAAATTTATTTTATTTGATCTTATTATTATTTTTAGCTCCGCTTGAGGCAAAAACATTGATTTTTGGTGTTGTACCGCAACAAAGTCCTATAAAATTGATCCAAGATTGGCAGCCAATAATTAATTATTTGGAAAAAGCAACAGGAGAGCGTATTGAGTTAAAAGTGGAACATTCGATTCTCGAGTTTGAAAAAAAATTGTATAGCGGGGTATATGATATCGCATATATGAATCCATACCATTATGTTGTAGCGAGTAAACGTCAGGGATATATAGCCAAAGTACGTGATGAAAAAAATCTTGTCGGCATTTTGGTTGTAAAAAAGAGCAGTGGATTGCGCGATGTTTCAAAGTTAGGTGGGAAAACCTTTCTCTTTCCTGCTCCTGAAGCGTTTGCTGCGACCTTACTTACGAAATATGAACTTCTTAAAAAATATAAAATCGATTTAGAAAAAAATAAAAATTATTTGTATGTAAACTCACATGACTCGGTTTATAAAGGAGTTGCGCGTGATATTGGAGATGTGGGTGGAGGGATTGAGAGAACTTTTTCTGCGTTGGAAGATCCTAAAAGTAAAGATATGTTGATGATCTTATATAAAACAAAAGCATATCCTAGCCATCCGTTTGCGCTCAATCCTGCACTCTCGAATGCACAAAAAACAAAGATTACAAAAGCATTGATACAGATGCCTCAGTCTTTAGTGTCATTGATCGATATGAAACATCTCATCGAAATTCAAGATTCAGAGTATGATGAAGTACGGGATATCGCAGTTTTATTTCCTTCTAAAGAAGAGTAAAAAATGAGCTTACCTTTTCGTTTTCGATTTATACTCTCTTTTGTTACTATTGAGATTATTTTTATTTCGCTTATTGTATTTTTCAATTTCTCATCTGCGGAAAAACTCTCCCATTCCCTTATAGATGAAAAAATCGAAACAGGGAGTGAACTTTTTAGTCAATTGGTAAAAACTCCAATGGCTACTTTTGATCTTGCAACCTTAGATAATCAGGCTGAAAGTTTTACTGGGCATAAAAATGTCGTAGCAGTGCAAATATATAGTCCACAAAATAAAATTCTTTCATATGCAAACTCAGATTCTAAACTCAATATCAATGATTTTAATGAAACATCTCATGAAATAACAAAAGGTGAGAGAATATTCATAGTGAGAATTGTTCCTATAAAAGTTGATGATACTCTTCTTGGAAGTGCAAAAATTTTATTTGAAGTGACAGATGTTCATAAAGAGATTGAAAAAAATAAACATGTAACATTTTTTCTTATTCTTCTTGAGATCAGTATTAGTTTATTCATTGCATATATTGTTGGTTATAAATTAACAAAAAGTTTGAATAAACTCACCTCATATGCGGCAAGTATAGCTCAAGAAGAAGCAAAACAAAATATAGATATCTCAAAAGGCGATGAAATAACAGTTCTTTCTCATACCTTGCATGTTATGGAAGAGCGTATAGAAGAGCGCAATGCAGAGCTACAACTTGCGGCGAGTGTCTTTACACATGCACGCGAGGGGATTGTGATCACCGATGCAAATAACAATATAGTCAATGTTAATCAAACTTTTACACGTCTCACCGGCTATAAAGCAGAGGAAATCATAGGTAGAAATCCTCGCTTTTTAAAATCTAATAAACAAGATCCGGCATTTTATGCTCAGATGTGGAACTCTTTACTTGCAAATGGCTATTGGTACGGAGAAGTTTGGAATCGTCGTAAAAATGGGGAAGAATACGCCGAAATGCTAACTATAAGTACAATTTTAGATGATGAGGGAAAGGTCAAAAATTTTGTGGCTTTATTCTCGGATATCACTCTAGCCAAGAGACATGAAGGTGAACTCGAACATATAGCACATTATGATGCTCTGACAAACCTGCCTAACCGTATATTGCTCTCAGATCGTCTTTCTTTAGCATTGGTTCAAAGTCAACGACGTAATAAACTTTTAGCCGTTGTATTTATCGATCTAGACGGTTTTAAAGTGGTCAATGATACACATGGACATAAAATCGGAGATATATTACTTATAAAATTAGCAGAGCGCATGCAAAATGCTTTACGTGAGGGTGATACCTTAGCACGTTTGGGTGGAGATGAATTTGTTGCTATTTTAGTTGATTTAGAAACTCCTAAAGATTGCGAACCTGTTCTAAAACGTTTACTTGCGTCTGTATCAGAGCCTGTGGAGATAGAAAAAATAACTCTCCATGTTTCGGCAAGTGTGGGCGTGAGTATCGCACCACAAGATGCTAATGAAGGCGATCAGCTTATACGTCAGGCAGATCAGGCAATGTATCAGGCAAAACAATCTGGAAAAAACCGTTTTCACCTTTTTGATGCCCAAAAAGACAGTGCCATTGTCGCTTTGAATGAAAATCTGCTTCGTATCAAAAAGGCTTTGGATAATCATGAATTTGTTCTTTATTATCAACCCAAAGTCAATCTTCAAACAAATGAGATTATCGGTGCAGAAGCATTGATCCGTTGGATAGATCCACAGCGAGGAATCATACCACCATTAAAATTTCTGCCTATTGTTGAAAATGATCCTATGAGTATTGATATTGGAGAATGGGTTATTGATACAGCATTAAGCCAGATTGCAATCTGGAAAGAAGCCGGTGTTACAATGGCCGTGAGCGTCAATATCGGCGCCTTACAGCTCCAACAAAAAAACTTTGTAACACGCCTAAAAGAGCTTTTAAATGCTCATTCTGAAGTAGAATCGCATCTGTTGGAACTCGAAATCTTAGAAACTAGTATCGTGAGTGATCTTGCTAAAGTGACGAAAGTTATTGACCAATGTATTGAGCTTGGTGTATTTTGTGCTCTTGATGATTTTGGTACAGGCTACTCTTCGCTGACACATATTCGACATCTTCATGTTAATATGATCAAAATAGACCAGACTTTTGTTCGTGATATGCTTGTAGATTGTGATGATTTAGCCATTGTTGAAGGTGTTATTGGCCTAGCCAAAGCCTTTAAACGTGACGTTATTGCAGAGGGTGTAGAAAGTAGAGAACTTGGGGAAACGTTGTTAGAACTTGGATGCACATTGGCTCAAGGTTACGGCATAGCACGTCCGATGCCGGCATCTGAAATGCTACAATGGATACAAAACTGGAGAGAAAAAAATTCTTGGAAATGATAAACAGTATTCGCATCGTAGTGATGCATGCACAAAGATTTTAAAAAAAGTACAGATGCCTATATCTAGGAATCTTGCATGTAAAAAGATACACGATTACGTCCATCATTTTTTGCTTTATAAAGCTCCCTATCAGCAAAAGAATATAGCAACTCAGAGGAGATAGAACCATCAACGACAGCGACACCAATAGACACTGATAGATAAGAAGAAACACTATTTTTAGAATGTTCTATATGCAACTCTTCGATACTTGTACGTAACTGCTGGGCTTGAGATAAGGTAGCATCCAAAGAATCATAGGCAAATATAATCCCAAACTCTTCACCACCCAAACGGAAACAAAAATCACTACCACGATTGAAACACTGTTGCATTGTTTTTGCAACAGATATCAATGCTTCATCTCCAATCATATGTCCATAAATATCATTATATTGTTTGAAAAAGTCAACATCAAGCATCATGAAAACAAGTTTTTTATTATCTCTTTTCGCTCGACTGATCTCACGAGGAAGAATTTTATTAAAATATCTACGATTGTATAGTGAAGTCATTCCATCTGTGATCGCTTGATTTTCTAACATCTCTTTGTAATGTTCAAGCTCGCTAATATCTGTGAAAGTAACGACATATCTTGTCTCATCAAATGACTTTGCGCGAACTAAAAATATATGGTTTTGATTTGTTTGAATATTTTTCATCTTCACTTTTGCGTCATTATGAGGAGCGTGCAATACTTTTTGTATCCATGAGGGATGATTATTTATAAATCCAGCTTCTTCAATAAAAAAATCACATATACAACCATGTTGATGAATAAAAGGGATAAAATCTTTGTATGCAAAAAAATCGAGTACATGTTGATTTGCCATAACAAGTTTTACACCATCAGAAAGAATGACAAAGCCATCTTGTGCATCTATAAGTTTTTGAATATAACTCTCATCTTCTACAACACCAAAATTATAAGCTTTACCCTCATATTCGACATAATGGGCACGTATAAATACAGGATAAAGCTTGCCATTTGCCCCTTTATGGATACTGTGAGATTCAAGCTTTTGTTTTTGTTTTAAGATCTCGATAAAGGGAATATCCCACTTTTCAAGATTGAAATTGATATCTAGATCTTTAATAGACATACTTAGGAGTTGATCTTTTGTGTATCCATACTTGTGCACAACCGTATCATTTACATAAACAAAGTGATTGTCTTTATCTGCTACAAAAATCAGATTATTGATATGATTAATCATATAACTGATAAATGTTTGATCGTGGTCTTCATGTTGGAATTCAAGAATATCATCAATCTGTTTTGTGAATGATCGAAGGGTTGATTCACTAAATGGTTTTTTCATCTTAGACTCTTGGCTTTAATGGGAATTTTCCCACTATTTTAGCACACTAAAGTATGGAATGATAAAAAAATTAAAAATATATTTTTACTTGTAGTTTTGATATATGGTGAGTGTAAAAGTGGTGCCGGCACGAGGACTTGAACCCCGGGCCTGCTGATTACAAATCAGCTGCTCTAGCCAACTGAGCTATGCCGGCATCTATTGAAGAGCGAAATTATAACTAATAATTCTTAAAATAAAATTTTTACTATATTTTTTATTTGCTTAAGAAGATATCAGCTGTCAAAATTAGGATATGAATAATATTTGAGTTAGGTTATGATACGTTTTAATATAGTAAAACTAAAAGGATAAATCATGTTAAAAGATCTTATTTACGCAGGCATAGGCGCTGCGAGTGTTTTAAAAGAAAAAGTGGAAGCGGAAGTTAAAAAGCTTGAAGATGAAGGAAAAATCAAAACAACTGATGCAAAAAGTTTTTTGGAATCAATTGAAAAAAAAGGTAAAGAGGAGGATGATAAGTTCAAAGAAAAGCTCAAATCCACTCTCAAAGAGATCATAGACGAACTAGGACTTGCTACAAAAGTGGACTTAGAAAAATTGAAAGAGGATCTCAAATAAAACCTCTTAGCTTTTATTCACCGCAGCGGATTTATGCTGTCTTTACTTTTTTATTGACTGTTTATCTGGTCATAAAAAAGAGAGAAAGCTTTTTAGGTATCAAGCCGCTTGGTCCAAAAAAACTCAAATCGGCTATCATCTTGCTTGGGGCGAGTTTTATCAAGCTTGCCCAAGTACTTGCTACTCGTGCGGATTTTTTTACGCCTGAATATTTAGAGGAGCTTAAAGAACTTCACGACCAACTTCCTGCCATGAGTGAAAAAGAGTTTGAGATAGTCTACAACAGAGCTTTTAGCGTAGATGCTTTTAAAAGTTTTGAGAAAATGCCCATTGCCTCCGCGTCCATTGGTCAAGTTCATGTGGCATATCTGCATGATGATACGAAAGTAGCGGTCAAACTCAGACGTCTTATAATCGCAGATCAAGTTAAAGCTGATATAAAGATTATCAACTTTTTTAATATTCTTTTTCGTCCGCTCTTTTCACATACGACAAAAAATTCTATTGAAGCGGTTATCTCAGAGTTTTCAAAGATGATTCTTCAAGAAGTGAGTCTCACGCATGAACTAGGAAACTTAGTCAAGTTTTCATCGGTGTATAAAGAGAGTGGAATAAGATTTCCACATCCTTATAAAGAGTTTTGCAGTGATGATGCGATTGTCATGAGTTTTGAAGAGGGGTTTCGTTTTGATGATAAAGAGAGTATTTTTAAACACAAAATAGACTTTAAAAATATCATTTCAAAGCTTGTAGATTTTTACACCCAGCAGATGCTTATAAAGGGATATTTTCACGCTGATCCGCATCCAGGAAATCTCCTAGTGACAAAAGAGGGCGAGTTAATTCTTCTTGATTTTGGAATGGTCAAAACTGTTCCAAACAACTCAAGAGTCGCTATTATCGAGCTTATAAAAGCGGCAAATGAACAAGATTATGAACGCTATATCGATGCAAGTAAAAAGCTTGGAACTGTTGCATATGAAGCTCCCACAGCAGAACTTGCGGAATTTGCCTCCAAGATGTTTGAGATTTTTTCAAACGAAAATCTCTCCAGTGAATCGATGCAGCAACTTGCTTTTGAAGTAATGGAATCAACGCGAGATTTACCATTTAAACTCCCAAGTGATGCGATCTATATCCTTCGTGTGAGTGCCATCATCGAGGGACTTGGAACGACCTATATAGAAAATTTCAATGGCATCAAAGATATTTTACCGATTTTACAAAAAAATATCCCCAAAGCGCTTGGTGCAAAAGATAGCATTTTAGAGACTCTGATAGATGAAATCAAAGATATCCCTTTTATCGCCAAAGATTTTAAAACAGCTATTAAAAAGATCAGTTCAGATGCTTTACATGTAGAGCTTTCAAATGACCAACTCGACTGGATAAAACGAGATCTCAAAATCAGTATAAAATCTTATGCGATCTCATTTTCATTGATGTTAGGTGGAATTTTTATACTTTTAGCAGAAAAAGATCTCAAAGAGATCGCCATTGCAGTTTTTGTCTTTGGACTCGCCAGAATTTTTTATAAGGTATAATTGGCATATGATAAATATTGAAAATATTGGAATTAAATCACTTCTTGAAAGTTTTGATAATGCGCTTGAGCCCATTATTATTACGACGGCTTCTTTGGATGAAGGTGTAGAGATAATTTTTGTCAATGAAGCTTTTTGCCGTGAGACTTTATATGAAAAATATGAGATCATAGGACAAAGTCCAAGTATTCTTTATGGCAGACGTACAAATTATAATATACTCGAACAATTAAGAAAAGATCTTCAAGATGGTAAAAATTTTGTAGGGCAAAATATCAACTACAAAAAAGATGGCACTGAATATATGGCACAGTGGAGTGTCTCTCATCTCAAAGATGAACAAAATCAAACTATAGCTTACATCTCTTTTCAAAAGATAATCACAAAATATATGAAGATAAAAAATGATAATTTCTTACTTCAAGCTGTTGTAAAGAGTGCTCCTGGAATGATCCTTGTGACAGACCTTGAGGCAAAAATTGTGTATGCTAATGACTCTTTTTGTCAAAACGTAGGATATTCGCAATCTTCCCTTGTTGGTAAACACTCTAAACTTCTAAAATCTGGACAGCAAGATAGTAGTTTCTATAAAAATATGTGGCAGACGCTTATAAAAGAGGGTGAATTTGAAGGTGTTTTTGTCAATAGAAAAAAAGATGGAACTATTTATTATGACAAAAAAAAGATAAAGACCATTAATGATGAAAATGGAAAAAGAGCCTATTATTTCAGTGTAAGTTATGATATCACGCAAGAGAGACGAAATAAACAGAAAATGCTTGATGAGATCTATCTTGACTCATTGACAGAGCAGTTCAATAGAAAAAAATATGAAGAAGTGATTCAGGAAAAGATAAAAGAGGGTAAAGAGTTTTCTATAATACTTATGGATATTGATTTCTTCAAAAAAGTAAATGATGACTATGGACATGATAAGGGAGACTTTATCTTAAAAGAGTTTTCACGTCTTGTAAAAGCATTTATGATCTTTGGTAAAGATGAACTGTTTCGATGGGGTGGCGAGGAGTTTGTCGTTCTTACGGAGAGAAAAATCGAAGAAGCAAAAAACATAGCCAATGTGCTTAAAAATATGATCTTTCAACATGATTTTGACGGCCTACATATAAGCGTAAGTATGGGGATCACACAAATGCAAAAAGAAAAAGATCAAAAAACACTCTTTAATCTCGCTGATAAAGCTCTCTATGAAGCAAAAAAATCAGGAAGAAATAAAATAGTTGTTTATGAATAAAAAAAAGATCATCATTGTTGGAGCGGGTCTTAGCGGCTTGTACCTTGCATCGCTTTTGGAAAAAGAGTTTGATGTGACTTTGCTTGAAGCGAGAGAACGGATCGGCGGGAGGATTTACTCGCAAGATGGACACGATCTTGGTCCCTCTTGGATATGGCCGCATCATACCAATATGCTAGGTCTCATCACAAGTCTGGGATTGGAACTTTTTCGACAATACGACCAAGGTTATGCTCTTTTTGATACACAAAACAAAGTCGAGCATTTTACCCCTCCGCCATCATCGCCATCGGCTAGAGTGGAGGGTTCTTTGTCAAAACTGATAGAAAAACTTTCTCAAACTCTTACAAATACACAAATTATTTTAAATCAAGAACTCTTACATGTAGAGCATCAAGATCACGCCATTATTGTAACCACGCAAGAGAGATCTTATGAGTGTGATTATCTTATCTTGACCTTGCCTCCAAGAGTTTGTGTTAACTTAACGTACAATCCGCCTTTGCCACAAGCTTTAAAAGAAAAGATGCAAACCACTCAGACATGGATGGGCAATAGCGCAAAATGTGTTGTGGAGTTTAGCTCATCATTTTGGAGAGAACGAGGACTCAGCGGTTTTGTGTTTTCAAATCAAGGACCACTGAGTGAGATCCATGATGCGTGTACTGAAGATAAAGCCGCGCTTTTTGGTTTTGTAAATCTACACATAAATACTGATGATATAAAAGAGAAGGTTACAGAGCAGATGGTACGAGTTTTTGGCATTGATCCAAGCGAAATACAAGCCATCTATTTTGTCGATTGGAAAGAGGAGCGTTTTACTTCGGTGGTAGAAGATAGAAACTCCTTAAGTTCTCATCCATCTTATGGCATCGATGCAGAGCATTTTGATGGGAAATTGCTTTTTAGCTCGACAGAATTTTCTTATAAAGAGGGCGGTTATCTTGAAGGTGCACTTATTAATGCTAAAAAAACTGCCATGAAAATTTTAGCTTATAAAAATCTATATACTGAAGACACGATATAATTGATTCAAATTTTTGGAGGTGCGATATGAAAGTAGCCATAACGGGAGCAAGCGGTTTTGTGGGAACTGCTTTACAAAAAATATTTCCGGATAATGTTTCTATTCATCGTAATGACGATGAGGTAAAGATTTTGCAAAAACTTCAAGGTGTGGATGTTGTTATCAATCTTGCGGGCGCACCTATCATCAAAAAGTGGAATGATGCGTATAAAAAAGTTCTCTATTCAAGCCGCATCGATACGACAAAAACACTTGTCTCTGCGATAAATAAGAGTGATGTCAAACAGTTTATCTCCACTTCGGCTGTTGGGATTTATCCTGATGATAAAGTGTGCGATGAAACCACACAAGAGATAGCGCCGGATTTTTTAGGCACTTTGGCATCTGCATGGGAAGCTGAGGCTCTTACATGTAACAAGCCTACGACTATCCTTCGTTTTGGTGTGATCATGGGCGCAAATGGTGGCGCGCTTTCACAGATGCTTCTTCCGTTTCGCCTTGGAGTTGGCGGTATCATCGGTGATGGAAAGATGATGACAAGCTGGATTGACTTAGATGATCTGATGCGAATCTATGAGTTTGTAGTAGAAAATAAACTCGAAGGTATCTTCAATGCTACCGCTCCACAGCCCATTTCAAACTATAAATTTACAAAATCATTAGGAAGCGTTTTACATCGTCCGACGATTTTTCCTTTGCCAATATTTGTTTTAAAACTCATCTACGGCGAAGCTTCGACAGTTCTCACTGGGTCAAAAGAGATCTATCCGCGCGCTTTGATGGACGCGGGATTTAAATTTCGTTATAACGATATCTATTCCTCTTTAAGCCATATTCTTGGCTAAAAGAGTTTTTTAAGCGAGTTGTACAAACTGTAAAAGTTCTGAAAATACGACAGCTCTGTATTCGTTTGTGAGCATCTTTTCTATCATTTGAGCAAGATTTTCGTTTATATGTAAGCCTTCTAAGGCTATTTTTCTTATGTCTTCCATCTTCTCTTTTTTGTTCTCGTTTGTAAATCTTTCATACGCTGAGTAAGGTTCTTTTTTTGCAAGTGAAAAGTAGAGCTTTCTTCCGAGTTCGAAGAGTTCGAACTCCTCATTTTTACCTGTATTGCCTATTTTATTTATATCGATTTCTAGCGCTATATTTTGAGCTCTTAGATAGGCGTTTAACTGCATAAAAAATCCTATATACGCAGAAGTGTAGTTGTTTAAAACTCTATCGTGAAACTTTTCAAAAGGTTCATTTTTTAAGCGTAATTTTTTGTATTCAAGCATGAGACTTTCCACATAAAAACGGGCAAATCTCAGTGGTGCGGCTTTGATGACGCTGTAACCTTCCAATCCTTCACTCACAAGCTTTCCACCAAGTGAGATATGAACGCCATCTTCAGTTACACCGTTTACTTTTGCTTTACACCCCTCAAAGCCGATATCTCCAAGTCCATGAAGTCCGCATCCTTTGACACATGCCGACCAGTACATTCTTACGCGTCCAGATTCTAGTGGTACTTTTTCGCCTAAGTAAGTTGCCATATCGATAGCGTCTTGTTTGTTTTCTATAACGCCAAATGAACAGTGTTTTGTTCCCGCACATGCGATGAGGTTGTTAAAGTAGGGCGTGTTGATATTTTTATATTTTTCAAAAAAGCTCTCGCTTAAAAGTGAATTCACATCTTTAACACCCAAGATATAGATATTTTGCCCTGTGCTAAAACGTACTTCGCCATTTCCGTATTGTTCACTCAAATCGCTTACATGTAAGAGATCGCTTCCGCTAAAAATTCCCGATGGAACGACTACATGTACGCCAAAACTTCCATCACGAAGCTGGACTTTTCCGTGGTCTGCATCTGCATAATCAAGCGCAGTCATCGTCTCTCCTGCAGTTGCAAAGTCGATCTTTGCGTTTTCACGGATAGCTGAAGATATTTCAGCCATTCCAACTTCTTCGATCAAATAATTAAGGCGGTTTTTATTTCTGTTATCACGAAAACCAAAGCGTTTAAAAAGGTCGACTATAGAAGCGTAAGCCGCCGTGACTTCTTCATGCGAAGATAAAAAGATATCCGCACTCTTTGCTACTTCGCCCACTTTGCCACCAAGATACATGTTGTAGCCATAAACCCCATTCTTTTGCGCGAGGATAAAACAGCAGTCATGCCCAAAAACATTACAGCGGTTTGACAAAGAACCTGAGATGGAAGTGTTAAACTTTCTAGGAAGTGCACTTATCCACGCAGGATCATGCAAGAACTGACTTTGGAGTTTTTCTAAAAGGCTTTGGGATTCTAAGACATTGTCAAATGCGTATTTGTCCAAAGGATCGTTGACGATATTTCTAAAGTTATCCACACCTGTTTGAAAAGAGTCGATGCCGACTTCTTGCAAACGGCGTAGAAGTGTAGGGATATTTTCTATATCTAAGTATCTTAGTTCTATCTGTGCACGAGTTGTGATATCGATGTAATCTTGCCCAAAATCCCGCGCGACCTCACCGATAGCTCTTGCTTGAACAGAACTTAGATGTCCGCCCGCAACACGTACACGCATCATAAATTGTTTAGGTGTAAGTCCGTCTTTATCAAAAATACCAAAACATTTAAGAAAATATTTTTTATCCTCATCAGGGATGGAGTCATAGCCACTTTGTGCATATTCATCGAGTTTTGAAAATACATCCATTGGATTTTTGAGGATTTTGACCTCTTCTATCTTATTGACTTTTTTACTTCTTGCGATAAACGCTTCTTCTAACTTTTGCATTATTCTTCTCCAAGTGTTGTACAGAAATTTTAACATTCATTTAATGTAAAATTAACAATTAGTTGATTAAATTTTAATCAATAAGGTGCTTATTTTAGAGATAATTTCCTGATATACTTTTGATGTTCGAAAGTTATTAATGAAAAATTAAGTTAAGGAGAATCACATGGCGGGTTTTAAAGAGTTAAAGGGACAGGGACATTGGCCGACGCTTTTGGCGGCATTTTTGTATTTTGATTTTAGTTTTATGGTGTGGACTATGCTTGGGCCACTCGCAACTGAGATAGGTGAGTCATTGGCAGCTGGTGGATTTGTGATGAGTGCTTCAGCAAAAGCGACTCTTCTTTCTATCCCTATTCTTTCAGGTGCGATCTTGCGTATAGTGCTTGGATTTGGCGTAGATAAGTTTGGTGCAAAAGCTACGGCTCTTGTTTCTCAAGCAGTTGTTATAGCTGTACTTTTTTACGCTTACTTTAGAGGCGAGGGGATTACATATAATGAACTCATAATGGTTGCGTTTGGTCTTGGTTTTGCAGGTGCATCTTTTGCTGTTGCTCTTCCTCAAGCTGGTCAATGGTATCCACCGAAGCTTCAAGGTGTTGTGCTTGGTATTGCAGGTGCTGGAAATATCGGTGTGGTCATCGACTTTCTTTTTGCTCCAAAGATAGCACAGTTTTGGGGATGGCAGTCAGTATTTTTAGTTGGCGCTGTGCTTTCAAGTATCATTTTTGTGACATATATGTTTATGGCAAAAAATGCTCCTCTTGAAGTATATACACCGCGTCCTAAAAAATTAAAAGATTACGGAAAACTTTTGAAAGATAAAGATACTTGGTGGTTTAACCTTTTCTATGCGGTAAGTTTTGGTGGATTTGTTGGATTTGCTGGATATATGAAAGTTTATTTGATGGGTACATATCAAGCAGATATGAGTGCTTTTGGTTTGGACTTTTTAGATGAGAGTAATGTCAAAGTGGTAGCGGGTTATTTTGGAGCACTTTGTATCTTTGCTGGTGCAGTTCTTCGTCCTGTTGGTGGAGCGATCGCAGATAAAATGGGTGGAGTAAAATCACTTTATTTCTTTTATGGTACTGTTGCAGTCATGGCACTACTTAGTGCGGCTATCACATTGCCGTTTTATTTTGCGATCTTAGTCATGTTCTTGATCATGGCAAATCTTGGTATGGCAAACGGTGCTGTATTTCAGCTTGTGCCTCAAAGATTTGGTAAAGATATCGGTATAATGACAGGGATTATCGGTGCGGCTGGCGGTCTTGGCGGATCAGCACTTATCCAGACTTTTGGATGGAGTAAAGGAGCGTTTGATGGCTACTCAGCTGGATTTACACTCTTTGCAGGAGTTGTTTTACTTGCAATACTAGGTATCAGTTTTGTTAAAACAAGATGGAGAACTACTTGGGGCTTACAAGCTGGCGGTAGAATTTAAGGAGAGATGATGACCAACATAAAAAGTTCAGGATTTACCCTCGCAAAGGGAAAAAAACTTGTTGGTGATGATGTTTATGAAGTAAAAATACTTGGCGATCTTACCATCGCCATAGTGTGTGATGGTGTAGGAAGTGCCTCTCACGGACGTGAAGCGGCACAAAGAGCTACTTCTTATCTCATCAACAACTTTAAAATGCGTCCAAAAAGCTGGAGCATCGAAAAATCGATCCTCACCTTTGTAGAATCGATCAACTCTATTCTTTTTCAAGAATCACAGATCAATTATGAAGCCTCAGAACTTGTCACCACTCTCACACTTATCGTAATTGAGGGTAATCGTCTTTATGGCGTCAATGTCGGTGACAGTAGAGTCTACATGGTCAGAGAAAACGAACTGATTCAACTCTCACAAGATCATGCGATGCAAGAGGTTGGATACGAGGGTGTTCTTACTGAGGCCATAGGAATCTCTAAAGAAGTTTCTCCCTATTATTTTGAAAATATCGTTCAAAAAAATGACAAAATTCTCCTTTGCAGTGATGGGCTTTACAGTATTATGGATGATGAACGTCTAATAAGTGGCTTGCCTTTTGGTGCGCACGGCTTAGTGAAAAAAGCAAGCAAGATTATGCAACACGACCTGCCAGATGATACCACAGCAGTGGTTGTGGAGATACTCAAAGCGGATGAACTTGTTATCTTAAAACAGCAGATTTTACCCATCCCAGAAACCTTGAAAAAGGGGCAGGTGATAGACGGCTTTGTTTTAGAAGAGTCGCTGATTCAAAACAATAGAACTTGGAGATGCTCGAAAAAATCGAAGCAGTATGTCATAAAATTCGCTCCATTAGAGGGAATTGATGATGAAGCTGTGATAGATTTGTATGTCAAAGAGGCATGGAATGCTAAAAGACTCAGATCCAAATTTTTCCCAAAAGCAGTTATTCCTAAAAAACGAAGCTCTCGTTATTATATTATGCAACTCACAGGCGGTGAAGATTTAGAAGGTTATCTGAAAAAACAGCAGTTAAGCATCGATGATACGATAGAACTGGCAAACACTGTTTTAAAAATGTCACAGTATTTACTGAAGTTCGACCTTGTACACGGCGATATCAAAACTAACAATGTTATGATCCTAAAAGGTGAAACGACAAAATTTAAGATCATCGATTTTGGCAGTATCACCGAGATATTTTCATCCGATTCAAGAGCAGGAACACCGAGTTATCTCTCTCCTCAAAGGTTTCAAAACGAAGCTATCAGTGAAACAACGGAGATATTTTCCATCGGTGTTTTACTCTATCTCGCACTCACAAAAAAATATCCTTACGGAGAGATCGAGCCATTTCAAACACCTGTTTTTAAAGAGGCAAAAAAGCCAAGCGTTTACAACAAAAATATTCCCGCTTGGCTTGACAGCGTAATCCTTCGCGCCATTGCTATCGAAACAGAACGTAGATATGAGCACTATACAGAGATGATGGTTGAACTGCAAAACCCTCAAAAAGTAAAGCCATTTTTTCCAAAAAATAGTTCTATTATCCAAAGATCGCCTTTGCTTTTTTATAGAACGGCGTTTACAGTAATGTTTATACTCAATATTATTTTGATTCTTTACTGCGCTAATAAATAAAGAACTTGGGGTTTTAAACCCATTTATAGAACTTTTCATCTGAATTTATGTAGAATCTTTTATATGTAAAAAGGGGTTTTTATGAAAGAAGTGATAAATCTTTATAAACGTCATAAAGTGACAGTAGATAATTTTGTAGAAACTTTGATAAAAAGTTTCCCAAGTGATTATATAAGATATGCAGATCGCATTTTAAAACAACACCATTTTATTCAGCTTATTTATGGCGTGGATGAGAGTTTTGTGCAAGTAACGCCCATTATTTGTAGGCGAGAAAGTGATGAAAAACAAGTTGGAAGTGAAAAAAGCCATTACTTTCACAAAATGGAACTCAATAGTGATGGATTTTATATCTCCAACCCTTATATCCATTACCGAACTGGAAAAGCAAGTATTTCAGTTGTGCGAAAAGAGGGCGATAAATATTTTGTCTTTGATATTCATCTCATAGAGCTACTCGAAGACCTCAAGCTTATCGAGTTTAACAGTACACACGACAAAGTGAAACGGAGTGTTTATTTTCTAGGCTCAACGCTCTTGGCACTTGTGGCTCTAGCGTTAATAGGTTATGGTGGATTTGTTTTTTTCAAAATCCTCTTTAGCTTTGAAGATGCCACATTCTTACATGATATTTTTAAATCCATCATCGCTGTGACCTTGGGACTTGCTATTTATGATCTCTCAAAACAGATTTTTGAGCATGAAGTTATTTTTCAATCCTTTCATCATCCCGAGGGAAAACAGTATCAGGTTTTAGGAAAATTTATGATCTCTATCATCATCGCTTTGTCCATTGAAACATTGATGGTCGTCTTTAAAATCGCACTTGATGATTATAAAAATCTCTCTTCTGCGTTTTATTTGATGGTAGGAACGACAATACTTTTTGTTGCACTCGGGTATTTTTATAAAACAATCAATGCGGTGAGTTGTAAAGAGATAGAGTAAGAAAACTCTCACAAAACGACAAAATAGCTCTACGAAAATCCTCCTTTCTTTCATATAATCTCTTATAAATATTAGGAGATTCTTATGAAAGTTGTACTTACTATTGCGGGTTCAGATTCTAGCGGAGGCGCTGGGATTCAAGCTGATCTGAAAACTTTTGAAGCCTTTGGTGTTTTTGGAACTTCTGCAATCACCGTACTTACCGCTCAAAACACGACAGGGGTAAGTGCCATTTCAGAACTTAGTGTTGATTTTATCAAAGCGCAACTCCAAGCGGTTAGAGATGATTTTGAGATAGCAGCTATTAAAGTGGGAATGCTTTATAGCAAAGAGATCATCGAGTGCGTGGGTGAGTTTTTACGCCAGATGCAATGTCCTATCGTTCTTGATCCCGTTTGTATCTCAAAAGTTGGTTCTCCTCTTTTAAAAGATGATGCCATCGAAGCGCTCAAAAAACTTTTTTCTTATGCAACAGTGGTCACTCCAAATATCTATGAAGCAAAGAAGTTTTTTGGTTATAGCTTTGGTGATACTGACTCTTTGCAAAGCATCATAAACTCAGGTGTTACTGTGCTTGTAAAAAACCAGACTTTAGAGCTGGCAAATGAGAAAAAAAGTGTCGATCAGCTCATTTTTGGACATCAAAGAAGAGTGTTTAGCACAAGAAGAGTTGAGAGTACAAATTTGCATGGAACGGGATGCTCGTATTCAAGTGCCATTGCTGCAAATCTCGCTCTTGGATATCCGCTTGATAAAGCCATAGAAATTTCAAAAGAGTTTATTTACAATGCCATCTTAAATGCTCCACATATAGGACACGGCGCAGGGCCAATCAATCATAAAAAAGGGCTCAAATATGCGTGAGAAGCTCCAAGGACTTTACGCTATTACAGATGAAAAACTCACTCCCGATGAGATCGTAACTCTCAAAGTGGAAGAGGCATTAGTCAGCGGTGTGAAGATTATTCAATACCGCAATAAAAGTAAAAGCGATGATGAAGTGGAGCATACATGTAAGGCTTTACAAACGCTTTGCACAAAGTACGGCGCACTTTTTATCATCGATGACAGACCACATTTAGCGCAAAAAATAGGATCTGATGGCTTACATGTAGGCAAAGATGATATGCCTCTCTCACAGGCTAGAGCTATCTTTACAAAAGGTATCATCGGAGTGTCTTGCTATGGAAGTATCAAAAAAGCAAAAGAGGCAGAAAGGGAAGGTGCAGACTATGTGGCATTTGGTTCTTTTTTTGCCTCGCCGACTAAGCCACATTCGGGCATCGTCTCGATGAGTGTTTTAGAAAAAGCCAAAGAGCAGTTAAATATTCTCGTGTGTGCAATAGGCGGAATTGATGCTACAAACATCGATCTCATCGAAAAATATAAACCCGATATGATCTCTTGTGTGAGTTCTGTCTTTGATGGAAATATTACACAAAATATACTAATGTTAGAAAAAGGAATGAGAAGATGAATTTAGCAGTTTCAGCATGTTTACTCGGAGAGAAAGTACGTTTTGATGGTGGGCATAAAAAAGATGATTTTGTGACAAAGCATATCTCTAAGTACGCTTCGTTTATCTCTTTTTGCCCTGAAGCTTTGGCTTTTGGTACGCCTCGTCCCTCACTTCGCATCATTAGCGATGGAGAAAATGAAAAGATCATCTCAAACAAAACGGGCGGTGACCTCACAGACGCGATGATTGAGGTTTCAAACAGCGAAATGGATAAAATCGCGGCTTCAGATCTCACAGGGATCATCTTCAAATCCCGTTCTCCAAGCTGTGGGATGATGAGTGCAAAAAAGTATCTGGAAAATGGTTTTAATAATGGGAAAACGGATGGAATATTTGCGAAGATGTGCCGTGAGCGATTTCCGCTTTTGCCTATGGAAGAGGAGGGCAGACTTCAAGATGCGTGGCTGAGAGAAAACTTTATGATGCAGATTTTTGCCTATGATTCTATAGAAAAATTAAAAGAAAACTCTTGTGATATGAACTCTCTTGTGAAGTTTCATACAAAAAATAAATTTTTACTTCAGGCAAAAAATGAGAAGCTCTATCGTGAGCTTGGGAACATCGTAGCAAATCATGAAACTCTTCCTTTTAGTGAGCTTTTTGAAAACTATGAGCAAAAGTTCAAACTTATAATCTCTAAAAAAAGCTCTTTTAAAAAAAATAGAAATGTCTTAGAACATATGGCTGGATTTTTCAAAAAAGATCTGAGTAAAGTGGAAAAAGAGGTGGTGCATGAACATATAAAAGAGTATGTAGATAAGTTAGTACCTATCATCGTGCCACTAAGCACCATCAAGCTTTTTGCACAAAAATACAACACCACATATCTGCTAGATCAGACGTTTTTAGAACCATATCCAAAAGAGTTGGCTCTTCGTTCGAGCATCGAGGGCTCTAAATAATGAAACGTATCCTTTGGTTTCGCCGTGATCTAAGAGTGAGTGATAATTCGCTTCTCTCACTTGGCGGAGAAGTGTTGCCCATCTTTATATTTGATACAAATATTTTAGACCTCTTGGATGTAAACGATAGACGAGTGAGTTTTATCTTCGATGCAGTCGTAAAACTAAAAGGCGATTTACAAGCTTTGGGACTTGATCTTAAAATCTATTATGGCAAACCGCAAGAGATTTTACGTCACCTTGCATCGCTTGGATTTGACGAAGTGTGTGCAAGTGGAGATTATGACGCGTATGCAAAGCAAAGAGACCTTGAGGTTTCACAGTTTATCCATTTTAGATACTTGAGTGATACCTATATTTTTAAGCCTCGTGAGGTTTTAAAAGAGGATAAAACGCCGTATTTTGTGTTTACTCCTTTTTATAAAAAAGCACTTTTAGTTCTTGATACAAAAGATTTTTCAAAAGTAGAAATTGCTTCACACACGCTTCATACTATTTGCTATGATGGAATATACAGACTTGAAAATGGAAATTTTAGTGAGTGTGATTTAGCCATAGAAACTCTTGCATTTCAAAGAGTAGCGTTAAATCAAATGGATTTAAATACAAAACTTAAAAGCCTTGCATGCAAAGTGCCCTATGGGTGTAAGCTTGCTACATATAAACTTGAGAGAGATTTTTTAAGTCTCGATGCCACTTCAGGCCTGAGTGTAGAACTTCGTTTTGGAATACTTGGCGTGCGAGAATTGCTTCGTTTTGTCCAAGATTTAGAGGGAAGTGAAGATTTTATCCGTCAGCTTATTTTTCGCGATTTTTATGCGTATTTGCTTTTTCACTTTCCGCGCATTGAAAACGAAAACTACAAATATAGTTTTAATGGCATAGAAGATAAGCAAAAGTATGAGGTATTTTGCAGTGCAAAAACAGGTGTGCCCATCATCGATGCCGCCATTACGCAACTCATTACAACGGGAGAGATGCATAATCGCGCTCGCATGATAGTCGCCTCTTTTTTTACAAAAGATTTGTTACTTCCGTGGCAGTGGGGCGAGAAGTTTTTCGCACAACATCTATTGGATTATGACAAAGCAAGTAACGTTCTCTCTTGGCAATGGAGTGCAGGCACAGGCGTTGATCCACAGCCCTATTTTAGGGTTTTCAATCCCTATCTACAAGCGAAAAAGTTTGATAAAGATGGAGTTTATATTAAAGAATATCTACCAGAGCTTTTAGATATAAATCCGAAAAATCTTTATGATGAAGAGTGGCTTTTAAACGCACACTTGCTAAACTATCCACAACCAATAGTGCGACATAAAGAGGCTTCAAAAATAGCGATAGAGAGTTTTAAAAATTTAATCCAAAGGAAAGAAGATGATTAAAATCATACTGGCATTTGTGACACTTTTATTTGGAGGATGTTCAACCACGTATGCACCGCTAAAAACCGTTGAAAAAGTGGATGTGAACCGTTATCTTGGCACTTGGTATGAGATAGCTCGTTTTGAACACAGTTTTGAAGTAGGGTGCTCAAATGTGAGTGCGACTTATACGCTCAAAAGTGATAATCGCATCAATGTTCTCAATCAATGTCAAAAAGAAAATGGAACACATTCTACTGCAGAGGGTGTAGCTTATGCAACAGACGAGAGTTTTGCAAAACTCAAAGTGAGCTTTTTTAGACCATTTTATGGAGATTATCAGATACTCATCTTAGATGAAAATTACCAATATGTCGTGATCGGAGAACCTTCAAGAAAATATTTCTGGATACTCTCGCGAACCAAAACGCTCGATAAATCTATAGAAAAAGAGATCGTAGATAAAATGCCCTCACTCGGATATGATGCATCAAAACTACTTTGGACAAAACAGAATTAAAATTAACTTCGGAGATACACGATGTTAAATCTACAAGATATGAGACAAGATTATAAAAAAGCTGAACTCAGCGAAGAAAGTGTAAACGAGAGCCCATTTGTGCAGTTTGAACAGTGGTTTGGCGATGCACAAAAGTCTCACCTGTTAGAGCCAAATTCTATGGTTTTGGCAACTTGCGCAAGTGATGGCGTTCCTAATCTTCGCGCCGTTCTTTTAAAGATCTTTGATGAACGCGGATTTGTGTTTTTCACTAACTATCACAGCGATAAAGCTCGCGAGATAGAGGAAAATCCAAATGTTGCGGCTGAGTTTTTATGGCTTGATTTAGAGCGCCAAGTAAGAGTGCGTGGGCGATGTGAAAAAATCAGCACTGCCGAGTCTCTGAGCTACTTTTTAAAGCGTTCACGTGAGAGTCAAATAGGTGCTTGGGTGAGCGATCAAAGCAAGATTATCAGCTCAAGAAAGATGCTGATGATGCAGATAGAGAAGATGAAAGCTAAGTTTCAAAGCGGTGACGTTCCCTTGCCTGATTTTTGGGGTGGATATAGAATTCTTCCACAAAGTGTAGAGTTTTGGCAAGGACGAGAGAGCAGACTTCATGACCGTATTTTATACACCAAAGAGGGTGAGAATTGGAAGATCAGTAGACTTGCGCCCTAAGGCTTACATCTAAACAAAAAAGATACAATTTCAAAGATTAATTTACCAACTATGGAGTGACAATGCAGAACAATGAAACCTTAGAACTTTTAAAAAAACATGACCTTTTAAAGATCATAGATGATGAGCTTGATATCTACTTGGAGATCCCGCATGTGGCTTATGTAGAGGTCAAAAAACCTGATAGCAAAGCGATACTTTTTACCAATGTTGTCGATAGAAAAAACGGCAAAAAGTTTGATACACCGATACTTATGAACGTGTTTTGTTCACATAAAGCAGTGGAGCTTCTCATTGGCGATGGCGATAAAATTGCCTCTCGCATCCAAGAGCTTTTGCACATGAAACCTCCAGCGGGTTTTATGGACAAGATATCTATGCTAGGAACTCTTTTTAATCTTAAATCGGTCTTTCCTAAAAAGCTGAGCAAAAAAGGGGAATGTCAAGAGATCATAAAGCTCGGGCTTGATGCCAAACTCAGGGAGCTTCCAATCCTTACAACATGGGAACAAGATGGCGGGCCTTTTATTACTATGGGGCAGGTTTATACCAAAAGTCTTGATGGCAAGATGAGTAATGTCGGGATGTACAGACTTCAGGTATATGATGACCACACACTTGGGATGCACTGGCAAATCCACAAAGATTCAAACCACTTCTTTCATGAGTATAAAAAAGCGGGTGTGAAAATGCCTGTTTCCATTGGTATCGGCGGTGATCCTATGTATATCTGGTGTGGTCAAGCGCCACTTCCTATCGGTGTTTTTGAACTGCTTTTATATGGTTTTGTCAAAGGTAAAAATGCACAACTTGTAAAATCTATCACAAATGATATCTACATTCCTCGTGATGTGGACTTTGTGATAGAGGGATTTGTAGATGTCCAAAACCTTCGCATCGAAGGTCCTTTTGGAGATCATACGGGTTATTATACGCTTCAAGAGGAGTATCCTTTTATGAATGTGACCGCTATAACCCATAAAAAAGAGCCTATATTTGCCGCAACTGTCGTTGGAAAACCGCCTTTGGAAGATAAATATATGGGACACGCCACAGAGCGTATCTTTTTGCCTCTTTTAAAGACGACAGCGCCTGATCTTATCGACTACTATATGCCAGAAAACGGTGTATTTCATAATCTTATCTTAGCAAAAATCAAGACGCTTTACCCTGGACATGCTCAACAGACTATGCACGCTTTTTGGGGAGTTGGGCAGATGAGTTTTGTCAAACATGCTATTTTTGTAGGCGAAGATGCGCCTTCCCTTACAGAGCATGACGCAGTGACACGCTATATCTTAAACAGAATCGATCTTGAAGAACTTTTTATTAGTCGTGGAGTTGTGGATGCGCTCGATCACAGTTCAAATAAGTTTGCAGTGGGCGGAAAACTGGGCATCGACTGCACGGGTGAAGAGATCACGGAATCTGGAATTACACTTTTGAGTGATGAAGAGCTTTTAAGAGAAATGCAAAAAATCTCTTCAAGTGTGAAAGATTTAAAACAGTACTACACTGATACGAAAAACCCGATATGTCTTATCAGCGTTGAAAAAAACAGATCACAAAAAGAGCTTTTTGCTGGACTCAAACCACTTTTAGAACACATCAAAATTCTCATTATTGTGGATGAAAAAGATAATTATCTCGACAATCCTTATATGCTCATTTGGCGCGTAGTCAACAACATAGACGCTACACGTGATATCTTTTTTGACGCCAATAGCGTGTGTGTGGATGCAACAACAAAAAGTGAATTGGATGGCTTTATGCGAGAATGGCCAGACGACGTTACATGTACGCAAAGTGTCTTAGAATCTTTAAAAGAAAGAAAAATCATCGATATCGATGATGCATTTGAGCGAAAGTTTTTACTTTAGTATCAACTGACAAATTCCTACTACGAATGAGAAACATTTAGAGCTAAAATTCTCCATGATAGATTAGATTATGGAGAAGAAAATGAAGATAAAAATAGCTTTAGAATGGTTCTTAAATCCCGACCATCTTCCTTTTATAGCAGGAATCACGACAGGAAGATATAAAGAGAGCGGACTTGAAGTTGAGATCATCGAGCCAGAGGAGCATTATGATGGTTTTGAAGTGCTTAAAAGTGGTGAAATAGACTTACATGTAAACGAACCTTTGCATCTGTATGAACACTACTTTGATGGTCTCAAATCTGTTGGCTGTTTTTTTGAAACTCGCGGTGGCGTGATGATACGAGCGGATCGAGTAGAAAAACTGCGCAACAATGAAAAGATCAAGATCACAACTCCAGCAGCAAATCCCGTTACAAACAAGATAGGCTTTGAGATACTCAGCCGTTATGCAAAGAAAAATGGGTTTGCACTCGACGTAGAAAATGTGGAGTTTGTTGAAACAGATTTTTGGCATATTAATAATATGAAAAACGATGAAAGTTTTGATGGTGCGTGGCTTTGTTTTTACAATTTTGAGGGAATCGAGGCGAAAATGGAAGGGTTTGAAAACCTTTTTATAGATCAGTTTGAATCGCCATATCCAAACTTTTGTGCACTTGAAATGATGACGACCCAAACTGTAATGGCACAAAAGGGAGAGCAGATCTGTGAACTCATAAAAATCACGAATGAGATGGCAAAGTATCTACAAGAAAACCCCGAGGAAGCACAGAGAATTTTCTATGAATACTCAAAAACACAGCCAAGTGAATTAATGGATAATATCATCATAGATACACTTTTAAGATTGAAAACCGACATCAAAGCAGATGCGGAAAAATGGCTTGATCTGTACAACTTTGTCGAAGAACTTGGTCTTGTAAGTTTAACTCAAGAGCAATATGATAATATCTGGATAAGTTCTAAAAACTAAGGAAAGCAAGATGAAAACATTTGAGATCAGTTCGCTTATAGATTGCAAGGTCGAAGAACTTTATGCTTTTCATCTTGATGTCACCAATCTTCCAAAGATCACTCCGCCAAATATGAAAGTGACACTTTTAAATAAAGTAGATTCCATCAAACGCGGCAGTGAGATCTATCTTAGAAATGTACAGTATTTTTTGCCCACTTACTGGCGTGTGCGTGTGGATGAACTCCAAGAGCCAAATCTGCTTGTTGACTTGGCGATAGAGTCTCCATTTTACTACTTTAGGCATCAGCATATCTTTACGCAAAAAGGGGAAGGCTGTGAGCTTCGAGATGTGGTTGAGATAATTCTTCCGCTGGAGTTTATGACAAAATTTTTATATCCTTTTGTGTTAGGGCAGTTACAATCGATGTTTGAATATAGACATAGTGTTACAAAGAAAATATTGGAGCAAAGAGTATGAAGTCTATTTTAGTTATATTAATCTTAGCCATAGCGCTATTTGGAGGTCAGAAAATGAGTATTTATGATTTTAAAGTCAAATCAATCGATGGACAAGAGATCACAATGGAGAAGTATAAAGGCAAAGTGATGCTTATAGTTAATGTGGCAAGCGGGTGCGGTTATACGCCTCAGTATGAAGGGCTTGAAGCTTTACATGTAAAGTATGCAGATAAGGGTCTTGGCATCTTAGGATTTCCGTGTAATCAGTTTTTAGGTCAAGAACCAGGAACTGAAGCAGAGATAAAAAACTTTTGTACTACAAAGTTTGGAGTACAGTTTGATATGTTCTCTAAAATCGATGTCAACGGTGCTCACACAAATCCTTTATATGTTTACTTGAAAAAAGAGGCTGGCGGAGTTTTAGGAACTGAAGTTATCAAGTGGAACTTTACGAAGTTCTTAGTCGATAAAAATGGCAAAGTAGTCAAACGCTACGCACCATCAACTACGCCTCAAGAGATAGAAGGCGATATAAGAAAACTGCTTTAAAATATATCAATCAACAAATAAACCCTACGAATAAAAACATATAAATCATAAACTTCTTTTATCAATGTGTAAAAGGATTTATGATGTTATGTACCAAATGTAATGAAACTTTTGATATTAAAGAATCATCCTCAAAAATATACTGGATGAGCGAATTTACTGAGCTTTCTCAAAAAAGCAGACTTTTTGTTGAAAAGATGGGATTTGAAGTCTTAGATCATGAAGGTATATCTTATATCGAAGTTGAAAAGACTAAACAGTTTTTTACAGATAATGTTGTTCTTATAGCTGAGCATTTTAATGACCTTGAACGTAACTCCATTCGGCTTGTCATCGCTTATGCGGGCGAGAGTTTTAACTTTCATTCAGTTTTAGGTGCAAAAAATCTGCAACGTTATATCAATATCATCGAAGACAGAGAGTTCTTTGATATTGTAAATAACAAAAGTCTCACCTCTTACTTTCAGCCCATCATTCAAGCAAGCGACCGCTCTATTTATGGATATGAAGCGCTTATTCGTGGAGTAAAAGAGGATGGAAGTCTGATGTTTCCAGATGAACTTTTCCCAAAATCTGCTCGTAATGATATTAACTTTAAATTTGACAGAATTTGCCGTGAATCGGCTTTGAAGACTGCAGCCGTAAAAAGAGTACAGCAAAAAGTGTTTATCAACTTTATTCCCACTGCCATTTATGATCCTGAATTTTGTCTCAACTCGACAGTAAAATGGGCAAATCAATTTGAATTTGATCCATCAAATATCATCTTTGAAGTGGTTGAAACAGAAAATGTTAAAGACCAAGAACATCTGAAAAAGATTTTGACATTTTATAGAGAACAAGGGTTTAAAATAGCGCTTGACGATGTTGGAGAGGGCTACTCAAGTCTTAATATGCTTGTGAATTTACGACCAGATATTATCAAAGTAGATCGTAATATTATTGAAAATATCCATCAAAATCCACTCAAACAGTCTGTTTATAAAGCACTGTTTACTATGGCAAAAGATCATGGCATAGAAGTACTTGCAGAGGGCGTTGAAACTGCTCAAGAACTTGCGATGATCGAAACTCTAGGTGTGGATTATATACAGGGCTATTACTTTGGAAAACCTACCGCTGAGCCTATTAGAAAAATTGACACAAAGAGATAGATCATGAATGACTATATACCAAAAGCTTTTAGCTTTGACCCAGATGAACGTGGGCACTTTGGAAAATTTGGTGGGCGCTACGTGCCAGAAACCTTGATGCCTGTACTTATAGAATTTGAAACTATGTATAAATCACTTCGTTTTGATAAGGAGTTTTGGGCCGAAGTAAACTACTACTTTAAAGAGTATGTCGGGCGTCCATCTCCGCTTTATAGAGCTGACACCATCTCACAAGAGCTTGGAGCAAACATCTATCTCAAACGTGAAGATCTCAACCACACAGGCGCGCATAAAATAAATAACACCATCGTTCAAGGTTTACTAGCAAAACGGATGGGAAAAACAAAAGTCATAGCAGAAACTGGCGCAGGTCAACATGGCGTGGCAACGGCTACAGTAGCCGCACTCATGGGACTTGAATGTGAGATATTTATGGGTGCCAAAGATGTGGAGCGCCAAGAACTCAATGTTTTTCGTATGAAACTCCTCGGCGCAAAAGTCCACGCAGTACAAAGCGGAAGCAAGACTCTTAAAGATGCGATGAACGATGCTATTCGTCACTGGGTGAGCCACGCAAGAGATACTTTTTATATCATCGGAACAGCGGCAGGCCCACATCCATATCCACTAATGGTACGTGATTTTCAAGCCATCATCAGTTATGAAGCCAAAGTGCAGATCATGGAGCAAGAGGGAAAAATGCCAGACTACGTTGTTGCGTGTATTGGCGGAGGAAGCAATGCTCTTGGGATGTTTACCCATTTTATAGAAGAAGAGGCAACGCAGTGTATCGGCATAGAAGCGGGCGGATTTGGACTTCATACTAAAAAGCATGGAGCAAGTCTAGCTCTTGGCAAACCAGGGATCTTGCATGGACAGCTGAGTTATCTTTTACAAACACAAGATGGACAAGTTGAAGAAGCGCACTCCATCTCAGCGGGACTTGATTATCCCGGAATTGGACCTGAACACTCTTATATGATGGAGCATGGCAAAGTCATTTATGACAGCATTACCGATGATGAAGCGATGGAGGCTTTTGTCTGGTTAAGCCGTGCTGAGGGGATTGTCCCAGCTTTTGAAAGTGCGCATGCGATAGCGTACTTGAAAAAAATACCTCGCGAAGAGATAAAAGATAAAACGATCATAGTAAGTCTCTCAGGACGCGGGGATAAAGATATGATTCAGGCGATGGCGATCTTAAAATTTTAATAATATGTTGAACTCACTCGGCTTATGAACTAACAAAAAAGGCATACAAAAAACTTCTCTCATTTTATAAAATAAAATAAAAAATGAAGGCAGATTTTATGAAAAGAGCGATTTTACTTTTAAATATGGGCGGACCCAATAATCTTGATGAAGTGCAAGTTTTTTTACACAATATGTTCAATGATAAAAACGTCATCAACGCACCAAAACTAATCCGAATGCTTGTGGCTAAACTCATTATTTTTAAGCGTCTTGATGAAGCCAAAGGGAACTACAAAGCCATTGGCGGGAAATCTCCGATAGTGGGATATACACAACAACTCATCGAGGCACTGAGCTTACATGTAGACGCAACGGTTCATATGGTGATGCGCTACACACCTCCCTTTGCAAAAGATACGCTCAAAAATCTCCAAGAAGTAGATGAGATCTACGCTCTTCCACTGTATCCGCATTACTCATCAACTACGACACTTTCAAGTATGCAAGACTTAGAAAACTCTATGAAAAATCTTGGTATCAAAGCAAAACTCAAAACCATAGACACATATTATAAAAATGAAAAATATAATCAAGCAATAGTCGAGCGTATAAAAGAGTCTTTAGCTGATGCAAATCCAAGCGAGTATGAGCTTGTTTTTTCAGCGCATGGACTGCCTCAGAGAATCATCGACAAGGGTGACCTTTACCAAAGACATATCAAGTATAATGTTTTTTATGCAAGAAAAGCTTTGATGCAAGCTGGAGTTGAGTTTCATAAAACCCATCTTGCATATCAGTCGCGTCTTGGGCCACTCGAATGGATTCGTCCCTATTTGGAAGATAAACTCCAGAGCTTAAAAAAGAAAAAGGTGATAATCTACCCGATAGCATTTACGGTCGATAACTCTGAGACAGAGTTTGAACTTGAGATCGAGTATAGAGAAAAAGCGCAGGAGATGGGATTTGTGGATTATCGCGTCGCTAAAGCTGTGAACAATCATCCTTTGTTTGTAGAGAGTTTAAAAGAGATATATGAGGAGCTAAAACAGTGCTAGAATACGCAGTCGTCGGCTCTGGAGTAGGTGGATGTTCCATCGCGGCTTATCTTGATGCAAAAGGGCATAAAACTGCACTTTTTGAAAAAGATAGCCATCTTGGCGGATGCAGTTCTACCTTTATTCGCAACTCTTACATGTACAACACAGGAGCGACAACTTTAGCAGGATATCAAGAGGGACACATCGTCAAATCTCTTTTTGATGCCATAGGCTATAAACCAAAACTTTTAGCGACAGATCCAGCTATCGTGATACTACAAAACGGAAAAGAAACTCCAAGATTTAGGGACTTAGAAAAGTTCTTAGCAGTTGTAGAACAAAACTATCCTCATCCAAAAAATCGAGAGTTTTGGACGCTTGTATATGAACTCAACAAGAAATTTTATTCAACTGATGGATACTATTATTCTAACCGTTCATTGTTTAAAAAAGCGGTTTCACTTCTTAGCTATACACCCGTTTTTATGAAGTTTTTTCGATATTTTTTCTCTAACGCAAAATCCTTTTTAGACCATTTTTTTGGCGGCATAGACAAAGAATATCTTGATTTTTTAGAAGCTCAGATTATGATTGTAGCTCAAGCGAAAAGTTCTGAGATAAACTTCTTTACCTGTGCGCTTGCTCTTGGATATACCTTCAATGAGACCCATTATGTGTATGGCGGAATGGGTGCGCTTTTTGATGGAATGAGTGCAAATATGCAAGATGTGAGAAAAAATGCTGAAGTGAAAAAAATAGAAAAAAAAGAGGGATACTACAAACTCTACACAAAAAATGAGGTTATAGAGGCAAAAAATGTGATCTTAAACTCTACGGTTTATGAAAGTGCAAAACTTTTCGATGCGAGTTTGATACAAAATTATTATCAAAAATATGAAAAGCTCGACAATCATCAAAGCTCTTTTATGCTCTATCTCACTATAAAAAGTGACGCAGATTTTTCCCATCATTATCAAATCATCCAAGATGAAAAGTTTGAGATGACACTTTCAAAGGCATTGTTTGTCTCATTTTCAGAGAAAGACGATGAGCAAATAGCGCCAAAAGGCTACTACTCCATCACAGCTTCTATCCACACAGATGTGAGGTTTTGGAAAAAAGATGCAGATTGTAAGGTAAAAAAAGAGAGATTAAAAAACTTACTGCTAGAATCATTGATGAAAAATCTTGGTATCCAAAACTCTCAGATAGTTGATTGTTTTGCTGCGACACCGAGCACCTTTGCAAGGTATATTAACCGTTCTCAGCTTGGAGGCAATGCGATTACTATGAAAAACTTTCTCCCTTTTTTACCATCAAACGACACACCAATAGAAGGACTTCACAACGTGGGTGACACTGTTTATGCCGCTCAAGGTTGGCCGGGTGTAATGCTTGGTGTCAACAATCTAAAGAGGCTTTTAGATGTATGATATTGCCTTACATATAAAGCTAAAAGACTGGCTTTATATTCTCATATTTGGTCTTGTTTTTGGCTCTTTTTTATCCGCTTTGGGTTATGTGCTTTTAGAAAAAGACTGGCTCGAGGGTGCTTTATATGGTGTACTTCTAGGATTTAGTATCACTTTTTTATCTTTGGTTTTTATCTCTTTTATGAATCACTTTGTGTTACCAAAAGTAAGCTCCAAATACTGGCTTCTTTTAGCGATAGTTTTTTCCTTTTTATCAGGCTTTTTTGGGACACTTTTAAGTGTGTTTGTTGCACAAAAAACGGGGATAGAACTCATCGCTTTATTTGAGACAAGTTCTATTGGAATTGCTGCGATTATCGGCGTTTTGACCTATCTTTTAGGTGCGCTTTTATACAGATTTGTACGGATGAGAAATGAAAAAGAGGAGACTCAAAGTAATTATGTCAAAAGCCGTCTCTCTTCCCTTGAAACGCAGTTAAATCCACATTTTTTATTTAATGCGCTCAATTCCATCGCAGAACTTATCCACACGGATGTCAACAAAGCCGAAGAAGCGGTGCTCAAAGTTTCCTCATTTTTACGTAATACCATGAGCGAAGAATCGCATATCAGCATCAAAAATGAGCTCTTACATGTAAGGGATTATGTGGAGCTTGAAAATATCCGTTTTGCAGATAAAATATCCTTACAAGTAAGCGATTTTATGCCAAATTATAAGATTCCAAAATTTTCCATTCAGCTTTTAGTAGAAAATGCGATTAAGCACGGTTTTATTCAAAAAGAGAAAAATCTCAATATCAAAATCTCTTTTGATGAGCAAAAAAAAGTGCTTATCGTCAAAAATGACGGCAAAGCGATGAAGAGCAGTAAATTTGGGATAGGGCTTACAAATCTTAACCAGAGACTTGAACTTTTATGCAAAGGTTATTTAGAAGTGATTGACAAAGAAGAGCCAACATTTTATATACATTTAGGAGAATGCCATGAAAATACTCGTAGTTGATGATGAACAACTCGCCCGCGCTCGTGTGACACGGATGCTAACAACCCTTGGATATAAAGATATTTTAGAAGCCACAAATGCGGATGAAGCCATAGAAATAGTAAGAGAAAATGAGCTAGATCTTGTTTTACTTGATATCAATATGCCAGGTGTGAGCGGCATAGAACTCGGTCATGAACTCAAATATCTTAAAAATAGTATTGCCATCATTTTCCAAACAGCCTACCAAGAGCATGCGCTAGAAGCTTTTGAAATTGGAGCTCTTGGATACTTGGTAAAGCCTTTTAGTATCGATCAGCTTTCAACAACACTTTCTCGCGTGGTAAAGCAAAAAGAGAGTGAAGGTTCATACAAGTTGATGAGTAAAAATGGTGAGCACTATTATTTGCTTAAACCTGAAGATATTTTTTATGTTAAAGCTGATCTCACAGAGGTGATGCTTCGTACATCAAGCGGATTTTCTTACTCTTCACAGAAAATTTCAGATTTGGAAAATAAGCTAAAAAATTATGGATTTATAAGGATTCATCGCTCATATCTCATCAATCCTGACAAGATAAAAGAGATGATTACGATAGAGCAGAGTAAATTAAGATTTTCATTTAACGGGATTTCAGACACGATAGAATCAAGCAAGGATGGAGCAAAAGAGTTTAGAAATCTTTTTTCTAACTAAACTCTTTTAGTTTTTAAGCGTCGTATGCATCGTAAGCGATGGATGCTGCTTTTTCTTTGTAGGTCTGGAAAGGTTCTTTTTCTTGTGGTCTGTTGTTTAAAATCGCGTTTAATTCATCATTGCGATCTCTTAAAATATCTTCAAACTCATTTTTATTGAGTGGTTTATCATCTTCAAATTTATCAAGTAAGATATTGCTTTGACCTGCGAGGATGAGATAGCTCAGATTGCCATAATCAACCATCACGATTCTATTAACCTGATCGAGCTGTTTTGAAAAGCGTACTTGCAACTCTTCATGAACTTCAGTTTTACCGCCAAACATCCAAGGTTTTTTGAGTGGTTTTGCACTAGAAGCCGCTGGTTTTGTTTGAGAGATGACGGCTCCCATCTTCTTTTTAAGATAAAAAACAAAGCCGAGTGTCGCAAGCAATATAGCCATAACGACATAGTATCCTGCAGATATTTGTAAATCAGGTCCTGTAGGTAGAGCTGTTGAGGCAGCTGCAGCTGTAGCATTTGGTTCTGTAGCAGCAGCTCCTTGTTTATCAAGTCTCAGTCTTAAACCATAAGAATCTACAGTTTTAGAAGCCTGTACTTGCACGTCATTTGGGACAACAGCCACAATTTGTGTATAACTTGTGATCGGACTGATAGTAAGCTCAGAGATAAATTTAGAATTTAAAGATTTTGTCTTTTCAGACTCTATAGATGCACCCTCAAGTTTGATAATGATCTTACCATCGAGTGTTTGCTGGGAGATAACACCATCATACGGGGTGTCAAAAGTGAGCATTACATCTACTCTGTCACTTCTTTCATAAACGTTGTAACTGAGTATCTTTGATGCAAAAAGCATAAAAGGGATTAAGAGTAAAAAGAGAATTTTTTTCATAGTTTTTCCTTCGATAAATGGTATAAGACAGCACTGGAATTAAGCACTTCATTGATACGGATTGCAAGATTTTTTTCATAGACCATGACTTCGCCTTTACCTAAAATACGGCCGTTAACATAGGATTCTACGCTTTCGCCGGCAGGTTTTTTAAGGTCAATAACTGAACCTTTTTCAAGTTGAAGTATGTCACGAATGGTGAGTTCTGTTTCGCCAAGATCGGCGACAAACTCCACTTCCATGTCCAAAAGACCTTCATAGTTCATCCATGAAAGTTCTTCTGCTTCATTAAACTCTTTCTCACTATGGTAGGGCATTTTATTCCTTAATCGCTATGAGTATACTGCCATTTTTTAAAGAGATTCTATTCATTCCATCGCAGAGAAGATTGAATTTTTTCGTCTCTAAAAACAGTGGAGTTTTAATATTGAAAACTTTTGCATCATTGCTTTCTTGAGCTAAGACTTTTGCGCTTCCGACAATCATATTTGTCGTTTCAAGCAACATATCTTGAAGCGTTTCATCGTCACTTTCATCTTCAAAAAGAAAAATTCCACAAACATCTTGTAAAAGCTCTTTTGACAAAGCAACATACACAGTATGAGGTTTTTCGTTTTCAACTATCTCTATACTAGCAATAAGCATTCTCATTTTTGGAATGGTGGTTTTAAAAGTGTAGGGCTCTCTTATTTGATGTTCACAAAAATTTGTCGCCGCTTTTGTAATTATAGATAACATTTTTGTCCAAGTTGCAAAATTTAGTAGATTATACGTTATACAAACCTAAAATTATATTAATACACTCTTCAATTATACGTCTTCATAAGCTATTCTTGGGTATAATCGAGGGAAAATTAAGCATGAAGAGAGTGTATGGCGGAACTACTATTACTTGGCGGTTTTGTTGGATTTTTGTCAGGTTTTTTTGGCGTAGGCGGCGGAACTATTTTGGTTCCTTTGCTTCTATTCTTAGGCTACGACATGAAAACAGCCATTGGGATTTCTGTATTACAAATGGTATTTAGTTCCATTTACGGAAGCTACTTAAATCTCAAAAAAGGCACTTTAGATGTAAAAATGGTCTCTATTATCGGCTCTGGCGGATTTGTAGGAGCACTGTTTAGTGGATTTATAGTAGCCAATGTAGATGCAAAAATACTACAAATCATTTTTATAAGTTTTACTACTTTTGCATTGTTGAGACTGTTTTTCCAAGTAAAAGAACATAAAGGTGAAAAAAAAGCACATCCGATTATTCTGTTTATTATAGGTTTTTTCCTTGGAATGATAAGCATTTCCATTGGTGTGGGAGGATCTGTTTTACTTGTACCTATTTTAGTTGGATTCTTTCATGTAAGTCTCAAAAAAGCGACTTCAGCAGGGCTTTTCTTTGTTGTTTTTTCCTCCGTTTCAGGATTTATATCACAAAGTCTTCATGGAATGATCGATTATCGTACGGGTTTGATTATAGGTATTGTATCTCTTGTGGGCGTCTACTTTGGAGTGATGTTAAAACATTCAACTCATGAAACATTGCAACGAAAATTACTCGTTTTGTTTTATGTCGGTGTGGTCAGCTACTTGACCTATAAAACATTTTTTTTACAGGGATAATGAATGATAAAAATATATGGTGCGCGTGAAAATAATCTTAAAAATATCTCTTTGGAAATACCAAAAAATAAGCTTGTCGTATGTACAGGACTCAGCGGAAGTGGAAAGTCCACACTTGCTTTTGATACACTTTATGCAGAGGGACAAAGACGCTATATTGAATCACTCTCATCTTATGCAAGACAGTTCTTGGATCGCATCGGAAAACCTGATGTAGATAAGATAGAAGGGCTTACTCCTGCCATTGCAATAGATCAAAAAACAACTTCAAAAAATCCACGTTCGACTGTCGGAACAATCACTGAGATTTACGATTATCTTCGTCTTTTGTATGCTCGTGTCGGCGTGCAACATTGTCATCAATGCGGCAAAAAGATCACGCAGATGAGTGCTGAGGATATTATTAACGAAGTGTTAAAACTTCCAGAGGGTGCGAAAGTCGTTATTTTAGCTCCAATTGCAAGAGAAAAAAAAGGCTCATTTGGGGAGATACTAGAATCTCTTGTGCAAAAAGGGTATGTTAGAGCGATGATAGATGGCGTTATGGTCAGACTCGATGAGGAAATAGAACTCTCTAAGACCAAAAAACATACTATCAAAGTAGTCATTGATCGTCTTGTAATAAGTGAAGATAACAAAGATCGTATCGCACAGGATGTTGAAAAAGCACTCAAACAAAGTTATGGCGAGGTCGAGATAGATATCTTAAATCATGAAGAGTTAGGTCTTAAAGACGCAAGCATCCATTACAGCGAACACAATGCGTGTTTTGACTGTAAAATCAGTTTCGATGAACTTGAACCTCTTTCTTTTTCCTTTAATTCACCCAAAGGTGCTTGTCCTGAATGTGATGGTCTTGGTGTTCGTTATGCGCTTGATAATGACAAGATTATTGACGGTGACCTTACTATTGAAACTGGTGCGGTTAAGATAGTTTATGGCTTTAATAAGGGATATTATTTTACTTTTCTCAAAGGGTTCTGCGCGGAAAATAATATCAATATGAAAGTTTCATTTTCCGAGCTTGAAGAGTATCAGAAAAAAGCGATCTTACATGGTGGTATCGAGGAAGTGACTTTTCTTTGGAAAGGACATCCAGTAAAACGCATCTGGCCGGGGATCATCAAAATAGCTTATGATATGTTCAAAGATGATAAAGAGCTTGCAGATTATATGAGTGAGAAGGTGTGTAATGTTTGCCATTCTCACCGCTTGAAGCTTGAAAGTTTAGCTGTGAAGGTTTCAGATCATAAAATTTCAGAGATCTTGGATATGCCAATAAATAGAAGTTACGAATGGTTTAAAAATGAGGATAATTTTTCGCATATGAGTGAAAAATATAGAATGATTTCAGCGCCTATTTTAAATGAGATTCGAGAGAGGCTGTACTTTTTATATGACGTTGGTCTTGGATATATCACTCTAGGTCGTGATGCTAGAACCATCAGCGGCGGTGAAGCGCAACGTATCCGTATCGCTTCACAGATTGGAAGTGGTTTGACGGGTGTTATGTATGTGCTTGATGAACCAAGTATCGGGCTTCATGAAAGAGATACTTTAAAACTAATCCGTACGCTTCGCTCGCTTCAAGAAAAGGGTAACAGTGTTATCGTCGTCGAGCATGATAAAGAGACGATTGAAAATGCTGACTATATCGTAGATATCGGACCGGGAGCTGGAAAATTTGGTGGAGAGGTTGTATTTGCTGGCACGTATGATGAACTCAAAAAAGCTGATACTCTCACTGCTGATTATATGACGGGACGTAAAGATATTAAATATTTTTACAGACGCCCACAAGAAAAATATATAGAGATAAAAAATGTTACGCTCAATAATATCAATGATTTAAGCGCAAAAATTCCACTCAATAACTTTACATGTATTACAGGTGTGAGTGGAAGCGGAAAGAGTTCTTTGATACTTCAAACGCTTTTACCAACAGCTAGAGAGATCTTAAATCACGCAAGAAAAGTCAAAAAAATAGCAGGTGTTGAAATAGAAGGTCTTGAGCATGTTGATAAAGTGATCTACCTCGATCAAAGCCCCATAGGTCGTACTCCAAGAAGTAACCCCGCAACTTATACGGGTGTGATGGATGAGATTCGTAATCTTTTTGCAAAGACAAAAGAGGCAAACATAAGAGGATATACAAGTTCACGATTTAGCTTTAATGTCAAAGGCGGACGCTGTGAGAAGTGTCAAGGTGAGGGCGAGATAAAGATTGAGATGCACTTTTTGCCAGACATTATGGTGAAGTGTGATTCTTGTAAAGGGACTCGTTATAATTTTCAGACTTTAGAAGTGCTCTACAAAGGCAAAAGTATCTCAGATGTTTTAAATATGAGTGTTGCAGAAGCCTTAGAGTTTTTTGATCCGATCCCAAAAATCAAGATAAAAATGCAGACGCTTTTTGATGTGGGTCTTGGTTATATCACACTTGGACAAAATGCGACGACACTTTCAGGCGGGGAAGCTCAACGTATCAAACTTAGTAAAGAGCTTAGCCGAAAAGACACAGGAAAAACACTTTATATTCTTGATGAGCCGACAACTGGTCTTCATTTTGATGATGTAAATCGTTTGACAAAAGTACTTCATAACTTCGTAGAATTAGGAAACAGTGTCCTAGTTATCGAACATAATCTTGATATGATAAAAAATGCGGATTATGTGATAGATATGGGACCTGAGGGTGGTAGCGGCGGTGGAGATATCATCGCTATGGGAACTCCTGAAGAGGTAGCACAAGGCTACAAAGAGAGTGGAAGTTATACGGGTGAGTATCTTGCAAAAGAACTTAGTAGATATAAATGAGAATATTTTTTTATTTTATAATTGCTTTTTTCTTTGTTGGATGTGCAAGCACTGTTGAAGAGGTAAAACCAGTAGAACCTTCAGTTGCCAAAAAAGTGATAAAAGCTCCAGAGTTAAAACAAGTAGAAGTTAAAGAACAAACGACAGTCCCAGAAGTACAGCCGCTTGCTGTAGTAAAAACTGAAAAGGCAAAAGTTGAAGTAACAAACACTGAAGTAGTAAAAATTCCAAAAGTGAAGCCTACGCATGCCATGCGTGTTAAGAGCATGAAGGTCAAGTCAAGTCCGCTGGAATATGTCAGTAAAGATCTTTCAAGAACAGATAATACTATCTCAGAACTTCCGCAAAATACTTCAAACATTAGTGAAGTTGTGCAATTTGACAATGAGAACTTTGATGAAGTTGTTGATATTTTTATCAACAACTGTAAGAGTGCAACAACACGAAAGATGTATGGTTCTCTTTGTGACAGTGCTTTACATGTAAGCGATAAAAAGGTGTTTATTAAAAAGAATTTTAAACTCTATAAAATTCTAGATAATCAAAAGGACGAGGGTGTTTTAACTGGTTATTATGAGCCTGAACTTCACGGTTCTTTGACAAAGCATGACAAATATATCTATCCAGTTTATCAAAAACCACTCAAGAGTGGTGGCATGGAATCTGCTGTTGTGAATACCGAAACAAATAGTAGTACAACACAAAATAATTCAAGAGCAGATGTCAATAATCTTAATACTCCTGCTTTATGTTATGTGGATAATAAAATTGATGAGTTTTTTCTTGAAATCCAAGGTTCAGGACGTGTAAATCTAGATACAAATAAAACGCTTTATGTAGGTTATAACGGTACAAATGGACAAAAATATACATCAATTGGAAAATATTTGATAGCGAAAGGATATATGAGTCAAGATCACATGTCACTACAAGATATCAAAGCATGGGCACATAAAAATCCAGATAAAATAGATAGTGTATTAAATCAAAATGAGAGAGTTGTTTATTTCAAACAAAGAGATTCTACTAATGTTACGGGTTCTCTTGGTGTTCCTTTGACTCCCATGCGTTCAGTTGCAGTTGATAGTGCGTATGTTCCACTTGGAAGTATGCTTTTGATCGATGCACAAGATTATGCACATTCTATAAAAAATATTGTTTTTGCCCAAGACAGAGGCGCTGCGATTAAGTCTGCAGTACGAGCAGATCTTTTTACAGGTTATGGAAAAGAAGCACTTGCAATCGCAGGAAATCTCAAAGCAAAACTCAAAATGTGGATATTTTTGCCAAAAGTACAGATGCAATGAAAAGATCACTGGAAAAGTTTAATCGTCTTGTAGAATGCCTCGAAGAATTGCCTACAGTAGGCAAAAAATCAGCTATTCGTCTTGCGTATCATATGGTTATGAAAGATAGTTTCAATGCCATTAAACTCGCTCATGCCATTGAAAATGCAGTGGGAAGCTTGAAGAAATGTATCTCTTGTGGCGGGATGAGTGAAGATGAACTCTGCGCCATATGTAGTGACGCTTCAAGAGATATAGAGGTTTTATGTATCGTTGAAAATGCAAAAGATATTTTGACTTTTGAGGAAAATGGACTTTTTGACGGCAGATATTTTGTGCTTGATTCGCTTGAACAATTGGATATCTCACACTTACAAGATATGGTCTCAAGCGGTGTAAGTGAGGTGATCTTCGCGCTCACGCCATCAATTCAAAATGACGCTGTGATCCTTTATATAGAAGATAAACTACGAGACTACGATCTTCATTTTACAAAAATTGCGCAGGGTGTTCCAACAGGTGTGAGTCTTGAAAACATCGATATCCTTTCACTCACACGCGCCATGGAAGATAGAGTGCAGGTTTAAAATATTCTTATCATGTAAAGGTTTATTTTTGAAGTAAAGCTATGAAATCTTCTTTTTTCATAGGTTTTGCAAAATAATATCCTTGGATGATATCGCACTCTTTCTCTTTTAAATATTCAAATTGATATTTTTCTTCAACACCCTCGGCAATCACTTTTAATCCTAAAGATTTGCCCATTGCAAGAATAGTATTGAGGATGATTCCATCATTACTTTCATTTTCACAAATATCATCTACGAATGTTTTATCTATTTTAAGCGTGTCAATTGGAAAGCTTTTGAGATATGCCAACGAAGAATATCCCGTACCAAAATCATCAATATAGATTGATATTCCAAGATCTTTAATACTTTGTAATATTGCTATTGTCTTACTTACATGTTGCATCATTATGCTTTCTGTTATCTCAATGCCTAACTGTTTTGGATCGATTTTACTTTGTTGCATTGCACTTTTTAAATCTGTATAGAGATCTCCATTTTGAAACTGTCTTGTTGATACATTGATCGATATTATAAGATTTTTAAAGCCAAGAGAACTGAACTCTTTGATATCTTTTGTACTTTGCCCAATGACAAACTTACCAAGGCTCAGTATAAAACCTGTACTCTCGGCAAGTGCTATAAAGATGTTTGGTCCTATCATTCCGCGTGTTTTGTGATTCCAACGAATAAGTGCTTCTGCACCGATGATCATTTGCGTTTTTACATCAACTTTTGGCTGGTAGTAAAGTTCAAATTCATGGTCATAATATGCTCTTTGCATATCATTGATAAGATCTACTTCTTGATGGATCTTATTGTTTAGCGATTGGGTGAAGAAGCTAAAGTTATCGCGTCCATCACTTTTGGCTTTATACATAGCGATATCAGAATATTTCATAAGCTCTTTTATATTTGTAGAGTCATTAGGATAGATGGATATGCCCATACTTGCAGAGAGTCTAAGGGAATATCCTTTTATTAAGAGCTCTTTTCTAAACTCTTGCAAGAGAATATTGATAATAGGAAGTATCTCGCTTGGATCTTCAAAGTTCGAGATGACTAGTATAAATTCATCACCGCCTATTCTAGTAATAAGACTCTCTTTTGGTAAATTTGCTGTTAGTATATTTGCCACAGTTTTTAAAAGTGCATCACCTACATCGTGTCCAAGTGTGTCATTGATGTTTTTAAAATGGTCAAGATCTAAAAATATAAGTGCAAATCTCTTATTATTAGTTTCAGAAAGATTTTTTATATTTTGAAGCTGTTCGTGGAGATAGATTCTATTTGGAAGACCTGTAAGCATGTCATGCGAAGATGTATATTGTAATTCAGAATTAAGTTCATTGACTCTACTTTGAGTTGTGTTGAGATCTATACTGTGTTCCACTTGCAATCTTATGATATAGCCAAGAATGAACAGCTCACTGATAACAAAGATTGCATGTAAAATGACAATATCAAATCCGCAACCATAGTTAAATATCATGACAGGCATATCAAAAAGTGATACTTCATATAGTTGTAAATAGTTAAAGATAACATGATGCAAAATCGTTACGGTTGCTGCAACGATAAGAGGAACTATATCTTTGTAAAGGGTTAAAATAGCCATAGCAATAAATATATAAAAATGCATCTCAATACGGCCTAAATATTGTTGTATATAAACAATGGAAAAGAGCATTAATGCAATGGCAATAAAGATTCTATAGTATCTGTCCCCTTTGAGGTATTTATATAAAAAAAGCATTGGCAAGACGATCAAAGCTCCGCCGAAAAAACCATAAATATATGTGTCATATGCGATGGAAGTTATAAATGTTGCAATAAACCATTGAACTATAAGCAACCAAAGCATGACTTTATCCGCTTTCATATTAAAAAGATTAATACTCAACTCTGCATATTGCGGGATTGTAGGGCATTTGAAAAATGTTTTAAATGTATTATTCATGAGACACTTCTGCCTTTGTATTTTTACTTGATAACATTTGCATTATATCCTCTGTTATCTTAGTTTTATTCAATGGATGTGTCGTATATATTTTTTTGAGTTTCAAATGCCCAGCTATATTTTCAAGAAGAAAAATGTTGTCAGTATGATTGAGTTCTTCTTTATCATCAAGACTTTTTGAAAAGAAGACTCCAAAGTTTCTGTCTATCTTAAATAGCTCTTTTTGATTAAGATAAACGCCGTTGAAATCTTTATTAAAATATTTTGCAAAGAGTTTTGGAGCAGTTATTTCTATCTCTGGAGTCAGGTTTATAAAGTAGATGTCAATTTTATCTCTGATATTGTCAAATTTTTTTGATCCATACAAGTTTGCCAAGTTTTGTAAAATAGGCATACACACTTTTTCACATCCAACATATCCAAAAAACACCAAGACGACATGTTTATCACTTTGAATATAGTTGGCTTGGATCTCTTTATCAACTGAAATAACACCCTTTGTGCTTGAACTAAAAAAGAGTGAATTAGCTATGGGAACTAATAAAAAGAAAGCAAGCATCAAAACGCCTAAAAGAACTTTATATTTACTTTTCAAATTGGATGATTCCGATTATTACTGATGAATCATTATATTTAATATCTTCGGTATAAAGGATTTCTCTTACATGTAAGACAGATTTACGTGATGTTACCATCTTATGTTCAAAGATAAGCGGTTCATGAGAAAGCTTTACTTCTTGTAATTTTTTCAAAAAAAGTTCTCGATCATCTTGATGTACAAAGTAATCTAGGAGTTTTGAATCATCTTTATAAATATTTGCATCTATTTGCAAAGTGTTTAATAATTTTTTTGAAACAAACAGCGTGTCTTTGAGCGTATCTAATCTCCAATAACCGATATTTGAGAGCTCAAAGGTATTGTGAAGAAGTTGATCTTTGATATAAAGTTTTTTTCTTAAGCTATCAATTTTACCTAATTCCTGTTTTTGAATCAAATATTTTTTTCTTTGTATTGCAAAAAGTGCTATCATAAGAAGTATCAAGATTAATACAACGAGTGTAAATATGTTGAATAAAAGAGGTAGGTTTTTTTCTAGAAAATTTTTATCTTTGTCTATAATAATAGCTTTTCGCTCAATATAGTTTGACAATATTATTCTAGAATTAGTCAATTCTTTAGCACTAAAAAGGTATATATTTGGACTGTGAATATCAGAGCGAACATTTATAAAAGATTTTTCATTGAGATATTTTAAAACTAAATCTGCGGCTTCTTTTCCCTGTTTCTCTCCGCTAGTAAGATAACCTCCGACAACACCTTTATTCATGTATGAGTCTTCCATACTGAGTAAAATCAAATTTGGATTTTGTTTTATTTTCTCTATCGATTCACTTGGTAAAAGTGTGTTATTTTGGTCATCTTTCAGTCCGCCAATAGTGGTTAAAACTATAAAACTGCGAGGCTTAGTCGGTAGTTCTTTTAAAACTTTTGAAATATGATCATCGCTTATATAGTGAAAGTTCATATTTTTAAATTTACTATGTTTAGATGCTATTTCATTTTTGATAGATTGATATGTACCTGAGTTGTCTCCTAAAAAATAGATATCTCGCGTCTGTGGTGAAAACTGTTTGATGAGATTGATATTTGGTTCAATCTCTTGTACTTCATAGACACCAGCATAATTTTTTTTGTCTAAAATAGTATTCATACTAAGATTGTTGATACCAGAAAAGAAAATAGGAATATCTTTTCTTTTGGAGAAGATTTGATTATAGTTTTCGTATATAAAATTTAATGCATCATCATCTGTAACATAGATTAGATTGGGGGTAGTATCTACATATTTCATGTGTAGATAATTTAAAAAATTATCTTTATATTTTTGAGTTAATTTGACTCGTTTCGTATCAAGATATTCTGTATAAAAAGTGAAATTTTTATCGCTTTTATTAAGTGTCGAGACGAAAGAATTGTGTTGCTTTTTGGTCCATTCATACTCTTGCGAATAAGAATGGAGGATAAGAACATTGACTTTCTCTGTTGCTAAAAGAGAGAGAAAGAAAATAAAAAGAAGAATAAAAATTTTTATAAAAAACTCCAAAAACTATAATTTTTAAAGACTCTATTTTACATTTTTCTTACTTAAAAGATAAGTTAGCTAAAAAAGTGTATTACAAAGCTAGAGAAGAAAGCTTTTTTGCATGAGATCAGCAGTTGTTTTAAGATCAAACTGCTTTTCGCAAAAAAGATGATTTGCAAGGACGCCTTGGTATAAAAGCATATCGGCTCCATCTTTACATGTAAGGTTTTTTTGTTTTGCTAATGCTAAAAATGGTGTTACTTTTCCATAAATCGCATCCGCAACATAAGAAGTATGAGAGAGAATCTCTTCTATCAGGGTTTGGGGAGCAGGGTAGAGATCGTCTTTTAAACCTGCACTTGTCGTGTTTACAACTAAATCATAACTCTTACATACAAAGCTTTCCCAAGTGTCGCACCCAAAAGTCGCTTCGCATGAAAGACCTAAATTTTTAAAATAGCTCAGTCGCTCTTCGCTTCTGTTCAAAATGCTTACATGTAGACCATCTTGCAAGAAACGGGAGGCAAGTGCTTTTGCTGTCCCACCAGCCCCGAGAATAAGAATGTTTTTGATCGTGCCAAAAGGCTTGATCGCTTCCATAAAGCCATCCGCATCGGTGTTATAACCGATGAGTTTTCCATCTTCTAAAAGAATGGTATTGACAACGCCAATGGTCGTTGCAAAACCTCGAACTTCATCACAAGCATTATATGCGGCTTCTTTATGTGGAACTGTAATATTTGCACCACTCAGTTTTAGAGAGAAAAATGTATCACGAAGTTTGGAACCATCATGTAGATGAACTCTCGTATAACATGCGTCTACATGTAAGGCCTTAAAGAGATAGTTATGCATCAAAGGAGAACGCGAGTGTGAAACAGGATCTCCAAAAATAGCGAAGAGTTTTGACATCAGTCCAGATCTTTGAGAGAACTCATCAAAGCGCCGAGTTTATTGGTCACTTCAAGATATTCAAGCTCATTCACTGAATCAGCAACGATGCCTGCGCCCGCTTGGAGGATCACTTTATCAGGCTTCACCATTGCAGTACGGATAGTGATCGCGCTGTCCATATTTCCATCAAATCCAAAGTAGCCTATGCTTCCGCTATAAAAACCACGTTTAAGACCTTCATACTCAGCTATGAGTTCCATCGCACGTATTTTTGGTGCACCCGTCATAGTGCCGGCTGTAAATGTTGCCATAAAAAGGTCAAACATATCTTTGTCTTCACGAAGCGTTGCAACCACGTCGGAAACGATATGCATAACGTGAGAGAAACGCTCAATATGCATCATATCTTCCACTTCTACTGTTCCAGTTGCGGCAACGCGTCCGACATCGTTACGTCCAAGATCGATAAGCATCAGATGTTCTGAAAGCTCTTTTGGATCGGCTAAAAGTTCAGCTTCGAGTTCTTTGTCTCGCTGTTTTGTTTCGCCGCGTTTTCTTGTTCCAGCAATTGGGCGAAGAAGGATCTCTCCATCAGTGAGACGAACCATAACTTCAGGTGAACTTCCCACAATATTGAAATCTTCATACTCCATTAAAAACATATAAGGTGAAGGATTTTTAGCTCTTAAAATACGATAAAAACTAAATGGATCGACCTCTATATTTCTTGTAAAACGGTTTGTCATAAGGATTTGAAAAACATCACCGCTTCTTATCATCTCTTTTGATTTTTCGACCATCTCAAAAAAATGTTCTTTTGAAAATGCAAAAGAGCCTTCGTCATCTCCAATGTTCTCTACCATCGGAACATATTTGTAAGAGTCTTTTAAACTCTCTTCAAGCTCTTCAAACCTCTCTTGCATCTCATCTAGAACAGAGATCAAAGAGATTTTATTATTTTTATGAGAGTAGGCAAGAACGAGTTTTGGAAGTATGAGATCAAGATCAGGAGTGCAAAGTTCATCATGGAGATGGTTCATACTATTTTTGAGTTTTGGCTCAAAGACTTTCACCATGTCATAACCGATATAGCCGATAAAACCATCAACATAGCCGACGTTGAGCTCTTTACATGTAGACTTATAAAGAGCCGTATCGATATGTTTGTAGTACTCTTTTAAAAAAGAAAAAGGGGAAATATCACTTACCTCTTTTTCTCCTCTTGAATTTGTATAGATAGTGACACCATCTTTGTATTGAACTCTTTCTCTATCGCCTATCATGATGAAGCTGTAATTACCATCGCTCTGCCCAGCGCTCTCAAAGAGATAGCTGATTTCATCTTTGAAAATCTCTTTAAGCTTATGATAGACAGCAATCGGTGCAAACTGATCAAGTGTAAACTGTGTATGATGAATCAAGACAATCCCTTTTATATACTATTTTTTTGTTATAAAAGCGCCAGGTACGACATCTTTACGAAGAGCTTTGAGTGCTTCTCTTGCTTCAGTTTCATTTTTAAATGGTCCAACGATCACTTTACTTGTTTCACCGGTTTTGATAGATTCAGTTGCATAGCCAAGCTTTTTGATTGAGCCTAGAAGTTTATCGTTTGGAGCTGTTTTAGAAAAAGATCCAACTTGCACATAGTAAGTTCCAGTTGTTGATGTTTTACTTACGGCTTTAGGTTCTTTAGTAGAAGAGGTCTCTTTCTTAGGTGCATCAATTTTTGTAAACAAAGATTCTTTTTTTACTGAAGTCTCTTTTTTCTCAGGAGCCTCTTTCTTCACGATACTCTCTTTTTTTACTACTGGTTCTTTTTTAGCAACAGGTTCACTTTTTGCTACATCTCTTTGTCTTATAACATGGACATTCTCTTTGACAGCAGGAGGTGCCACTTTTTCTTTAACAACTGGTGGTGCTACTTTTTCTTTAACAGGTGCAACCACTTTTTCAGTTGCTACAGCAGGTGTTGCGGTTGCGGGAGTCACATCTTTTGATAAGCTTTCTTGTTTGAGTTTTTGAGCTATCTTATCAAGATCATCATCACCTTTTTTATTTTCTTGTACTATTTCTACTGGTTTAAAAAGTGGAGCATTCCCTTGTTGATCATTGTTGGCCTGCGGAACTGGTGGTTCAGGAGGAAGATTGGTTTTTGGGGCTTGTTGTGCTTGAGGAAGATTATCTGTACTGCTAGAGACAGAAGTTTTCATAATCATCACAACTACAATGAGGATAACAGCAAGTACTCCAACAGCGAGTGCAATCTTTTTGCTCGAACCCATAGAATCGCCACCTCTATTTAAGATAATGTCATTTAATTCGTTTCTTTCTTCCATCATAAATCCTTTAATGTCACATATGTTTCGACCATGAAGCACCACGCTCTTTAGCGTAGAGATCATATGGCAGAGCTAAAATATTGTACTCGCTTGGCAATTCATCAGTTGGAAACATTTTCCACTGTTTTGGCTGTTTTGCTGCTAATTTCATAGAGATCATTTTACCAAGCTGAATAGCTTCTTGCAAAGTAGTATGTCCCTTGTGGATATAAACATGAAGGTGACCATCTGTTTTTGAGGTAAAAGCCGTAAAATTGATATATCCCTCTTCACGTAAAAGAAGTTGCGTCTTATGATAAAATCTTTCAGGGTCGCGACCATTGTAATCGATTACTATATTTTCAACAATGCCTTTGGCGTCAACAAGTGAATGCGCTACAGTGATTTCACCTTTGAGATGCTGATTGATTACAGATTGTGTTAGCGTTTTATCTATTTTTTCAAACTTGTTAAAAAAAGTCCTGCCCTTAAAACTTATTTTATCTACGACACTATCACTCTTTTGCCAGTAGTGGGTTGTGACCATTTTTATAAGTTTTAAGTCCATAGCAGTCATCTTTTATCCTCAAGCTTTCTTTTATTCATTAATACGTTGATTGGTTATAGATCACAAAGTTTTGAGCTAAAGCTTTTAACTCTGCTTTAATCTCTGCATGACGTGCTTCGTTGTTGATATCATCAAGTACATCAGCGATGCGGCTTGCAATGCGTTCAAACTCAGCATCTTTCATACCACGTGAAGTGAGTGCAGCACTTCCTATACGGATACCTGAAGTGACAAATGGACTTCTTGTTTCACCTGGAACAGTGTTTTTATTTACAGTGATACCAGCACGACCAAGAGCCGCATCAGCGTCTTTCCCGCTGAATTCTTTATTTATGAAGCTTACTAAAACTAAGTGATTATCAGTTCCGCCGCTTACTACGTCGTATCCTCGTTTCATTAAAACGTCAGCTAAGATAGCCGCATTTTTCTTAACTTGAATAGCATATTCTTTCCAAGCAGGTGAAAGGTTGTATTTAAATCCAACTGCTTTTGCCGCAATTACATGGACAAGTGGTCCACCTTGAAGAGCTGGAAAGATTGCTGAGTTCATTTTTTTAGCGATCTCTTCATCATTAGTCATGATCATACCGCCACGTGGACCGGCAAGAGTTTTATGCGTCGTCGTTGTTACAACATCAGCGTAAGGAAATGGACTTGGATGTTCACCAGCAGCAACAAGACCTGCAATGTGAGCGATATCAGCAAAAAGGATAGCGCCAACAGCATCAGCGATCTCACGGAATTTTTTGAAGTCGATCTCACGAGCATAAGCAGAAGCACCACAAACGATGATCTTTGGCTGAGTGATCTTTGCAATATCCATCACTCTTTCATAGTTGATACGGCCATCAAGTTCTACACCATAAGTAAATGAGTGGTAGTTTTTACCAGAAAAACTTGGTTTACTTCCATGAGTTAAGTGACCACCATGGCTTAAATCCATACCTAAAAGTTTATCTCCAGCTTGTAAAAGTGCCGCGTAAACAGCGCCATTTGCCTGACTTCCAGAGTGTGGCTGAACATTTGCAAATTTACATCCAAAAAGCTCACATGCTCGATCAATTGCTAATTGCTCAACACCATCAGCATACTCACATCCGCCATAATAACGTTTACCAGGATAACCTTCTGCATATTTGTTTGTAAAAACGCTTCCCATCGCTTCCATAACAGCAGGAAGAGTGAAGTTTTCACTTGCAATCATCTCTAAATGGTCAGTCTGACGCTCTAACTCTTTTTCACACAATTCATAGATATCGTTATCGAAATCTTTTAAAAAACTCATTTTTCTTCCTTTTTTTGATTTAAATTTAGTTGTTTTCTTCTTCGTGATTCTCTTTTACTTCGCCATGAAGTGGTTTCATCGCAGGAAATAAAAGTACATCTCTGATAGAATGTTCGTTTGTAAGCAACATTACAAGTCTGTCCATCCCTATCCCTTGACCGGCAGTTGGAGCCATTCCATAGCTGAGTGCATTGACAAAATCCACATCCATTTCATGCGCTTCATCATCACCTGCATCTTTTGCGCTCATTTGCCCTTCGAAACGCGAAAGCTGATCTACTGGATCATTTAACTCACTAAAGGCATTTGCAATTTCTCGTCCAGCAATAAAGAGTTCAAATCTCTCAGTAATCTCTGGATGCTCATCATTTCTGCGAGCAAGAGGAGAGATATCAACTGGATAATCAGTAATGAAAGTGGGGTTGATAAGTTTTTCTTCGACAAACTCATCAAAAAGTACACCTTGAAGCTGACCAAGACTCATGGCAGGTTTGGCTTCAAGTTTGTTGGCTCTTAAAAACTCCAGTATTTTCTCTTTATCGTTTACGATATTTGCATCAACTCCACCAATCTCTGAAAGAGAAGTGATAAGAGCAATCTCTGTAAAATCTGCAAAATCAACTTCTAAATTGCCATAAGGCAAAAGAGTAGGGAGATTGAGATGGTCGAAAAGATATGCAAAATACTCTTTTGTTATTTCTATAAGATCTTTGTACGTTTTATAAGCCCAGTAAAACTCTATAGAGGTAAACTCAGGATTATGTGTTGCATCCATTCCCTCATTTCTAAAGTTACGGTTGATCTCAAAGACTGCTTCAAATCCACCGACGATAAGACGTTTGAGATAAAGCTCAGGAGCAATTCTTAAATATCTATCAATTCCTAGAGCATTATGATGTGTCACAAACGGTTTTGCATTTGCACCACCGGCAATTGGGTGCATCATAGGAGTTTCAACTTCCAAGAACCCTTTATCTTCAAAAAATCTTCTTGTTAGAGAGATGATTTTTGAGCGAGTTTGGAATGTTTTTCTTACTTCAGAATCCATAATAAGGTCAAGATAGCGTTGACGATATCTGATCTCTTTATCTGTAACACCGTGGAACTTTTCAGGAAGCGGAGCAATCGCTTTTGTTAAAAGTTTAAGTGTGTCCACATGCAAAGAAAGTTCCCCTTGATTTGTGACAAAAGGATAACCGCTTACTTCGATGATATCTCCGACTTCAATCAGTTTTTTAAATACATCATTATAAAAACCCTCAGGAAGGTTGTCTCGTGAGACATAAACTTGAAGCATTCCACTTTCATCTTCTATCTTTAAAAAGCTTGCTTTTCCCATAACGCGAAAAAATTTGATACGTCCACTAAGAGTGTAATTTCTGTTCTCATCACGTTTATTTTCCATATGCTCTACATCAGAGTTGACATTCATATATTTTGATATAGTTGTATTTCTTTGTGAATGGTTTGAGTATGGATTAAATCCAAGCTCTTTGAGTTGATTTGCTTTTTCTATACGTAATTGAATATATTTGTTACTAAATGGCAATGCGTTTTCCTTATAAATTTATGATTGGCAATTTTTGCAGATACCGTAGATCTGCATTGAATGGTCTGTCATTTGAAACCCTAGACTTTGTGAAATGAGTTGTTGTCTTTTTTCTATCTCTTCATCTACAAACTCTGTTATCAAACCACATTTTGTACAGATCATATGGTCATGATGCTCTTTAGCACCAAGTTCATATTTTTTCCCCTGCGCTCCAAAAGATAACGATGTAACGATATCTGACTCCTCTAAAAGAGTAAGAGTACGGTAGATTGTTGCGATTCCTGTATTGAGCTGAGGGTGTTTTTCCTGAATCAGATTATAAAGAGATTCCGGAGAAAGATGCTCATCTGAGTTATACAATGTTTCTAAAATAACTTCACGCTGTATCGTAAATTTGAGATTATTTTTTTTAAGCAGATTTTTAAAATCATTGAGCAATTTGTTGTATGCTATCGTTCTTTCTGTAAAATCTGTCGCTGTACTCATCTTAGTGAACTTTCTTTTTTATTTCTTCTGAGATAGTTGTTTCTACTTTCTCTTTTATGCTGGTTTGCACTTTCTTTTCCACTTGCTCTTGTTTTGTCTCAACTGTCGCATTGATATCTTTTTGTATATCTCCAGTATCTATCTTCATAATGTATCCACCTGTCGTTACTAAAATAGGGAAAAGAATACTCTTGTCCATAGTGGCTTGCATATTTGTTCTTACGATTTTGATATTAAAAAAAGCATATGCTACAACAGACACAATCAAAAAGAATTTTCCTGCTCCAACTATAAAACCCATAATCTTATCTAAAGGTCCAAGTCCACTGATATTGCTTAATTGTTTAAACGCAATACCTATGGAAACCATCATAAGCCAGAATAACCCAAGAGTAAGGACAAATCCAGTGAAAGTAAGCGCAGCTTTATTTTGAAAATGAAATACTGCATCGCTTAGAAATTGTCCAACAGGTGTTCCAAATCTTGATGCAATGAAAACACCACCTACAATGCCTATAAGACCAAATAACTCTCTAAAAAATCCGTTAAGAATACCTTTTAAACCAAGAAGAAGTATTATGACTCCGACTACAATATCAAAATAACTCATATATCCATTTGCTCACAATCCATTTCAATTCTGTTTTTACCATTTCTTTTAGCTTCATAAAGAGCTTTATCCGCTCTTGCTATGAAGCTATCTGGTGTGTCACCGTTTTTTAGTGATGTTATCCCAAGACTGATGGTAAGGTTCACATTGATCTCTTTGTAGATAAGCTTATTTATATTTACTATGGAAACAATTCTTTGTGCAACCTTCAAACATTCAGATCTTTGAATTCTATTTAAAACTACAACAAACTCTTCACCGCCATATCTGTATATTTTATCGCCATCTCTAAGTGTTCTTCTCAAGATATTTGCAAGAAAGATTAAAACTTTATCTCCAACAATATGACCATAAGTATCATTTATATTTTTAAAGTCATCGATATCTATCATGTAAAGGTGAATATCCTTTGAATAACTTTTGTTGTCACATAATATTTCTAAATGTTGAGAGAGCATCCCACGATTGTAAACTTTTGTTAAGTGATCAATCTGAGTTGATTTTTCAAGTTTTTCAATTTTTTCTGTTAAGTCTGAAATAACTCTATTTGCTTTACTGACTTCATCTAGCATATGCGTTTGGATACCATCAAATTTGTCTTTGATCTGATCTACGTTGATTGTTTGATTTTTAAAATCATTTATAGTCTTTTTTTGAGTAGTAACCAACTCTTCAAAACGTTTATTTGTATGACTGTAATGATTTACACTCTCTTTTGCAATATCTTTAAACTCTTCGCTGAGAGATAATTTGAGACTTTCAAGAGCATCAGGCATTTCAAAATCTAGTTTTGAAATAGTAGCCATAGCAGAGTGCAGGAAGTCTAAAAGAGTATCTTTTGATATAAGATTATCTTGCTCATCAACTTTTGCTACGATATCAATATATATCTCTTCTAATATTTTTTTTGCATTAGACTTATTCATTGATTTCAACTTTCAATCATTTAAATTGGCGTTATTATACATTTTTAAGTATAAAAGATATCTTTTGATACTTCATATTATTTCTACAGAAGTTTAAATCAGAGCTAATTTAGGAACTTTTTAGTAAAATCACATAATTTATTATAAAAATCAATGATTAATGGGGTTTAAAATATGAGTAATTGGAACCGATCAAGCTGGAGAGAAAAATCGATCTTACAGCAGCCTACTTATCCAAATCAAGAGGAGTTGAAAAATGTCCTTGAAGAATTAAAAAACTATCCTCCTCTTGTTTTTGCAGGAGAAGCACGTTCATTAAAAGAACAATTGGCAGAAGTTGCAAATGGTCGCGCTTTCTTACTTCAAGGTGGAGATTGTGCTGAGAGTTTTTCAGAATTTCATGCACAAAATATCAGAGATACTTTTAAAGTTTTACTTCAAATGTCTGTTGTTATGACTTATGCCGGCGGACTTCCTGTGGTGAAAGTTGGTCGTTTGGGCGGTCAGTTTGCAAAACCACGTTCAAGTGATTTCGAAACGATTGACGGTGTTACTCTTGATTCTTACAGAGGCGATATCATAAACGGTGTTGATTTTACGCCAGAAGCTCGTATTCCAGATCCTAAAAGAATGATCAAAGCGTATAATCAGTCAGCCGCAACACTGAACCTTTTACGTGCATTTGCATCTGGCGGTTTGGCAGATTTGCATCAGATTCATAAATGGACTTTAGATTTCGCTCAAAAGGGTGAGATCAGCCAAAAATTTGAAGATATGGCAGGAGATATTGAAAGATCTTTGAAGTTTATGGAAGCATGTGGAATTAACTCTAAAACATATAGAACTTTAAGAGAAACAGATTTCTTTACTTCACATGAAGCCCTTTTGCTTCCATATGAAGAGGCTTTTACAAGACAAGATTCTTTAACAGGCGAGTGGTATGATACATCAGCGCATATGCTTTGGATCGGCGATAGAACACGCCAATTGGACGGTGCACATATAGAGTATATGAAAGGAATTAAAAATCCTATCGGTGTAAAAGCTGGTCCATCAATGGATCCTGATGATCTTGTAAGACTAGCTCAGGCACTCAATCCTGAAAATGAAGCTGGACGTTTAAATATCATCGTTAGAATGGGCGCGGATAAAGTGGGTGATGGTATGCCTAAACTAATCCGTGCAGTTGAGAAAGAGGGACTTAAGGTTGTATGGAGCTGTGATCCGATGCATGGTAATACTATAAAATCATCAAACAACTTTAAAACTCGTCCTGTTGATTCTGTTCTTACGGAGATGAAACAGTTTTTTCAAGTTCATAAAGCTGAGGGAACATATGCAGGTGGTGTTCACTTGGAGATGACAGGAAAGAATGTTACTGAGTGTATCGGTGGTTCATTTGTAGTTACTGAAGAGGATCTAAGTTCTCGTTACCATACACATTGTGATCCACGTTTAAATGCTGATCAGGCACTTGAACTTGCATTTTTAATAGCAGATACTTTAAAAGATGCACAAAAATAAAAAAGAGTCGAAAGACTCTTTTTTATAATCCCTCGATCATCTTTATCAACTCTTCTGGGCGGTTTGAATACGCAATAGCATTCTCTTTTGAAATAATTTTCTTTCTTAAAAATTCAATAATCTCTTGAGATTGTGTTGTCATATTTGTACCTTGTTGGTTCAACTGCATTTGTGAATAAAGTTGGTGAACTTTATCTTCACGTATAAGATTCGCAATAGCTGGATTTGTAACTAAAAGTTCCTGCGCTGCAATACGTCCTCCGCCAATTCTAGGAATCAAAGCTTGAGAGATAATAGCGATAAGTGAAGTAGATATCTGAGCACGGATTTGAGGCTGTTCTTCACCACTAAATACGTCGATAATACGGTTAATAGTTCCAGGGGAAGAGTTGGTGTGCAAAGTTCCAAAAACTAAGTGACCAGTTTCTGCGGCTGTAAGTGCGGCTGAGATAGTCTCTTTATCACGCATCTCTCCGATGAGAATAACATCAGGATCTTGACGTAGGGCATATTTGAGGGCCGTATGAAATCCATTTGTATCAGTTCCGACATTCCTTTGAGAGAAGAGACATTTTTTGTTTTTGTGGACAAACTCGACAGGATCTTCTACGGTGATGATGTGTTTCTTTTCTGTCTCATTGATCTCGTTTAGCATCGCCGCAAGAGTCGTTGATTTACCGCTTCCCGTAGGTCCAGTAACTAGAATAAGCCCTTTTTCGCGTTTGATAAGTTCTTTAAAGATTTTTTTTGCGTTGAGATCATCAAGTGAAGGTATTTCAGTTGGAATAATACGAAAAGCACAAGCTATATCACCCATAGTTTTGTAGTAGTTACAACGAAATCGGCCAACATCAGGAAGCATAATCGCAAAGTCCAGCTCATTAAACTCTTCAAAATCTTTCTTTTGCTTTTCTGTAAGGAGAGCATAGGCCATATCTGTAATCATATCTCCATCAAGTTGTGGAAGATTTAAGGGAACAAGCCTTCCATCTATTCTGATTTGAGGTTCAGCATGAGAAACCAAGTGTAAATCAGAAGCTTTGTAAGCAACAACACTTTTTAAAAGTTTTTTTATATCTAATTTTTGGACTTCTTCACTCATAATAGCTCCATTTCGTAGTGATCTTTGTCATAGCCGATAATTATAGCATTCTTGTATTGTATAACAGGTCTTTTTATAAGAAGATTTTCTTTGCATAGCCAAGCAATCTTTTCATCAGCAGTGAGAGACAGTTCTTTGAGATTTAATTTTCTGTACGTTGTACTTTTGGAATTAAAAAGTTTATCTATTGTTGTGTGATCGAGCCACTCTTTTATTTCATTACAATCTATCGGAGAAATTTTAAAATCTCTAAAGGAATATTCAATCCCATTTTCTTGTAAAAATTTTAAAGCTTTTTTAACACTGTCACAATTTTTTATTCCATGAACTGTGATCATAAATTACTCTATAATTTTTGGAACTATGAAGAAATGATCTGCGCTATCAGGGGCATTTTTGAGGATATTATCATTGATAGTGCGATCACAATTTTCAATATCTTCACGTGTAAATGTTGCTTGATTTGTCATAGAAAATTTATCATCTACATTATCAGTATTTAATTCACTAAGATTATCCACAAAAGAGACTATTTCTGAGAGTTGAGCTATGATCTCCTCTCTTTTGTCCTCTGAAACTTGAAGATATGATAATTTTTCTAAACGTGATAAAAGTGCATTGTCTACTTGCATTAAACTTCCTTATTTGGTTATATATGCAAGATTGTAACAAAAAAATTCTATTTCACAAAACTTTAACAATCTATTTGATATTATTAGTGACTATTTATAAGTATGGAGATGTTTTTGAGCTTTAAAGATAATATATCGATGGTAAGAGATGAACTAAATGCCGAAGAAAAGTTTTTTGAAAATGCAATTAAGACGGAGCGTTTTTTTAACAAATATAAAACACAGCTTATCGGCTTGGCTGTAGTCGTTGTTGTCGCAATAGTTGGAAATGTAACTTACAACTATATCAAAACTGCAAAACAAGAGAGTGCCAACGCGGCATTTTTAGTATTACAATCTAATAGCAATGATCAAAAAGCTTTATCTGATCTAAAAGATAATGATCCTAAATTATATGATTTATATATGCTCTCAAATGCTATCAAAAAAGGTGATGTGAAAGCTCTTGAAGAACTTAAATCTTCAAAAGCATTCGCAGTTTCAGATCTTGCAACGTATCAGCTTGCTTCTTTACAAAGTAATCTCAATGGCTTAAATACTTATGCAAACGGTGAAGATGCTATCGATAAAGATATGGCATTGATTCAAAGTGCAGTTTTACTTATGGAAAAAAATAAGATTGAAGAAGCGAATAGAAAACTCGCATCTGTATCTTCAAACTCGGCTGTTTATGGCGTTGCTAAATCGCTTATGCATTATGGTGTAAAGTAAATCGTGAAGACTTTATTACATATAACATTAATTGTTGGCTTAGTTGCATTTAGCGGATGTAGTACAAAAAAAGTGTTTAAACCTGAAAAAGACACAGTAGTTGGTTCTTGGGAAAATAAAGAGAGCCTTAAAGAACCTATGATCGATGTTACAGCCAACGGCGCTGTTTTAAAAGATGGGCGTATACTTTCTCATGATATGGTCATTGACGTACATGTAGACACAGATAAAGAGCGTTTGCTTGATGCGGATGAAAAGTGGATAGTAACATCACAAATCGATGGAAATACAACACTTACATCTAAAGCAGATCATTCTGTCAAAGAGTTTTTTGATCTTAAAAAGACTGTTGCAGCGGCAAGTGTGAAAGATGATATGCTCGCAGTAGTTTTTGCAAGTAATGAGCTCGCGATTTATTCATTAAAAACAAAAGAGATCCTTTTTCATAGTGAAGGCAATGCACCAATAGTTGTAGATGCAAAGATTGTAAATCCTTATTTTTTAGATGATCTTGTACTTTTTTTAACTCTTGATGGAAAGATTGTCATTGTGAATTCTAAAGAGAAAAAAGTTCTTAGATCGATGATTATCAGCAGTGCCGATAAGTTTAATAATGTCATAGCTTTTAATGTTGTCGGTGACAACTTAATAGCAGCTACGGGATATGAACTTCTTTCTTTGGCTGACAAAGACATACGTGCATCATATGAGATTCGTAATATGCGTTATGATGCAAAAGATGGTATTTATATCGCAACAAAACAGGGTGAAGTTGTGAACCTCACTCCAACTTTGCAGTTAAGATCAAAAACGAAATTTCCTTTTGCTCACTTTTTGGGAATGATCGTAACGGATGATAAAGTATATCTCTTAGAAAAAGAGGGGTATATCATCGCACTAGAAAAAGATTTGAAATCGTATAAAATCTATAAAGTAAGCATAGATAATGATAGCTATGTTTATGTCGGTGATAAAGCTTTTTATGTTGATGATAAGTACTTTTCTATAAAAAAATAGTTTGATGTCCAATGAGCTTGAGGCTTTTTTAGAATACATCATCGTTACAAAAGCCCTTAGTAAAAGAAGTGTTGAAGCATATAAAAATGACTTAACACAGATAGAAGAGACACTTGCAAAACCACTTATAAACCTTGATACAAATGAGGTTTTAAATCTCTTAGGTGAGTACGCGAACAAGCGTACTTTAAACCGTAAACTTTCAGCTGTAAATGCCTTTTTTTCTTTTTGCTACAAGAGTCAGTTTGCAGATGAAAAAAACCACTTTAAGCTCTCCAAAATTCCAAAAACACTTCCGAAATTTCTTTTATTTGCTGATGTAAAAAATGGCTTATTGCTCATTGATAGATCATCTTGGCTTGGAATGCGTGATTATGCACTTATACTTTTTTTATATGCAAGCGGAACGAGGATAAGCGAATGTTTGGCGCTTAGACGTGAAGATATCGAAGGGGAATGGTTACATGTAAGGCATGGAAAAGGGGATAAAGAGCGAATGATTCCCATAGCAGAAGTAGCTCTGAAAGCTATGAAAGAATATCTCAACGAATCACCATATGAAAAAGATGATGTATGGCTAAATTATCAAGGAAAACCTCTTAGTCGTATCTCTGCATATAAGATAACACAAAAGTATCTTGGAGTATCTCCGCATGTATTGCGCCATTCTTATGCGTCGTCACTTATCATTGGTGGAGCGGATCTTCGAGTCGTTCAAGAGCTCTTAGGTCATTCGTCTCTTCTCACAACTCAGATATACACACATGTCCAAAAGCAAAATCTTCAAGAGACTGTGAGGATGCATCATCCTCTAGCTTAGCGTTTTGTAATCGTAAAACTATCTTTTACTACATCATTATCAGTTAGAAATTTTTCACTCAATGTTGTTGGTGTGATTTCTAAAATAACAGAACCAGAAGTTGAGTAGCCAATAGGAAGCTCAGGTATTTTAAAAGTTCCGCTGTCTGCTTTTGAACCTGAACCATCGACGATGTAAATTACTCCGTTATTTGGAGTTTTAGCTAAAGATTTTGTATAGGTGTGAAGATCTGCTTGCCTTACATGTAAGTCCTCATCAAAGCTTTTACTATCTCCTGTATGATTTGCCATAAGTCTGCTTCTCTCATAGACATGAGAGTGTCCAGATATGACCAAATCCACATCATATTTATCAAAGATTGGTGTAAAGTTTTCTCTCATCTCTTTCATCCTTTCGCCGCTGTCTTTAGGATTGTTTGATTTGTGTGAACCGTCTGTATATGGAGGATGATGAAAAGCGACGATAGTCCAGTTTTTTTTGTTTTGAGCTAAATCTTTTACAAGCCACTGCGCCATTTTTCCATTGATACTTCTATCTTCAGTTTCACTATCAAGCATAACAAGATGGAAGTTTGCTTCATCAACAGAGTAATATTTTTCGCTTTTACTCGCTATCCCACCGCTTTCTCCTTTTGTAGGAAAGTCAAAAATATCGTAAAAAGCCCAGCGTCTAGCATCGTGATTGCCGATAACTGCCCAGATATTTTTTTGCTTGATAAGTTCTTTATAGGGATCAAAAAGATCTTTATTGTATTGTTTTTGTGTTCCGCTTGTGTAGGCATTATCGCCTAACAGAAGCCAGAGATCTATCTTGGAAAGATTATTATCTACATAAGAGAGCATGGCACGGTAAACGTTTCTTTGTTTCGTCGAATCTTCTCCCGTATCGCCAACGATCCAAAGACGCTCAAGATCTTTTTTGGTGTTAAGGGTACAAAAGACTCTGTTTGTGTTATCGATGTTAAGCGAAGTTGCATTGACTTTATAGTTATAACAAGTGTCCGGTTTGAGTCCTGTGAGTGTTAAAGAGTGGTATCTATCTGCCTTTTTTTCGCTTACATGGTAGGTATCGGCATAATCAATACTTCCTATTTCAGCCTTTGGTGTCTGCCATTTGAGCGTTATGGTATTTTGTGTTTGCATTTGAAGATAGGGCTGTCTTGGTAAAAATACGTAACTGTCATAAGCAACAAGAAAAAATCTTCCAACTCCATAAAGTAGGGCAAGTATAAATAATGCGAGAGCTATTCTTTTTGCAATTTTCATCTGATTTTTTCCTTTAGTTTTGAGTACATGTAAAGAGTAGAGAGTGTTCCAAGGAGTGCTCCAGCGGTGATATCACTTAAGAAATGATCGCTTGCCATGATTCTTCCACTGACAAATAAGATAGCGAGCGAAAGCCATAGTATTTTATGTTTTGGAAAAAGTAGCATAAGATAAACTGCTGCTGTAAAGAGAGTGGTGGAGTGTCCTGAGGGAAAAGAAGTGTACGTTGTTGTCGCATCTACGATTGTTGTAATGTGAGTTTTAAACTTTTCTACGATTCCTATATCGAAGTTCTGAAAAAGTAAAAATCCATATTCATCGCCGCCGTTACGAAGTCCCCAAGGGCGAATTCTGCCAAATAAATTTTTTAAGATTAGACTGAGTAAACCAGAAAAAATATTGATGTACAGTAAAAATAAAAAACGCTGAGCATAGAGTTCATTTTTTTTGATAAATTTGAAAATAACAAAGCCAATAATAGCGGTAGCGAAATACCAGTTTGATTCTCCAAAGAGGCTTAGAAAATCTCCAAAAGACTCATATGTCGATGCATTTGCTAAAAAATACTCAGCGATAAGTCTATCAAGATAAAAATATGAAAAGATTATAAACGAGATGACTGCTGCGATGATGAGGGCATATTGTTTTTTAGAAAAATTCATTTAACTCCTTGAAAGTTCTTACACGTAAGAAGATTTATTGTGTTGACTTTATGATTATTCAGGGTGATATCAAAGCTTTTATCTTGTGTAATTGAGTCACATTTCATATAAGTTGCCATATCTTTATGAAAGAAATGGGTGTCGATGATAATGAGGTCTTTGCCAAGTGGCGAGCCTTTTTGCCAAAGATCGAATTGATCGAACCTGTCATCTATGAGAAAAACTGCACTTTTATATGGATGATTATAAAACATGGCTCGTGATGCAAGTGTCCAGTTTGTCACTGTGAGGACTTCTTTTTTATCATCTTTGATAAGAGAATTTGCCTCTTTCATGATGGTATCCCAGCCATAGATATCGCGATGCAGGGATTGATAATCAGGTTGGGGAATAAACTTGAAACCGAGTTCAGCGTAAGCAATAATAGAGAGTAAAAGTCCAAATCCAATGCTTATATGTAAGGCTTTTTTATACCCTTTACTTAACTCTAAAACATAATAACTTCCTAGTGGAATAAAAAGCAGATAAAAGAGTGCGCTCCAGTGAGGCAGGGCGGGTTTGAAAAGTGAAGCGTAAGTGAAAAATGTAATAAGCACAAACCCAAAAAGTCCAGATAAAAAGAGTGTATCATTTTTACTTCTTAGCGCTTTGTAAAGTCCATAAAAAGCGACTGGAAAAAGCAGAGGATTGTAAGCTCCAAACTGTGCACCAATAGAACTAGCGATAGAGCTCCAACTGATCTGCTTTGCTCCTACAACATGATCACTTTGGTAGGTGAAACTTATCCAATTATGCAAGATATTCCAGTAGATAACGGGTGAGATTAGGATGAGGGCAATAAAAATAGCAGGGATTAGTTTGATAGAAAAAAGCAAATCCCATCTTTTTTTGATGATGACATAAAGCAGAATAGGTACAACAAATAAGATAGCCGTATATTTTGCAAGCCCGCCGATTCCAAGTAAAACAGCTAGAAAAATCCAATTTTTGAGTGAAGCGTTTTGTTCTATTTTTAGCACTGCCCAAATAATGGGAATGACGAGTAAAAAGAGAAAAGTGTCGGGCAAAAGCATAATAAAAAGAGCATTAAACAAAAATGACGCATGCAAAGCCAAGACTGCGATAAAAGCTGTTTTGGAGTTTTTGCCTATGTCGTAGATAAGTTGATAGACAAATAGTGAAGTGAAAAATCCTATAACTATCGCACCAAAACGTGCGCCAAATTCATTGACTCCAAAGATGGAAGTAAAAAAAGCATCTGTCCAGCCCACAAGCGGTGGATGATCAAAATAACTCCAGTCGAGATGGATGCCATATAAAACATAATGCGCTTCATCGACTCCAAGTCCTACATGTAAGGACAAAATGAGCCGTATAATGGCTACAAATGTGATGAAAAGAAGAAGCGGACGATGCTCTTTAGTGAGAAAGTGCATCGAGTTTAAATTTAAGTGTGTTAAATACCCAGTCGGGTGTGATGACTTGGATACATTGATTGTCTGTACAAGGCGTTTTTCTATGGTTTGCAGCACTGACACAAGGGCTACATGCCATCCCTGCAAAGATTGGTGTTGTTGGCCCAAGAGAGCCGTAAAGTGCTGGTGTTTCAGGGCCAAAGATAACGAAAGTATGCATATCTGTGATTGAGGCAAAATGCGCTGGACCTGAATCATTTGTCAACATAAAAGTGCTCAGTGAGTAAAGTGTTGGAAGCTGTAGAAATTTCACACCACCAGCAAAGTTGATACATCTTTTATCATTCACACAATCAGCTAAAAGTTGAGCGCCTTCAAACTCAGCAGGCGCGCCTGTTAAAAGGACGATGGCTTTGTCATTATATGAGAGGATTTTGTTGATCACTTCACAGTAATTTTTTCTGTCCCATCTGCGCTGTGGAAGTAGGTCTGAGGCGTTAGAATTGACTAAAATAACAGGATTGATATTTGCATCAAAGCCTTCATATTTTGAAGCGATGATATTTAAAACCTCTTTTTCATCAGCTGGATCTATCACTGCTTTTACTATTTGGATCTCGCTATCTGGGATGATACGTTTTGTGTATGGAATCTCTTCATTAGGATTTAAAAGCGCGTCCACAAGAGCCACAAAACTTTTTGCGATATGCTGATGTGGATTGTAGGCTACTTTTTTCGTTAAAAAGTCTCCACGGTAAAGTCCCTCATTATGAAAGCTATGAAAGCCGACACGATTTTTTGCTCCACTTACGAAAGATAAAAGGGCAGTAACACGTGAGAAAAGCTCTAGATCAATCGTAGAATCGATGTTCATTTTTCTACACCAGAAAATAAATTTGACGGCACTTATGATTAAAGAGCCGATAGAACTTTCATCGAGCATATAGACATTTTCACTTTTTACAGTGCTAAGAAGGTCAAGGCTAATCTTATTTTTGCTAAAGATGACAAAGAAAAGTTCACCATCGATGTTTGCTTTGAGCTTTCTCATAGCTGGATCGACGATGATGGCAGATCCCATCTCTGAGAGTTCGATAAGTAGAACATTTTTTGGTGTTACTGCATTTTTAGAGCGAAAAATATTGAAACTCTTATCGAGTATCGTGCCGATAAAGGCAAGTGGAATTCCCACATAATAATCTACTTTTCGCATCATATCTACATTCATAATTTATCCTATTATTTTAGTTTTTTTCGTTACGCCGTTGATCCAGAAATATGCTCCTGGAAGTGCGCTAATGATGAGTAATATCCCATAAAGAATAGATATTGCTAGTATCTTGGTTTTGTCTTCATAAACAAGCATCAATATCCCAACCATCGCACCCTCGCGAATTCCCCATCCAGCAAGTGAAAGAGGGACAATCATGAGTAAAAATACAGGTGGAATAGCGATAAGAAATATTTGAAAACTGAGGTTCACGTCTATGCTTAAAGCGATAGCGTAGATTGCCATTACAGTAAGCAGATGCACAGCCACGGAGATAGCAATGTGCTTAAATAAAACTTTTTTATCAGCGTATAAAGTATTGAGTCTGTTTGCAAGTCTGTGAAAAAGGTTTAAAAATTTATAGTTTTGTAAAAAAGCTATTTTGTTGAGAAAAAAGAGCAAAGAAAAACCGACAATTCCCGAAAAAGAGATGAAGATAATGAGATAAGAAAAATTTGCTTCAAATGTTCCGAAAAAGAAGATAGTAGAAAGAAGGTTAAGCACCAATAGGCCCACAAGCCCTACAACTCTATCAACAAAAACTCCATAAAAAGCCTCTTTTTTTTCATATCCGCGTGCTGTAAGATCCAAAACACGAACAGCATCGCCGCCGATACTGCTTGGTAATACTTGATTGAAAAAGCTACCTTTAAAATAACTTTTGACATAAAATGAGAGAGGTTCATTAAATACAAGAAGTTTACTGATAGCTCTCCAGCGATAAGCCGCAAGGTAGGTGCTTCCAAGTTGAAGTATAAGTGCTACGAGAATATCACCGCCATGGCTTTTTGCAAGAACAGCGACAAGGGCATAAAAATCTATATACAAAAACAGATAGTAAAAAATTGCAGCGGTAATAAGCAGCTTTAAAATATTTTTCATTAACAACCAAAATCTAAAATGAGGAGATATTTTATCTAAAAAACTATTAATTATTAGAGATTGGATCTCTAAGACGATAGATATAAAAAGTTTTTGTCGTGTTATGTCCATTTTGTACTGTGAGTGTGTTGAGCAATTCAACACTTTTATATACGGTTTTTAGATAACTCAGATCCTCTGCATCTCTTGCTAAAAAAAGTCCATTTTTAAGATAATCTTTTTTTCTCCACATATCATATTGGCTGTATCTTGTCGGGTACGCAACATCACTTTCAGGGTGATTTGGAAGGTAATATTTCAAATAAGCTGCCATCGTGAGGTGGTCGCTGTAAAAGCTGTCTCCCTCTTGTGCGTATGTTGCCAAAAGTTGCACCGCTTCTTTATTTCCATACATTCTTTCTTGAATATATGGAAGATAAAATAAAAATGCGATTCTCGCTGCGATGGTCAATAAAAGAGCAATGCCAAGTCCCCAAATAAATGTTTTTTTGAGTTCATATCTTGTGATGAGGATGGCTAAAAGAACAGTTCCTCCAATGTATGCTGGAGCTGTATAATTGAGCATCATTCGAGAATAAAAACTTTTGTAAAAGAAGAAAAGCAGAGTAACAGCAACACTCAAAGTAATAAAAAAGAGTTTGTTGTCTTTAAAATAAAGCTTATCTTTGATCAAAAAGAAGAAAAGTAAAGCCGTAAATACAGGTGAATAAATTCCAAATTGCCCACCGAAAAACTCGAAAAAAAGATGCGGATAAAGCTTTCCATCTTCACTTGCTCCATGTGCTAATTGAAACATAAAACTAATCCACTCATGCTGGTAATTCCAAAAGATCATAGGAGATGCAACGAAAAGTGAGAGTAGCATTGTGGCGTACATGTAAGGATTTAAAAAGAGATCACGTCTTTTTAAGATGACAAATAATACTACACCAACAATGTATAAAACCGCTGTATATTTACTAAGCATCATGAAGCCTAAGAAGAGCCCAGTAAGAAGGAAATCTTTTCTCTCACCTATAAAAATCGCTCGATAAGTATAGTATAAAGAGATACTCCAAAAAAGTGAAAGCGGAGAATCGGGCGTTGTGATGATAAATCCGGCATTTGTGAGTGCGACAGATAAGAAGATCAAAACACTGTTGAGAGCTGTTTTTTCATCAGAGATGAGTTTGGTAAGTTTGAATATATAAAGCGCGGAAATACTCATGCTAAATACGTTTACAAGACGTACTCCCCATTCGCTTTGAGAGATAGAATTTGTAAGATAAATCATAAATGCAATCATCGGAGGATGGTCATAATATCCCATCTGAAGATGCTTACTCCACATCCAATAATATGCTTCATCTCCATGCAAAGGTAAAAAAGCGTTGTATATTGTGCTGAAAATTGCTAAAAAAAGTATTAAGAAATAGGCTGATGAAGTTGGATTTTTGTATAGAGTTTTGAACATATTTTTTTTATTCCATAGATGGTTAATTTTTCAAAAGTATACTTAAAAATTGGTTGATTAATAAGTCTGCTAAGTAAGTTTGTGGTATCATAAGCCTAAAATTGACAAGTGTTAAACTGAAGGTGTGTGGATGGATTTAGGTACAGTAATCGGTTTAGTCTTGATCTTGGCACTTCTCTTTGGTGCTATGGCAATGGGCGTAGGAATCGGTGCTTATATTGATATTCCCTCTGCATTAATTGTTATTGGCGGCTCTATGGGCGCGCTCCTTATATCATTCAAAATTGAGCAGATGAAAGGGTTTGTAAAGGTCTTTATGATCGCAATCAAGCCTCCTCAGCAAGATATTTCTGCTCTTATCAAAAAACTTGTAGAGTATGCAACTCATGCACGTCGAGACGGGATTCTTGCATTGGAAAGCGCTGCAAATACAGAAGAAAACGAATTCTTGAAAAAAGGGCTTTCAATGGCAGTGGATGGCAATGAACCTGACACAATTCGTTCTCTTTTAGAGATTGAGATGGATCAAACAAGCAGCCGTCACAAAGGTAACTCAGCGATGTTTAGCAACTGGTCTGGACTTGCGGGTGCTATGGGGATGGTTGGTACGCTTATCGGTCTTGTTGCGATGCTTTTAAATATGGCTGATCCATCAGCTATTGGGCCTTCAATGGCAGTTGCTTTGCTTACAACACTTTATGGAGCGATGATCGGAAATATCTTCGGTGGTCCAATCGCAAATATCCTTAACATTCGTAATGAAGATGAGATTCTTGTAATGCAGATGATCGTAGAGGGAATTATGTCCATCCAAGCAGGAGATAATCCTAGAACTTTAGAGGGAAAACTACTAAGTTATCTTCCCCCAACAGCTCGTGAAAGTCAGTTTGATTAATGGCTGCAAAAAAATGTCCTGACTGTCCTGAATGTATGCCAGATTGGCTGGCAGCATTTGGAGACTTGATGAGTCTGCTTCTGTGTTTCTTTGTACTTCTGCTTTCTATGTCAAGTATGGATGCTAAAAAAGTAAACGAGGCGATTGGTTCCCTCTCAGGCGCTATGAGTGTGTTAGAAGGTGGAACAAAAACAGAGATATCCAAGAAAAATCAGGAAGAGTCAACACCCGTAGAATCTCAGGATGCAACAAGTTTAACAGTCAAAAAAGTTTCCCAAGCAGCTACAGATGCAAATGAGATGATGAAACGAGGAGATGGTCCTGCAATCTCGATTGAAGAAGCAGAAGATGGCTTTGTTATCAATCTTCCGGCATCAATGCTTTTTAAAGCCGGAAGTGCCAAAATTGATAATACAGATGCTTTACTTTTTTTAAAGAGAGTTGCTTTGATCATCGAAGGTGTACCAAACAGTGTAGATGTGATGGTTAAAGGGCACACTGACAATAGTTCTCCCGATAGAAATTCTCCGTATAAAGATAATTGGGAGCTCTCATCAGCACGTGCGATATCTGTGCTGAAAGAGTTACTGGTTGATGGTGTGCAACCTGAGAGAATCAGCGCCGCAGGATATGGAGAATATGCTCCTATAGCAACGAATGCGACAGAGGAAGGTCGCATTGAAAATAGACGCGTAGAACTAAGTTTTTACGCTAAAAAATCTTCAAAAGATGATAAGATGAAACAAAATATACTTGATAAAGCAGCAGAAATTAAATGATAAAAATTATTGTACTATTGGTTCTATTCTTAAGCTCTCTCTATGGCGCAAGTAGTGAAATTCCTACTATGAATCTTTCCTTGTCTGCACCTGATACACCGCAACAGCTTGTAAGCTCATTAAATGTTTTAGTTGCCCTAACTATTCTCTTTTTAGCTCCGAGTCTTGTCCTTGTTATGACAACGTTTACAAGATTTGTCATCGTTTTTGGTTTTTTACGCCAAGCGCTTGGAACACAACAAGTTCCACCGACTCAGTTGATGGTTATGCTCGCTATGATCCTTACTTATTTTGTGATGGAGCCTATTGGTCAGCAGTCTTACAATGAAGGGATAAAGCCCTACATCGCAAAACAGATAAGTTATGAAGAAGCATTTGATAAATCAACAAAGCCTTTTAAAAGCTTTATGATTCGCAATACTAGAGAGAAAGATTTAGCTCTTTTTGTGCGTATTCGTCATTTGGAAAATCCAAAAAATATCGATGCCGTACCTTTGTCCGTCGTGATTCCTGCCTTTGTTATCAGTGAACTCAAAACATCTTTCGAGATAGGCTTCTTGATCTTCTTGCCGTTTTTGATTATCGATATGGTTGTCGCCTCCATCCTTATGTCAATGGGTATGATGATGCTTCCACCTGTTATGATCTCTCTGCCCTTTAAGATACTCGTCTTTGTACTTATAGATGGATGGAATCTGCTCATCGGCAATTTGATTGCCAGCGTAAAATAGGAGAAGTTTATTTGAATTGTAAGTATTTTGGTGAATGTGGAAGTTGTAGGAATTATGAAAACGGCTATGAGGCTCAGCTTCTTAAAAAGCTTGATCTAAACAAAGAACGCTTTGTTGATCTTTACACCCGAGAATTTGATATCTGTAGATCGCCAGAGAACGGCTATAGAGCAAGAGCAGAGTTTAAAATCTGGCATATTGGTGATGTTATCCATTATGCTATGAATGCCCTAGAACATAAGGGCGCGGTAATCATTGAAGAGTGCCCTCAGGTCAATGAACATATTTTTGCATTGATGCCAAAACTTTTAAAAGAGATAGATGATGCTCGGATTGGTCATAAGCTTTTTGGTGCGGATTTTCTCTCTTCATCAAGCGGAGAGATCGCAGTTTCGCTTTTGTATCACAAACAATTAGATGCTCTATGGGAAGAAAAAGCCAAAGAGATCGCGCAAAAACTTGGCATATCTATCATCGGAAGAAGCCGAAAACAAAAGCTTGTTGTGGGTCAGGATTATGTCACAGAAACCTTACACCCGCAGGGCACTTCGCATGTAAGAGATGTCGATTATAAGTTTATGCAGATTGAAAACAGTTTCACTCAGCCAAATCCAAGAGTCAATGAGCAGATGATAGCGTGGGCATTGGAGCAGTTTGAAGATGCAAGCGGCGATTTACTTGAGCTTTACTGCGGAGCGGGTAATTTTACGATTCCCTTTGCCTCAAAGTTTGATAAAGTCTTAGCGACTGAGATATCCAAATCCTCTATAACTGCGGCAAAAAATAATATGGAATTAAACGATGTCGCAAATATCGAATTTGTCAGAATGAGTGCAGAGGAGTTTGTTCAAGCGCTTGATGGTGTGCGAGAGTTTCGCCGTATGGGAGAGATAGATATCACCTCTTATGCACTTAAAAATATCTTTGTAGATCCGCCTCGCGCGGGAATGGACGCTGAGTCTTGTGCGTTTGTGGCACGTCATGATACTATTTTGTATATTTCTTGTAATCCTGAAACTTTGCATAGAGATTTAGAACTTTTAACACAAACGCATAAGATAGAGAAAATGGCCCTTTTTGACCAGTTTCCCTATACAAATCATGTAGAGATGGGTGTGAAATTAGTTAGACTATAGGTTCTTGATTTATAGTTTTAAAAAATAGCATCTCCTGCTCTCTGAGCAGACGTATCATATTGATCGAACCGCTCACACCCGTAGGATCTCCAGCTGTGAGAATATAACTCTTTTTCAAATTTAAAATCCCGCTTTCTAAGCCCTTATTTATAACTCTGCTCAAAGATTGTCCAAGTGAACCTTTTTCTACAAAAAACACAGGTATCACGCCCCAAGAGAGTGTTAATTGAGATCTTCTTATGCCATCGTGCGTTATGGCATAGATTGGCATACTTGGTCGATATTTTGCCAGCTTTCTTGCAGAACTTCCAGAGTTTGTCAAAGAGAGGATTCCGCTTACATGTAAGTCTCGACCCAGCCTTACAGCTGATTCGTCTATGGCATTTGTGACATCATCTTTGTATATGTGCGAAAAATTATAATAAGGATAGAGTTTTTCGGTCTCTACTATAGTTTCAAACATTGTTTTCACAGCGAGAACTGGATAATCTCCCACCGCACTCTCTTCTGAAAGCATTACGGCATCTGTACCATCGAGCACAGCATTGGCAATATCGCTTATCTCTGCACGCGTCGCTCTTGGCGAATTTGTCATAGAAAGAAGCATTTGTGTGGCGGTGATAACGGGTGTTGATGCGGCATTTGCTTTTTGGATCAGCATCTTTTGGATATTTGGAACTTCGTAGTAGGGCACTTCGATACCAAGATCACCACGCGCAACCATAATGCCATCGGAGATTTCCAAAATAGCATCTATATTTTCAACCGCATCAAACTTCTCTATTTTTGCGATGAGCATCTGTTTGCCGCCAAGATTTTTGACGATCATTCTAGCTTTGAGCATATCTTGTTCGTTTTGCACAAAAGAGATCGCCATAAAATCAACACCATTTTGAACACCCCACTGCATATCATCTTTGTCTTTTTGTGTGAGAATATCTACGTCCAATCTTGTGTTTGGAAAATTTATCCCTTTTTTTGATGAGAGAATACCGTCATTTTCTACAAGAACACTCACCGCATCTTCGTTACATGTAAGCACTTTTGTGCGGATAATACCATCATAAAGATAGATATAATCATCTACATGTAAGCGAGAAAGGATCTCGGGATAGTTGATACTGACTTCATAACTATTTTCATCTTTTCGTCTGCCGATGATATCTTTTTTATAAAACGTAACTATGTCATTTTCTTTGAGTTCAAAGCTCTCTTGCAATTCGCCGATGCGAATCTTAGGGCCGCTAATATCTTGTAAAATGCCGACAATAAGACCAGTTTGTTTTGAAGCTTCTCGTATGTTTTTTAAGATTTGGGAATGGTATTCGTAAGTTCCATGGCTGAAGTTTAATCTAAAAACATTCACTCCAGCATGGATAAGTTCAGTGATCTTTTGCAAACTCTCAGACGCAGGTCCGAGAGTCGCGATAATTTTTGTGCGTTTTTTCAAACTACTTGTTACCTACAAAGACACACATATCAACTAAACGGCTTGAGTAACCCCATTCGTTGTCATACCATGCAAGCACTTTTACAGTTTTTCCATCTACAACACTTGTCATATCTGGGATGTAAGTTGAGCTATATGTTGAACCTATAAAATCACTTGAAACACGTTTGTCAGTGTCTATCTCAATTAGACCTGCAAAGTTTGTTTGTGCCGCTAGTTCAAATGCCGCATTTACTTCCTCTTTTGTGACATCTTTTTTAAGATTGACAGTCAAATCCACAACTGAAACATCTGGAGTTGGAACACGCATTGCGTAACCGTTGAGTTTGCCTTTAAGTTGTGGCATAACCAAACCGATAGCTTTTGCAGCACCCGTAGTTGTTGGGATCATATTGATCGCTGCAGCGCGTGCACGACGCACATCACTGCTGTGTTTTACGTCCAAAATGTTTTGATCGTTTGTGTATGAGTGGATAGTTGTCATAAGTCCGTTTTCGATTCCAAATGCATCATCAAGCACTTTACAGATCGGTCCAAGACAGTTTGTTGTACAGCTTGCATTTGAGATAATTGCCTCACCTTTGTACGAGTCTGTATTGATATTTAAAACATAAGTCGGAGTATCATCTTTTGCAGGAGCGCTCATAACGACTTTTTTAACACCATCTTTTAAGTAAGCTTGTGCTTTTTCAGTTGTCAAAAATGCACCAGTACACTCGATGACAACTTCTGCACCAGCTTGTCCAAAATCTAACTCTTTTGGATCACGCGTTGAAAATAATGCTATTTTTTTGCCATCGATCATAATTGTTTTGTCATCGATCACTCTTGCGTCTATACCTGTGTGTACACTGTCATATTTAAAAAGGTATTCAAGCATTTTTGGCTCAGCTGTTGTGTTGATTGCTACTAACTCTATATCATCACGCTTTGCGATTATCTTTGCTACTATGATGCCTATACGGCCTGTTCCGTTGATTGCTGCTTTAATTGCCATGATTATCCTTTTTATTTGTTTACAACTTTACCCGTATTTTATAACAATTCCATAACATATAAAATAAATATACATTATTTTTTAAACAGTATCTAGTCTGTTGAGGCTAATTTGGTATAATCACATATATAATTTTTAGGATTTCATAAAAATCTTTGACAAACGAGGCAACAATGTATATTTATATAGGTTCTTTTATTGTAATTACGGCTCTTATGCTTTATGTCATGCGTCCAAAAATCACGACGATAGTACAAACTAAAAGAGAAAAAAGAGAAGAGATAGTTGATGGCTATAAAAAGCAATTAAGAGAAGCCCTTGAAGTAATTCAAGATAATGATGAAAAAACTGCAAAAAAGGTTGCTTTGCTAAAGAAGTTTAGTGATGAACTAGCATCAAATATTTTCTTTGATGGCAATGAGATTCATGAGATCATTTTGGAACTTTCAAAAGAGGACTAAAAATGGCAGCAGTCATAGAACTGACAGATAAAAATTACACATCGTTTATAGAGAAAACAGATGCAGTCGTCTTTATAGACTTTTATAGCAACTCATGTGCTCCATGTCAAACACTTCTCTCGTTTTTACCAACTATTGCGGAACATTACAAAGATGAAGATGTCATCATAGCCAAAGTAAATTCGCCACTCAATTCAAAACTCAGCAGCAAGTTTATGGTAAGAAGCGTTCCTTTAACCATAGTTGTAGGAAAAGATAAAATGGTGAAAAATGCCGAAGTAGGGCTATTAAACATTGACGGCTACTTTAAGATGATAGATAAAGAACTAGGCAAAAATAAAGGGTTCTTTTCTCGGTTGTTTGGGTGATGGGATTTGAAAATACTGTGATATAATTTCTATATCTAATGATATATTATTTATATCAATAAAAGGAGATTTTATGTTAGAAGTCCTGTTTGGCACTAAAAGCAGAGAGCTGACTTTACAATATCTTTTAGCCTTTAACGAAGGATATGCCAGAGAGATTGCAAAGTATTTCGAGATCTCTTTACCTTCTATACAAAATCAACTCAAGACTTTTGAAAACGGCGGATTAGTACTTAGTAAAATGGTGGGCAGTACCAAAATCTATTTTTTTAATCCGAGATATCCTTTTTTAGAGGAACTCACAGCACTGTTGACTAGGGCAAAAGAGTATTACAAACCCGAACTAAAAGAAAAATTTGAGATGCAAAGAATGCGTCCAAGAAGATCAGGAAAACCGTTATGAAAACAATTGCAGAGATGAGTATGAAAGAGCTTGGGGGTTATATCTGTGATGCTCTTATTGCCAAAGATATCCATGTTGTACTCTCCGGTGGTTCTTGCGTTGAAATTTATAGCAGCGGTGAATATACCTCTTATGATTTAGATCTCATCAATCAGTACAATGAGCAATTTAAGAAGATCCAACTAGTTATGGAATCTTTAGGTTTTCGTGAACATAACAGATATTTTGTACATGATGATACAAAACTCTTCATCGAATTTCCCTCAGGCCCACTTGGCGTGGGAGATGCTCCAGTAGAGGAGATTGCTGAAATAGAAACAGAAGCTGGAGTATTACGGTTACTCACACCAACTGATTGTATTAAAGACAGATTGGCAGCATATTATCATTGGAATGATGAACAGTGTCTACAACAGGCTATTTGGGTTGCTCAACAAAATGAATTTGATATGGAAGCTATCAAGAGATGGTCTATCAATGAAGGATCGGTTGATAAATTCTCAATCTTTGAAAATGCACTTCAAAAGATAAGAGATAACCTTTTGATAGTTACATGTAAGCTAGATCAATGAGAAAAATGAGGTGAATCAATGATAGGATTATTGATTTTAGCAGTTTTATATGCTTATATACTTTTAGCAAATTTTATAGTAAAAAAAGTGTATGAAAAAACTCAAAGTAAAAAAAAGAAATATATAGCCTTAGCCATAATGATTCTTATACCTACATGGGATGTGATTTTAGGATTTCCTGTTTATGCTTTCTTATGTGCAACACAATCAGGAGTAAAAATTTATAAAACTGTTGATAATGTTGAAGGGTTTTATGTGGGGGAAAGTGAGAGTATTTTAATAGCTTATCAATTTACTGATAAAGATCAAAGCTACCATTTTATTGATTATAAGGATGAAACAAATGGCAAATATTATAGAAGTTATTGGAAGGATAACAATATCTCTAAAAATTGTATTTCTTATGGTGAACATAAATATGGTGATTATGCTGAAGCTTTTAGACATGGTAGATGTGTTATTAGGGAAGAGATACCGGAAAGTGCGGTTAGTCAATGGGATATAAGTAATAAATTCAACAATGAAACTACGCTTATTCCAAATTATCTTACAAAATCGACTGTAAAAATTATGGATAAAAGCACTAATAAGCCATTAGCGGAGCTGATAAGTTATAGCTATGGAGAAGGTTGGGTTGCGATTGCTTTTTCATCAGTAGCTCAATATTCAAGATGGTCAACTTGTACTTTAAAAAAAAGTTATCAAGAAATGCTATCAGAAACATTAAAACCAAAACAAGGAAATAAAAATGGCAACAATTAAAGAGTATTTAGATTATGCAGAGTTAGCACAAACGAGCTATGTAAAAGACATAAAAGGAAAAACAAATGAGTGAAGTAGAAAAAAATAGGAATGATCTTTTACATGGGATTAAGTTGCAGGAGATTATGGAGAGTTTGGTGGATCATTTTGGATTTGAAGAGTTAAGCCGTCGCATAAATGTTCGCTGTTTTTTGATAAACCCGACTATCAGTTCATGTCTAAAATTTTTGAGAAAAACACCTTGGGCGAGAACGAAAGTGGAAGAGTTGTACATCAGGACTTTTAAAAGTTGATGAATGTTATTGATGTAAAAAAGTATAGTTAAAGCATAACTGCTCTATTCTTGGATATAGTATTTTTATATCAAAAAAGGATAGCCCATGAAAAACGAGAACTTGTCGGAGTTATTTAAAGTAAGTGCCCCAAAAGGTGCTATGTCAAGGCGTAAGGCTCTTAAGTTGATTGGTATTTCCCCTGTTGCTGCGACGGTTCTTGCTTCTGTGGGAAGCGGAAGTGTTACTGACGCTCAAGCTGTTGACGTCAAAGGAAAGATTTTGATAGTCGGTGGCGGAAGTGGCGCTCTTATGGTTCTTTCTCGACTCAATAGACAGATATCAAACCCCGATATAACTATCATCGCTCCAAATGAAACGCATCTTTATCAACCAGGACAAGTTTTTGTAGCTGCTGGTCTCATGAAGCAAGAAGATCTTCAAAAACCAAATAAAGATTTTATAGCAAGTAATGTAAACTGGATAAAAGATGAAGTGGCAAGTTTTGATCCTGAGAACAAAAAAGTCACGACTCGCGGAGGTCAAGTGGTTGCTTATGACTTTATGATTGTCGCCACAGGTGTCGTGAACCGTTTTGACAAGATTAAGGGATTAAAAGAGGAAGATATCGGGACAAATGGGATCACAAGTGTTTACTTAAGTGACCTTGAAAAGGGTACATCTCGGGGAGCGACTGCTACATGGGATTGGTACAATGATCTAAAAGCAGCAGCAAAAATTAAAAGACCGACAGTCCTCTACACACAACCAGACTCACCTATAAAATGCGGCGGCGGACCACAAAAGATGCTTTATCTAAGTGCTGATTATTTAAAAGAAGCTGGGCTTAGTGCCGACTATCATTTTTATACGGGACTTAAAAATCTCTTTCATTTGCCAAAAGTAGATGAGGAACTTACCAAAGTTCAACAAAGTTACGACAAGATTGAAACAAAATTCTCCCATTTTTTACGCTCTATAGATGTAAAAGCGAAAGAAGCTACCTTTGTTCATGCATATGAAAAAGAGGTGATAGATCCAGATTTCGGTGATAAATCAATGCAAAGTTTTGCTGATGAGGTTGTTGTAAAATACGATTTTATCCATATTGTACCTCCTATGACACCGCCTGATGCTCTTATGAAGTCAAATCTTCTCAACGATATTGGACTTGATGTAAACAAAAATACGCTTCAGCATAATAAATATAAAAATATCTTCGGTATCGGCGATGTCTGCGGTATACCTATGGGAAAAACGGGTGGAACAGCTCGTCATCAAGCACCCGTGGTAGTCGGAAATCTTTTAGCAGTGATGCAAGGCAAAGAGCTTAAAGAAAATTTTGACGGTTATACTGTGTGTCCGCTCAAAACGCAGTACGGAAAGATTTTAATGGCAGAGTTTAACTACGAAGGCCCAAAACCAACTATCCCATTTTTAGATTATTGGGAACCAAGATGGATGTGGTGGGAGTTTGATCGATATATGTTAGAACTGATGTATTGGCACTTGATGCTTCGAGGACTTTTTTAGAGAGAACTTGATATCTTTACATGTAAGGCACTTTGCGGTAAAATTACACAAATTTTTTAAGATCAGGGTGATAATATGGCAACAATCGGTATGAGCGATATCAAGAAAAATGTGCGTTTGGAAATCTCTGACGTGCCTTATAAAGTAGTTGAATTTCAACACGTTAAACCAGGCAAGGGCGCGGCATTTGTTCGTATGAAAGTGAAAAGCTTTATGAATGGTAAAGTTATCGAGAAAACTGTTCATGCAGGTGATAAATTTGAAGTTCCTATAATTGAATACAAGACTATGCAGTATCTTTATGATGATGGCGAAATGCTTCAGTTTATGGATAACGATACTTACGATCAAATCGGTTTGACGTATGAGCAGTGTGATGACGCTATGAAATGGTTGAAAGACGGGATTAACGTAGATATGATTTTTTATAAAAATGATGCTATCTCTGTAAGCGCTCCTGAAACTATGGAACTCATTATCACTGAAACGCCTCCAAACTTTAAAGGTGATACATCAAGTGGAAGCCGCAAACCTGCAACTTTAGAGACTGGTGCGGTTGTTCAAGTTCCTTACCATATCTTAGAAGGTGACACTATCAAAGTAAATACTGTTGATTGTGAGTACCTAGAAAAAGTAAAATAATCTTTTTAAAGGAGATCTGATGGCTGTAGTTTTAGTAGCTTTAGCAACTGGTTTTGAAGAGATTGAAGCTGTCTCTATCATCGACACTGTAAGACGTTCAGGTGTAGAAGTGATCATCGCTTCTGTGGACACAGATGGTGAAGTTTGTGGAGCTCATGGCATCACGATCAAAACTGATAAAAGTATCAACGATGTAACTGCAGATGCCATCGATATGATTGTACTTCCCGGTGGCTGGGGTGGCACAAAAATCCTAGCTGAAAATGAAAAAGTACAATCACTTCTCAAAGAGATGAATGCTAAAGGCAAACATATCGGTGCTATTTGTGCGGCTCCGTTTGCACTTGACAAAGCAGGTGTCTTAAAAGAGAAATATACTTGTTATCCATCTGTAGAAGAACAAATAGATAATAACGGTTATGATGCAACAAAAAAAGTTATAAGTGATAAAAATATTCTCACCTCTCGAGGTCCTGCGACTGCCATCTGTTTTGGACTTGAAATCGTCAAAATTCTTGTCGGTGAAGAGACAAAACAAAATGTTAAAGAGGGGCTTTTAGCCGATTTTTGCTAAAAAACCTTCTTACATGTAAGAAGATTTTGTTCTTACATGTCACATTCTAAAATCTAAACTATAAAATAAAATCTTTTCAAATCCTCCTAAATAAGCCTTCTTCTTGTATAACTTATGGAAATTTCTACCTTTTTCAAAAAAACAATTGATAAAATTTGCTTATATATCAAAAAGTTATCAAACATTTCAGGAAAAAGCAAAGTTATCTGTTATACAATTCTTGTCTAATCTTCAAAATTACATGGGTTTTGAAGTATATAACGTCACATGTAAATAACAGAAAAAAGGAATCAAATGATAAAAAGAGTTTTAGGTGCAGCTTTTGCACTAGCGATGGTTTTAACAATGAGTGGATGTTCAACAATGCATATGGGTTGGACAGCAGTAACAAAGGCACATACTTTAGATGATGGTGCTATGCCAGCATACGATGCTATGTTTTCAAAAGTTGCTGAGTATGGTGACCCAGCACGTGCGATGATGAAAGAGTGGAAAGTTAAAGATGGTGTAAAAGGTGATGATGTTAAAGAATCAATTACTGCACTTACTGAAGAGTATAACATGCGTTTAACTGGTTACGTGAAAATGTATACTAAAGAAGATGCTGCACCAACTGAAGTTAAAGAAGCAAGAATTTGGTCTTTATGTAATCTTACGACTGCAAAAGTATTCTTGAACTATTCTCGTTACTACGGTGGTTTTATGCCATGTAGAATTATGTATATTCAATACGGAAACGGTGATGCATACCTTATCAGTATGGATATGACACTTGCAATTTATGGTGGGCATACACTTCCAAAAGAGATGTTAGATTCTGCTGTTTTAGTTAAAAAAGCTATGGAAGAAATTCCTGAAAGAGCTGCAAAAGGCGATTTCTAATCACGTTTTAATAGCTGCCCTTTTTGGGCAGTTCTTCTTCTTCTTTCTTTTTTTCTTCCTCAAAAATCGTTTTCAACTGACAAATCTTTCTATATTTTAAGCATCATATTTTATAATTTTACTCATATCTTCAATAAGCGAATAAAATGAAAAAAACTTTATTAATCTCTCTTTTATATATACTTAGTTTTGCCGAGCCTCAAACATTTATAGATGTCAGTAATCATCTTGAGTGGCAAGATACTCCAAGCGCAGAAGAAAAAGAGGAAAAATGGTCAATGTCAAGATCTTATTGTCGTTCACTTACTCTTGGAGGTCATAGAGACTGGCGACTTCCTAGCGTAAATGAACTTCAAACCCTTGTGCTGATTGCTCAAAACAAAGTAGATGGCAAAAAACTTCAATATAACTCAACAAGTGATTATTGGACGAATGAAGAGTATAAAGAGGATGATGGAGATGCGTGGGAGATTCATATTGGTTCGGCACATCATTTTCACAATGATAAGTGTGAAAATGCCAATGTAAGATGTGTACGAAGCTATTTTTAAAATTTTTATTTAATTTTCAAATATATAGCCTTCGCTTTTCACATTTTTGATCATAGTTGGTGGTAGTATCTTTTTGATATCTCTCATTGTTGATAAAATAGTACTGTGCGATATCTCTTTAGAATCCCAGACATAATCTGTAAGCATATGAAAAGTCACCAGATTATTTTGATTTTTTATAAGTAGATAGAGAAATTTCTTTTGTGTCAAACTTAATTTACATGTAACATCATCTTTTAATAATATACGGTTATTAAGATCGTACTTGAAGCACTCATTAATTTTTATATAGTTATTTGTAGATTTTTTTGGATTGATCCTTAACATCCTTACTTCTAATTCTGCTAAGTCAAAGGGTTTTTTCAGATAATCTTCTGCTCCAAGCTCAAAGGCTTTCAATACTTTTTGCACATCTGTCAAAGCGCTGATGAAAAGTACTGGAGTCATTATCCCATTGTATCGTATATATTCAAGCAACTCAAATCCGTCGATTTCCGGAGTATTGACATCAAGTATCATACAATCATAATCACTTGGGTTTACATTCTGAAGCAGTATCTCCCCATTTTCAAAATCATCTACCTCATGACCTTTGATATTTAAAAACTTTTTAATATTTTGTCTTAGATGCAGTTCATCTTCCATTAATAGTATCTTCATTATATTTTGCTCATCTCCATTGTTATACAAAATAATTTATTGTCTGAATACGCCTTGATCTTGATATCATTTTGTTCACAAATTGATTGAACAAGCTCAAGCCCGAGTCCAAGACCAAATATTTCCTCATCATGGCGATAGTATTTATAAAATATTTTTGAAATATCTATCTTTTTATCTATAGGATTACAAATCGAAAAAATCCAATTTTCATCATTTTCTTGTATTGCAATGGTTATCTTTTCATGCTCTTTTGTATATTTAAGTGCATTTGAGATGAGATTATCAAAAACCCTTTCCATCTCTTTTTGATTTAGTTTTTTAAGTGTCTTTTGATGTAGATCTGTTTGAAATGTTAGAGAACGGCTCTGAGCTACAAGACTAAAATAACTAATTCTCTCAACTAAAAGAGCTGTTAGATCAAATGTAGTTTTCTCTTTTTCATGAGTTGTATAGCTAATGGAATAATAAAGGTCATCATAGATGTTTTGTAATGTCTTACACGCGGCAAGTGTCATTTGCGTATAGTCTGTTTTTTCATATTCAAGTTCTTGAATCTGCATTGCAGAACTAATGACGCTTAGTGGTGTATAGAGTTCATGAAAAGAGTGTTCCATCAATCTTTTAAGACTTGCCAAAAGGGAGGCTTTTTGTAGATGGGTGTGTATTCTTGCGATCAATTCTCTTGGATGAAAAGGTTTTGCGATGTAATCAACTGCTCCGGCTTCAAAGCCCTTGACTATCTCCTCTGTTGTATCTTTTGCTGTTAAAAAAATAACAGGGATTTCACGAGTTAATTTATCGCTTTTTAACTCTTTTATAATGTCATATCCACTCATCTGAGGCATTACGACATCGAGGAGTATGAGTTCTGGATGAAACTCTTTGACAATTTTTAAGGCTGTTACACCGTTTGTGGCAACACTTAGATCATAATTGAAAGGACGCAGCATATCTCTAAAAAGTGCAAGATTTTCAGGCTTATCATCTACAATAAGAATTTTTCGATTAGCAGTTTGCATTTTCATCACTAACTCTTTTTGCCCATACTATAATCTCATCAAAATTAAATGAAAGAACTTTTTCTTCTAAGAATTTTTTTATCTCTTTATCATCACATCTTCTAATGAAATCTTCTAAACAGCTGATTCTTCCCATCTTGGCACAGGCTATTAGTTCTAACAGATAATCTTGAGGAAGCTTATTTGTTAGTTGAAATTTTTGAGCTGTTTCATTGATAAATTTATTAATAATATTTTTTATCTGATTTCTATCAAAAGGTTTTGCAAGACACAGTTCAAAAATATCACTATTTTTCATCTCTCTTTCAATCGCATAAACATCGCCTGTTAATGCGATTATTTTGATATCCTTTAACTCTTTTTTGATAATTTTTGAAACCTCTTGACCGTTGATATCGGGCAGATTTAGATCCATAAATATAAGATCAGGTTTTTGCTCATTTGCTACTTTAAGGGCTTCTAAACCATTTTGAGCTGTAAAAATCTTTAATGGATACTTCTTTAGCATTAGTTCTAGGATGATGCGGTTGTCCTCATTATCATCAACTATCAAGATCTTTAAATCTTTTGTTCGAAGAGCTTTTGGTTCTATATCAATATCAGAGCTTTCCTCTTTTTTTACAGATAGCAATGATTTGATATTTAATGCAGCCGAAGTAATGGATCTTAGCATCTGCATCTGTTCTTGCGAAAACGAGTCTTCATCTTGAAGTATCTCTGAATAGCCTAATACACTAGCTAGCTTATTGTGAATATCGTGTAACATCTTTTGTGTCAAAACAATCGAATTATTATCCATACAGATCCTACTTTATAAACTTTATAGTCATTTTACTAAAATTTGCATTCTTTTTGCATTCTTGTCTGATTAAATACAACATTCAAAATTGAAAAAGAGCAATCCCATGAATAAATTAAGACTTTTAATTGTTGATGATGACGAAGACAACCGTTTAGTTCTAAGAGCAATATGCAGAAAATTAGATGGTTTCGAGATAAAAGATGCCGTCGATGGCGTTGAAGCTGTAGAGATAACTAAGTCTTGGCGTCCTCATATTATTCTTATGGATATTATGATGCCGAATTTAGATGGTTTTGAAGCATCAAAAGTAATAAAAAATGAGTTTCCAGAGACTGTTATCATCGTAGTAACTGCTGTGCTTGATCGCCGTATTCAGGACAATATGAGTCTAATTGGCAACGATATCTATTTTCATAAGCCAATAGACAGAGAGTTGGTCCGTTATAAGCTTGAAAGCATCGGTGCATCACTTCGTATCAAAGATGGATATTCTAATTCCCTTTCGACAAAAATAGCCTTAAATCCTTTTAATTCAAATATTCGTTCTTATAAAACTTTTTTTGAGATTAGCAATACTGAAGCGATGATGGATTTTGGAATGTGGCTGTTTGATCAGTATAACGGTAAATTAACAAGTACATCGAGTAAATTTGACAGAGTGCTTGAAATTTTTTATATGCTGATGAGACGTGGAAATAAAAATGGCAATGCTATGAGCATTATAATAGAAGAGAGTTATGAAGAGTTTTATATAACTATGAAGTTTGATGATAAGATCATCATAGAACAAAAAATATTAGATATTTTAAAAGAATTTGAAACAAATATTATTGTTAAGAACAATATAGTTTGTGTGAGTTTGGCCAAACCTATAAAAATCAAAATGGATGAAAAGAAATATGTGTTACATGTAGAAAAAAGTCCAATAGAAGAGAGTCCAAAAGAAAATATTGAGATTAAACAACAAGCATGCGAATCTAAAGAAAATGAATCAGAGATCAAAAAAGAGATAATAGTGATTGACTCACAGGAAAAAGAGTTGCTAAAACAGAGCTTTGTCAATAAGACAAGTGCTGTTGCTTATGTAGATGAGATAGGAGGCGATGTTCTTGATGAGATACGTGATTTAGCAAGTCTAGATGAGGAATGGGTAACAAAATTAAGAATTATAGAGGATAAACCTAGCTCTGAAGCTCTCGTGGATTTTGCAGATTCCGTGTTGAATTTTTATGTAAAAGTGATAAACAATCTTTTTGAGTTTACCGCACTTGCTTATGCGCTCTCCTCTTTGAGTATATTTATTAAAGAAAGTGCACCGGCGATTAGTGAAGAAGATTCAAAGCTGAAAATGCTTGTTATGTTACTTGAGCACTTAGGAAGTGATCTTACGAGTTGGAGGGAACATATCTTTATACTTCAAGATACGGCAGATATCCACTATCTAGATAGTTCATTTTTTAGTTCATGTATGCAGATCGAAGGAATCATCAGCAATAAAGATCTAGGTGTCGATGATGACAATGATATGGAATTTTTTTAAAATAAATCAAGGAGAAAGACAATGGCAAAAAAAGTTATTATAGTTGATGATTCAAGAGCGGTAGTCGCTACAGCAGAGCTTGCACTAGATGAGATGATAAGTTCCGGAGTTATAGAGTTTAAATCTTATTTGAATCCTATGGAGCTTTTAGGAGCTTTGCAAAATGGAACTGAAGATTTTGATCTGCTGATCAGTGATGTCAATATGCCTCAATTAAATGGTTTGGAACTAGCTCGTTCTATAAAATCTGATGAGAGATATAAGAACAAACCTATCATTATTTTGACGACAGAGAGTTCAAATGAGATGAAGATGACTGGAAAAGAGATTGGCGTAACAGGCTGGATGGTCAAACCCTTTAGTGATGAGAAACTTGTCAAATCACTAAAAATGATACTAGGAGTCTAATGATGAGTGAAAATATAGTTGGGGTAAAAAGAGAGAGATATCTGACATTTTATCTAGGCCATGAGCAGTATGGAATTGCTATAGATAAGATCAAAGAGATCATCGCGATGATGAAAGTCACAAGTGTGCCAAAAACTCCATCTTTTATGAGAGGTGTCATCAACCTTCGCGGTTCTATCATCCCTGTTGTGGATACAAGATCACGTTTTGGCATGGAGGCAAGAGATGAAGATATGCACACTGCGATCATCATCGTAGAGGTAGAAAAAGTAAATATTGGGTTTATTGTAGACAGAGTAGAAGAGGTCTCGTCTATTGATCCAGCTAACTTAAGTGTACCGCCAAAATTTGGCAATCAGATAGATACTGACTTTATCTGTAATGTAGCACAGATAGAGGAAAACGTTGTCATGATCCTTGATGTCATCAAGCTTTTTGAAGCTGATGAATTAGTAAGTTTAGAACAAATACAACAAATACAAAAAAGAGAAGGAGAATAATATGAATTGGTTAGAAAATATGGTATTACAAAGCAAGTTGATCTTGCTGACGGCAGTAATGATGATCGCTTTGGGGACACTCGGATTTTTAGGATATAGTACGACTCAAAAATGGAATAGCAGTATTGATATAGTCGGAGGGGTCAAACTTCCTTCAATCGTTGGAATTATGGAAATGCGTATTGGGATCAATCAAATCGTTATTCAGCAAAACCGTGTTCGAGCACTTAAAGAAGATCCAAAAGCAAACGAGAAACTTCAAGATGCCATAGCGAGAATAGATAAAGGGTTCGAACGTTATGACAAAGGGCTTAAAATCTACGAACCTCTTCCTCAAACACCAGAAGAGGCGATAGAGTGGAAAAAATTTGAGGATAATTTTGGAAAGTGGAAAGAGATGTCTCTACGGTTTCAAAAGAATGTTCTCCTTCCTCTTAGTAACACTACTGATTCTGCTATGGTTGATAGCTATTATGGAAAAATGAAAGAGTTTATTGAGACAAGTAGAACAACGCGTACGGCAGCATTTGCAAGTATGGATGTCATTTCTAAGATCAACGTTACTAGTGCGGATGAAGCTGTTAAAACAGCTAAGGGTGATGCAAGTTCTGCTGTTCAAATGACAATTATGATCGTTTCGATAGCATTTGCTATTGCAATTCTTTTAGCAATTCTTATTATTCGTTCAATTTCTCGTGCCATTACTGCAAGTGTTACCTCTATCCGTGATGGAGCTATGCAGATAACTTCGGCTAGTGATCAAGTCGCATCATCTTCATCCTCTTTGGCACAAGGTGCGAGTGAGCAGGCTTCAAGCGTTGAGGAAGTAAGTGCGACTTTAGAAGAGAGTACAGCCATCAATACTCAAAATACAGACAATGCGCGACAAGCAGATATCTTGGCAAAAAATGCAAATGATTCAGCGCGTGCCGGATACCAAAAAGGTGAACAGCTTTCAAAATCTATGCATGCCATCACAGAATCGGCGGCAAAAATTTCAGGCATTATCAAAGCTATCGATCAGATCGCATTTCAGACAAATCTTCTTGCCCTTAATGCTGCCGTTGAAGCGGCTCGTGCGGGTGAACATGGTCTTGGTTTTGCGGTGGTCGCCGATGAGGTACGTAATCTCGCTCAGCGTGCGGCTCGTGCTGCACAAGAGACTTCTGTCATTATTGAAGAGGTAGTAGTACAGATTAAAGAGGGCAACGAGATCGCACTTGCGACTCATACATCTTTTCAAGAGATAGTTGATCAGTCTAAAAAAGTATCAGATCTTATCGGTGAGATATCCATTGCCGGTAAAGAACAAAGTGAAGGTATGGCGCAGATAAATCAGGCTATGGGACAAGTCGATCAAGTGACACAACAAGTCGCAGCGAACTCTGAAGAAGCTGCAGCTGCAGCAGAAGAGCTTAATGCTCAAGCAACATCTATGATGGAAACTGTCAGAGTACTTGCAAAAATGGTAGGCATGGAATCGACTCATCCTGTAGCGGAAACTAAAAAGAAACATCTGAATCATTTTGATAGAAATGAGTCACACATACAGGTAACGCCAAAACCAACTACTCATGCAGTAAAAAAGGTTTCTTCTTCGTCTAGAGCTGAAGATATTTTTCCCCTGCATGAAGATGATCTAAAAGAGTTCTAAATGGAATTCAATGGTGACGTACTAACAATAGATAGCAGTATGTCTATGAAAGAGATACTAGAGTTTGAGGCGTTTATCCGTCCGCGACTTGAGTACATAGAGATAATAGAGATTTCAGATGAGGACGCGCTCAAATGCAGTGCTTTGCTTTCTCTTTTGTCTAGTCTCAAAAGAACTAAAAGTGATTTACAGATCCCTTTTTTAGACAAGAGAGCCCTCAGCTCACCAGAATATGGAACAATTCATTGGATATGTCATGACTAAGCAAGAACAGGTAAAAGCTATTTTCATCGAAGAAGCCGGCGAGATCATCGAAAAACTGGATATCGATATTATCCGTTTTGAGGAAAATTCCGCTGATTTAAATCTTCTCAATGAGATCTTTCGTGGAGTCCATACCTTAAAAGGAAATGCAAATGCATTTGGATTTACCCGTTTGGGTGAGTTTGTGCATCACTTTGAAGATGTACTTGATCACTACAGAAGCACAAAAGAGGGGATTGAGGGAGATCATCTTGAACTTTTCGTTGGTAGCGTCGATGTCATAAAAGAGGTGATGGTCTGTGAGCTTGACGCTATAGAATTTTTGCCTCAGAGTTATAGTGAATGTTTGGAGCAGATTAAAAATCTCATCGCTATGAAAAAAGGGCTGGTTCCATCGGCACAACTTCTAAGTAGTGAAGAAACCGTGTCTGACTTTGCTGATCTTGCATCTGAATTTGGTTTTGGCTGTGATGAAGAGTTTGACAACAGTGTACAAAGCTGTGTCAGCCGTTATCAAGAGATGCGTGAAGAGGGATTGAATCTTTACAAAATTGATTTGATGCTCGAAAATGATTGTTATAAACGAGGCTTTGATCATCTTCTATTTTTAAAAGCTTTGGGTGAAAAAGCAGAATCAATAGAAAGCTTTTTTGATATGAAAGATGTTTGGGTTCTTGATGGATTTAAGAGTGATGAGAATGCGATAAAAAGAGTATGTATCATTGTTTTGACACTTTTACCTCGTGATGATGTAGATGAAATATTTGAATTTTTATTTGATCATGAATATAAGATCCAGATCATAGATGCGATTACTAAAAAAGTAGAGCCCTTACACCCGCAGGGTACTTTACATGTAGAGCAAAAAACTCCGATTAAGAGTTCGGCTCCATCGGCAGAAACTACTTCATCAAGCATCGTCTCATCAAAGTCGACGATACGCATAGACACGTTTAAACTCGATGAGCTTTTTGATTCTGTGGGAGAACTTGTAATCGCACAAAACTTTATCGCTCAAAATGAGAAGATAGGCGAGATCGAAGATGAGTCTATATCTCGCACTATCGAGACTCTTTCAAAGATCACTAAGAGGATTCAAGACCGTGTTATGAGTCTGAGAATGGTTGCTATCAAAGATACGTTTGAGAAGATGAAACGTGTTGTAAGAGATACTTCCAAAAAGACTGGCAAAGAGGTACATCTCATAGTACAAGGTGAAGATACTGAGATAGACAAGACTATGATAGACAGTCTTTCAGATCCTCTTATCCATATCATCCGTAATGCCATAGACCACGGGCTTGAGGCAGATGCAAATGAGAGAGCGCTTGGCGGAAAAAGTTCTGGTGGGTCGGTGACTTTAAAAGCATTTCACAAAAGCGGTAGTATCGTTATTAGCGTGAGTGATGATGGTCGAGGGATCAACAAAGAAAGAGTCTTGCAAAAGGCGATTGAGCGCGGCGTAATAACTGGAGATGAGAACTTAACTGATTCTCAGATATTCAGTCTTATCATGCAACCGGGGTTTTCTACCGCTGAAACAATAAGCGATCTCTCTGGTCGTGGCGTTGGGCTTGACGTCGTTAAAACATCGATTGAAAACTTGCGCGGAAAGATTGAAATAGATTCAAAAGTGGGTGAGGGAACTACATTTTCTATGGTACTTCCTTTGACTCTGGCTATTATTGATGGGATGTTGGTACAGGCAACTGGCGAGATATATATTATTCCTACACTGAGCGTTGTCGAATCGTTTCGTCCTGAGAAAGAGATCGTTCATATCGTGCAGGGTAAAGGTGAATTCGTGAGTTTAAGAGGGCAATATATCCCTATTATCAGACTCAGCGACGTATTTGAACTTAAATCTGAACCTATCCAACCTTGGGAAGGAATTTTAGTCTGTGTCGAAACAGAATCGGGACGTATCGCAATCATGGTAGATGAGCTTATCGGACGTCAGCAAGTTGTAATAAAGACGCTTGGAAAATCTTTGGCAAGACTCAAAGAGATCTCTGGAGGAGCCATACTTGGAAGCGGAGATATCGCATTGATCTTAAACGTCGATGAACTTCGCCCCTTAAATGAGTCCGTTCATGTTTGAGATAGAGTTAACACCTAAAGAGTTTGCTCTTTTTCGGACTTATATTTATGAAAAAGTGGGCATCTCTCTTTCTGAACAAAAAAGTACGCTTATCAAAGGCAGACTTAACAAAAGACTCAACCAGCTTGGTCTGGGCACATTTAGTGATTACTATAACTATCTTATCAGTGATAAAAGCGGTGATGAACTTACATTTTTCGTCAGTGCAATTTCGACGAATGTGACCTCTTTTTTTCGAGAAAGCGCTCAGTGGAAATGGCTTGAGAGCTACCTTCCTGAGCTCATCGCATCAAAAAAAGAGAAAAAGATACGCATCTGGTCAGCTGGGTGTTCAAGCGGTGAAGAGCCTTACACTATTTTGATGTTTTTACAGCATCATCTAAGTGATTTTGAAAGTTGGGATATTAAGATTTTAGCGACAGATATCTCATCAAAAGTGCTTTCTCTTGCCATTGCAGGTCAGTATGATGCAAAACAGCTTGAAGGGCTGTCAAAAGATATGCTTGCAAAATCATTTGAACGCTTACATGTAAACGATCAAGTCAAATATAAAGTGCGTCCAATGCTCAAAGATAAGGTGCTGTTTCGTCTTTATAATCTCATAACAGACCCATTTTTTTTCAAAAACAAGTTTGATATGATCTTTTGCAGAAACGTTATGATCTATTTTGATGATACAAACAGAAAAGAGCTCATAAATCGTTTTACACAACTCTTGCCAAAAGGATCTCCGCTGTTACTTGGAAGTTCTGAATCGCTTACAACACATAAAGATATTTTGAAACTTGTCGGCTCTTCAATCTATAAAAAACTCTAAGGATAGTAACATGGAAAATAGCGATACTACTCTTTTAATGAAAGAAGCAAAATTTGATCTCAATGAGTTATTCTTTTCGATTACAAAGCACGACAGTACTATTGTTTCTGGAAATGAAACTTTTGTACGCATTAGCGGCTATACAAAAGATGAGATTATGGGAAAATTTCATAATATTATCCGTCATCAGGATATGCCACGTATCCTCTTTAAAATATTTTGGGATTATTTAAATGCAAATAAACCTGTTGTCGCGTATGTTAAAAACAAGACAAAAGATGGCGCGTATTATTGGGTTTTTGCTGTTGTTTTTCCGCTTGGCGATGAGTATATTTCAATTCGTATAAAACCAAATACTCCTATATTTTCCGTTGTTAAAGATATATATTTAAAACTTAGAGCTGCCGAAGCAGAACTTACGATGGATCAAAGTGAAGAGCTTCTATTAAAACTTTTAAATGAACACGGATTTTCAAATTATGATCATTTTATGAATGAAGTTTTACTCGCGGAGTTGCTTGAGAGAAAAAAATTGCTTTTGGCAACTCCATCAAATGATAGTGATCATGATGAGATAAACTCTCCATTTGCTCTAAAAGTAAAGCCACTTTATAATGTAAGTAAAACCTTGCTTTATGAGTATGCAAAATGGTTTGAAAAGATAGACTCTTTTACAAAAATAAAATTGATGTTTGAGGAAAAAGGTCTTATTCTTCGTACATTGGCAAGAGATATCGTATTTTTATCCCTCAACGCTTCTGTTGCATCCTATAAGCTTGATGTCAATGGAGAAACATTCGGTGTTTTGGCAAGCGACATCAGAACTAATGCAAAAGAAAATGACACTCTGATCGGAAAAATTCATGAGACTTCTGTGTATCTTGCCGAGTCATTCAATGAGATCATATTTTTAGTATCCTATATAAGCCTGCAAATGGAGATGATGACCTACTTCATTCATGAGATACTATGTGATCAAAACGAAGAGATAAACCCTAGTGTTGACACGCTGTTTGAATTGGTATCACTTTATAATGAAAAACTGATGGGGCTTCCATTTTTGTTTGAAAAGGCTATAGGAAAAAATATCGCCTATCTTGAAGAACTCGATCAACAGATGATGTATCTTGGATATGTCCAAATTTACGGCATCATAGAATCTGCAAGATGCAATGACAACGGATTGGGCTTTGGCGAGATATTTTCACAGCTGAAAAACCTTATCGCAAAGACTTCCGATGAGATTTTATTGATGAAAAGTATGGCCGAGAGCTTTTACTTGGACAACCGTGTGTTGATAAAAGAATCTAAAGATATCGAGTTGATGCTTTCTTGTCTTAAAAGTGAAATATCTAAAATTAAAAATATGGAAAAATGATAATGGAACAGAGAGCTACTCAGAAAAATCTTGAGGATGAAGTTGCCTTTTTAAGTAAAAAGATCTTGGAGTTAAACAAACGCCTCATCGAAAGTGAAAAAGCAAAATCACGTTTTTTATCGCTTGTGACAAGTGAGTTAAACAATCCTATGACAGTGCTTGTGGGTATGGTGCCTCACTTGAAACTTCATGTATGTGACAAAAGTGAAAAGATATATCCAATACTCAACCAAGAGGTTTTAAATCTTGATTTTAAGATAAAAAATCTTGTTATGACGGCAAGAATTGAGAGCGGAGATCTTGATGTCTCACACGCCCTTGTCGATTCTTTGGATATTATCGATGAAGTTATAGAGACTCTTAAGCATGTCATCCAAGAGAGAAAGCTTCACTTACATGTAAGCAATCTGATCAAAGAGAAGATCGTAGCAGATCCGCAGATTCTCTATACGATAGCGAGAAACCTTATATTTAACGCTTGTCTTTATAGCATCGCAGGCAGTGCAGTGGAGGTAATTATAAACAAAGTGAATTCTATCTTTACGATCACAGTAAAAAATCATGGTGATGGTCCGAATTTTCAATATAAACCTGAAATATTTACACGTTTTTCAGATGGACCTGGGGGCGAGCATGGTCTAGGTATTGGTCTTAGTATCGTACGTGCGCTTTGTGAAAGATTTGATGGAAATGTAGATTATTCTGTTGATGAGGGAATCGTGACTTTTGTTGCTACTCTATCTCTTGATGAAGGCGATGCCAATTCACAAGCTAACGGTTCAAATGAGTTTTTATTTGAATCATTTGACGATGCGATAGAACTATAATGATCCACGGCAGTTCAACATTTATACATGTAGGACAGATACACATAGATAGCGCTCCAGCAGCTATCTCTACGGTACTTGGTTCATGTATTGCAGTTTGTATCTATGACCGTAAACTTGGCATTGGTGGAATGAATCATTATCTGCTTCCTTTTTGGAACGGATATGGTCTTCAAACGCCGAAGTTTGGCAATGTTTCTATCCCAAGACTTATAGAGAGTATGCAAGAAAGAGGCGCTCGCATAGAAACGATGGAAGCAAAGATATTTGGTGGTGCATCGATGAATATCTCAGCATCTGGGAATATGATGATAGGGCAAAAAAATATTATAGTTGCCAAAGAGATACTCAAAGAATACAAGATTTCTATCGTTGCAGAGGATGTCGGCGGACAAAATGGAAGAAAGATTCAGTTTGATTTGGAAAAAGGAAAAGTGTTCTTAAAGTACACTTTAAAACAATGCTAGGAGGGAATCGATGGCGATACGAGTATTGATTGTGGATGACAGTGCGACTGCTCGAGCAGTTTTACGTGAGATATTGGAATCTGAAGCATCTATTGAGGTTGTGGGCACGGCTTCAGATGCTTTTGTTGCACGTGATAAAATCGTCGAACTTAAACCCGATGTCGTATGCCTTGATGTCGAAATGCCAAGAATGGATGGTATAACTTTTTTAAAAAAGATGATGCACTATATGCCTTTGCCTGTTATTATGGTCTCATCATTGACACAAAACGGAGCAAAGACGACATTGGAAGCTTTAGAAGCTGGTGCCGTTGATTTTGTCGCAAAGCCTCATTCTCATATTTATGATGGCAAAGATGAGATGAAAGATGAGCTTATAGCTAAAATAAAAACAGCATCAAAAGCAAAAGTGTTTCAAAAAGAGTTGAAAAGTTTGGTACAGGCGAATACGACTTCACTGGCAGAAACGACCAATAAAATTCTAGCCATTGGAGCATCTACCGGTGGTACTGAAGCGATCAAAGATGTGCTGATGAGACTGCCGAGAAATGCACCGGGAACGGTGGTAGTCCAGCATATGCCTGCAAACTTTACGGCGGCATTTGCCCAGAGACTCAATTCACTGTGTGCCATGGAAGTAAGAGAGGCAAAAAATGGGGATTCTATCACTCCTGGAGTTGTTCTTGTTGCGCCTGGGGATTATCATATGGTCGTAAGACGCTCAGGGTCTAGATACTATGTCGAGATAGGAAGTGGAGACAAAATTTCAGGTCACCGTCCATCTGTGGATGTCCTTTTTCATTCGGTTGCAAAAATCGCGGGTTCAAATGCTATAGGTGTGATTCTCACAGGAATGGGCGGTGATGGAGCAAAAGGACTTTTAGCTATGAATAATGCTGGAGCTAAAACGCTTGGACAAGATGAGCAAAGCTGTGTGGTATATGGTATGCCAAAGATCGCTTATGATATAGGAGCTGTACAAAAACAGGTTCCTTTAAATAAAATAGCAAATAACATACTTTCACTTATATAATTTATGAGGATTTAAAGAGGTAATAGATGAGAATTTTTTTAGCAGAAGATAATGAAGATAACTATTTGGTTGTCAAATCAAATTTAAAAAAACTAGAAATGCCTGTGGAATTATTATGGGCCAAAGATGGGCAGATTGGCATTGATATGTTGAAGAAAGAGGATGACATAGACATTTTTTTAGTAGATATCGAGATGCCGCGAGTCAATGGTGTAGAACTGACAAACTGGATCCGTTCTCAAGAAAGATTTAGTAAAAAGCCTATTATCGCTGTGACAGCCTCTGTCTTCGCTGAGATGAAAAAGATGTATTTACAAAAAGGTTTTGATTATATATTAGAAAAACCATTTGCCAGAAGAGACTTTCTTGCTATGTTACAAGAGGTTATAAAATCGATATGAGACAACCGGTCGTTTTAATTGTAGATGATAATAGTGATAGTCGTTTAATCATACGAGCTGCACTTCGAAAATACCCTTATCTGTTTTTAGAAGCGCAAAACGGCGAAGAGGGTATACAAATAGCGCAAGAACAAAATCCCGACCTCATTATCATGGATGTGATGATGCCCGGTATTAGCGGATACGAAGCCTTGAAGCAGTTGAAAAATGATACATCTACAAAACATATACCTGTCTTAATTGTCACGGCATTGGCATCTATGGATGAAAAGATTATTGCCTTAGAATTAGGAGCTGAAGGATTATGGGCAAAGCCTTTTAACAGAATCGATCTTATAGAACAAGTCGAGATGCTCATAGGATTAAATCAGCAAGAATCAAAAACAGAAGGGAAAATCATTGAACAAAAAGAGGTAGTGGATAAAGTGTTTCACAGACAAAGTGAAGAGTTGATTCATTATTACTACACCGATGCCTTAACGGGTTTGCCAAATAGAAGTCAGTTGATAAAAGATATCAAAAATGTTAAAAAATCATCTTTATTATTGATCGATATAGATAGATTTAAAGATATCGTCTATTTTTATGGTCATGAGATCGGAGATATGTGTCTAAAATTTTTTAGTGCAAAGATTAAAGAGCTTTTAGCTTCTGATAATTACAAACATTATCGTATTTCAGGCGATATTTTCGCTGTTATAATCAAGAATTGCAATGGCTATGAAGCGTTAAGCAGTATGATGAAGATGTTTATTGATGAGATGGATAGTTTTCATTTTTCTTTCCAAGGACATGAGATACATTTTAGGATCACACTAGGTGCTTCTTTGTTTAAAGATGAACTGCTTATCAGTGCTGAAAAAGCGCTCAAAACAGCAAAATCGACCAATAAAACTATGCTGATTTTTGATGAGACAAGTGAAGAGTTTCGTTCATATGAACAAAATGTATTTTGGATAAATAAGATAAAAGAGGCTATCACAAACGATAAAATCATTCCCTTTTATCAGCCGATCCAGAATCATAAAAACAATAAAATCGAAAAATATGAGTGTCTTGTTCGTATTATCGATAATGATGGAACCGTTCACAGTCCCATAAAATTTTTAGAGATCTCCAAAAAATCGAGAAATTATGCTGAGATCACAAAAAATGTGATAGAAAAAGCGTTTAAGACATTTGAAAATAGCGATTGTGAGTTTTCGATCAATCTTTCTGCAAAAGATATGATGGATAGAGATATATCAGACTATATTTATAGTAAACTGGCAAGCTTTAGTGGATCTAAAAGAGTAATCTTTGAACTTTTAGAATCTGATGGGATCGCAAACTATACTGAGGTTTATAGTTTTATCGAAAAAGTAAAAGAGTATGGATGCCAGATCGCAATCGATGATTTTGGTTCTGGGTATTCAAACTTCATACATCTTTTACGTTTGAAAGTTGATATTATTAAGATAGACGGTTCGCTCATTCGTGATCTTGACACCGATGAGAATGCTCAGATGATGGTGAAGACGATAGTAGAATTTTCAAATAAACTCGATATATTGACAGTTGCAGAATTTGTGCACTCAGATTCGATAAACAAGATTGTAAAAGAACTGGGCGTTCACTACTCTCAAGGATATTTTATAGGATATCCAATGCCGGAGTTAGTAGAAAATGATTAGATCTATAAAAAACAATAAAAAAATTTTAAAAATAATCCCTTTTATATTGATACTAGTACTAGAGGTTATCACTTATCACTATTATAAGACTGTAAAAAATAATATATATAATGATTTTCAAACGAAATTTTCATTAAAAGCACAAGAGTATCAGACCCTTATACAAGAAAGAATGTTAGCTTATGAACATGTTTTGTATGGGATAAAAGGCTTATTCTTAGCCTCTGATTCTATTGAGCGAGAAGAGTTTAAATCTTATGTAGAAGCCTTGTCAATAGAACACTATTTTCCGGGAATACAAGGCATCGGCTACTCGGCCGTAGTCCCAGCAGATCAAAAAGATGCGTTTATAGACAAAGTCCGCTCTGAGGGCTTTAGTTCATATACTATAACTCCCGTCGCACCGCGTGGTTTTTATACGACTATTATCTATCTTGAACCTTTTGATGCTAGAAATCAAATGGCTTTTGGTTATGACATGTTTTCAGACCCTGTAAGACGCGCAGCAATGGAACGATCAAGAGATAATGATAGGCCTATTATATCGGGTAAAACAACTCTTCTCCAAGAGTATAAAAAGGATCTCCAATCAGGCTTTTTGATGTATCTGCCTATTTATCAAAAAGGTACAGATAATGACACTGTTGATGAGAGAAGAAAGCATATTTTAGGATGGATATATGCACCGTTTCGGATAAATAATTTTATGAATGGACTCAATAGTCATGAAGATGAAGATTTTGATATTGAGATCTATGATAATGGAGTGATCGATAAATCTCATTTGATGTACGATAGTGACATGCAACAACATATTCCACTCTTGCGAAAACAATCACCACTCTATAGTAAAAAAATAGATTTAAAGATGGCAGGGAGAGATTGGAGTCTTTTTGTTAAATCGACTCCAAATTTTGAAAAACAACTAGATATGAGTAAAGCCAATCTGGTTTTGATCTTTGGAACTTTATTTAGCCTTTTACTAGTTTATGTCATTTGGAAGCTTTTGAACGATAATGAAAAGGCAAATATAAAAGCCAAAAAAATGAATAAAGAACTTCTTGAACATAGAAATGAGCTACATGAATTCAATGCGACACTCGAAAAAAGAGTGGAGGATAAGACACTAGAGTTGCAACATTCAAATAAAATTTTAGAGAGAAATATAGCTGATTTGAATATTCTCAATACTCAACTGAGAATCGCAAAAGAATCTGCCCTTCAAGCAGCACAGGCAAGATCAAACTTTGTCAGCGGTATCTCGCATGAACTTCGTACTCCGCTCAATGCGATTATTAATTTTACAGATCAGGCTATAGAAGATTTTGATGATATGCTCGAAGATAAAGAGTTGCAAACAGATACAAAGAATTTTTTACATAGAGTAATAGTTAACTCAAGACATCTTTTACAACTTATCAACGACTTGCTAGAATTTACTAAAATAGAAGCGGGAAAAATGGATTATAAGCTAGAAAAAATAGATGTCAATCAAACCCTTCAAATGGCATATAATAATACATATTCCCTTCTTAATGGAACAGACGTAAAGTTTCATTTGGAATTATATAAAACGCCTTTGATAGCTTTAGTAGACTCAAGAAGATTACTGCAAGTGATACTGAATTTACTCTCTAATGCAATCAAGTTTACAAACAAAGGTAAAGTAGAATTAAGAAGTTATATAAAAGATGAGATGATAATCATCGAGGTAGCAGACACAGGTAAAGGTATTCCTACTGATAAACAAAAAACAGTTTTTGATCCTTTTATACAAGTGACGAACACTGATAACGGGACAGGACTTGGACTTGGACTTGCAAAAAGGATGTGTGATGATATGGGAATTGAGATATTGTTAACTTCGATTGAGGGTAGTGGTACTACTTTTCGACTGATGAT